>WNFT01006171.1_pt1 | contig 11589 bp, 11 predicted proteins | sample 5400191 | NCBI WGS metagenome assembly WNFT01 (sample SAMN13153359, study PRJNA577476) | soil metagenome | isolation source: 80 cm saprolite under Madrone tree | place: USA:California | collected 2016-06-14
GCCGCGCATTTGGGCCATCCGCCGCAGATGAACGCAGTGCGCTTTCGAGCCGGTGAAATAGATCAGGGCGGCTCCGTAACTATTTTCCGGCACGACGCGGAGGTCCACCTGAAGACCGTTGCGCAGGACGACGCCTGCCCGCGTCTCACCCGAGCCAAGCGCCCGCGCCGCGTCAGGGAAGGCAAGGAATTGGCGCATCACGCGTTCCGGCGACGTTCCGATGACGAGCAGGTCAAGATCGCCGACGGTCTCGCGCCTGCGGCGATAGCTCCCGGCGACCTCGATGCGTTCGACCTCCTCGCACTTGCGCATATGAGTGGTTAAGGTGGACGCGATAAGCGCGGCTTCGTGGTAAGGGAAGCGCCGGCTTGTTGATGGCGCCTCGTGGGCGAGCGAATTTCGAATGCGCTCCTCCATCTTCGGGCCGAAGCCGCGAATCGTACGCAGCAGTCCAGCTTCGACGGCGCGCCCCAGGTCTTCGCGATTACGGATATTCAACCGGTCGGCGAGGAGCTTGATACGCTTTGGACCGAGACCACCGACGTTACGAAGTTCAAGCAATCCCGTAGGAAACCGGCGCAACAACTCCGCATGGAGCGGCAGTTCGCCGGTGTCCAGCAGCGTCGCCAGCTTACCCGCGAGGTCCGTACCGATGCCCGGGAGTTTCTTGAGTTCCTCGCGAGGTAGATCGATGAGTTGTGCGGGAGTGTCATGAATCGCACGAGCGGCGTTGCGATACGCTCGCACGCGAAAAAAAATCTCGCCGCCGATCTCGAGTATGTCGGCGATTTCATCCAGAACCTTTGCGATTTCCTCGTTTTGCATCGAGGGCCAAAGTGACAGCGGGCCGATTATTACGAAATCCAGAGATAGCAGGGGATACAGTTTATTGGGAGTGCCGCCCTCGCTGGTTGCCGTGAAGTTAGTTATCTTTTAACCATCTTAACTGCTTGATTGTCTGCCGCTGTCGCTCCTGTTTTCTTCACTAGTCGACAAGCAAAGCGGCGCACGACCAAAGTTTTGTGCATTGACAAGCAGAGAGCGCCATAGATAAGGAAAATTTTATCCAAAGTGTCTATTTATCGGTCTTGACACAATTAAGCTTAATCTGTATCACTATCATTCAGTAAACACGTGAACAATAGCGACAGGTAAGCTTGACCTTAGGTTTCCACAACAAAGATAAAAGCGGACAGGTCGCCAAAGCGGTTCACTCAACACTCGGAGGGAGAAAAGAGATGGAGACACTGACGAAGGCATATGTGAAGGTGCGTGAGTACGGCAAGAAGCTCACCAAGGGCCAAACGATGACTGAGTACGCGCTGATTCTGGCGGCAGTCGCAGTCGTCGTCTTCTCTTGCATAACTGACGCTCTAACGGCGGCGTGCGGCGAGCGGGTCGGGGCCGAGACTGAGGGATTTGGGAGGAACCGCGGCACGCAGCCGCAACACAGTCATCGTCAACTCCCTGAGCTCGGAGCGCGCCTCATCCGAGAGCTCTCCGTCGGGGAAATCCGCGGATGAAAGGTAGACGCTGGTAGGGGCGACCAAGGCCCCAAACCATGCGAGCACGTCGCGCAAATGCCAGTCTACGCCGAGGTAGTGATGATTAGTGGCGCCGATCGCGATGATCCCGCAGGGCTTGCTGCGCAGCGCCTCGACGGGGACGTTATCGAGCAGGTTCTTGAGCACCCCTGAGAACGAACCGCGGTAGACCGGGCTCGCGAGGATGACGGCCTCCGCTAAAGCGATTTCGCCTATAATCTCTGCCGTATCGTCGCCGAATACCTCAGGCGGGCGTCCGTCGGCGAATGAAATCGTGAAGTCGGCCAGGTTGAAGGTGCGAGCTTCGAGGGTGGGCCCATGCTGTGGCGCGGCGCGCATCGCGAATTCGAGCGCCTTGAGTGACCGCCCCGGCGGCGTCACGCTTCCGAGGATTCCGACAATCGTCGCCATGCACCTCTGTTGCTCGATCCCTGTTAATAAGCTGTGCTCAACCTCTGGATAACGCCTCGGACGTTCTACCCATCTCGCCGCCGCCCTAGTGACACGACGAATCAAGATGCCGCGTCATTCATACTGCTAGTCCGCGGTCGTGACGAGCGCAAGCCGCATGTGGCTGGAGAGCCGCATACGGCATGCGCTATTGTCGTCGAGCGATCAGCAATATGGCGCGCACAACGCTTTTCTCACGCGCGTGAATGGGAGCAAGGAATGGAAGATTCAGTCAAGCCTGGACCGCTAACTGGAGTGCGTGTGCTCGATCTCGGTCATTACATCGCAGCGCCGATCATGACGCGGATGATGGCGGACCTGGGCGCCGAGATTATCAAGGTCGAGCAGGCGCCGCTCGGCGACCTCACGCGTTTGTCGCCGTATCTCAAAAATGGCTGCAGCGGTTCATATATCCAGCATAATCGCGGGAAGCAGAGTATCTGTCTCGACCTGAAATCGCCGGCGGGCGTCGAGATCGTTCGTGGATTGGCGAAGCATGCCGACGTGATCACGCAAAACTACAGTCCCGGCGTGCTCGAAAGATACGGACTCAGTTACCAGGTTTTTCGCGAAATCAATCCGAGCGTGATCATGTGCTCGATTTCGGGATGGGGACAGGACGGGCCGATGCGCGATCGCCCGGGCAATGACACGGTGGCCCTCGCGATGAGCGGGCTCTTGCACTTGACGGGCGAACCCGACGGGCCGCCAGTCTACCTCGGCATGTTCATCGCGGACGAGGCTACCGGCGTGCATGGGCTCGCCGCGGTATGCGCCGCGCTTTACCATCGCGAAAAGACGGGAGTGGGACAGCATATCGACCTCTCGCTGCTCGAGTGCATGTTCCACATGCACGACTCGGCGATTCAGTTCTATGTGATGAGCGGGGGCAAGGAAAATCCAACACGGACAGGATCGCATCATTTCGCTGTCGCGCCGTGCGGGATTTTCAAGGCGCGCGACGGTTACGTCGTTATGACGGTGCTGTACCATCAGTGGGAGGTTTTCTGCGAGGCCATCGGGAAACCGGAGTGGGTTACCGACGTGCGCTTTAACACGCCGCCGGCGCGTCTCACCAATCGCGACGAGCTCGTGAGGCTGCTGGAGGAGTGGCTGCAATCATTTCCGACGCGCGACGAGCCGCTCGCAATTCTCGGGAAAGCGCGCATCCTGAGCGCTCCCGTGCTGGATATCTCGCAAATTATCAATCATCCGGTGATCCAGGAGCGCGGCGCGATGCAATCGATACCGCATCCGGGACTCGGTCCGGTGGCGATCCCGAAGTCGCCGTTTCGGATGTCCGAGACGCCGGCGATGATTCGCGGCCGCGCGCCGCTGCTGGGCGAGCACAACGAGCGAATACTGTCGAAGTATCTCGGCTATTCGCAGGAGAAGATTGAAGGACTGACGAAAGCGGGCGTGCTGGTGCAGGATCCTCGCGTCGCAGAATGGCGTGCAAGCGGCGAAATCGATTAGCAGGTTCCCGGCGAATCGCCGAGCCGCAGAAAGAGAAAACGAATCGGGTCAGATCACTTTCTGGTCGCGCAGGCGGGTGATCTCCTCGGGCGAGTAACCGAGTTCTTCGGCGTAGAAACGATCGTTGTCGGAGCCAAGCACGGGACTCGGTGAGCGCGGCTCGTTGGGCTTGCCGTTAATCCGAATCGGCGATGTGAAAATCGTCATGGGGCCGAGTTGCGGATGTTCTACGTCGCGCAGCGTGCCGCGTTCATGGAGATGCGGGTCGGTCATCACCTCGTGCAACTCCTTGACGATCCCGCATAGCACGTTGTTCGCGGCGAGCACGCCCATGATCTCCTGGCGCTTTTTTGTCTTCGTCCATTCGGTGACGATGCGGTCTACTTCGTGACGATTCTTCGAGCGCGCGGCGAGATTGACGAAACGCGGATCCTCGGCGAGTTCGGGCCGGCCCATCACGCGGCAAAGATTACGCCATCGGACGTTGTCGCCCGCGAGAACCATAACCCAGCCGTCGGTCGCGCGATAAGCGTTGTAGGGCGACACCGCACCGCCGGCAGCGCGGTTGCCGTCGCGCAGTTGCCGGAGACCCATGCCGTAGTACGCGCCGAGATGGGTCGTCAGACTCGACAGGCTAGACTCCTGCAGCGAAGTCTCGACCATCAGGCCCTTGCCGGTGCGGTCGCGCTGGCGAAGCGCCGCGAGAATGGCTCCGAAAAGATGCGTCGCGCCGAGGAGATCGACGACGGCGGCGCCAGACTTCATCGGCGGCCCGTCTATTTCCCCGCTGATCGCCATGATTCCCGTGTTCGCCTGCACCACGGGATCGAACGCCGGAAGATTACGATTCGGGCCGGTGGTGCCGTAGCCGGTGCCGCACGCGTAGATGATCATCGGATTCGCTTCGCGCAGCACGTTGTAACCGAGGCCCATCTTGTCCATCGTGCCGGCTTCGAAATTCTCGACGACGACGGCCTTGCGCACCAGCCGTTTGAAGATTTCCTTGCCCTCGTCGCTTTTGAGATTGAGCGTGATCGAGCGCTTGTTGAAATTCATCAGACCGAAGGCGTATCCGAACGGCTGGCCCTGCCTGCGAAATAGCGCGCGCATGCCGTCGCCGAAGCCGGGCGCTTCGATCTTGGTGATGTCGGCTCCGAGATAACTGAGCAGCATCGTCGCGTACGGGCCGTGGTAGTAATGCGTGAGGTCGAGGACGCGGATATCGTCGAGCGGCTGAACTTCCTGAGCCAATTTTCACCTTTCCGCGCGGCTCCTTTGTCGCCGCGCCAGTTCTTACGTCACACGAGAACCTCGGATTTGCGCAGGCGGTCGATGCGATCGGTAGTGTAGCCGAGCAGCGACTTGAGCACATCCTCGGTATCGGCGTCGCGAACCGGCGCGGCTTTGCGCACGCGGCACGGCGTCCCGGACATATGCCACGGAATTCCCGTATGCATCCGCTTGCCGACCTCCGGATGCTCGAGCTCGACGAGAAAGCCGCGTTCACGCAGATGCGCATCTTCGGCGAGGTCCTTGTTGCTCATCGAGGGAAACGCCGCCACGCCTGCGGACTGCAAAATGCGGGTGACTTCCCAGCGGTCGCGTTCCTTCGTCCACGACGTGATTATCTCGTCGAGCGCGTCTTCATTCTTTTTGCGCAGCGCCATCGTCTTGAAGCGCGCGTCATTCACGAGTTTGGCTTTGCCCATCGCGGCGCACAGGGCGCCCCATTCATCTTCGCTGCCCACCGCGATCGAAACCCACTTGTCGTCGTCGCCCGCCGCCTTGTAGCACTCATGAGGCGCCATCAGGACGTCGCGATTGCCGCTGCGCACGGGCTCGCGCTGGTTCATCTCGTATTCGAGCAACCCCTCGGGCATCAGCACGAGCGCGGCCTCGAGTTGCGACTGGTCGATATACTGGCCCTCGCCGGTGAGCGCGCGATGCGTCAGCGCGGCCATGATCGCGAATGCGCCGAAGACACCAGCATTGGGGTCGGGATACGAGACGCCAATCTCGGAAGGATCGCCGCCGCGGTAGCCGGTCGTCCAGAACATGCCGGCCGCGGCGCTCGCGGGCGGCCCGTAACCGACGAAGCCGCGAAACGGCCCGGTCTGTCCGTAGCCGGACATCGAGATCATGATGGTGTCGGGCTTGATGCCGCGAAGCTTGTCGTAGCCGAGTCCGAGCTTGTCCATCACGCCGGCTGCGAAGTTATCGGCGACGACGTCGGCATGTTTCACCAGCTCGCACGCGATTTCGATCGCCTCGGGCTTGCTGAGGTTCATCAGGATGCCCTTCTTGCCCTGGTTGTACTGATTGAAGTAGCTGGCGCGATTCGGTCCGGGGATGTCATCGGCGAAGGGCGGTATCAGACGTGTGACGCACGCCGGCCGCGCCGTGGTCTCGATGCGAATCACTTCGGCGCCGAGATGCGCCAGTTGCATCGTGCAGTAGGGGCCGGCCCACGCCCACGTGAAGTCGAGCACCCGAATTCCTGACAGTGGAGCTTCAGCCATATTTATTTCTCCCGATCCTAAAGAACTCCGGCTTTGCGCAATTCGGCGATGCGGCCCTTGTCGATACCCAATTCGCCGCCGAAGATCTCCTCGTTATGCTCGCCGAGACGCGGGGCGGGGCGGCGCAGCGCCCATGGTGTTCGCGCATATCGCGACGGCATCCCCGGCACCTTGATCGTCCCAATGCCGGGCTGTTCGAGCAGTTCAAAAAATTTGCGCTCGCTCAAATGCTCATTCTCTGAGAGTTGCTGCATCGTGTTGACCGGCGCGAACGGAATGCGCCGCTTTTGCGCCTCGCGGTAGAGGTCCTGCACCTTCCATCCAGCGAGCCATTCGGACATCAACGCCTTGAGCGCGTCCATGTTCTGGCCGCGCAGCAGCCGGTCCTTGAAGAGGTCGTCGTTCGCCCACTCGGGATTACCCATCAGCTCGACGAGCCGTTTCCACTGGTCCTCTTCGACCGTGATCACGAAAATTTTGCCGTCGGCGCAATCCGCGATGAACCACGGACCGAGCGCGCGCTGCCCGAGGCGCGACGTTTCGCGCCCGGCGTATGCGTAATGGCCGAAGTTCATCTCGAGAATACCGGCGACGCATTCCTGCCCGGAAACGTCGATTGCCTGTCCCTTGCCCGATTTAATCCGATGCACATATGCGGCTAGCGTCGCGATCGCGGCATGGACTCCGCCCTGAAAGTCGGCCTGGCTGCCGAAGCATTTGAGCGGCGGCAATTCGGGGTAGGGCGATGCACCCGGGCTCAAGTACGCCCATCCTCCCGCGTTGCTTGCATTGAGTTCGTAGCCGCGCCAGTTCGCATGCGGGCCGCGGTCTCCATAAATCGAAATCGACGTGACGATAAGCTTCGGATGCGCGGCGCAGAGTACGCTGCTGTCGAGTCCGTGCGCGGCGCGCTCGGCCGGCGGCAGGTTATGAAAAAGCACGTCGGCGCGTTCGAGCATGCGCGCCAGTATCTCGCGGCCCTCGGGGCGCTTGAGGTCGGCGACGACGCCGCGTTTGTTCGCATTGAGGTAGATGAACAGGCCGCTCTTCTCGGAGTCGGCCTTGCCCTGCGCGAAGGGTCCGCGCCGGCGCGTTACGTCGCCGCCCGGCGGCTCGATCTTGACGACCTCCGCGCCGAGGTCGGCGAGCATCTTGGCTCCGAACGCCGCCGCCACACCCTCGCCGCATTCAACAACCTTGATCACATTGAACGGTGATTGTCCCGCGTCTTTCACGTATCTGGGCCTCGCACGTCACTTATCGGGTGGACATCATTAGCTGCTACAGGGCGGAGATAACCGGTTCGCTTATGCAACCGCCCTCATTCGACCCTACCGCGTTTCGATCGCATTTTCCCGCAGAAAATTGCAAAAAACCGGGAAAACAGGCGATCTTCACTCCGTGTCTCTTAGCGTTTTCTCACGACAAAACGCAATTGCCGGGAGCCCGACCAAGCCCATTGTGATATTTCCTCGGGGCCGTTGATAAGATGATATGCGATAGACATTGCGCCTGCCTGTACCTTTAACTTATCGGCGCCGCGATGTGAACGCAGCGCGGTTCGAAGGGGAGCGTAAAATGGCGAAAATCTGGGTGCTGCAACATCATCCGGCGGAAAATCTCGGCGTGATCGCCGAGGCGCTGGAAGGAGCCGCGCTCGCATGGCAATACGTGCGCATCTTCGACGGCCATCCGATACCCAAGGATATGAAGGGTGCGGGCGGGCTTATCGTGATGGGCGGCCCCGAAACGGTCTACCAACTCGACCGCTATCCGTATCTGCGCGAGGAGATCGCGCTAATCGAGAGCGCACTCAATGACAACCGGCCGATCCTCGGCGTATGTCTCGGCAGCCAGCTTCTGGCGGCGGCGCTCGGAGCGCAAGTGCGTCGCGGCGAGAGCCGGGAGATTGGCTGGTACCCAGTGAAGCTGGCCGAAGCGGCGCGGGACGATCGCCTGATGCGCGGACTGCCGGGCGAGTTCATGGCATGCCATTGGCATAGCGACGTCTTCGACCTGCCCAAGGGCGCGGTCGGACTCGCATCGTCGGAGAAGACCGCATGCCAGGGTTTTCGCTACGGCGATAAGGCCTACGGGATTTTATTTCACGCCGAGATGACGCTCCAGATCGTAAGCGCGCTGGTGAGCGAATTCGGCGAGGGGCTCAAGCGCGTGGGTATCGATGGCGATACGATTCTGGCGAAGGCGGTGGATTATCTGCCACAGCTTGGCGAGATCGGCACGACGATTTTCGGCCGCTGGGCCGCGCCAATTCAGGGGACTGGGTGATTGTTGGGTGTGCGTCGCTTGCAGGTCTACGCGGCGCGGCGGGCGCCGGTGGGGCGAATCAGCACGTCGGCCGGAATGCCAAAGCGTTGGTGGAGACGGCGGATCATCTCCAGCGAGAGCGCGCGCTTGCGCTGCATCACTTCGTACACGCGGCTGCGGCCACCGATCACGCCGACAAGGGCGCGCGGATCGAGCCCCTGCTGCTCAAGACGGAAGCGAATCGCCTCGATTGGGTCGGGCGGGTCGATGGGGAAATGCTTCTGCTCATAGGCTTCGACCAGGGTTGCCAGCACATCGAGGCGGTCCCCTTCCGGGGTTCCCTTCCCGGCGCCCCACAGGCGCTCGATCTCCCGCAGCGTCCGCTCGTAATCGGACTTGGTGCGAATCGGCTTAATCTCCATACGGAACCGTCCTTGCGTCGATCCTGTCGTAGTCGCGATGCGGCCCGAGCCACTTGATGAACACGATCTGCCGGCGATAGTCGATCGCGGTCACCAGCCGGTAATCGTTGCCCTTGATGTTGAACACCACGCGATCGGCGCTGATGATGCTGGCGGCGCCATAGCTCCGCTTGACCTCGGCTGAGTTACGCCACGCGGCGCGCTGCGCTTCTTGAAACCACGCAGCGAGCGCGTCCCCTACAGCCTTCTGTCCCTGCTGCCCCTTTAGCGACTCAACAAATTCCAGCAGGGTCCGCCGCGCTATCACCCGCACCGCTGGTAGTGTAGCAGGTTCCCAAGGCGGGAACAAGCAAGGTGGTTTCGACAGCGGGTACTGCGCGCGCGACGGCTGTTCAGCTAAGAGATCTGCTTGGTGAAAGTCCCGAGGTCGAAGTAATCGCGCCAGACTTTGATTTTGCCGGCGTCGTTGAACTCGAAGATCCCGGCCACCGGGATGTCAGCCTTCTTGCCGCTCTTCATAACAATCGTGTCGACGCGCTCGTTGAAGACCGTGTTGCCGTCGTGGACGCTTTTCAGGATTTTGGCGCTGAAGGCACTCGCATCTTTCATGAAGCCCTGCGTCATCTCGCGGATGGCGGCGGCGCCTTTAGCGGGCGCCATCGGGACATTGTCCCATACGGCGTCGTCGGTGAAGTAACTCATGACCTCATCCAGATTCAGCCGAGTCCAGGCCGCGAAGAGATCGTTAACAACTTTTTCGCAATTGACCGCCATGATGGTGCTCCTTTGGGGAAACGCGAGCGTTGATTCCGGAGAGTTTCATGTAATACGGGTCTCCGTGACCATGCAAGCCAGAGGGTGCTGCCCTATTCAGGCGTAGTGGATCGGCAAGAAAAAGATCGGGATTCTACACGAGGCACGCGCGTAGAATGACGGCCAAGCCCTTGCGCGGGGTTTCATGCGGGAGGGGGTCTCCTAAGTGCCCGTGATAAGCGGCATTCAAGCGGACGCTTTAGGTGAGCGCGAAGAACAGAGGGAGAGTAAGGATGCGACGACTAATTACAGTGTTGGCTCTCGGTATCATCGGATCAGTTTGGGCTTTCGGTATCAACGGATGCACGAATCCATCTACGCCCGCGGGCTACGTCGGATATGTCACCAAGCATCCGATCACAATGCCCACGCGATTCTACGAACTCCAAACGGGACCGACTTCGACCGGCCTTGGCTGGAGGCTCGAGGTAGCCAACATTTCAGTGACGCCAAACACGAGCACGGAACATTTTGTCGGTCCCGACGCCGTACTCGCCAAGGACAATCTGCATATTGAGTTTCGAGCGCATCTGCTTTGGAAGATAGAGCCTCAGAACGTCAGGACTTTCGTCGAAAAATATGGCGAGACAGGCGACAATCCCACAAAAATGGCTTACGACAATTTCATCAAGGAGCCATTCCGAACCTACACGCGCGACGAGGTTCAGAAATACAATGGGCTGGATATCAAGGAAAATATTGACCAGATCGGCAACGCCGTGCAGGCCCGAATCTTGAAGCTGACGGAAGGCACGCCGTTCACGATCATCAGCGTGGTGATCGGCAATATTCAGTATCCGCAAACCGTCGCGGATTCAGTCGCCAACAAGCTTGCTGCCACACAAGTTCTGGAGCAGACGACGATCGAAATCGAGACTGCAAAGGCCAAGGCGCAAATTCGGGAGGCGGAGGCCGATGGTATCGCCAAAGCGATGGACAAAATCAACCAGAAGCTGACGCCGCTCTACGTCCAGTACGAAGCGATCCAGGCGCAGGAGAAAATGGTCAACTCGCCCAACCACACCGAAGTATACATTCCCGTGGGTCCGATGGGCGTACCCATGGTCGGCACGATGAAGCTAGGACAGGAGGGTAGACAATAACGCGGGTGGCTCCGACGACGCCTCGCCCTGATGGGTAGCTTTGGCAACTCGCCTTCTGCTGTTTCAACCACTCTCCGGACCGGGAGGATTCCAAGGAGGCCAACCATGTTAATGATGCCGCTCTGCCGCCAGCTCGGAATCGAGCATCCGATCCTGAACGCGCCGATGGGAGGCGGGATCGCCGGGCCGGAGCTGGCCGCGGCGGTATCCAACGCAGGCGGCCTCGGGACGCTAGGTCTGGTTGCCCTGCCGCCACAGTTCATCGGTGAGCAGATTCGACGCACGCGAGCGCTCACAGGCAAGCCCTTCCTCGCCAATCTCGTGGTCGCCACCCTGCGGGGAGGCGATATCGATTCCTGCTTCGACGCCGGGATTTCGATGCTCGGCCTGTTCGGAGGAGATCCCCAGCCCTTCGTCGCCGACGCCCACCGCCGCGGCATCAGGGTGATCCCGCAGGTGGCATCGGTCGCGGAGGCCGTGGCAGCCGCCGAGGCCGGAGTGGACGCCGTGATCGCGCAGGGCATGGAGGCGGGAGGACACGTGCTCGGCACGACCTCGCTCTCGATCGTGCTCCCGGCCATCGTGGATGCGGTGCGGCCCCTTCCAGTGATCGCTGCGGGAGGAATCGCTGACGGCCGCGGCCTCGCCGCGGCGCTCGCGCTCGGCGCGCAGGCGGTGTCGATGGGTACGCGTTTTCTCGCCAGCGACGAGGCAGCGGCGAGCCGCGCGTACAAGGAGCGAATCACGTTGAGCCGCGCCGAGGACACGGTTCTCACCGGGCTATTCGATATCGGCTGGCCCGATGCGCCTCACCGGGTGCTGCGCAACCGTACGGTTGCGGAGTGGGAGGACGCCGGTCGCCCCGCGTCCGGAAAGCGCCCGGGAGAAGGTACGATCATCGGCCGGGTCAGCGTTGGCGGGCATCCGATCGAAGTGGTCCGCTACTCGGTGACCCCGCCGCTTCCCGGGTTCGAAGGAGATATGGAATATGGTT
>WNFT01004993.1_pt1 | contig 11588 bp, 10 predicted proteins | sample 5400191 | NCBI WGS metagenome assembly WNFT01 (sample SAMN13153359, study PRJNA577476) | soil metagenome | isolation source: 80 cm saprolite under Madrone tree | place: USA:California | collected 2016-06-14
GGTCCTGTGTCTGAGGTGGGTATGCAACGCAGGAACGGGTTCGGTGACCGAACGACAGCGGCTCGACCAATTCGAGCGGGCGGTCCTGCCCCACCTGAACGCTGCCTACAATCTGGCGCGCTGGCTGACCCGCAACGACACCGACGCCGAAGACGTGGTCCAGGAGGCCTGTCTGCGGGCCTTTCGATACTTCGACGGCTTCGAGGGCGAGAACCCCAAGGCCTGGCTGCTCAGCATCCTGCGCCACACCTGTTTCACCTGGCTGGCCAAGAACCGGCCGGGCGAGATGACACCTTTGGACGATGCCGTGAGCGACACGGTTGCCGTCGGCGACGAGGGCGGGCCCGAGACGCCCGAACGCCAGTTGCTGGCGGCCGACGAGCGCAGCCGGCTCGACCGGATGATCGCCAATCTACCCGCCGAATTCCGCGAGGTGATCATTTTGCGCGAGCTGGAAGAATTGTCATATCGCGAGATCGCCGAGATTACGGCCGTGCCGGTGGGCACCGTGATGTCGCGCCTGGCGCGCGCGCGCGCGCGATTGCGCGACGGTTGGCAGCGTCAGCATGGCAAGGGGGGTAGCCATGGATTGTAGGGAACTCCGTAGCCTGGCCGACGCCTATCTCGACGGCGAGCTGCCGCCGGCGAGCCGGGCCGAAATCGAGGCGCACCTTGCCGGCTGCGCGGACTGCCGGGCGGAGATCGAGGCCAATCGCGCCTTCATCGCGCGCCTCAAGGCCGGTGCCAGCTATTTCGAGGCGCCGCCAAGGCTGGCAGCGAGGCTGGCCCAACGCCTGGGATCGGAACCCGCCAGCACAGTGGTCCGGCTTAGCCCGGCGCCCAAACGCGAGAGCTTCTGGCGGCCCATGGCCCTTGCCGCCTCCTTCCTGCTGGCGGCGCTGCTCAGCGGCGGCGTCGGCTATATGAGCGCGCTACCCACCGGCGGCGACCGCATCACGCAGGAAGTGGTGGATAGCCATGTCCGCTCCCTGCTCGCGGGCCACCTGACCGATGTGACCTCGACCGACCAGCACACGGTGAAGCCCTGGTTCAATGGGCATCTGGATACGGCCCCGCCGGTCAAGGATTTTGCGGCGCAAGGCTTCCCCCTGATCGGCGGCCGGCTCGATTACATCGATCATCGGCCGGTGGCGGCCATGGTCTATCGCCATGGCCTGCATCCGATCAACCTCTTCGTCTGGGCCGATCCCTCTCAATCCCTGGGCCAGCCGAGCGTAGCCTCGCGCCAGGGTTACAACATTCGCCATTGGGTCGACGGAGACTTGACCTATTGGCTGATTTCCGATGTGGAGGCCGACGCGCTGGCCCAGCTCGAGACCTTGCTTCGCAAGTCCCAGTAGTGGGCACCGATACCGCCGTCAGCCGTTGATGGCACGATAGCCGTTCAGCAGAATTTGTACGCCGAGACAAAGCAGCACGAAGGCCGAGAGGCGCAGCAGCACGTTGATGCCGCTCGGCCCCAGCCGGGCCAGGACGCGATCGGCATAGCGATAACTGAGATAGATCGACCAGGTCACCGCTGCCACGCCCATCAGTCCACCCGCCGCTTCGAGCAGAAGTTCGCGGCTGTTGGTGAGCGCGTTGGGCGCGCTGCTGCCGATGGTCAGCATGATGGCGATAGAGCCGGGGCCCACGGTCAGCGGCATGGTCAAGGGATAGAAGGCGCCCGCCATCACTGATTCGGCCGAGGCGGCGGGCGCGCGGGCCTTTGCATCCTCCTCGCCGCGGTTCAACAGGCGCCAGCCGGTGGCGGCCACCACGAGGCCGCCGCCGATCTGCACTGCAGGCAGGCTGAGAGCGAAGAACTTCAAGACATGGGAGCCGATGAGAAGGGACGCCGTCGCCAGCATGAAACTGTTGTATGCGACGCGGCGGGCCAGGCGCGCCCGCGTGGCATGGTCGACGCCGGCGGTGTAACTGAGGAAGATGGGCGCCATGCCCAACGGATTGACGATGGGAAACAACGCCAAGGCCACGAACAGAAAGGCGTGAACGAAGGTCCCGGCCGTCAGCAGGGTTATCGCATTGTCGTTCATCCCTATCCCTTGAGGCCGTGCGCCTCGCCTCGCGATGGCTCTTGTTCGACAGGTTACGGTCAATTCGCCGTAGCGTAAACTGCCCTGCGACGGCGGGGCCGTCCCATGCGATGCTGGCGCCCGTTTGTCTTGAGCCAATTCGGCTTAAGAGGTGAATCAGTCGCTATTTTGTTGAATTAGAGCAAGATCCACCGATCAGTTTGATTCAAACTGGTCGGATCTTACTCTAGGGCCTTATTGTGCCGCTTGGGGAGATCGCACTGGCCACCAATACGTTGTTCGATCTATCCGTTCTCGGCGGCCTCCTCCATCTGCTGGCCTCGGGGGCGGTCACCGTGCATGTGTTGCTGCGCAAACGCGATGTGCGCGCGGCCACGGCCTGGATCGGCGTGGCCTGGCTTTCGCCGGGGTTTGGCGCCGCGCTCTACTACGTTTTCGGCATCAATCGCGTGATGCGGCGCACCTCGCGCATGAGTCGCGGCGTGACGCCGCGCAAGGCCCTCGTCGCGGCGAGGCCGGCGACGGGCGAGACGAAGCCCGCCGTGCCCGAGATCTCGAGCCTGCCGGAAAACATCGCCACCATCGCCCGGGTGAGCGCGCTGGCTTCGCGACATATGCTTGCCCCCGGCAATGCCATGACGGTGCTTCGTGCCGGCGATGAGGCTTATCCCGCCATGCTCGAGGCCATCAGCGAGGCCAAGCGGAGCGTGGCGATCGCCTCCTATATTTTCCATTCCGACAAGGTTGGGCTTGCCTTCGTGGCGGCATTGAAGAAAGCCCAAGATCGAGGAGCCGAAATTCGCGTGCTGATAGACGGGGTCGGCAGCGGCTATCTCCGTTCGCCCATTGCCGAGCGCTTTGCCGCCGCCGGTATTCGCACCGAGCGGTTCTTGCATTACTGGCAGCCCTGGCGGATGCCCTTCGTCAACATGAGGAACCACAAGAAGCTGCTGATCGTCGATGGCACCCTGGGGTTTACCGGTGGCCTGAATATCGCGGCCCAGAACCTGCTCGCCGACCGCCCGCCCCATCCTGTGAACGACCTCCATTTTCGTTTCGCGGGACCCATCGTCACCCAATTGATGGTCACCTTCGCCGAGGACTGGAACTTCATGACCGGCGAAGTGCTGGACGGCGATCGGTGGTGGCCCGATATCCCGGCGGCCGGCGCCATACCCGCGCGCGGCATCAGCTCGGGACCCGACGAAGACATCGGCGTATTGTCCTCGATCATGGCGACCGCAGTCATCGAGGCCAAGCGCCGCCTGCGGATTGTGACGCCCTATTTTCTGCCCGATCAGACGTTGACGGCCTGCCTGGCTATCGCGGCGCTGCGCGGAGTCGAAGTGGATATCGTCGTGCCGGCACGTTCCGATCATGTGACGTTCCAATGGGCCATGCATGCCCATCTGGCGCTCCTCGCCACTCCCGGCGTCACGATCTATTATTCGCGGCCGCCCTTCGATCACAGCAAGCTGATGACCGTGGATGGCGCCTGGAGTCTGGTCGGCAGCGCCAATTGGGACGTCCGGAGCCTGCGGTTGAATTTCGAATTCAACGTGGAATGCTACGGCTCCCGTGCCACGACCGAGGTCGACCGCGTCATCGACGCCAAGATCGCCGCGGCGCGCAAGGTGCCTCCCGCGGAATTCGCCGCTCGGCCGGTAGCGGTGAAACTGCGGGATTCCGCGGCGCGGCTTTTGCTGCCCTATCTTTGAAGGCCAGCTCTTGGAAGCCCGGCTCTTGTCTGGCGCGCTTCAACCCCCCATCATAGGCGGGGGATCGAAAATGCCGTCCATCGCCTACCGGCCGGAGCGAGGCTTGGGGCGGCGTGGTCGCATTTCTGAGCTGGAGGGCGTGTTGGCGTGAAGGTCATAAGCTGGAACCTGTTGCGCCTGATCGGCGCGGCGGTGGGAGACGTCGCGCTGCTTGTCGAGGAACACCGGCCGGATCTCCTGCTGCTGCAGGAGGCGACGAAGGAGATGGAAACCCTGCCCGGCCTGGTCGGCGGGCATTTCTACCATGACCCCCTGCCCCGGCGTATTCACGGACTCGCGGCCTGGAGCCCGAAACACCTGCATCCGCCCAGGGCCCTGCCCTTGCCCGTCTCGCGCATGCCCGGGCGCGTGCCGCCCCGCATCGCGCAAGTCCTGCGGATGGGCGACATCACGTTCGCCAATGTGCATCTCTCCCATGGCCAGGTCTTGAACCGGCTTCAACTGACGCGCATTGCGCGCAACCTGGAAGGCCCCGCGGCGGTGATCGGCGACTATAACGCCTGGGGTCCGACGGTCCTGCACGGCTTTCGCGACGTGGGCCCGCGCGAGGCCACTCATATCCAGCAAAAGCTCCTGCGTTTTCGCCTGGACCGCTGCCTGGTGCGCGGCCTCACTTGCGCCAGCGCGCGTACCCTGAAAAAAGGCAAGTCCGATCATCGGCCCATCATGCTCGAACTGGGCGTCGTCTGAGAGCGGAGGAGGTCTCCATGTCCGATGGCGAACATCTGGTGAGCTGTTTATGCGGGGCCATCGGCCTTAGCGCGGCCGGCGCGCCGTTATGGGTCGGCCTCTGCCACTGCCGATCCTGCCGGCGGGCGACGGGCGGCGTGCTGATGGCAGCCGCCGGCTTTCCCCGTCAGGCGGTGAGCATCGAGCGCGGGCAGATGAGTTATTACGCCTCCTCCCCCGGCGTCAGGCGCGGTTTTTGCGGCACCTGCGGCACGTCCCTCAGTTACGAGAACGCGCGCTGGCCTGGGGACATCCATCTGATGATCGGCGCCTTCGAGCGGCCCGACGCGCTGCAGCCCCAGTTCCATATCTTCGCCGAAGACCGGTTGCCCTGGCTGAAGCTGGCAGACGGCCTGCCCCAATATCGGACCACGCCGCGCGAGGGGCGGTTGATGGAATAGGCGCCGCCTAGAGACCGCCCTCGGATAACCTTGCAAGCTGAGCGGTTCATCGGCGAAGGTCGGCGCCAAGCCTCGAAATGAGAAGGTCTTCAGCGCGTTGGCGCCGTAATGGCTGGCGGCCAGGTCGAGCAGCAGGGTTGCGATCAACGGGCCGTGAACGACGAGGCCCGGATAACCTTCGATTTCTGTCGCATAGGGATGGTCGTAGTGGATTCGGTGGCTGTTGAAAGTCAGCGCCGAATAACGGAACAGCAGAACGGGATCGGGCCGGATGGTGCGCGACATGGCCGGCGCCTCCGTCAACTCCGCTTCGCACCGCGCCTCGCGTCCAGTGCGCCGGCTCATATCCGGCGGGCTGCGATAGACGATGGTATGGCGCTCCTGCAGGGCGATCTCGCCATCGGCGAGGAAGCTGTGATCGACCTCCACGAAAACCAGCGGCCCCGCCGACCCGGTCTTGGGCGTGATCGAACGGATCGTCGAGCGGCGTTCGATGGCATCGCCCCGGCGCATCGGCCGCAGGAATTCGATGGCGCTTCCTGCCCACATGCGCCGCGGCAGGTCGATGGGGGGCAAAAGCAATCCCAGATAGGGATGCCCGTCGGCGCCGATATCCCGCGCGCGTAGCCTTGGCGTGGCGCAGAGCCAATGAATGCCCTGGGGCGCCAGGCCACTCGCCCCCGTCGGCGGAATCTCGTGATCGAGCAGTGCCAGAAAGCCGTCGAGCATCGCGGATGTGACGATGTCGGTCGCAGTTGTCGTCCGGCCGATCCATGGCAGGAGTTTCGCATCGAGCGGTTTGGTCGGCTCGCTCATGCCGGATTCGCCTCAATAAACTCCTGGCGGAGCGATTCCGTATGCTCGCCCAATGCGGGCACCGGCCCGGCGCTGAGATGAGGGTGGAGGGCCGGGGCCACCGCCTGAAAGCGCCCGCCGGGAATGTCGACCGGAATGCGCCGCAGCGCAGGGTGGACCGAGAGTTCGGCAAGCCCCGTGACCTTGGCCCAGGCAATCTTTCCCGCCTCGAGTTTCGCAATGGCTTCCGCGACGCAGAGGCCGGCGAAGACGGGGCCGATCTCCGCATCGAGTGCGCGCCGGTTCGTCACCCGCGCCGGGTTGTCGGCGAAACGCGGATCGGCGAAGAGGTCGGGCCTGCCTAGCACCCCCTCGCAGAGCCGCTGCCATTCGGCCCGGTTCTGGATCGCGATCACCACCTCGCCGTCGCGGCAGCGAAAGGTTCCATAGGGATAGATCGAGGCATGGGAGAGTCCGTGGCGCCCGGTCACCTGGCCCCGATGTTCGTAATGCATCAGCGGCACGCTCATCCAATCCGCCATGCCGTCGAAGAGGGCGATCTCGATGGCCCGGCCCCTGCCATCGCGTCCGCGGGCGATCAAGGCTTCGAGCACCGCCGCATGAGCGTTCATGCCGGCGGCCGTATCGGCGATGGAGACGCCCACCTTGCTGGGCGTCTCGGGCGTGCCGGTGACGGCGCAGATCCCGCTTTCCGCCTGAACCAGCATGTCATAGGCCCGCATGGCGCCATAAGGAGTGTCCCGGCCATAGCCTACGATATCGACGGCGATCAGTTTTGGGTGGCGGGCGACGAGATTCGTCGCGCCCAGACCGAGGCGTGACGCTGCACCGGGCGCGAAATTCTGGATGAAAACATCGGCCCGTCCGATCATGCGTTTCACCAAGGCAAGATCGGCGGGCTGCTTCACATCCAGCACCGCGCTTTCCTTGCCTCGGTTTGCCCAGGCGAAATAGGCGCTGGTACCTTGCACCGCATGATCGTAGTGGCGGGCCGGATCGCCCTCCGGCCGCTCGATCTTCACGACCCGTGCGCCCGCGTCCGCCAGGCGCATGCTGCAAATGGGGCCCGCCACCGCCTGTTCCAGCGCCACGACGAAGATGCCTTCCAACGGTTTCATAGCAGCCCTCAATGGGCGCGCGGCGGGCCGCGCGCATGTTCGGCCAGACAGGCAAGGATGCTTCCCCGCCGAAGCATGCGAAAGCTATATCAGCAACCCCGCGCTTGCCATGCTTTGAACGAAGCAAGAAAACCCCCACCCCCTTTCTCGCAGGGCAATCGTATTTGGGTTCTCCGACCTCTCTGTTGCCGTCATTCCCGCGCAAGCGGGAATGACAGAGGAGAGAAAGCCAACAGTCTCGCCAAATGCGATTGCCCTGCCCTTTCTCGGGCGGGTTGGGGGTGACCCATCGCGGATATCGCGAAGCCCGGGCAATTGGCTATTATCCGCCAACGAAACGACGGCCCGCAGGATTCCCGCCATGGCTAAGACGACTTATAACGCCCCTTCAAAACAGGGCGCGACCAAAGAAGGCGACGACCGGCAGACGGATTCCGCCTGGCCGGGGCAGATATATCGAGTCCTGAAGGACGCCGGCGTGGCCCAGGCGTCCTACGTGCCCGATGCGGGCCATACGAAATTGATCCAGCTGCTTCACGCCGATCCCGGGATCGCCACCACCGTGCTGACCACGGAGGAGGAAGGAGTCGCGCTTTCGGCCGGCGCCTGGCTGGGCGGTCAGCGTTCGGTCCTGTTGCTGCAATCGAGCGGCGTGGGCAATTGCATCAACATGCTCTCGCTCATGGCGACATGCCGCTTTCCGCTGCTCGCCATCGTGACCATGCGCGGCGAATGGGCCGAATTCAATCCCTGGCAGATGCCCATGGGTCGCGCTACCCCCGGCGCGCTCGAACTCATGGGCGTCAAAGTGATGCGCGTGGACGAAGCCGAACAAGCGGCCGAGACTGTCGCCTCGGCCGCCACGCTCGCCTTCGACAGCGATCAGCAGATCGCGGTCCTGCTTTCGCAACGCATGATCGGGCGCAAGAAATGGCTGGGGAAATGACCGACATGGCCAAATTCGGAACGCTGGATCGCCGCGCGGCGGTCAGCGAGTTGTTGAAAGACCGCGGCCCCCTTCTGGTGGTGACCGGGCTCGGCTCCTCCAGCTACGATGCCTTTGCCGCCGGCGACCACGAGGCGAATTTCTATCTCTGGGGTGCCATGGGGGCTGCTGCCGTGATGGGTCTGGGATTGGCGCTGGCGCAGCCCAAGCGGCCGGTCTGCGTGCTGACCGGCGACGGCGAGCAGCTCATGGGCCTGGGGGCGCTTGCCACCATCGCGGCCAAGAAGCCCGCCAACCTCAGCATCGTGGTATTGGACAACGGCCATTTCGGCGAGACGGGCATGCAGATCAGCCATAGCGGGCTTGGCGTCGACCTCCACCGGATCGCCGAGGCGGCGGGCTTCGCCGCGACAGCCGAGATTCGCGACCTGGAGGGGATCGCCGCATATCGCGCGCAATTGATGAAGACGAAGGGCGGACCGCGCTTCGCCACCATCCGCATCGCCCCGGGCAGCCCGCCGCGCGCCTTGCCGGCCCGCGATGGCGTGTTCCTCAAGAATCGTTTCCGCCAGAACCTTGGATTCGGCGTGAATTGAGCCGGCAGGGATGACAGAGGCATGAGCGAATTGGCGATTTTCCAGAACACGGTCGACGGCAAGAAGGCCGAGGCCCGCGAATTCTTCGAGACCTTCGATCCCTTCGCGGGAAGACCCTGGGCAAAAATCCCGCGCTGCAATGCTGTCGACGTCGATGCGGCGGTCGGCGCAGCAAACCGGGCTTTCCGCGCCGGCCCCTGGCGCGCGATGAACGCCAGCCAGCGTGGCCGCTTATTGGTGCGCCTGGCCGATCTGATCGAGGCCGAGGCCGATCGCCTGGCCGCGATCGAGGTCCGCGACAACGGCAAGCTCATCGCCGAGATGTCGGCCCAACTCAGATACGTTCCTCAGTGGTACCGCTATTTCGGCGGCCTGGCCGACAAGATCGAGGGCGGGGTGCTGCCCATCGACAAGCCCGGCATGTTCGCCTTCACGCGGCGCGAGCCGCTGGGCGTCATCGCCTGCATCGTGCCGTGGAATTCGCCGCTGTTGTTGCTGACCTGGAAACTGGCGCCGGCGCTGGCCGCTGGCAATACGGTGGTGATCAAACCCTCGGAGCATGCCTCGGCCTCGACGCTCGCCTTCGTGGAGTTGTTCGAGAAGGCGGGATTTCCCCCCGGCGTGGTGAATACCCTGACCGGCTTTCCCGATCAGGTGGGCGCACCCCTGGCCCAACACCCGAGAGTCGCCAAGATTGCCTTCACCGGGGGCGAAGCCGGGGGTGCCGCCGTCCATCGCGCGGCGGCGGCGGGCTTCAAGCATGTGAGCCTGGAGCTGGGCGGCAAATCCCCCAACATCATTTTCGCCGATGCCAAACTGGAAAACGCGGTGAACGGCGCCGTCTCGGGCATCTTCGCGGCCACCGGCCAGACTTGCATCGCGGGATCCCGCCTGTTGGTGCAGCGCGCGGTCCATGACGAAGTGGTGGATCGCCTGGTTGCGCTGGCCCGCACGGCGCGGATCGGCGATCCCGCCCGGCCGGAGACGCAAGTTGGGCCAGTCACCACCCTGGCTCAGCGCCAGCGGGTGCTGGATTATGTGGATATCGCGCGCAGCGAAGGTGCGACCTGCGTGCTCGGCGGCGGCAAGCCAGTGGACCCCTCGCTCGGCGAAGGCTGGTTCGTCGAGCCCACGATCTTCACCGGTGTGGCCAACCGGATGCGCATCGCGCGGGAGGAGGTCTTTGGTCCGATCCTCTCCATCATTCCCTTCGATGACGAGGACGATGCGCTGGCCATTGCCAACGACAGCCCCTATGGCCTGGCAGCCGGCGTCTGGACATCGGATATCGGGCGGGCCATCCGCATGTCGGAGCGGATCGAGGCGGGCACGGTCTGGGTAAACTGCTATCGCGCGGTCAGTTTCATGGCGCCCTTCGGCGGCTATAAGCGCAGCGGCATCGGCCGGGAAAGCGGGCAGGAAGCGATCGGCGCCTATCTCCAGACAAAATCGGTCTGGATCGATACCAGCGGGCAGACCGCCAATCCGTTTATCCTGCGCTGACGATTCCCAAAAGATGCCGTCACCACCTGGCGGCAGGGAAATTTTTGCCCGCAAAAGTCATCGATACCGCCAGCACGCCGGCGCCGGAAGTCGGTGGCCGCCCGAATTCCGCGGCTCCAGCGGCGCTGAGTGCCAGCATAGGTTAAGTGACGCGATGTTGCCGTCCATGGGTCTATAGCTGCTCGCGCCCCAGTGCCAAAGCAGGACGTCAGCACCGAGATGTGAGGAGACGCAGGCGGCGGATTGAAGTATACTCTGCCATGTGGCGGGGCGCGGCTCCTTCGTGACCGGCGACCGGACTGGGCGTTAAGTCACGACTGGCCCGCGGCCCTCGAGCTTGTGGTTCGAAAGAAGCGAACATGGCTGTTGAAGGCCACATCCGAAACCCCATCGAGTGGGTATGGGATTACCTCAAGCGCACGAAGCTGGCCGCCGGATCGGCAGCCCACTCGATACGTGGGACCGAGCAGGTCCGGCATTCCGCGCCCCCAGTGGTCCACCGGATCGCGCCAGCTGAGCTCAGGGACGTCCTGGCCAGAGGTTTCGCTGACTTCGCGGCGTACCGAACCGACGTTATCTTCTTCTCCATCATCTACCCGGTCGTGGGCCTGGTCCTGGCACGGCTGGCTGCCGGCTATGACATGTTGCCGCTGATATTCCCACTTGCCTCCGGCTTCGCGCTTGTCGGACCAGTCGCGGCTGTGGGCCTCTATGAAATGAGTCGGCGGCGCGAGCAGGGCGTCGACATTACATGGGCGGACGCCTTTGGCGTGGTTCGCTCGCCCGCGCTCGGCGCGATCATAGTGCTGGGCCTGCTGCTGCTGGCAATTTTCCTGCTGTGGCTGGTCGCCGCCTATGTAATCTACGAGGTCACGCTCGGCCCCCAGCCGCCGGCCTCGATCGCCTCATTCGCCCGCGACGTGTTCACGACCGGCGCGGGCTGGACGCTGATCGGGGTGGGCGTGAGCGTCGGTTTTCTCTTCGCCTTACTGGTGCTGACGATCAGCGTGGTGTCGTTTCCGCTGTTGCTCGACCGGGACGTGGGGCTCTACACAGCCGTGATGACATCGGTCCGCGCCGTGCGTGCCAACCCGGCACCAATGGCCATTTGGGGACTGATTGTCGCGGGTGGCCTGGTAATCGGGTCGATACCGTTGTTGCTTGGCCTCGCCATCGTCATGCCCGTGCTCGGGCACGCCACCTGGCACCTTTATCGCAAGGTGGTGCCGCGCTGATCGGAAGGTGGGATTCAGTCGCGCGCGGCCGGTACAGAGGCCGAGCAGGCACTACGACCAGATCCTTCGATTCCGCCGCACCTCGCTGGCGGTCGTGATACGGTAACTCCAACAGCAGAATTGGAGCCCACCATGTCAACCAGCTTTTGGCCCGGTGAAAAGATACCAAGGTCCGGCATTTATGGAGCAGTCCACACCAACAACCATGCTTCTCAGCATGAGGTCACAGTGATCCGTGGGGGAGATTTTCCTCAATGTAACGACTGCGGAGGTCATGTCTACTTCACGCTGATTAAAGCGGCGCAGCGCATAGACAACAACCCCCACTTTCGTAAGTCGACGATTCCAGCGCCGACTTAGACACTCCATCCCTCAGACCGTGGCGCCAGCCGGCCGGCGGCTTACTTGG
>WNFT01006582.1_pt1 | contig 11588 bp, 9 predicted proteins | sample 5400191 | NCBI WGS metagenome assembly WNFT01 (sample SAMN13153359, study PRJNA577476) | soil metagenome | isolation source: 80 cm saprolite under Madrone tree | place: USA:California | collected 2016-06-14
GTGGGACAGGGAATCCGGTGACGCTGCCCGCGGTGGTGATGCGCCCGATGTCGGTCCCAGCGGTGAACCAGAGATTGCCATCCGGCCCGGTCGTGATGCCGACAGGGTCGCCGCTGCCCGTGGGGGTGGGGAACTCGGTGATAGTGCCGGCTTTGGCCCAGGCGGGAGCGCTACTCAGGCTCAACAGGCCGACACAGGCGATCAGGGCGGTAAGCAGAGCGGTCAGGTGCGACCGCCAACGAGAATGGTTCATGTTTCTTCCTCCTTCTAAATAATGTTGTGTCAAGAGGTGTTGTTCATTGGCATGCTGGCTTCTGAGCAGCGATCATTTCAGCATGGGTCGTTGCCGCCGCTGCCACGGAACGCCAGCCGCCAGGAACCCGAAGCGACCGAGCCTTGGCGTCAACCACTGATCGACGGAGTAGTATCGACCGGCGGCGATTGCCAGCAGGACAGCAGGGAACGAGAAGGTCCTGCTTGATGTCCATGTATATCATCCGCAATTAAATATACATACGTAGGAGGGTTACATAAATAAACCCATCATGAAGTACATCCTATAAGATATATAGTTGAGTTCCAGGAGCATCCACCCGTAAATGGGCATGACCGCTGAAAGCAAGGTGTTGAACCAAATCGTGGTAATTCCAACAAAACGTCGCAAAACAGCAAGCAAGAACCATGGGCAGCGCCGCGCAAATCCCAAGAAAAGGACTGTTTCTGAACGTGGAGAGCCCAAAGTTCGCGCGAGAATGGTATAATATATAGAACGGATATTCTAAAACGGGAGATGAGCCTGGCCTGGGCCTGTCATCACGCTCACCTCCTTCTCGCTGCCGAGCGGGCGCAGGAGATAGCTTTGGCGGGCAACGAAAAGAGTATGCAAAAATGCTAACGATATACACACAACAGGGTAGGTGCATAGAGATTGTCTTACAGTCTGAGCTGTGCGACCCCATGAACATGGGGGAATATGTACGGGCGTACTGTCATATTCATGGCAGCGATCACCAGCGCTCCCTGTCAATCAACAAGGTGACCGGCTGGGGCCATTGCTTCAACGCCGCCTGCAATGCGACGGTGCTGGTTGCAGAATGGAATCCCACCGTGGCAAAACGCCTGGTACAACTCTACTACAGGGGTCTCACTCCAGCACCCTCACCCGCATACCAACCTCGAAAGAACAGAACGCTACTTGTGACCCAACCGGTTTTGCTGCGCCCCCCAAAACCCGTACCGAGATGGCAGCAGGACGAACTGACCATGCTCCTCTCGTTGGACGAGCAAATGTGCAAGGCGCTGGTCCATTCTCAACGAGCGCAGGCGTATCTGCGTGAACGCGGCATCCCCCTGGAGGTGGCACTGGCTACAGGTGTTCGCTACCTGCCACCGGGCCTGATTAACAGCCTGGAGACACAAAAGCAACGGGGTATTCTGCTCAGGTGGGCAGAACGCATCCTCTTCCCCCTGGCTTCCCCCGTTGGCAAAGGATACATTGGGCGCTCCCTCTGGCACTGGCAACCAGGCATGGATGAGAATACCCACAAGTCGCTGCTGGAGCAGCCACGCAGACCCAGGCGCTGGATCAAGACTAATCCTGCCATCCATGTCAGACTATGCTCACCTCCACAAGACAGGTGGGGCAAAGACTGGAACGAGCGCTACCGAGGGATAGGACTGGAGAGTCTTGCCCCGGTTTTTGAAGCGTATACCGGTTTGTGCAGGCCAGCTTGTCCATAAGCTCAAGGTGTCTATACAAAATTCCTCAGCTCGTAACGGTTACAGTAACGTTTTTTGGACGGTCATCATCTGCGAAACCTTGCCAATCTCACCCTTCTGGCATACACTCTATGGAGATTGACGAGCTAGAAGTATGCTGGTCGAGCATTGTTCGATGGTGAGTTTCTCACGGGTGCAGGGGCAGCGCCCTTGCCGGAACGCGAGGGGCCCTCGCACAAACCTTGTTTCTTTCGTTGTGTGTTGCCTGCGGCAGCACACAACGAAAACTCACAAAGTAGGATTAAATAAGTGATGAAGAAAGGAAAGAAACCATGCCTAACACACCTCCTAAAGTCTATCCTTCAACACTCCAGGCGATTGGAAACACACCTATCGTCAAGTTGCGAAAGCTCATCTCAGCGGACAGTGCTACGGTTTTAGTTAAATTGGAATATTTCAACCCAACGGGGTCCTATAAAGACCGTATGGCCCTGGCTATGATTGAGGAGGCTGAGGCACGGGGAGACTTGCGTCCCGGTATGACGGTCGTGGAGTATACGGGAGGCAGCACCGGTTCCTCACTGGCCTTTATCTGTGCGGTGAAGGGCTACCCTTTCCGCGTGGTCTCTTCTGATGCATTTGCACGTGAAAAGCTGCAAACGATGCGGGCCTTTGGGGCTGAATTGACCATAGTGCCAAGCCAGGGAGGTCAGATCACACCGGATTTGCTCCCGCGGATGATAGAAGAGGCGCGCAAAATCGCCTCCTCTCAGAAGGACACCTATTGGACAAATCAGATGTACAACACCGACTCGATAAAGGGGTATACCCATATCGGGCGAGAGGTGCTGCAGCAGGTGGATGGTCCTGTTCATGCCTTTTGTGGAGGAGTTGGGACGGCAGGGATGCTGATGGGTGTCTCGCGAGCCCTGCGCGAAGCGCAGAGTCCCGCACGCATTATTGCCCTGGAACCCGCGAGTTCGGCGGTGATCTCAACAGGGGTAGCTGGAACACACCATATAGAGGGCATTGGCGTTGGCTTTATACCTCCGCTGTTGAACACAGATGCGTATACTGAAGCTCGAAGTATTGATGAGACAGAAGCACGCCAGGTAGCTCGCCAGTTGGCAAAGGAGGAAGGCATTTTCGGGGGAGTTTCTACTGGCCTCAATGTGGTCGGTGCCCTTCAGTTAGCTCGCGAACTTGGTCCAGGACATACCGTTGTGACGGTAGCAGTCGATACCGGGTTAAAGTATCTCGCTGGTGATCTCTACGAAGTCTAGCCTTGATCGTTGCCCGCTAAGCAGTTCCCAATACCCCCTCACTCAGTTCGATGAGACATCTCTCATTGCGGCGCAGCCTGGGATTTACACCATGGACGACGAGAGAAGGAGATTCGCCTCACCAAGAGTGTGCTAGACCCATAACTTGGTATTTCTGACATTGTGGAAGCGAACAGAGGAAATGTATCCTTACTATTTCAAATTTACGAGCTATAAAACCGTGGTTCTCTAGCGTCAATATGAGAAATCGGGGATTGATAAAATTGTATACACAGTAAGAGATTTGAGGAGTTAAATATGATTTACTATCGTATTGCGTTGCGGGCAGAACAATCGTGGCAGTGGAAATCAACGATGCTGACATCTCTTGATACGTTGTTTGGATTTCTCAAGCTCTACAGTATGATACCTGGGGACCGCATTCGTGTTTTCTTCTCGACAGCGCCCGAATATATGCACGAAATGCTGGCCCGCACCAACAAAGGGTTGGCATCCAACTCCATGACTGCTGAGCAGTTCTTGAAGGTGAAGAGATGCATAAGTTCGGAGGAGATCGATCGTTTGGAGGCAGAAGCCGGCATGCCAGAGAGGGGGGAAGCGCTACCAACCTCTGTGATTACAGCACGGCCCATGAATGAGGAGAGTACGAATCGGCTGGAGATACGAAGGCTAGAGTTAGAACTTGGCGCACTTGGCAACCATGATTCACCATACACGTTTGCCCTGCCAACCTCTATGCTGCAAGCCATTGCGTGGACGAAGTTACTTGTGAAGGTACAGGCTGGTGAGCTAGAATCATAAATCGTTTGCAAAAATACTATACAGGTAACCCCCTTATCGAGTAGAATAAACCTGCTAACAAATGACTATCACGAGGGCCAGGTAATCGCGCGAAGAGCGCGTATTCGAGAATTTCACGCATGTCGTAACGCTTTTCGTAACGTTTAGGAGACGATTACCTGGTACAATAAGTCTTAGAGATAAGGGAAAATCTCGCAAAGATATTTGAGAAACACGCGGGAAATTGCGAGATACAAACAGCGATGGAGTTAGTCCCTATGGCTACGCTACTGCAACGCCTGCGCCAGATGCGCATGGGTCGGGTCAAAAGTGAATCTCAGATGATTCAAATGTATGGCGCTGACCTTTCTCGCCAGGTTTTGCCTGTGCCTATCGATATCGCACCCAACGACCCCATCGTGGCATATTTTCTCAGCGCACCAGGCGCAGTAGAGATCGACAAGCTGCACCTTGAATCGCCCGCATTACAGGCTTTGAAGACTACTGGCGTCAAGATAGCTGTACCGCTGGTCAGCCAGGGTGAGCTGGTTGGCCTGCTGAACCTGGGTCCACGTCTTAGTGAGCAAGATTACTCTACAGACGATCGCGGGCTTCTCAATACCCTGGCTACGCAGTCGGCACCCGCTGTGCGCGTCGCCCAACTTGTGCGCGATCAACAGGTGCAGGCGCGTGCAAACGAGCGCATCCAGCACGAACTGCGCGTTGCCCAGCTCATCCAGAAAACGCTGCTGCCCAAAGATTTGCCCGCGCTCCCAGGTTGGCACGTAAACGCGTACTACCAGGCGGCCCGGCAAGTCGGCGGCGACTTTTATGACTTTATCTACTTCGACGATGACCGCCTGGGCCTTGTGATCGGAGATGTGACCGATAAAGGCGTGCCGGCAGCTCTGTTGATGGCAACCACGCGCAGCGTTCTGCGTGCCGTAGCCCAGCGGGTAGTAGCGCCTGGGCAAGTGTTAGAACGGGTAAATGAGATACTCCAGCCAGACATTCCCCCCAAAATGTTCGTCACCTGCCTGTATGCGCTTCTTGATCCCTCCAGTGGGCTGCTCCAGTACGCTAATGCGGGCCATGACCTGCCCTACCACCGGCATAGAACAGGCGAAGTGACCGAACTGCGTGCAACTGGCATGCCTCTCGGTTTGATGCCGGGTATGAGCTACGAGGAGAAGGAAACTGTAGTAGCTCCTGGTGAGTGCATTCTCTTTCATAGTGATGGTATAGTGGAGGCTCACAACACGCATCGTGAGATGTTCAGCTTCCCACGCCTTATGAGGCTGGTCGGAGAGCACGAGGACGGCGATACGTTAAAAGAATTTATACTAGACGACCTGGCAGCGTTTACTGGACCTGACTGGGAACAGGAAGATGACATTACCATGGTAACACTGCAAAGGACGAAGAGCTATGGAGTAACTGAAGTGGCTAGCAGATCTACAAGCAGGGCAAATGAAGCGAATAGCGACAACGGGAACGATTGGCGAACACTCGCCGAATTTACATTGCCCAGCGAACGTGGCAACGAGCGCCTGGCAATGGAGCAGGTTGCCGCTGCTGTCCGTACGCTCAATCTGCCTACTAAGCGCCTGGAACAACTCAAGACCGCTGTAGCTGAAGCGACAATGAATGCGATGGAGCATGGCAACCATTACCAACCTGAAAAGCCGGTTTCTATCGAGGTACTGGCCTCACAGAAGGCACTCTCGGTACACGTAAAAGATCATGGAGTCACCCGGTCGCTCCCGGCTCATCCCGACATCGAAGCACCGGACCTGGAGGCCAAACTGGCCGAATTGCAGACGCCGCGTGGATGGGGATTGTTCCTGATCAAAAATATGGTGGATGAGATGCGCATCAGCAACGATGCAAGCCATCATACCATCGAATTGATTATGTACCTGGAAGGAGAAGGCCATGCCAGCGAAAAGACTTGAGGCGCATGTACGCCAGCAGCCAAGGGTAGCTATCGTCGACCTGGAGGGCGAAATCGACTCTTTCGCGGAGGATGCGCTGAACGCGGCCTATGCCAAGGCAGAGAGCCAGAACGCAAATGTCATTCTGCTCAACTTTAGCAAAGTGGATTATATCAACAGTACGGGTATAGCTCTGATCGTCGGCTTGCTGGCGCGGGCACGCAAGTCGAAGCGCCACCTGCTGGCGTGCGGATTGAGCGACCACTACGTGGAAATTTTCCAAATCACGCGCCTGGTCGATTTCATGAGCGTATTCCCAGATGAAACGAGTGCCCTGGTCGAAGGGTCTAAAATGACTTAATAACAGATAAAACGCTTGCGAAACGTTTTATAAACACCGCGCACACTACACTCTTATTTAAAGATCCAGTATACTTTAACAGCAAGGAGGAGAGACCCCTATGCCAGAAGCCAAAGTAGTAATGAATGTTCGTAAAGTCAGCAACACGGCCAGTATCATAGACATCCAGGGAGATGTCTCCGCTTTCGCGGAAGACACGCTGATGGAGGCCTACGCGGAGGCCAGCACTCCAACTATGCGCAACATCATTTTGAACTTCAGTGGCCTGGAGTATATGAACAGTAGCGGCATTGGCCTGCTGGTCACACTGCTTATCCGCGTAAATCGCCAAAAACAGCGTTTGCTGGCTTATGGGCTGAGCGAGCATTACCGGCGCATCTTTGAACTCACCCGGCTGAATGAAGCTATCGGTATCTATGATGTCGAAGCCGATGTTCTGGCCGCGACTCACAAAACTTGAGCACTATCCTGGCATCCGCAAGGGGCAATACATTTCAAATAAGAGACCATCTCGCTTTGTCATCCTGACTCGGCTTCGTTTGACGCGCACATCGTCTTATTTGAAATGTATTGCCCGCAAGGGGTGGCGCTATTTTGGACCCCCTGGCACCCGTAAGGGGCAGGGGACCAGGCTACAAGGAGGAAATATACCATGACTACCTCTTCTACTCCACCAAATGAAGGGCAAGCTGCGCAACCACGCGATGCAGCCTATTGGGCACAGCCAGGATCAGCATTCAAAGTATCACATGTCCCAACAGGAGCGCTGAACCTGAATATCGATGGACGTTTAGCGCAAAGCCCATTACAGGGCTTTGGTCAGATGTGGCAGAAAACCTTCCGCGTACGCCTTAAAGGCGCCGATGTAAAGCCCACCGAGGTCATCAAGCAGTGGAAGGACAATTTTGCCAAATTCTGGCCCAAAGGAAACCGCTTTTATGCACCACTAACCGGGATTGCCCCTGGCGAGGTAGCCGTGATTAATATGCTCATCCCAGGAACCCTGCCAGTCGGCCTACCGCTCTCCACGGGGGTACTCGTACTCTACGCCGACGATGAGTCCTTTACGCTGATGACGCCACAGGGTCACACCTTTGCGGGTTGGATTACCTTTAGCTCTTACGAAGAGGACGACTGCACAGTAGCCCAGGCACAAGTTCTGCTGCGGGCGTACGATCCCATATACGAAATTGGTTTTCGCTTTTTCGGGGCGGGCAAAGCAGAGGATACTTTCTGGACACGCACGCTCACTTCGCTCGCGGCACACTTTAGTGTAGATGCGCAACCGGAAGTACAGAGGATTTTGGTGGATCCAAAGGTACAGTGGTCGGAGGCAAAAAACGTCTGGCAGAACTCAGCTATACGTACAGTATTGTATAAGATGACTTTCCCAGTACGTTGGCTAGGGCGTGTGTTTCAAGCTGCGCCTAAAACGAAAAATTAGCAATAACCCTGTGTACAGGTTTTTTCTTTGAGCGCCGCCAGCAGCGGCCAGAGGGAGGAAAAGCAGTGGGGACACCCCACACCCCACCGGGGGCTGCCGCCCCTGGATCCCACTCATACGATGCTATCGTGGTCGGGTCGGGGCCAAATGGACTTGCAGCCGCGATCACCTTAGCACAAGCAGGTCTAGCGGTAGTCGTATTCGAGGCCAAAGAGACGATTGGCGGTGGCAGCCGTACCATGGAGCTCACTTTGCCGGGCTTCCTGCATGATGTCTGTTCGGCTATCCACCCACTCGCGTTCGGCTCACCGTTTTTGCGCAATCTACCGCTTGAGCAGTATGGACTGGAAATGATCAATCCACCGGCAGCACTAGCGCATCCCCTGGATGACGGCACGGCCGGCATGCTTGAGGATGCGGTGGAAGCGACTGCTGCAGGGCTGGGTGGTGATGCAAAGGCATACCGCAAATTGATGTCGCCACTCGTGGCCAACTGGGATAAACTCGAAGAGTTCTCTACAGGACCCCTACGACCACAAAGTGTACTTCACCCCTTTGTGCTTGCCAGATTCGGCCTGAAAGCGATCCGTCCCGCCCGGAGTTTTGCTGAGGGCCGGTTTAAAGAGGAACGCGCCCGCGCTATTTTTGCGGGGATGTCCGCACATTCGATGCTATCCCTGGAGCAGATGCTGAGTGCAGGCTTCGGCCTGACACTTGGGACACTTGGACATCTCGTTGGATGGCCGATTGCGCGAGGTGGCTCACAGAAGATCGTCGATGCCCTGGCGGCCTATTTACGCTCCCTGGGCGGTGAGATAATTACCGGCGTTGAGGTCAAATCGCTCGATGCGCTACCGCCCGCCCGCGTTATCTTGTGTGATGTAACACCGCGCCAACTGCTGCGCATCGCGGGCGACCAGCTGCCCGAAGGATACCAGCGCCAGCTGCGGCACTATCGCTATGGGCCCGGTGTGTTCAAAATCGATCTCGCGCTTGACGGCCCAATCCCATGGATAGCCCAGGAATGCTTACGCGCTGGAACGGTGCATATCGGAGGAACTTTGCCAGAGATAGCCGCCGCCGAGCGTGCTGTGAGCCGGGGAGAGCACCCTGAGAAACCGTTTGTACTGCTCGCGCAGCAAAGCCTGTTTGACCCGACACGCGCACCAGAGGCAAGCATACCGTGTGGGCATACTGCCACGTCCCCAATGGATCAACCTTCGATATGACGGAGCGCATAGAGTCGCAGATCGAACGTTTCGCACCTGGCTTTCGCGACCGCATCCTGGCGCGCAGGACAATGAATGCGCTCGAAGTTGAGCGCTACAACCCTAATGACGTTGGCGGCGATATCGGCGGTGGTCTCCAGGATCTACGGCAATTCTTTACGCGGCCAACCATCCGCCCTGTGCCCTACTCAACCCCAGCGAAGAATGTCTTTATTTGCTCGTCATCTACGCCCCCTGGTGGAGGTGTGCATGGCATGTGTGGCTACTTCGCAGCGCGCGCAGCGTTACATTATCTAAAGTCCTGATTCACCACTCGGCCAGTTTCCAGATCTCCGTTCTTACCGCGCCCTCCTCTACGCCAATCTCGGCGTAAATGCTGACAGCCTGTTTGAGGTGAGACATAGCAGCTTCTGAATTCCCAGCAGCATGAAATAAATCTGCCAGGTTATTATGCAAAGCGGCCTCGCGATGGCGGTCCCCTTGTGAAACGCACAACGCCAGGGCATCTTGCGTTAATTTTATAGCCCTCTCAATCGCTCCACCTGCTCTACAAACCAGGGCCAGGTTATTCAGCGCAGCCACGCGCACACTCAGGTCGTGCAGTTCTTCAGCGAGTGCAAGACTCTGTTCCAGGTGATGTTGCGCTTCTTCTAGCTTTTGCTGTTTGCTGGCGAGCATCCCTACTATGTTGTGGGCCTGGGCCAAAGCCTGTATGTCGTGGGCAGCTTCAGCCTGGCCCAGCGCTTGCTCAGCCAGATGCATAGCCTGGTCGACCTGGCCTCGATGATAAGCTGCCAGGCTCCAATCCGCATAGATCCTGGCACGTTCACCAGATGGAACTCCCTCTTCAATTGCAGCCAGGGCCGCTTCCAGGTGGCTTTCAGCCTGGTCCCATTCTCCACGCCGCTCATAGACATTGCCTATTTTATGCTCGACATTAGCTAGAGCTGGAGGAGCGCACAGAGCAGCAGCCGTTTCGTAGCTTTTTAAAGCGTTTCCATACTCACCCAATAAAGTGTACAGATCGCCTATGCTTACATGAAGCGCGGCAGCATCAGGATGGCCCAGCGCTAGCGCCATGCGTAAATGTGCCAGCGCTTCCGCATTGGCATAGAGAGACCTGGCAAGCTCCCCGGCCAATTTGAAATATTCCGCCGCGGCTGCTTCATTGCCCGCCATCTGGTAATGATAGGCGATTTGACCTGCCAGCATACCGGTTGAGCGATTCTCTCGCATACGGTTAACCAGTGTCTCCGCTACGCGGCGATGCAGCAGCCGCCTGCGGGCGAGGCTCGTTTCTTCATTGACCAGCGCTCGCAGTTGTTCGTGGCAGAAATCGTAGTTTAGCGTCTGCTCACTTACACCACCGCGCACCTCTTCAACGAGCCCTTGAGCTATCAATTCTTCAAGCGCAACCACCGTCTCTTCCTCGCTGCGTCCGCTGATCTCACGCAATGTATCAAAATCGAAAGACCGCCCGATCACCGCAGCCGTACTGAGCAACTGCCTCCCGGTTTCGCTCACCGTGTTCAGGCGAGAAGCTAGGAGCTCACGCACCCCCCCGGGAGGGGACCAATCTTCGCTTCCGGCAGACAGCACTCCTGATGTAATTGCCATCAGGTACTCTGTGAGAAAGAAAGGCAAGCCTTCGGTCTCTTGATACAAGCGCTCAACCAATCCTTTGGATAGGGTCACGCTCGCCGGAATGATCGACTGTACCAACTCTGTGACATTGGCCAGGCTTAAACGAGGTAATGTGATAACGGTTGCTTTACCCGCCCTCAGAGCCTCGTTCTGTAACTGGCGCAAACGTTGATCATTCGCAGTTGGTTGGGTGCGCCAGTTGACGACCAGGCAAATTGGTTGACCGCGCAGCCGCCGTACCAGGTAGCTCAACAAGTCAAGCGTAGCTCCATCGGCCCAGTGTACATCGTCAAAGAAAATGATACCGGGCCGTGTGCCCTGACATATTGCAAATAGTACCTGTCTGAGTCCCTCAAAAAAACGGCTTTGAGCGCCCGGGCTGTCAAGCGGTAGAGGCGCCGGCAGGCCACGACGCAGCGTGAAGAGTTCTGGTAGTAAGCGGGCAGCTTCACACAGCCAGGTGTCTGGAATATCCTGCAACAAGCGACCAGTTTCTTTCTGTGCATTGGCGGCACGCAACCCGGCAACAATGGGACCAAACGCGAGTTGGGTTTCTCCTTCGTAGCACTGGGCCACGATCACATTTGCGCCTTTGCCCTGGGCATAAGCCAGAAACTCCTCGGCCAGGCGCGTCTTGCCGATGCCGGCCTCTCCCTCCAGTATGACCATGTGTCCGTCGCTACAGTTCGTGTCATAGATATTCATCAACGTGGACCACTCGGCTGAACGGCCCACCAGCGGGTAGTTAACACTGGGGGGTAAAGATTGCACGTCAGGGACGGTATCAGAGAGGAGCCTGGCAGTTGTCAGTGGTACAGCTTCCACCGCCACGCTAGCTTCATGCGCGGCCGCCGGGACATGCAAAGGCACAGGCAGTGGGATTTCCTGGTGCTCTTTGATCGCCTGGTAGAGCTTAGTCGTGGCTTCAAGCGGAGCTACTCCCAATTCGCGTTCGAGCACCTGGACACATTCCCGGTATTGGTGCAGAGCGGCACCCCGCTGGTCGCTCCAGGCATATAACTGCATCAGCAGACGATGTGCCGCCTCGTGCAGCCGATCCAGCATCAACCAGCGGCGAGCATAGGCTATAGCCGATGCAAAATCACCGGTGGCGTAATAACACTGCACAAGGCGCTCAAGCGCACCGGATAGATCACGGCGCAGGCTGTCGGCTTGAAAAAACTGCCAATCGAC
>WNFT01004994.1_pt1 | contig 11587 bp, 10 predicted proteins | sample 5400191 | NCBI WGS metagenome assembly WNFT01 (sample SAMN13153359, study PRJNA577476) | soil metagenome | isolation source: 80 cm saprolite under Madrone tree | place: USA:California | collected 2016-06-14
CCCCAACGACTATAACGTGACGGTGCTGTCCGGGACCATGTACTTGGGGATGGGCGACAAGTTCGATCCGGCTCAGGGTCAGGCGCTGAACGCCGGCGGTTACCTGCACCTGCCGAAACGCATGCACCATTATGAGTGGACCACCGAGGACACAGTGATTGAGCTGAGCGGCATCGGACCGGTCGGAATGACCTACCTCAACCCAGCCGACGATCCGCGTAAGACCAAGTAAGCCGGCTTTGACACCCGACCGGGCCGCATGCTAGCGGAACCGGCTGGGTGACCGGAATCTAGGGAGGAACGCGATGCGCGGGAGTCTGGAAGGCGTGCGAGTGCTGGAACTGGCGCGGTATCAGGCGGGGCCGCGCGGCGGCATGATCCTCTCCGACCTCGGCGCCGAGGTCATCAAGATCGAAAAATTGGGTGGCGAGGAGACGCGGCAGTCACCGCCGCTGGTGCGCGGCCAGAGCGTCTATTTCTCGGTCTACAACCGCGGCAAGAAGAGCCTCTGCCTCGATCTGCGCAACGAGCGCGGCAAGGAGGTGTTCGCAGCACTGGTCAAGACCGCCGACATTGTATTGCAGAACTTCCGCCCCGGGGTCATGGACAAGATGGGCTTCGGCTACGACCGGCTGCGCGAACTCAAGCCCGACATCATCCTGGGCTCGGTGTCGGCTTTCGGCCAGTACGGCCCCTACCGCGAGCGCCCGGGTTTCGACCCGCTGGGCCAGGCCATGAGCGGGCTGATGAGCCTGACCGGCATGCCGGTCGGAACGCCGCTCGGCACCGCCTCCTCGATCGTCGACCGCTACACCTCGCTGCACGCGACGATCGGGATGCTCGCCGCACTGCATCACCGCGACCGCACCGGCGAAGGCCAGGAGGTCGATGTCTGCCTGATGGATTCGGGGCTGACGATGGTCGAGATCCCAACCTCCTACTACCTCGCCACGGGGCAGGAGGGCGGCGAAGGCGGCCGACCACCCTACAAGGCAAAGGACGGCCATGTCGTGATCTCGGCCTCGGGGCGGGTGATGGGCTCCAAGCTCTTGGCCATCGCCACCGGCGATCCGGATGCCGTCGCCAATACCGGCGCCTTCACCGGCCGCATGTCGCTCGACGATTCGCCGCGCAAGAAGGTCGAAGCCTGGTGTCTCGCCCACACGGTCGACGAGATCGTCACCGCACTCGTCGAGGCCGACATCCCGGTGGCGCCGGTCAAGACCATCCCGCAAGTCGCCGAGGACCCGCATCTCTGGGAGCGCGAGATGCTGGTCAAGATGGAAGACCCGGTCGCCGGCGAAATGTACCTCCCCGGTGCTACGATCAAGATGTCGAAGACCCCGGGCCGCATCGGCCCGGTGCCGACCCCGGGCCAGCACACCGACGAGGTCCTCTCCGGCATTCTCGGCTACGACCGCGCGACGTTGGAGGAGCTCCGCCAGGCAAAGGTGATCGCCTGACAGTGGCGGTCTATTATCCTAGCATGGAAGAGCTGGCCGCCTACCGAGGTAGATTCGCGAAGATAAGGACAGATCTCGCGATCATCAAATGGATGCTCGGCGCTAATCTCGCCGTATCCCTTCGATTCTAATCAAAGTTCGGTCTGAGCCTGCAGCAACCGCTCAGCGCTCCCCAACCAGCGCGCGCAGCTTTGGCAGCAACGCTGGCAGTTCTTTGGCTGCGGTCTTCCAGACAACATCGTTATCGACGTCGAAATAGGCATGGATCAGTCGATTGCGCATAGACACGACCAGACTCCACGGAATATCGGCCGCCGCTTCTCGGGTTACCTCAGTTACCCTCCCCGCGGCCTCACCAATTACCTCAATCGCCCGAACCACCGCGAAGAGCAGCATCTGGTCCGAAGGCTTATGCACGAGCATCCGGTCCGCCTAAATATAGTGTACAAAACAGGAACACCAAGGTAAGGTCAGCACCCGTCTAGGATGAGCAGGGTGAGGCCATGTCTGGGTCCGAGGGCCGGTTTCCCAAGTCGTTGATCGAGTTCCAGGGCCGCTTTGCGACCGAAAGCGCCTGTGCGGCATATCTTTCCGCGCGCCGGTGGCCGCAAGGGTTCGTCTGCCCCGGTTGCGGCGACAGCCGCGCCTGGCTTTTGAAGGCGAAGGCCTTCACCTATGAATGTGCCGCCTGCGGCCGGCAGACCTCGGTGACGGCCGGGACCATTATGCACGCCAGCAAGCTGCCGTTGACCAGGTGGTTCTGGGCCGCGTTTCTGATGGCGACGCACTCCAACGGCATCTCGGCACTGCAACTGCAGAGCCAGCTCGGCCTCGGCTCGTACCGGACCGCCTGGATGTTGTGCGCCAAGCTGCGCCGGGCCATGGTCAATCCGCAACGCGAGCCCCTGTGTGGCGTCGTCGAGGCCGACGAGACGATCATTCCGTTCCGCACCAAGGAGGACCCCGTGGTCGTGCCGGCCGGCCGCAGTGGGGTCGGCAAGATGCTGGTCGCCGGCGCGGTCGAACTCGACGGCGGCATGCCGCGCCGCGCCCGACTGAAGGTGATCGAGGGCTTCGGCAAGGACGAGATCCACGCTTTCGTGCTCGGCGCCGTCGCCCCCAACACCAGGCTGGTGACGGACGACTGGCCATCCTACGACGACATTCCCGATATCACGCACAAGGCGATCACGGTCGGCCCGATGGCGGCGCACATCGTGCTGCCCTGGACCCATCGGCTGTTCTCAAATCTCAAGCGCTGGGGTTTGGGCGTTTACCACGGACTGCGGAGGGCCAACCTCCAGCACTACCTCGACGAGTTCGTGTTCCGCTTCAATCGGCGCCGAACACGGCATGCGGCGTTCGATACACTGCTCGGTATCGGCGCCCGCACCGCCCCAGCTCCGTACCACGTGCTGATCCGCAAGACCGCTCATACCGAATTCAGCCACAGCATGTAGAGCTACCTGACGCTCGTGCAGAAGCCTTCTGGTCCGAATTTAGTTCCGCCCGTTCCCGCCCGGTCACGAAGTTGAGTGCGGTCTCTGTCGCTTCGATCATTTGCAGAATGCGAACCCGATCTTCAGGTGGCATATTGCACCTGGGCGGTACGCACGACCTCTTCTCGGAAATAGCGGCTCAGCTCTTGCGCAGTGCGTAAATCGACACACCGCCCGCCCAGCAAATCCGATAACTCCGTTTCGATCGCGGCTAGGCCGAGCAGCCCGGGCGACGCGCCTGGCTCGAATTCCACGAGGAGATCGATATCGCTGTCTGGCCGGTCGGTTGCCTTGAGGACCGAGCCGAATAGCGAAAGCCGACGGATGCCGTGACGACGACAGAGCGCGGCCAAAGCCGGGCGGTCGGTGAAAAGTCGGTCCGGCATTTCTGCCACTCTCTGCGGCGCCCCGCTTCAGACCCGCGATGCCGCCAAAATGGCGCAGCGGGAGTTCGGGTTCAACCTGCTTCGCGCGCCGCCAGGCGCAGGCCCGACAGGAAGAGCTCGCGGTGCTCGGGACTGCGCATAAGTAGATCCGTCGGCACGACCAAAGACGTAATCCTGCGCAGGCGCGTGACGATGTCGTGCGCCTCATCGAGCCGCCCCATATGGGCGTAGCACGCGGCGAGATAGCGGTGAGTAGGTGGAAAGCCTGGATGGTCTTGAATGGACAAGAGCAGCTTAGCCGCCGCTTTCGAGCGAGCCGTCGAAGCGGTCGGCCCAGAGATGGGCGGCGGTTTCGGCCTCGATCAATTGCGCAGTGATGCGCACGCGGTTGCCCGCTTTGCGGACCGAGCCTTCGAGGACATAGCGGACGCCCATGTCGCGTCCGACCTGCTTCACGTCGACGGCGCGGCCTTTGTAGGTGAAGGTCGAGTTGCGGGCGATCACGAACAGCCAGCGGATGCGGCTGAGCGCGGTGATGATCTCCTCGACCATGCCGTCGGCGAAATACTCCTGCTCGGGATCGCCGCTCATATTGGCGAACGGCAATACCGCGATAGACGGCTTGTCGGGCAGCGCCAGCTGCGGCGGCTCGGCAGCCCCCACCCGTGCGCCAGGCGCACTTCCCTCCCCCGCTCGCGCAGGGCTGTCCGGGGAAACGAAAACGATTGGAAGCTCATCGTTCCGCCAACCGCACACCTCTGTCATCCGGTCTGCAAGAGCCCCTCTCCGCCCGTCAGGGGGGAGAGGGAGGGGCCCGCGAAGCGGGAGGGTGAGGTGGGTGGTGTCGCGAACCGGTTCGTCGGCCGCCCTCACCCTGCCCTCTCCCCCCGGCCGGCGGGAGGCGAGGGTAAGTAAGCTTCGGTTGCGGGAAATTTCGCAGACAAACTTTCGGAGAGATGGTCCTCGAATTTTCTCCGGACAGCCCTGCCGCTCGCGGGGGAGGGTTAGGGTGGGGCCTTTCCGGCCGGCGCGATAGACTCGCAGCGGCTGGGCGATGTTTTTGAGGCTCTGCTCGCCGATATCGGTGAACTCGGCGTCGATTTTGCCGCGAACCTGGCGGAAAGCATCCTCGGAGATGCAGATGCGGCCGGATTCGGCGATGCGTTCGAGCCGTGCGGCGATGTTGACGCCGTCGCCGAGGATGTCGTCCCCTTCGACCAGCACATCGCCGAGATGGATGCCGATGCGCCATTCCATTCGGCGTTCGCTGGCAATCTCCGCATTGCGTTCCGCCGTCAGTTGTTGCAGGGCAAGGGCGCACTCCACGGCGGCTACCACCGAGCCGAACTCGATCAGCACCTCGTCGCCGGTGGTCTTGACGATCCGGCCGCCATGGTTGGCGACGAGTGGATCGGCTGCGGCGCGATGCTCGCGCAATGCCTGCGCCGTGCCGGCCTCGTCCTGCCCCATCAGCCGCGAGTAGCCCGCGACATCGGCGGCGAGAATGGCGGCGAGACGGCGGATGGCGGGCATGATCGACCCAGCGCTTGTCTTTCGCGCCGAGATTAACCCAAAAGCGGGGCCCCTCCCCTACCCTTCTTCAGGTCATCGCGCGTCAACGGTCTGGATGACCTCGAACCCCTCGAATTCGGGGTGCCCGAGATAGAGCGGCTTGTTCGAGCCGGCGTTGCGGTGCGCGCGACGGAAGGCTTCCGACTTCGTCCACGCCTCGAAGTCGGCCCTGCTGCGCCAGATCGAGTGCGAGGAATAGAGGACATGATCCTCCCGCTCCGGACCGCGCAGCAGGTGGAACGTCATGAAGCCCGGGACGTCGCGCAGATGCGTATCGCGCGTCGTCCAGACCTCCTCGAAATCGGCCTGCGACCCGGGGAGAACTTTGAAGCGGTTCATTGCGATGAACATGATCTCTCCTCCCGAGGGCTCGCCCGTGCACGATCGTACCCTGAGGCCGGTGCTGTAGCGAGACGCTAAATCTGCCTTATTCGCATTGTAGCTTTACGGCCTCTCAGGCGGCGAATTGCGCGAAATTGGGTTGGCCCCCGACGCGTGACACGGCTCGTCCCGGATTACTACTTTAGGGGGAAATTTAGCTGCAGATTTGCTGCACATGAAAAAATCTTAACCCCTCGCACAATCTTTAATTGCCATCCGCTCGTCAATCCCAGCCTTTTTGCTGGCGCAGTCTTCCCGTCCCTGTTCGGCTGCTCTACGATCGTTCGACGGAGCGGTACCGGAGCAGCAGGCAAGATGACTGATAGCACCGAGAATATCATCGTCGATACCGCGACCCGGATTTTCCAGGATTTGTGCGAGCCCGCGACGGTCAACGACGCCGAGAAGGGGGTGTGGCCAAAGGCGCTGTGGGGGGCCCTCGAAGAGTCGGGGCTGCCGCTCACCTGGGTTCCCGACGATCTCGGCGGCGCTGGGGCGACGATGGCCGACGGGTTCGCCGTCTTGCGGGTGGCTGGCCGGTTTGCCGCGCCGGTGCCGCTTGCCGAGACCCTGATGGCCGGGTGGCTGCTCTCTCGAGCCGGCATCACGGTTCCGCGCGGGCCGCTGACGATCGCCCCCGTCCATGCCGACGGCCATGTCGCCCTGCGTGACGACGGCAGACTCAGCGGCCGAGCCCGCCGCGTGCCGTTCGCCCGCAACGCCGGCCACATCGCCGGGCTGGTCCATGGCAGCGAACCGGCGGTCGCCCTTGTCGCGACACCGGGCCTGGCGATCAGCCAGTCGACGAGCCTCGCCGGCGAGCCGCAAGACGACGTCTCGTTCGATGGTGCCGTGCCCGAGGCGGTGCAGCCCGTCGATCTCGATCAGGACCGGCTGGTGACCTTCGGTGCCGCGGTGCGGTTGCAGCAGATGGCTGGCGCTCTCGAAAAGATCCTCGAGCAGTCGGTCCAATATGCGCTCGATCGCTCGCAGTTCGGCCGTCCGATCGCCAAATTTCAGGCGGTCCAGCACAATCTCGCGATCTTGGCCGGTGAGGTGGCGGCGGCCGGCGCCGCAGCCGACGCCGCCGCCGAGGCCTGCTACGGCCCGGAGCTTGTCGTCAGCGAGGTGGCGATCGCCAAGGTGCGCGGCGGCGAGGCCGCTGGCACCGGGGCGGCGATCGCCCACCAGGTGCATGGTGCGATGGGCTTCACCTACGAGCATTCGCTGCATCATGCCACACGCCGGCTCTGGGCGTGGCGCGAGGAGTTCGGCAACGAGGCGGTGTGGGCCCAGCGCCTCGGGCGGATGGTCGCAGCACACGGCGCCGACCAGCTCTGGCCCTTCATCACCCAAGCTTCGTGAGGCACGGATGAACGCTACCTTTCGCTTCGACCCGATCGAGCTGCCGCCCGAAGCCAAGGAGTTGCGCCAGGAGGTCCGCGCCTTCCTGCGCCAGGAGGTCGAGGCCGGCTCGTTCTCGCCCGACGGCGGCAAGGGATCGTTTTCGCGCGAGTTCAGCCGCAAGGTCGGCACCAAGGGCTGGATCGGCATGACCTGGCCCAAGAAATACGGCGGCCACGAGCGCTCGCACCTCGAGCGCTATGTCGTGACCGAGGAGATGCTGGCGGCGCGCGCGCCGACCCGCGCCCACTCGACCGCCGACCGGCAGAGCGGACCGGTCATCCTGCGCTATGGCCAGGAGGAGATCCGACAGGAGATCCTGCCGCGGATCGCCCGCGGCGAGCTGTGCTTTTGTATCGGGCTCAGCGAGCCCAATTCGGGCTCCGACGTGTTCGCCGCCTCGACGCGGGCAACCAAGACCGAGGGCGGCTGGCTGGTCAACGGCCGCAAGGTCTGGACGAGCGGTGCGCATCATGCCGATTACATGATCGCGCTGTTGCGCACTTCGCCAGCGACCAAGGAAAACCGGCGGCATGGGCTGACTCAGTTCTTGGTCGAGATGAAGACCCCTGGGATCACCACCCGGCCGATCATCAACCTGACCGGCGGCCATGATTTCAACGAGGTCGTGTTCGACGACGCCTTCCTGCCCGACAGCCATCTGATCGGCGAGGTCGACATGGCGTCGAAGCAGGCGACCGACGAGCTCGCCTATGAGAGGAGCGGCCCAGATCGCTGGATCGAGACCTTTCCGGCCCTGGTCGAGCTGGTCCGCCGGGCGGGCGAGGAGCCAGGCGAGCGCCTCGCCGAAGGCATCGGCCGCGAGGTTGCCCACCTCGCCACGTTGCGGCGCATGTCGCTCTCGGTCGCCGGCATGCTGCAGGCCGGCAAGACCCCCTCGGTCGAAGCCGCGGTGGTCAAGGATCTCGGCACGAATTTCGAGCAGGCTCTCCCGGACAAGGTCCGCCTGCTGGCGCCGCAGGCGGGCGACTCACAGCCCGACAGCAACGATGACCGGTTCAAGGAGTCGCTGCGCTACGCCACCCTGATCGCGCCCAAATTGACGATCCAAGGCGGCACCCGCGAAGTTCTGCGCGGCATCATCGCCCGCGGCCTCGGCCTGCGCTGAGCCCGATGCCTAACCTGAGGCCTCTCCTCTCGCCCGACAGCGTCGCCGTCATCGGCGCTTCCGCCGATCAGGAGACCTTGCGCGGCCGGCTGACCCGCGCGCTTGTCGAGCACGGCTATGACGGGCGCGTCTACCCGGTGACGCGCAGCCAGAGCGAAGTGTTCGGCCTGCAAGCCTATCCCTCGGTCAGCGATATACCCGAAGCGGCCGATCTCGCGGTCATCCTCGTGCCGGCCGCGCATGTCGTCGAAACGCTTGCGCAATGCGGCGAGCGCGGGATACGCGCCGCGGTCGTCATCAGCTCGGGCTTTGGCGAAGAGAGCAACGATGCGGCCCGCGCGCGCGACGGCGAGTTGCAAGCGGTCGCCGAGCGGTTCGGCATGCTTGTGTGCGGTCCGAACTCCGAGGGCATCGTCAATCCGCTGAGGCCGCTGGTTGCGACCTTCAGCCCGGTTTTCCACGACCCGCAGCGCAGCTTCCCACCGGTCTTCGGCAAGGCACGGCCGATCGCGGTCAGCTGCCAAAGCGGTGCGCTGACCTTCTCATTCCTGAGCCGCGGGCGGGATCGGCAGCTGCGCTTTACCCACCAGGTCAGCGCCGGCAACCAGACGGTCCTTGAGGCGCACGATTACGTCGATTGGTGGCTCGACGAGGGCGGCGCCGACATTTTCCTGCTTTATCTCGAGGGCATTCGCCGGCCCGACCGCTTTCGCGCCGTTGCCGACAAGGCCGCCGAGGCCGGCAAGCCTGTGATCGTCGCCAAGGTCGGGCGATCGGACGCCGGGCGGCGTGCCGCGGCCTCGCATACCGGCGCGTTGGCGCATGCCGGCGTCATCGACGACGCGATCTTCCGCCATCACGGCATCATCCGCGGCGAGGATCTCGACCACATGGTCGATGTCGCGACCGCCTTCGCCTTCTGCCGGCCGCCGCGCGGCAACCGCGTCGCCGTGATCACCGGGTCGGGCGGCAGTGCGGTATGGATGGCCGACATCCTCTCGGCGCATGGCCTCGAATTGCCGGTGCTAGAGGAGGATATACAAGAGCGCGTGCTGGCGCTGCTGCCCTCCTACGCCTCGGCGAAAAACCCGGTCGACGGCACCGCCCAGGCGATCCACGAGGTCGGCTATGCCCGGCTCGTCGAGATCGTCCGGGAATCGAAGCGGATCGATGTGATCCTGCTGATCGGCTCGCTCGCCAATGATGCGACTGCAGCCAAGCGGGCCGAGGAGCTCGCCGCGATCACCGAGGAGACCGAGCAGCCGATCCTGTTGTCGACCTATACGACCGCGTCCCCCGGATCGATGGCGGCGTTCGCAAAGGCAGGCATCCCCTGCTACACCTCGATGCCGAGCTGCGCGCGCGCCATCCGTGCATTGGTCGATTACGCCAGGTTCCAGCGGCGGCGGAGCCGTCGGCAAGCGGCCGATGAAACCCCACCCGGCGCGCGCGAGGAGGTCGGGCGCGCGCTCGCCGCCGCCGGCCCGGTGCTGACCGAGGCCGAGGCCAAGGCGTTGCTTGCGCGCTACGGCGTTGCGCGCCCAGCGGAAGCGCTCGTGACGAGCGTCGACGAGGCCGCAGCCGCCGCCGCCCACATCGGCGGGCCCGTTGCACTCAAGGTCCAATCGCCCGACATCACCCACAAGACCGAGGCCGGCGCCGTGGCTCTCGGTCTCAGCAGGGACGGCGCCGTGCGCGAGGCCTACCAACGGGTTGTCACCAGCGCGGCAAGAGCCCATCCCGGTGCGTCGGTTCACGGCGTTCTGGTGCAGGCGATGGCGCCGCCGGGTCGCGAAATGATACTCGGCATCACCCGCGACGCTACCTTCGGCCCGATGCTGATGGTCGGGCTCGGCGGCATTCATGTCGAAGTATTCCGCGATATTGTCTTTGCGCCGGTCCCGATCGGCCCGGAGGAAGCGCTGTCATTGCTCGGCGAGCTGAAGGGCGCAGCACTGCTCGACGGGGTGCGCGGCATGCCGCCCGCTGACCGAACGGCCTTGGCCGAGCTGATGGCGACACTCTCCCGCTTCGCCGCCGACCACGCGGATTTGATCGAGGAAATCGACCTCAACCCGGTCATCGTCCACCCGCAAGGACAGGGCCTCACCGTGGTCGATGCCCTGCTCGTCAAACGGAAACCCTGAGGGAGACCCGGAATGAGCGACATCGGTGTCAGCCAGGACGGCTTCGTCGCAACGGTCGAGATGCGCCGGCCGCCGCACAACTTCTTCGACAGCGAGCTGATCGCCGAGATCGGCGAAGCGTTCGAACGGCTCGATGGCGATCCGGGATGCCGGGCGATCGTGCTCGCCGCCGAGGGCCGGTCGTTCTGCGCCGGCGCCGATTTCTCGAAGCGCATGGAGACCGGGACGGTCGAGGAGGGAAGCCGTAGCGGCGCCGGCCGGCACCTCTACAAAGAGGCGATCCGCCTCTTCAGCACCCGGAAGCCTGTCATCGCTGCGGTGCAGGGCGCCGCCGTGGGCGGTGGGCTCGGTCTTGCGCTGGTCGCCGATTTCCGCGTGACCTGCGCTGAAGCTCGCTTCAGCGCGAACTTCAATCGGCTCGGGTTTCATCCCGGTTTCGGCCTGACCGCGACACTGCCGCGTCTCGTCGGCGCCCAGCAGGCTGCACTGCTGTTCTATACCGGCCGCCGTATTCCCGGCGACGAAGCCGTGCGGATCGGGCTTGCCGATGTGCTGGTGCCGCTTGCCGAAGTACTCAGCGCCGCCCAGGCATTGGCGCTCGAGATCGCCCAATCGGCGCCGCTCGCCGTCATGGCGACCCGCGAGACGGTGCGCCGCGGGCTGTGCGACGCGATCGAAGCCGCCACCGAGCGCGAGCTCGTCGAGCAGGATTGGCTGCGCCGCACCGAGGACTTCAAGGAGGGCATCAAGGCGATGGCCGAGCGCCGCCTGCCCGACTTCCGCGGCCGCTAAAACCGGTTGAAGAGCGCCGCGGCGGCGAACCGCCAGCTCTGCAGCGGGTCGGGGGTTGTCACGGTCTTGTCGAACGGATCGCAACCCGCCCGCCCGAGCCGCTTCAGATAGCGCGCCGCGACAATCGCCGGCAGCAGTGCCGGGAGTGCCCCCCGTGCCACGGCGGAGCGCAGTCCGCGCGCCAGGGCGAGGTGGCGTGAAGCTGCAGCTGCGACCTCGGCCGGAACCGGGGGACGGCTCGCGCGCGCCTGGTGGGGCATCGCGCGCAGCAGCCCGGCGAGGCCATAGGCGATACCGACATGGAGCCCCGCTTGGCGCGCCGTGAGATCGTGCACGCCGAGGATTTCGAGTGCGAGATAGATCAGCCGGGCCGACGCCGCCTCTGCATAGTCTTCGAGCCCGGCGAGGCTTGTGGGCCCCTGCTCCGCGAGATCCTGTTCGCGGGCATCGATCAGCCGATCGAAATGCTCCCGCGTCGGCCCATGCACTCGTATCGCATCGGTCAGCGCGTCGACGACGTCGTGGCGCCGGACGGGGCCGTCTTCGTATGCCGCAGCAATGGTCTCGCGCCACCATTCGAGGCGGATTCGGCCGAGGGTCGGTTCGGTGACCCTCTCGCGGACCCTTGCAATCTCGTAGTTGAAGGCGTAGAGCGCGAATAGCGCTTCGCGACGGGCGGCCGGTGCAAACAGAACCGTTTGAAACCGGTCGCGGTCGTGGCGCCGCACCAGCGCCGCGACCGGCGACAGGCGATCCGTCCTGGCGGAACGTCGGTCCCGGGCCGGCGTTTTTCCACCGATCACTTTCACATAAC
>WNFT01005001.1_pt1 | contig 11583 bp, 8 predicted proteins | sample 5400191 | NCBI WGS metagenome assembly WNFT01 (sample SAMN13153359, study PRJNA577476) | soil metagenome | isolation source: 80 cm saprolite under Madrone tree | place: USA:California | collected 2016-06-14
ACCAGTGTCGACGATCATAACATAGTCGACGAGAGGAGAGACGCTCGCCAGGCAGCGGCGGATGATGTGCGCCTCGTTCTTGACGATCATCGAGAGGCCGATCGTCTTCATCAAATCTCCGCCCGGCGGGTTTCGGGCTTCAATGGCGGACTGTAGCGTAAGCTGATGGCGCGCAAGGTCTCCCTGATGGTCGCGGCGGCGAACAAGGGACACCGCTACCGCAGGAGTTGCTCCTGACCTTCATCGCGGTCTTCGGCAGCTTGCTCTTGATCGCGGCATGGGAATATTGCCGGCCGCGGCGGCGGCGCGAGTTCCCCGCCACGCGGCGGAGGCTGGGGAATATCGGGTTCTGGATGCTGAACTTGGTGCTTGCCGCTTTTCTTTTCGAGCCGGCGGTGCGATTCCGGCCGCGGCTCGAAGCGGCGGCTTTGGGCATCAATTTCCCGTCTTGGCCAATTGCCGATGTCGGGCTGAGCTTGGTAGCAGGTTTCCTGCTGGTCGATTTTCTGCGATACCTGGTGCACCGATGCGAGCACGCCGTGCCGCTTTTCTGGCGCTTTCACGCGCTGCATCACTCGGATCCCGATGTCGATGTGACGACCTCGGTGCGCCACCACCCGGTCGAGTACGTTGCCGCCTCGGCGGTCTATTGGTTCGCCGTCATCCTGCTCGATGTTCCTGCGAGTGTCGTGCTGAGCCATGGTCTGGCTGTTTTCGGCATGGCCGCCGTCCAGCACGGTAATGTTCGTGTGCCCGAATGGTTGGAGCGCTGGCTGCAGCTGGTGCTGGTCACAATCGACATGCACCGCATCCACCACTCGGTGGTATACCGCCAGGCAAATTCCAATTACGGCGCCGTCCTGTCCATCTGGGACCGGATCTTCGGGACTTATGCCCGGATCACGCGCGCTCAGCACGAGCGCATCGTTTTTGGCGTGCGCGAGTTGTCGCGGCGCGACGGGCTGAAGCCGTCCGCGATGATGCTCACTCCCTGGCTGATTTCTCGGGCCAGGGCCGCCGATTGATCAAGCTGAAGAAAGAGGGCGGTGGGGAAGCGTAGTGACGCGCGCTCTGCCGACATAGGTCAGCGTGGCGCGATCGGGCGATTCCACCATCCCACGCCAGAGAATGTGAGTTGCCATCAATAGCAGATCAATCAGGCGGCGGTCGGACTCGCTGCGGAAACTCAGATGAATTACGAGATGCGGGCGCAAGCGCGGCATTCGGGAAACCGCGGAGCAACGCCATCCTCTCCTTCGGAGACATGCTCTGGTAATGGAGTATGGCAGGGCGCAGCTCCTCGATCTCCTTGGCGCCAGGCGGCGGGTCCTCCCGAATGTTCCTATAATGCACTGCGTACTGCGTGCGGAATGCGAGGGTGGGCTCATCGGTGTGCGCCCGGCTGACGCCGCGCTCCAGGATCGCCTGCCAAATGACCTGATCGCATACCGGGCTGAGCGCCCGCGGCATCATCGCCCAGAGCGCAACCACATCGAATGCCGGTCGAAAAATGCAAAGGCAACTGGTGTCCGCAAAGCGCTGACCGTCGGATTCAGCTCGATCGACATACATCAGTGTCCCGTCGAGCCGATGAATTGAACGGCCGCTGGTGCAAATGGCTGCCCCGGTGTTTTCATGCAGTACGGCCAACTGCGCGACGTGGTCCTCACGGAACCAATTATCCGCATCCAAAAACGCGATCACGTCATAGCTTTCGGAAATGGCCGCCATCGCGCCAATCGCGCGCGCCAGATTTCCGTTGTCCGCGTGGGCGTTCGGGAGGACGATGTGCCGCACGTCCCAATCCGAAACCAGGGGATTGGGAAAACCATCCGCGACTAGAAAATGTCGGCAGCCCGGGTGAGTCTGACCGGCCACGCTCGCCAAGCACATGCGCAGCACGTCGTCAGGTTCCCGGCAATACGGTGTGACCACGGCGATTTGCAGATCCCGTTTCAACGGGCATTCCTCAACCGTCCAGAACAACGGCCAGAATGGGCCTTCTCACCATTGCCGGCAAGACGGCTCGACGACATGCGCCGAGCCGGACCGGATCGCGCGAGAGGATCTTGCGTCGAGCGCTATACGATGTGGTTCCGGGAGTAGCCTAGAACGCCTTGGCAGTGGTTCCGGTGAGCATGTCGGCCTTGCGGTTCAGGGCCGCGATGAGCCCGTCGATACCCTGGCTCCTCAGGATAGCGGCGAATTCCGAACGACGGGTTGCCACCTCGCTGATCGCACCATCGAGGTAGATATCGGCAATCAGCCATGCCTCGCCACTGCGGCGCATCAGATAGTCGACCTTGACCGGCTCGCCATTGGCTTTGATAATCTGGCTGCGGACCATGACGCCGGCAGCGCCAGGCTGCTCGTCGGTAACCTGCAGCTTCTGGCCCTCATAGCTGTCGAAGCGTTCGGCGTAGATCGCCGAGATGTAGCGCCCGTAGCTCTCCGTCATCTGCTGGCGTTGCGCCTCTTTCAGCCCGCCCCAGGATGAGCCGACCGACAACCGGGCCATTGTCGCAATATCGAAGCTCCGGCGAATGACCGGCTCCAGTTGCACAAAGCGTCCGCTTTGGCCGAGAATATGGCCGTTTTTCATCGTGTTGAGCAGTGTGTCGTAAAGCCCCTTGACCGTGTCGCTTCCGGTCGCCGGCATAGCGAGGACTGGGTCAGCGAGGGCGACCAATGCCAGCGCAGCCGCAAACCCGGCCGACCTGAAGGCTGGCATGCTCAATACGGTTCGCTCGCGCATGGGTAGATCTCCCCAGTCCCTGTTGCCCGCGGTGGGCCGTGCCCAATACCGCCCAAAGTCTTAAGATCTCGTTGATAGGTCTCGTCTAGGTGTTCCCATCCCCGCGTCTTTCAAGCGCATGGCAGAGCTGCGATGAACTCATCGTGATGCGCCGAGGGGTGGCCTTGACATTCGGCATTGAGAGCACGCGGAGGGCCTGCCCGCGCCGGCCGATAATCTGCGGGTGGCGATCGGGATCGTTGCATCCGGTCGCTCGCAGCGCACCTATAATGCGGCAGCGCGGCCCAGCTCTGTGGCACGTGATGACCGCCTTCAGCTCAGGCGGGCTGAATGAGGATCAAAGGAGGCCGTCGTGGAGAAGAAGGGACAGATTAATTTCTGGTATGTGATCGCGGCCGTGCTGCTCATGCTGCTGATTCAGAGCCTCTATCTCGAAAGCACCAAGCTGACGCCGATTCCCTACAGCCGTTTCGAGACCCTGCTCGATGCCAACAAGGTCAGCGAGGTCGCGATCACCCAGAACCGGATCCAAGGCACCCTGAAGGAGGCGGAGCCTGACGGCCTGAAGGACTTTGTCACGACCCGGGTTCAGCCCCCAGAACTCGCCGAAAGCTTGACCAAGCACGGGGTTACTTATAGCGGGGTCATCGAGAGCCATTGGATCGCCGACGTCCTTTCCTGGATTCTGCCGGCGATTTTCTTCGTCGGCGTCTGGATGTTCGCAATCAGGCGGATGGGGCAGGGCGGGCTCGGCGGACTGATGACGATCGGCAAGAGCCGCGCCAAGGTCTATGTCGAGAAGGAGACCAAGGTCACCTTCGCCGATGTCGCCGGCGTCGACGAGGCCAAGGACGAGCTGGTCGAGATCGTCAATTTCCTAAAGGACCCCAAGACCTATGGGCGGCTCGGCGGCCGTGCGCCGAAGGGGGTATTGCTGGTCGGCCCGCCGGGGACCGGCAAGACGTTGCTCGCCCGTGCGGTCGCGGGCGAAGCCGGGGTGCCGTTCTTTTCGATCTCCGGCGCGGAATTCGTCGAGATGTTCGTCGGCGTCGGCGCGGCACGGGTGCGCGACCTCTTCGAGCAGGCGCGCCAGCACGCGCCGGCGATTATCTTCATCGATGAGCTCGACGCGCTCGGCCGCGCCCGCGGCGCCTATGTCGGCGGTGGGCATGACGAGAAGGAGCAGACCCTGAACCAGCTGCTGGCCGAGCTCGACGGGTTTGACCCGTCGAGCGGTCTGGTCCTGCTCGGCGCGACCAACCGGCCCGAGATCCTGGATCCGGCGCTGTTGCGCGCCGGACGGTTCGACCGGCAGATCCTGGTCGACCGGCCGGACAAGCGCGGCCGCGAGCAGATCCTGGCGGTTCATCTGAGGAAGGCCAAGCTCGCCGCGGATGTGAACCCGGAGCAGATCGCGGCGCTGACCCCGGGCTTCACCGGTGCGGATCTGGCGAATTTGGTCAACGAGGCGACTTTGCTCGCGACTCGGCGCAACGCCGATTCGGTCACCATGGACGACTTCAACAACGCGATCGAGCGCATGGTTGCCGGGCTGGAGAAGCGCAACCGGCTGCTCAACCCGCTCGAGCGGCGGGTCGTGGCCTATCACGAGCTCGGTCACGCCATGGTGGCATTGGCGCTGCCGGGCACCGACACCGTGCACAAGGTGTCGATCATCCCGCACGGCGTCGGCGCGCTCGGCTACACGATTCAACGGCCGATCGAGGATCGTTACCTGATGACCCGCGCCGAACTCGAGCACAAGATGGCGGGGTTGCTCGGCGGGCGCGCCGCGGAGCAGCTCGTCTTCAGCGAGATCTCGACTGGTGCAGCCGACGATCTCGCCAAAGCTACCGACATCGCCCGCGCCATGGTGCTGCGCTACGGCATGAGCGAGGCGCTCGGCAATGTCGCCTACGACCGCGACCGCTCGCCGTTTCTCCAGCCCAACTTCCCGGTGCCCCAGGAGCGCAACTATAGCGAAGACACTGCCCATGCCGTGGACAGCGCGGTGCGAAGCTTCGTCGACCACGCCTTCGAACAGGCCTCCGCAATCTTGCGGCGCAACCGCGCACTGCTCGATCGCACCGCCTCGGCGCTGCTCGAGACCGAGACGCTGAGCGAACCGGAGATCGAGCGGGTCAAGCAGGAGATCGTCGCGGTTCCAGCACTGCCGTCCTTCGCCGACAAGCCCGAGGTCGCGCCGGCCGCTTCGGCATCGTGAGGAATCGCCCTATCAGAACAAGACGCCGACCTCGAGCATGCCGCGGGTCTGCGTCGCAGGCGCTCCCTGAGAGCAGGGACAAAAACCGATTCGGCGCCGAAAATTGACGGCCCGATCGCCAACAACACTTTCTAAATCAACCGCTTAGAGATTTTCCACCCAGCGCCGTCAGGGACTGTTCTGAGGGAGGCCGGACGGCCTCTGAGGGAGGGAGCAGGGAGAGAGAGCCTGAACATGACACACCGCCGCCTTTCCGATATCGCATCAATTTAATTATCATACTCGTATTTATCTATATTGGCAATACCATACACATCATTCCGCCGACATCAGCCCGCCGACATCAGACTGAACGACTTCGGGTCCCGTTCCCGGACTTGAAACCGCTACCCCAATTGCGTAAGTTTCGCGCTCATGCGTGCCGCACTTAATTGCCTGATCGTGGCCCTGACTATCTTTGCCTTCATCGGCGGGATGTCGATCCAGGCGATTCCTTCGGCTGAGGCGCTGGGCCTGAGCACGGCGGAAGGGGATGCGAAGGCGGATCCCGAGTGCCCCCGCATGGCGATGGAGCACCACAGCCGGGGCATGCCAATACCCCCGCCGTGCAAAGGCATCATGCTCGATTGCGTCAAGCAGATGGGCTGTCTCGGCACGCCGGCCCTGCCGGATCGCGCCGATGCGGTCAGCGTGCCGGTGGCGTACAGTATGGTGACTTACTGGTCACCCGGCCCGGTGCTATCGGGCCGAGATGTTGAGCCCGACCTCTTCCCTCCCATAGCCGGCTGATCCAAGCAGCGCGCGGCCGACGCGCGCTCTTTGCCCAATCGCCGCGGGCAAAGCCTGCGGCTGTCGATCAGCAATTGCGCCGATCCGCGTCTCGACGCGGTCACGGCATGGGAGAGAGATAATGCCGTTTAATCATCGCGCCGCGGGCGCTGCCGCCTTCGCCTACGCTATAACCGCCGCCTCCTGGGTTACGATGCCCGCACAGGCGCTAGCCGCCGCGCAGGACTACCGCTTCGAAGCGGCCGGACCGCCCGCAAAATCAGGCAAGGCGACGATCGTCAAGATCCGCCTGGTCCATATTCCTGACAACAAGCCCGTGCCGGGAGCGGTCATCTTCCAGACCCGGTTCGATATGGGACCGGACGGAATGGCCACAATGACGGCTCCCGCCAAGGTCGTGCCTGCGAGCGACAGGAATCTTTATCAGTTGCAGCTGGAGCCGGCGATGGGCGGCAATTGGGCGCTCAGTCTCTCGGCCAAAGTTCAAGGCGAGACCGAAACCGTCAACGGCACCGTGCCGATTACAATCCCGAAGTGACATGAGAACGCTCGTCACGGGGTCGGCCGAGCAACCGCTCGGTCGGCTCCTAGCGGTCGGCATTGTCGTGGCCGGACTGCTCTTCTCGTCCGCGGTAGGGTGGAGTGCCGAGCCCGCCCCGGGGGCCACGCTCGATACGCTTCTCGCCCGTGTCCGAAATTTCAACCCGGAGCTCGCGGCCGCGGCGCTCGAGAGAGAGGCGGCCGTGGCGAAAATCTATCCCGCGGGCGCCCTCGACGACCCCATGGTAAACCTGTCGCGCGATCAAGGCTTTCGCCAGACGCTCTTGACCGCTTCCCAGGACTTTCCGCTGTGGGGCAAGCGCGACCTTCGCAAGGCCGTCGCCGAAGCCAACGCAGAAGTAGCAGCAGGGCGCCACAGCAGTCTTGCGCTGGAGCTCGAAGAACAAACGAAGGTCGTGTTCGCACAATATTACCAAGTCGACCAGGCAACCCGGGTCACGCGGGAAATCCGTTCGCTGCTCCACACCGTTGCCGACGCAGTACGCTCCCGTTACGCGCAAGGGGTCGGCACCCAATCCGATGCGATCAGGGCCGATCTGGAGCAGACCCGCCTGGGGCCTGAGCTTTCCGCCCTGGAACGTGACGAGAAGATGGCGAAGGCCAAGATCAATGCGTTGATCGGCCGTTCGGCGAATGCTCCGTTGGCTACCCCGCAAGTCTTGCGCCGGATGCCGTCGGCAGCGAGCCTGAGGCTCGATGCGCTCGTCGCGCGATCCCGCGGTGGTAATCCAATCGTCGCGATGACGCTGGCCGAGATCGCCGCGGCGGAGGGCGAGCGCACGCTCGTCGACAAGAGCTGGTACCCCGACGTGACCTTGACCCTCGGCGCCAACGATCTTGCGGGTATCGGCGCACGAGTGACGGGAGGGGTCGGGATCAAGGTTCCGCTGCAGTGGGGCGTCCGCGAGGCTCAGGGACGAGCGGCCACGGCAAAGAAGGGAGCCGCGCAGTTGCGTCTCGACGCCGCGTTGTTGAAGATCGAAAGCGAGCTCCAATCGGCGCTGGTGAGTTTAGTTCGAGCACAGGGAACCGTAGACCTGCTGAAGCACGGGCTGAGCCAACAGAGCGAGGCCGCCTACCAGTCGGCGCTCGCCTCCTACCAGCAAGGGCGCGGCGATCTCACTCCGGTCCTCGACACGGCCCGTAGCCGCCTGCAAATCCGCATCGAGATCCTGCGGGTCGAAACCGAAGCACAGACGGCCCTCGCCGCGATCGAGCGTCAGATCGGAAGCGACCTGTGAAGCGGGCCTTCTTTGGCCTGATATTGCTGGGCCTTGGCGTCGCGATCGGTGCAGGCGGATATTGGCTCGGCCGTCACGGCCTCGGCATGTCTCCAGAGAGCGCTGCGGCCACCGCGACTGAAGCTGCAGCGGCCGAGCGCAAGGTCCTCTATTACCGCGATCCGATGGGCAAGCCGTACTATTCGGCCGAGCCGAAAAAGGACCCGATGGGGATGGACTACATCCCCGTCTATGAGGGCGAGGGTGAGGCTGCGCCCTGGTCGTCGCCGCCTCCTGCCGCCGCGTCCGGTGGAAAAGGGCGGATCCTTTACTACCGCAATCCGATGGGTCTGCCCGACACCTCGCCGGTACCGAAGAAGGACTCGATGGGGATGGATTATATCCCCGTCACTGAAGGCGAGGAGACCGACGACACGGGAACGGTCAAGATCAGCCCCGACCGCGTGCAGAAGCTCGGCGTCCAGACCGTGTCCGTCGAGCCGCGCGTGCTCACCCGGACAATCCGCGCCGTGGGAACCGTTCAGGCCGATGAGCGGCGGCTGTACACCATCAATACGAAGTTCGAAGGCTGGATTGAGAAGCTCCACGTCAACGCGACCGGCCAGACCGTGACGCGCGGTCAGCCATTGATGGAGATCTACGCGCCGGAACTCGTTGTTGCCGAGAGGGAATATCTGCTGGCCTGGCGCTCGCTTCAGGACATGGCTGGCGCGGCATCCGAGATCCGCAGCTCGGCGCGGCAGCTTGCCGAGGCGGCGCTCCAACGCCTTCAGAACTGGGATATCTCCGCGGACCAGATCAAGCGGCTCGAGCGGACGGGGACGGTCACCCGGACCTTGACCTTGCGCGCGCCGGCCGACGGCACGGTCATGGAAAAGATGGCGGTCGAAGGCATGCGTTTTACGGCCGGCGAGCCGCTCTACCGCATCGCCGATCTCTCGACGGTCTGGGTGAATGCCGACGTGTTCGAGCAGGATATCGGCGCGCTGCGTATCGGTCAGGAGGCTAAGATCGAGGTTAACGCTTATCCCGGCGCGGCCTTCGCCGGCAGGGTGGACTTCATCTATCCGACGGTGTCGCAGGAAACCAGAACCGGCAAGGTCCGCATCGTCGTTCGCAATACCGACGGCCGGCTCAAGATCGGCATGTACGCCAATGTCGCGTTCGAGGCGGGGATCGGCGATCGCCCGGTTCTCGCGGTCCCGGAGTCTGCCGTCATCGACAGCGGCACCAGGCAGGTCGTCCTGATCGAGCGCGGCGGTGGGAAGTTCGAGCCCCGCGAGGTCAAGCTCGGGGCGCATGCGGACGGCTTCTACGAGGTCCGCCAGGGGCTCGCCGCGGGCGAGCGGGTCGTGGTCAGCGCGAATTTCCTGATCGACGCCGAAAGCAACCTCCGAGCGGCGTTCAAAGGATTCGCGCCGCCAGACAGCGCCGGCGGAAAGCCGCAGCCACCGCCCACGCCGGAGGGTGGAAAGCCATGATCCGAAAACAAATTCATCGCGCCGTTTAACGGAAGAATGCTCGATGCTGGCCGCCATCATCCGCTGGTCGAGCCGAAACGTTTTGCTGATACTGATGGCGACGGTTTTCATCGTCGCCGCCGGTGTGTACGCCGTCAGCCGGACGCCGCTCGATGCCATCCCGGATCTCTCCGATCCGCAGGTCATCGTCTACACGGAGTACCCCGGCCAAGCGCCGCAGGTCGTCGAAGACCAGGTCACCTATCCGCTGACAACGGCGCTGCTGGCCGTGCCGCGTTCCAAGGTCGTCCGCGGCTTCTCCTTCTTCGGTGTTTCCTTCGTCTATGTCGTCTTCGAGGACGGCACCGACATCTATTGGGCGCGCAGCCGGGTGCTCGAATACCTGAATTTCGCGCAGAAGCGGCTACCCGCGGGAGTAACACCGTCGCTCGGGCCCGATGCGACCGGGGTCGGCTGGGTCTTCGAATACGCCGTCCTCGGCGCCAAGCAGACGCTTGCCGAACTAAGGGCGATCCAGGACTGGTTCATCCGGTATCAGCTGACCAAGGCCGAAGGGGTCGCCGAGGTCGCCAGCGTCGGCGGCTTCGTCAAGCAGTACCAGGTCGTGGTGGATCCGACGAAGCTGCGCGCTTTCGGCATCCCGCTGTCGAAGGTCACCGAGGCGATTCGCGCCAGCAACATGGATGTCGGCGGCCGCGTCATCGAGATGAGCGAACGCGAATACATGGTGCGCGGCCGCGGATATATCCGGGGTGTTCCGGATCTCGAAGCCATCGTGCTCAAGAGCGACCGCGGCACGCCGGTGCGCATCCGCGACGTCGCGCGGGTCGAGCTCGGCCCGGACGAGCGCCGCGGCTTGACCGAGCTCGACGGCGAAGGCGAAGTCGTCAGCGGCATCGTATTGCAGCGCGACGGGGCGAACGCCCTGGCTGTCATCAAGAACATCAAACAAAAGATCGCCGAGATCGCCGGCAGCCTGCCGGACAGCGTCAAGATCTTGCCGGTCTACGATCGGTCGAACTTGATCTACCGCGCCATCGACACGCTCAAACAAACGCTGCTCGAAGAGAGCATCATCGTCGCGCTGGTCTGCATGATCTTTCTGCTGCATGTGCGCAGCGCGCTCGTCGCAATCATCATGCTGCCGGTCGGTGTGCTGATCGCCTTTATGATAATGCACACCCTTGGGATCAGTTCGAACATCATGAGCCTCGGCGGCATTGCCATCGCAATCGGCGCGATGGTCGACGCCGCAATCGTCATGATCGAGAACGCGCATAAGCGCCTGGAGCGGGCGTCGCCGGACGCGTTGCGGCTCGACGTCCTGGTCAAGGCCGCGATCGAGGTCGGGCCCGCGCTGTTCTTCAGCCTCCTCGTCATTACCGTCTCGTTTGCGCCGGTGTTCACCTTGGAGGCGCAGGAAGGGCGGCTGTTCAAGCCGCTGGTCTACACCTACACCTTCTCGCTCGCCGCTGCGGCGCTGCTCTCGGTCACATTGGTGCCGGTGCTGATGACGCTCTTCGTTCGCGGGCGCATCATCCCCGAGCGGAGAAACCCGCTGAACCGGGTCCTGATCTGGCTCTACCGGCCGGTCATCGACATCGTCCTGCGCTGGCCGAAAATCACGATTGCTCTCGCGATGATCGCCCTCGGCGTCTCCGCCTATCCGGTCTTGCACCTCGGCAGCGAGTTCATGCCGACCTTGAATGAAGGGACGCTCTTCTACATGCCGGTGAGCCTGCCGAGCATGTCGATCACCAAGGCGGCCGAGCTGCTGCAGACGCAGGACAAGATCATCAAGAGCTTTCCCGAGGTCGAGTCGGTCTTTGGCAAGGCCGGTCGGGCCAACACCGCGACCGACCCGGCGCCGACGGAGATGTTCGAGACCATCATCAACCTGAAGCCCGAGAGCGAGTGGCGGCCCGGGATGACCGTGGATCAGCTGGTATCCGATATGAACAAGGCGTTGCAGTTCCCAGGCGTCAGCAATGCCTGGACGATGCCGATCAAGGCGCGCATCGACATGCTGTCGACCGGCATCCGCACCCCCGTCGGCGTCAAGGTGTTCGGCAACGATCTGGCCGAGCTGGACAAGCTTGCCAAACAGATCGAAGCGGTCGTCCGCACGGTGCCCGGAACGACAAGCGCCTTCGCGGAACGAGCGCTCGGCGGGTACTATTTGGATATCCAACCCGACCGTGCCGCGCTCGACCGGTATGGCCTGACGATAAACGACATCCAACAAGTGGTTCAGACCGCGCTCGGGGGCGAGATGGTCACCAATACGGTCGAGGGCCGCGAGCGGTTCAGCGTTAATGTGCGCTATCCACGTGGGTTGCGCGACGATCCTCAGGCGATTGCGACCCAGGTGCTCGTGAATACAAGCGACGGCATGGCGATTCCGCTGGGCCAAGTCGTCGCGATCCAAATCAACCAAGGTCCGCCGTCGATACGCACCGAGAACGCCCAGCTTGTCGATTACATCTATGTCGACATGCAGGGCCGCGATCTTGGCGGCTATGTTGCCGACGC
>WNFT01005003.1_pt1 | contig 11581 bp, 10 predicted proteins | sample 5400191 | NCBI WGS metagenome assembly WNFT01 (sample SAMN13153359, study PRJNA577476) | soil metagenome | isolation source: 80 cm saprolite under Madrone tree | place: USA:California | collected 2016-06-14
AACCAGAATTCGCTTCCCTTCCTGATTCAGATAGAGGGCATCGACATCGCGCACGGTCGTCGTTTGCGCGCCGCCGAGTCCCAGCGCGCTGCGCGCCAGCAGCCAAGTGCGCCAAGCTTGGAATGTCGAGCCATACTCGAGATTGAGCGCGACCCATTCCTGGCGTCCGGCATCCGTATATCGAGCGCTGGTTAACCGATCGGGAATAAACGGCCGCATTCCCGAAGGCAAATCTCCGCCTGAACCGATCTGCGCGCCCGTGAGTGTGTTGATTTCCTGCAGAGTCAAATCGCTCGGCGTCTTCGCCGGCAGAGTCCACAGCGATTGCTTGACCTCAGGATAATCGATCAAGCCTTCCCCATTTCCGACATTTTGCGCGAGTCGATCGACCACGGCCAGCGTCGACGGGTCGGGTCCGTAGATCAGGATGACAACGTCGGCGCCCTGCTTGGTCAGAACGTAAACGTTGGCTTGGGGCGATCGAACTTTCGATCCGATGTAAGTGGCGCCCTTCGGGCTTTGCACTTTCACCCCGGTCTTAGTGCCGTTCGTGGCTTGTACCACGGAAGTCGCCAGTCCGTCACCGAAGTTCGGTTGATTGGGAATCGCGGTAAGCACACAGATGTACACGTTGTCTTTGGTCGAATCTGACGTTGACGACTCTTTCGGCGCTTGCGGCTGCGGCTTGTAGGTGGACGACGTCATCGTCGTCGCGCCTTTTGAAAGCTTCGAACGATCGACTCCCGGTGGCAGCTTGGCCGCGGAGGAACTGTCAGACTTCGTCGTAGTTCCACTTAACGATTCGGTTTGAACGGAAGTTGGCTTGGCCGGCGCGTTGGGATCGTTGTCCACCGGGAATTCGGTAATCGTGCCGGCGGCGCGCTGTGGAATGTCGGGGGCCTGGCGAACGGGCGGGCTGTAAGACACTCGACGCCACACGTAGATTCCACCTGCGCCTGCTGCGACTACGATCAATCCAACAATGATCAGGCAGCCTATCATCAAAGGACTGCGGCGCTTTCTGGTTGGCGTCGTCGCCATTGGCTGGAATTGAGGCGGGTTCGCGGGCGATTGAACCTGTGGCACTGCCGGCGGCGGCGCTGTAATTGTGGGCGCGAACAATTCTTTGCCGCAATTACGACAAAAACTTTCGCCGGGCGCGGCTGGAGTTCCACACTGCGGACAAATCGTCGCCTTCAATGTCGGATCACTCATAGGGGAAACAGTCGATGTTTGGCTGCACCAGCACTCGCTTCTTACAGTTGTCGAATGAAAACCGGCCGCGGAGAGCAATGCTTCTATCGAGAAACGGAACGAAAGTCAATGAATTTTTGCTGCCTAGTGGGACCGCGGCTGGAAAACGAGCCGCCAATTCGTCCGCATCGCGATTGTATAGACCATGATAGAATGCGGCCGGTAACTGGTTTCCTCCCCGCCAATCGCGCCCGTGTTGTGTTCATTAAGCTTAAAGTTTGACTTGCCTTCACGCTTGATTTAAATTTCGCTCGATCTCCCCATTAATTACGTGCTTCAACAGGACGATTCTGAAAAGAGATAAATATGCAACCCCCGCAAAACCGTCTGCTCGCTCAGCTTCCCCGTGATGTTTACGAACGGATAAAACCAGACTTGAATCTCGTGTCGTTCTCGCGCGATGAAGTTATCCATCGGCCTGGCGACACAATCCGGCACTTTCACTTTCCTTTGACGTGCGTGGTTTCGGTAACGGTAAGGATGGGCGACGGCCGAACCGTCGAGGCGGGAGCAATCGGCAGCCGTGAAGTCGTCGGCATCAATGCCTTCATGGGCGGACGCGAAACAACCCAGACCGAATATATTGTGCAGCTACCCGGTGAGGCGATGAAAATTGCCGCTGACCCCTTGAAAATTGAGTTCAACCGGAACACGGAAATGCGCGACCTAATGCTCAAGTACACGCAGGCATACATCGCCCAAATCTCGCAAAACGTCGCTTGCAACCGTCTCCATACCCTGGACCACCGTTGCGCCCGTTGGCTACTCGAAGTTCGCGAGCGCGTTCAGTCGGACGACTTCCCCCTGACGCAAGAGTTCATCGCGCAGATGCTTGGCGTGCGCCGCTCCGGTGTTAGCGTGGTAGCTGAAGCGTTAAAGGAAAAGGGCGTGATCGATTACGGTCGCGGGCAAATTAAGATTGCTGACGCGCAGGCATTAGAGAATTTATCTTGCGAGTGCTATATGGTCTTGAAAGAAGAGTATAACCGGCTGTTAGGGTTACAATGAAAAGGCAATCGGATCTTCGACAACCAAGCGGCCCGCGATAACAATCGCAGTCGTAGAAATAGTGAGGGGGCAATCACTTTTTCCGCGTTGAATGGAACTCGTTAATGTGATAAACGCGCAGCAGGCTTGAATTTTTCTGAGACTCCGTGTATAACCACAAGCACCAAGACGAGTGCTGAACGTACTCGTCTAAAGCGCGCGGTGCTTGTGGGAGGGCATTTAGCGCGCCTCGCAATCCCTAAAGATTGTGAGCCGGGGCGGCAACGGGGTGAGGACGTTGCCGCCCTATTATTTTTTGTGGGCCTCGCGCTCCTCAAAGATTCTAGAAGCCGGAACCGGAAATCAAGACAGCCGTCAGGAGTCAGAATAAGGGCTCCGCTATTTGTCATTGGTTATTCGACATTTTTCATCTGTCATTTGGTGAGTAAGTCCTTGCTCACACCTCTCTTCATGTCCGAGTATCGCTCGGAATAAGTTTTCCAGGCGCATTGCAGTGCGTTCGCGCGAGCGTTAATCTAAGCTTATAATTCCTAATCAACGCATATCGAGGGTGACAGGTGGCAAATCATAGAAAGAAAGCTTTGATAGTAGTCGATGTGCAAAACGATTTCTGCCCGGGCGGATCTCTGGCGGTGGCTCACGGAGATGAAGTGGTTGCGCCGCTGAACAAACTCATGGAAAAGTTTTTGGATCGCGGTGAGCCAGTTTTCAAAACTCGCGATTGGCATCCGGCCAAGACTAAACACTTCGCTGCGTATGGGGGTACCTGGCCGGTTCATTGCGTTCAGGGAACGCGCGGCGCGGAGTTTCATCCCGACCTAACGGACGACCCGCGCATCACTATTATCTCAAAGGGCGTTGACGAAAGCGCCGATGGTTATTCGGGATTCGACGGCACTAACCTCGCTCAATTGCTGCGTGAGGATCAGGTCGAGGAAGTTTGGGTTGGCGGACTGGCGACCGATTATTGTGTCAAGCACACCGTTCTCGATGCCTTGCGCGAAGACTTCAAGGTGAACGCGCTGGCTGATGCGATGCGCGCAGTTAACGTAAGCCCGCATGATGGGGCGCAAGCGATTAATGAAATGCGCGATGCGGGCGCGGAAATTGTCGGCAGCGTTAAGAAAGCGGCGGGCGGGGGAGAGTAAGCTCCCGCTCACTGTTCACCGACACTGATGCCTGCAATCGTCTTTAGCTCGTTTCGCAGCGTGCTCGCAACTCTTACGTTCGGATTTTAGCGGTATCGCCCTGCATACATCTTTGCGAATGCGATAGCGATCGTTACACCGGTCTTTGCACCGGTTTCCGCCACCTGCCGCAGTGCCGACGACGGAGAGTCCTCCGACCAGAATCAACACCAAGAGACTTGATCTCAGAATTGTTCTCGTTCGCTTCATTGTTCTCGCTCCTTTTCCAAATAACAGCGGGCCAGCTTTGTTCCCGCTGAAATTCGTTAACATTCCAACCGAACAGGGGCCTCGATAAATTTTGCGAAGAAGCGGGTTCTAGAATACTACCGTCGCGCGACTAGTCAAAGTCTTTAGATTGATGATTCAGACCGCGAACGTCGCATGATATGATTTCGCCACAATGGGCACGCTCAACTTCGATCGCTATCACGCCGCCATGGGCGATGCGTCATACAAAGACGTAACTCGCGTTCACAGCAAGCCGCTCAGCGAGACGACGGCGACTTTCTACTGCACGCAGAGAAAGCTTCCGTTCGCGCCGGTGCTGGGACACGAGCGTCTGATTCGCTTGCTCGTCGATAGCCAAATCGACCGGCCACGATTGCGCTTTCTCGAACAGGATCGCGGCGGACTGCAGCGCTTCGCCAAGGCCATCGAAGATATTCAATTCGCGGGCACCATTCGGGCGGTGCGTCCAGGCACCATTATGTTTCCCCAGCAGCCGTTTGCCGACATCACCGGCAGGTTCGGGCTCACGCAGGCGCAGGAGATCAAGTTCGAGCACGCCTTCGATCTGCCGATGACCACGGCCAGCATCGCGATCCAGTTTCGCATGGCGGCGGGAGATCGTTGGCTTTCGGATTTTTCGCTGCGGCGCAATGGCGATATCGAGCGGGCCGTAGACATCGCGACCTATGCCTTCATCGGCGGCTTCAACGACACTTCGAACATGGAAGCGGCGCATCGGCTGGACATTCCCGCGGTAGGAACGGAAGCCCATTACTGGCAGCAGGCTTACCTGGAATATTTGTACGAACCGGAGATTGAACCGCGCACCGGCCAGCCAAAACATTTCGAGCAGGTCGCCTTCGAGCGTTGGCTGGATGCAAACCCGAATGGCACAACCTTATTGCTCGACACGATCGATGTTTACATGGGCGCTGTGCATGCATCGATGGCGGCAACTTCGACTGAAGCGCGGCGCAGGGCATTCAAAGGATTCCGCGTCGACTCAGGTGACCTTGCGGAACTGGGCCAGTGGTGTCTGCGTTTCTTTGAAGCGAACGGCCTAACGGGCTTGAGGCCAAACCTAACGGGCGATCTTGACGTCGAAAGAGTAAAAAGGATCGTCGCTGAGTTTCCTGAAGCCGCGGGCTTTGGCATCGGCACCAAACTCTCCAGCGAGGTTCGGCATGTCGCCGGTGTCATCTTCAAAGCATCTATGATCGATGGGCGACCAACCTTGAAAGCTTCCAACTCTCTCGACAAGACAACGCTGCCGGGACACATGCAGGTCTTTCGTGGAATCGATGCCGATGGTTTTTTCGTAACTGACGTCATCGGCCTCGACGACGAAGACATCAAAATTCCCGGGACTGCGCGTGTCGAGGGCTTGTTGCAAGCATTCTGGGAAAACGGCCAGCATTCGGCGATTCCTTCGATTGAAAAACAAAAGGCATTTGTCGCCGATCAGATGAAGCGGTTCAAAGATCTTCACAACTATCCGTGCACGCTGAGCGATCGTCTGGCGAAGCTGCGTGACGATCTCACGGCCCGGATGCGCGCGGACAATTCTGGTTGGGAAAAGGTTTTGAAGTTGCCGGAAGAAATGCCGGAAGTGTTGCAGCCGGTAAGATAAGAGGCGAATTGGACTGGATGGACGGAGTGGACTGAGTGGACTGGATGGACCAATGGACTTAATTCCCAAGCACGGCGGATATCGAAATCTCAAGGGCTTCCAGGTGGCCCAAGTGGTCTATGATTTGACTGTGCGTTTTTGCGATCGCTACATCAACAAACGCAGTCGCACCCACGATCAGATGGTGCAGGCGGCACGCAGCGGAGTGCAGAATATCGCTGAAGGCAGCATGGCTTCGGCAACGTCAAAAAAGACTGAACTCAAATTGACGAACGTCGCGCGCGCCAGCCTGGAGGAGCTGCGACTGGACTATGAAGATTTTCTGCGGCAGCGCGCATTACCGATCTGGCCACGGGAGGATGCGCGACGGGCAGAGCTGATAACGCGCCGACCGAAGACCGCAGATGACGTGGCTCAGTGGGCGCGCGACATACGCCCGGGGAATGGACATGATGGACCAAGTGGACAAGAGGGACACAGTGCGCAGCGAGCGTCCAGATCGTCCATAACGTCCACAGCGGACATAAAGTTCACGACAAACGCCTACCCCGAAATCTCCGCAAATGGCGCCCTCGCACTAATCGCCGTAGCGACCAGCCTGCTGACCCGTCAAATCACCAGCCTCGAAAAAGCCTTCGTCGAAGAAGGTGGCTTCACCGAACGAATGTATCGGGTGCGCTCAGCGAGAAGGAATCGATCATGATCAAATTGTTGATAATCGCTTTACTAATTTTCTGTTTATCAATGCTTACACTAGCTCAGAAGTCTCGCAAGGCGTTCGCATACGATTACGCGATCGACGATTTGCCGAACGGCTTGAGGCTGGTCACGGTGCCGACTGACTATCCGAACCTGGTCGCGCTTTACATCGTGGTGCAGACCGGTTCGCGCAACGAGCCCGAGAAAGGCAAGAGCGGCTACGCGCATCTGTTCGAGCACCTGATGTTTCGCGGCAGCGAACATTACACCGGCCAGGAACGCGACGAAGTCTTGAAAAAGGCCGGCGCGGATTCGAATGCTTACACGACCGATGATCGGACGGTATATCACGAAGTCTTTTCCAACGAAGATTTGGACAAGATCCTCGAACTCGAAGCCGATCGTTTCCAGCATCTGAAGTATTCACCTGACGGCTATAAGACCGAAACGAAAGCCGTGCTCGGGGAATTCAACAAGAACAGTGCGAATCCCGAAGAGAAGCTTTTTGAAGTGCTGCGCGCGACCGCCTATCAACGTCACACCTATGCGCACACCACGATGGGTTTTATCGAAGACATCGAGGACATGCCAAACCAATACGAATACAGCTTGCAGTTCTATAATCGTTATTACCGGCCTGAGTACACGACGATTGTTCTGGTTGGCGACGTGAAGCGCGACGATGCGCTGGCCATGACAAAGAAATACTTCGGCGCCTGGAAGCGTGGCAATTATGTGCCCGAGATTCCCAAGGAGACCGAGCAGATCGGGCCGCGCGAGAACCACGTCGACTGGCCCTCGGAGACACTGCCACTTATTTATATGTCGTTTCGCGGACCGGCTTACTCAGATTACAACAAAGACAAGGCCGCGCTGGATCTCCTGGCGCCGCTCGCGTTTGGCGAAAACTCAGACCTCTATCAGAAGTTGGTGCTGCAAGAACAGAAGGTAGAAGAGCTATCTTATAGCTTCGACGACCACGTCGATCCTGAACTGTTCTATGTGAGCGCAAAAGTGAAAGATCTAAAAGACATTGACTATGTGAGGCAGCAAATCCTGGATACGTATAAACGATTTAGTACCGAAGTCGTACCGCAGGCCAAGCTTGATTTCACCCGCTCACGCCTGCGCTACGAATTTGCTCTGTCAATGAATAGCTCGGAAGCAATCGCCAGTTCGCTGGCGAACTACATCGGACTGCGACGCACGCCGTTAACGATCGATAGGTTATTTGCCCTCTACGACGCCATCACACCAAACGACATAAGGGGCACGGCGCACAGGTACTTTGTTGACAATCACCGCACGATCGTCACCCTCAACACGAAGAAAGAGGTGGCGAAATGACGCGCACATTCTTCGAGTCGTCAGGCTTAATTGCCTTGCTGCTTTTCGGAATCGTATTCGGAAATCAAATTGTAGAATCGAGCGCCACACCAACGCGCCTGCATAATCCCATGCTCTTGATCGATATCGCTGACACCAACACCGTCTTGCTGCCCAACCGCTCGCCACTCGTCTCGTTCCGCATTCTCTTCATGACCGGCTCGGCCTTTGATCCCAAAGGCAAAGAAGGCGTAGCGTCATTGACTGCTGCGATGCTGGCCGAAGGCGGCTCGCGCCTAAAGACATTCGCGGAAATCACCGATGCGATGTACCCAATGGCCACATCCTTTCAGTCGCAGGTGGACAAAGAGATGACGGTCTTTTCGGGCACCACGCACATCGATAATCTCGACAAATATTATTCGTTGATTCGGGAGATGCTGCTCGATCCCGGATTTCGTGAGGACGATTTCAAACGATTGAAAGAAGAGGCCATCAATTATCTGAAGAATTCATTGCGCGGCGGCAACGATGAAGAGCTGGGCAAGGAAGTGCTCTACACGATGATTTATCCTGCGACGCATCCTTACGGACATCAGAATGGCGGCGCGGTTGGCGCGCTCGAAAGGATGACGCTCAAAGATGTGCGCGATTTTTATCAGGCGAACTACACCCAGGCGAATCTGGTGATTGGGCTTGCCGGTGGCTATCCCGAAGGTTTTCCAAAAACTCTCGAAGCCGATTTTACGAAATCGCCGAAGGGCAAGCCAACTGCCGCAAAGTTTGCTTTCCCAAGACAAACGCTGGGAACCAAAATCGAGATTGTGCAACGCGAAACGCGCTCAAGCGCAATCTCCCTCGGGTTTCCCATTACGGTGACGCGCGCCGACAAAGATTGGCCGGCACTTACAATAGTCGCTTCTTACTTTGGCCAGCATCGTTCCAGCAACAGCTATCTATATCAACGTTTGCGCGAAGCGCGCGGGCTGAACTACGGCGACTATGCTTACATCGAATACTTCCCACGCGGAATGTTTCAGTTTCAGCCCGATCCTAATCTCGGCCGGCGTCAGCAGATCTTTCAAATATGGATTCGGCCGGTCGAACCTCAGAATGGCCATTTCGCGCTCCGGGCGGCGCTTTATGAATACGACAAGCTGGTGCGTGATGGTATGTCGAAAGAAGCTTTCGAATCGACGCGAGAGTTCTTAACAAAGTACGCAAACGTGCTGATTGCCACTCAGGACGCACAACTCGGATACGCGCTCGACAGCCGCTACTATCACATCCCCGATTTTCCGACCTATATGCGAGAGCAACTGGCGAAGTTGACGCTCGACGACGTGAACCGGGTAATCAAGCAATATCTGAAATCCGATTCAATGCGGATTGCGATTGTAACGAAAGACGCCTCAGGATTACGCGACGCGATTATCAACAACAAACCGTCACCGATTACTTACAACGCGCCGAAGTCTAAGGAGATTCTGGACGAAGACAAAGTCATCGAGGGTTACAGGATCAGCGTGAAAACAGGCGATGTTATGCTTGTGCCCGTGGACAGAGTGTTCGAGTAGACAGTTCGTTTGACGTATCCACTAAGCGCGCCTGAACTCAGACCTATGAGCGTCACAGAAATAGAAGCGGCTATTGTTGAGCTACCCATCGAGGACCTCACCGAGTTGATTACCTGGCTGGAAGGTCATCATGAACGAATCTGGGACAAGCAAATCGCCGAAGACCTGGAGGCCGGTCGTCTCGATGCAGTACTGGCCGAAGTCGACAAAGAGTATGCGGCAGGACTAGCCTCGCCATTATGACGCACGCTTCTGGCGACACTACCGGGAACTGCCCAAAGAGGTACAAAAGCTGGCAGACAAGAATTTCGAGTTACTCAAATCAGATCCACATCATCGATCCCTGGACTTCAAGAAGGTCGGCGGGAAAAAGCAACTTTGGTCGGTACGCGTTGGCGCGCACTATCGAGCATTGGAACTGAGAAACCCGATGGAATCTTGTGGTTCTGGATCGGCCCACATGCGAAGTATGACCAACTGTTAAAATAGAACCTTGATCACTTCCTCACGGTTCTTTCGATGCGACGATCGGGAACCAGCCACATGATTGCCACGAATACGTAGAGAGCGCACGCCAGCCACGATCTCACAAACGCGAGTGGGATCGCGACGAGGTAAATCAGGATCGAGATCTTGCCTTTAAAATCGCTACCCAGCGCGGTTGCCAAGACGGACTCGCCGCCATGTAGAGAAAGGAGTGTCCTGACCAGAATGAAGTAAGCAATCGCCGCGCATAGCAGCACGCCGCCATATAAGGCAACCGGCCACGCGGCGAACTGATTTTCTCCCATCCAGTTGGTGACGAATGGCGTCAAGGACAACCAGAAGAGCAGGTGCAGATTGGCCCATAACACTGATCCATTAACGTGCTCGGCCACCTGCAAGAGATGATGATGATTGCTCCAATAAATACCCAGGAAGACAAAACTCAGGAGATAACTGAGGAAGACAGGAATTAGCGGCCGCAGCGCGGTCAGGTCGGTTCCGCGGGGCGCGCGCATCTCCAGCACCATGACGGTGATGATGATGGCAATCACGCCATCGCTGAATGCTTCCATTCTGGCCGTGGTCATGCAGCGGGTCGCTTACCTTCTTTTCTTACCCGTTCCTGCAACCACAGATTCAAGAGGGTCTCGGCTGAAACGCCCTTCCGCTTAGCGATGTTTGTAATACGCTCTGAGAGATCTGCTTCGACGGGATAGTAAGTAACCTCAGACGAGATATCGATGTCGAACTCCACCGGTTTGGTTCTGTCCCAGTAATCGCTGAGATCGTGGCTGTCCCAAAACTCGCCGATCTCTTCATAAGAGGTGGCATTTGAGATTGAACTCTTACTTTTTCTCATATCGTTTCCGTTCGGCGCGTGTCATGTCACGGGCTGATAATATTAAAGCGCGGCTGTCCGTCTTGTGAACGAAAAGAACCATCAGGTATCTGCCCGCATCGGTCTGTGCCATCGCAGAATAAACATTTTCACCGCGTCTATGTCCCTTTTCAACAAATCGCAATTTCGGAGAATTGGAGAATATCTGTCTGACTTCTTCCTGTTCAACTTGATGTTTCCAGCGAAGCTTTGCGCCTATCTTTGCCAGCCAAATTATGCCAGTTATTCGCATCTCCGGTGAAGGTAGATAGTCTGCCAGTCCCCCGTGAAGAATCACTGACTACCGCCGCGAGCGGCGACACTCTCGACTTCTTCGCTCATTGTCCTAGACTCACCTGTTTGATCCAGAGCGGCGGGCTTGCGAGCAGGTCGGCGAAGCGTGTTACGCACTCGCGAAGAAAATACGGCTGTCTTAGTAGCCCATTTTCGCCATCGCGCCGTCGCTCGCAGATCGTCGAGCAACGAATAGACAACCGGCGTTGCTATCAAGGTCAGCAGAAGCGAGAGCGATTGCCCGCCAATAACTACTATCGCGATCGAGCGTCGCTCTTCGGCTCCCGGGCCGGTGCCGAGAGCCAGCGGCGTCATTCCCGCCACCAGGGCCAGCGTTGTCATAAGGATCGGGCGCAGACGATCTCGGTTGCCCTGAATGACCGCGGCATCGCGTTCCATACCGAGGGCCCGCAGATTGTTCATGTGATCGATTTGCAGGATCGCGTTCTTCTTGACCACGCCAAACAACACCAGAATTCCGAGTGCTGAATAAAGATTCAGGGTGTCTCCGAGCAACCAGAGCGAAAGCAAAGCGAAGGGAACCGATAGCGGCAGGCTAAGCAGAATCGTGAAGGGATGAACAGTGCTCTCGAACTGGGAAGCCAGAATCATGTACATGAAAATGATCGAAAGCAAAAATGCCCACAGAAATTCGACGAACGTTCTTTCCAGTTCGCGTCCTCGGCCGGCGATGATGGTCGAATAAGTCACCGGCAAGTTCATCGCGGCCGCCGCTTTGCGTAACGCATCCAGACGATCGGCGAGCGCGAATCCTGGCGCCACGCCGGCGCGCATAGAAGCCTGTCGTTGGCGATCGAGTCGATCGATGCGCGACGGGCTGGCTTCCTCTTTGATATCCACAAGATTATCGACGCGCACCAAGCCACCGCGCGATGAAGGAACGTAGAGACGCGAGATGGTTGCTGTGTCTTTGCGATCCGGTTCACTCAGGCGAAGCTCGACGTCATAGTCTTCATTCACTGAAGGATCGCGGAAGCGCGAAACCCGATCG
>WNFT01005005.1_pt1 | contig 11581 bp, 5 predicted proteins | sample 5400191 | NCBI WGS metagenome assembly WNFT01 (sample SAMN13153359, study PRJNA577476) | soil metagenome | isolation source: 80 cm saprolite under Madrone tree | place: USA:California | collected 2016-06-14
CGCCATGTTATTTGCCTGTGTATAGGTTGGTCCATAGTGATAGAAGCGCGCGCCGATTTCAAGACTGAATTTGGGCGTCACCTTCCAGCTATCGGTGCCATAAGCCTCGTACTGATTGAAGCGGAAGAATCCGATTGGATCGTTGTCGGCCTCGTTGTAGGTACGAAAGTTTCCCAGCAAAGCATCTGCAAAAGTGTTGCCCGTGCTGCGACTGGAATTCGTGTTGAAAGTGAGCGAACCGGTGTAATTGGACCGTCCGTTCTGATCTTTGCGATTACGAATGATAACCGCCCCCACCTTCAAGGAGTGCTTGCCGCGAATGACCGTCAGGTTGTCGCTCATCGCGATGTCGGTTGTGGGCGACAGCAGCGAGCCCGACGGGCCACTGAAATTGGAATAGGCCTGGCCGCCACTGAAAGTCGTGTTAGGGATGCCGTTGTCGAAGCGCCCGCCGGAGAAAAGTTGCTGGTAGGTAAAACCGTAGGTCTCGCGTTTCCAAAATTCGCTGACCGGTGGAATCCGCTGACCATTCCAGGTCGCGTTGATCTTCGCTTCGTTAATCAACTTGGGACTAATGAGCCAGGAATAAGAAATCTGATAGCTGAACCCGGGACGCAGACGGTTGGTGGGAATAGTTGGCAGTTGCGAAGTGATGAAGGTGCCATAGGGATCGATCAAATTGTAATAGTCGTGGAAGTAGCGGCCATAGATGCTGTGCTTTTCACTGAAGCGGTAATCAAGCCGCACGTTGTCCTCGCGCCAGTCGAAAGGATTCGGCTGTTGGAAGGTAGTATTGTTGGCGGTCGGCGTGTCCGCGTAAGCCACCGCGAGCTTCTGCATGGCGCTGTAAACCCCGGCAATGGCTTTTCCATCGGGCGAGATACCCACTGCCACGCCGTTAAGTCTCAGATTCGCAAGGTTCCGTCCGGGAATTGGTTGGCCGGCGGCAACTGTAGCGCCCGTGGCCGGATTGATCGCTGTGTACCCAGTCGGAACGTTAAGCGTTCCGGCGCGGGCACTGAAGTCGCCTAACCTTTCCGCGCTAGTCGGCAGACTCCTTTTTACCGGGGCCGAATCCTGTCGGATACGCTTGTATTCCTGGCCCACAAAAAAGAAGAGCTTGTCTTTTTTGATCGGCCCGTTGAAGTTCCAACCGAAATTGTTGAAGCGCAGCTTCGCTTTTACCGGTGAAAAGAAATTGCGGGCGTCCAGCGTATCGTTCCGCAGAAATTCAAAGGCGCTGCCGTGATAACTATTGCCGCCGCGCCGAGAAACGATGTTGATTTGAGCGCCGGCGTTACGCCCATACTCGGCCGAAAAGTTAGAGGTCTGAATTTTAACCTCCTCGACAAAGTCGATGCCGACGTTATTGACCTGGCTGTTGTTGCTGCCCGAGTCCATATTGAAACCACCGTCAACAGACAGGCTGTTGTAGTTAGGCCGATTGCCATTCACTGATGCCTGGCTGATGCTCAAGCTGGTAGTCAGCGCTAACTGATCCTCATCAAGAATAACGGCGCCCGGGATTAGCGTCACAAGCTGCATGTAGTTCCGCCCGTTCAACGCCAGATTCTGCACCTGCCGCTGGTCAACCACCCGCGCTACCTCACCCGAGGTAGTATTCACGGTCTCGCCCACGGAAGTAGAGACCTGTACTGTCTCTGTCACCTGACCAGGTTCGAGCGCGAGATCGATCGTAAGGCGAGCGTCGGCGGTCATGGCGATGCCGGACTCCTCCGCCTTTTTGAAGCCATTGCCGACGGCCGCTACCGTGTAAGAGCCGACCGGAAGGTTGGTTGCCGTGTAGAATCCGTCGCTGTCGGTGGTGGCCGTGCGCGCCGAATTGGTAGCCATGTTGGTGATGGTGACGGTGGCGCTTGGAATTGCTGCGCCATTCGAGTCCTTTACCGTGCCGGAGATACGACCGAAGTTCGTCTGTCCTTGCACGCTGAGACCGCCACAGATCATTAGTACGAGAACCGCGATAATTCTCGGTGCAGTCAAACCATGTACTCCTGAGTTGGTTTTGCTTCGCATATTACTGACCTCCAGTGGAAAATTCGAGACCCCAAGCAACCATCCCGCACCTGCTGCTGCGGTAGTTGCCTATGAAGTAAACTCACCGTTTCGTTCTACATCCCTGAGAAGACTTTCTCAGCGATAGACCCAAATTCAAGGCAACGCCTGCCGCCGCGAATGTGGGTGCCGCGATTCAGGCTGCGGCCCCGCGCAATCTCTTTCAATTCAGCAATGTTAACGACGATCTGCTCGTGCTACCCGCAGCTCATCCGTCTAATTGGTGATGGGACGGACATCTTCAAGACGTTGATGCGCGCCCTCGCTGCGACGGGAAACAGTCGCCGACAAGAGCCTCTCGATTGTGCGTCGAATTCATGTCGTCAATTAATGTCAGAAAGTCAGCCGCAAGCCAAACTGCATCTTGCGCATCGAGTTCGCCGAGGTGATAACGCCAAAGCTGGCGGACGTCGCACCCGCGGCCGGAACGGAGTTGCCCGGCTGTCCGAGGTTCACGTGGTTGAAGGCATTCGTGGCCTCGGCCCGGAAGCGCAGCTTGAAGCGCTCGCTCAAACTAAAGTCGCGCGAGATGGCCAGATCGACAGTCTTATAGCCCGGCCCGTAGAGCAGGTTGCGGGCCGAGTTGCCATCGGTGGCGACCCCGGTAACGACTTTGTTTTGGGCAAAGGCGGCCGTGTTGAACCACTGCGCCGCCGTTGGATTGGCGAGGTGGGGATCGCCGACCAACTGCGCCCGGTCGTTAGTGCTGCCGTCGAGGTTGGCGTCAACGTTGCCGTTGGTGACGCTGAACGGCAGGCCACTGCGCATCTTGATGATGGGGGAGATGCTCCAGCCGTTGAAGATACCACGCAGAATGCCGTTACTGCCTTTGCCAAAGTAATCGGGCCGGTAAGTGAAACTCATGCTAAAGACGTGTCGCTGGTCACTGTCGCCGGCGCCCTTTTCTTCCGCAAGGTTGCTGTAGTTCTGGGCCAGGCCCTGAGTCGTGCTGTTGTAGAGCTCTACACTGCTATTGGTCTTGCTGTAGGTGTAGAAGGCGTTAAAGGTCACATGGTGGCTCATCCGCATCGCGCTGGTGACTTGCAGCCCATGGTAATTGGCACTCTGGTCCGACTGAAGGAGGGTTACGGCACCGAACAGCGGGTTGGGCCGCCGTGCGAGTATGTTCGCTCCGGCGCTCGTCGCAGTTGGTGTCAGGACTGGGTAATTGATGTCACGACCAAACGGCAGATTGCGACTCTCCGTCCCAACATACGCCGCTCCGACGACCAGGTCTTTAGTAACCTGACGCTGCACAGAAACATTCATCTGATACGTGCGCGGCCACTTGAAATCCGATGCCACCGGGAAGAGGCCTCCGCCCGTGGTAAATGTCCCCTTGTACGGGAAGGGATTTCCGCCAACGAAATTGTTATAGGGATTGCTGAGCGAAGCTCCCAGCGGGACGCCTGCCGCATTTGTCTTCTGGTTGATATTAGTAAAGGTCAACCGGGTGGAAAAGGGCTGGAAGTTGGTCATTGTGTTCCACTCGTTGCCTGAGATGCTGCCGTAAAACACGCCGAACGCACCACGGAGCGAAGTCTTTCCATCACCGAACAGGTCCCACGCGAAGCCGATGCGGGGCGAAAAATGTGTGTAGCTGGTCGGAATGCCGCCACGTTCCACACCGGGATCGCCAAAGAACTGCGCACCGACCGGCGCAAGGGCATTGACCGTGGACTTCACGCCCGGGACATAATTGACGACGCGATTGAATGGATCGGTTGGCGGCGTCTGAACATCCCATCGCAGACCAAGATTCAGGGTCAGGCGTGGACGGACTTTGAAATCATCCTGCACGAAGAGGGCCGTGTACCAGCTATTGGTGTAGCCCGTTACCGGCGCGTCCTGCGAGACCGCGCTGGGAATGCCGATCAGGAAATCGGCATACGCGTTACCAGCCGCAGCTGTCACAGGTGGAGCAGCCACCCTTGCCGTTGCACCTGCGTTGAAGGTGAAAACGCCGTAGTTGTTAAGCAGTGTCTGCTGGATGTCCTTGTTGAGCGAGATCTCTCCGCCCAACTTGAGGGAGTGATTGCCCTTGATCCAACTGAAAACGTCGCGGGCGGAGTAAAAGTTAGTGCCGGCTATCGGGCCGCCGATTTGTTGTCCCAAAGTAAAATATCCCGTGACGGTGATCTGCGGCAAATTCGGCGTGCCCTGGATCACAAATGCCGAACCCAGATCGGTAAGCGAGGTCGCGGGGACGTTTATGCGCCCGCCAAAATTCCGTGAGAAAGTCAACCAGACCTGATTGATCTTAGCTGCGCTGATGATCCAAACGTCACTGGCGTTGACGCTATGCTGCCGCCATGTGGAATTTTGGAGGCTCCAAGGCACGTTGGGGCTGCCCGCCTTCGTGGTGCTCGTTCCTCCGGTATTAAAGTAACTTACGGTCAAACGATGCGCGTCGTTGAGCTGGTAGTCCACCTTTCCCAGATACTCGTTGAAGTTATAGGGGGTGGGAATATTGCCCTGCCATCCTGCGTTGCCATTGCTGAGCGTAACGTTGGACAGGGGAATGTATGTGTTGATGATCTTCATCGCCACCGGATCCAGACGGTTGGGGCAAATCACGTTGGTGACGCCGGCACAGACGAAAGGTGCGTTATTGGCAGGATCGGTTGGCTTGGTTCCGGAAGCCGTAAAGTTGCCGATGCGTTCCAGGGCGGTGGGAACGCGGGCGCCGCTCAGGAAGGTGCTCGTTGCCTGGCGCAGTCCCGAGTAGGAGACAAAGAAAAAGGCCTTGTCATGTTTGATCGGACCGCTGAGAGTCGCGCCAAACTGGTTGCGATGAAAAGGCGCCCGGGCCAAAGTGGATCCCCAGTCATTGGCATTGAACACAGTGTTGCGCAGGAACTCAAAGGCCGAGCCGTGAAAGTCGTTCGTGCCGGACTTAGTGAGCACGTTGATGATGCCGCTGGCATAACGGCCATACTCTGCGTTGTAGCTGTTGGTCTGAACCCGAAATTCCTGTATGGCATCCGGGTTGGGCAAAATATTACCGGTGTTGCGCAGGTTGGTCATATTTGTGCCGCCATCCAGATAATAGTTCACTGAGCCGGTACCGCCGTCGGTTCCGCCATTGATCAGTGTTCGTTGTTCCGGATAACCAAGAATGAAGGTACTTGTGCCGGTGGATGCGGTGGCTACTCCGTTATTGTTAGACTGCACGCCGGGCGTCAGGTCGAGCAGCGTATAGACGTTGCGCTCAACCAACGGAAGATTAGTAATCTCAGCGGCCTGGATGGTGCGCCCGATCTCGGCCGTGCTGGTGTTGACCGCGGGGGTCGACGTATCTGCGATGGTAACGGTCTCGCTGACCTGCCCAACGGTAAGGGAGACATCTACACGGGTCGTGTCGTTGACCTGCAGGACGATGTCGTTGAGTTGGGCCGTTTTGAAGCCGGTATAGGTAACCTCAACAACGTATTTTCCTACCGGGAGGAATTCGGCCCGGTAAGAACCATCAGCGCTGGAGACGGCGGTCCGCGTAAGTCCGGTGTCGACATTGCGCGCGGTGACCTGGGCGCCGGCCACAACAGCACCGCCCGAGTCAGTGACAGTGCCGACGATCGTGGCTGTTGTGACTTGGGCGACGGCTGCCAGGGGAATGGCGAGCAGCACGGCAATTACCGCAAACTGAATCTTCCCTAAACCCAAGTTTCTTACGCTTAACATGTCAGCGACCTCCAATTCGAAAACCCATAGCGCAACGTCACCAGCAGCCCGCAGCGATCCGGTTGCTCTTTAAAAACAGTTGCACTCGCTTGGTCCAGTTGAGCCAGACCGGCTTCGAATGCGACTTTACGCTACACGGGGTGCAGCAAAACTGGGCGCGGCAATGAGTGTCGCCGCTCCCTTTAACCGCGGGTAATCCTGCGTTGACGTCACTCGCAAGGGCGTGCGCGCCGCCTTTTCCGTAAGGGTACGCTCAGCCACCGCTTTGCTCACGACGCCTTCCACTAAGTCCCACGCCGTTGTGATTTCTCCGGACAGATAAATGCAATCGGGATTGACAATATTTATGATTGCTGCCAGACCAAGACCTAGAAAACGCGCGCTACTTCGCAGCGCGGCCACGGCTTTCGTATCGCCGCCACGCGCTCGTCCGATCAGTTCCATGATGGTGAAGGAATCGTGTTCCGAATTTCGAAAAACTTTTGGACTGAGTTTGGACAAATTCCACCCAAAGTAACGTGAGAGCGTCGCCAGATTTGAAGTGTAAGCTTCCCAGCATCCTTTGGCGCCGCACATGCAGCGTGGTCCATCGAGATTTAGCGGCAGATGGCCAAATTCACCCGCGATATGATCGTGTCCACGAAATAATTCTCCGTTGATGACGATGCCGACTCCCACACCATCCGAAACGCTGACGTAAGCAAAACTGTGGGGGCCACTCTCTCCGTGTTCCAGCCACAACTGGGCCAGCGCGCAGGCTCGGGCGGAATTTTCGACATGCACTGGAAGTCGCGTGGCCGCGCTCAGTCGGTCGCGGATATCCACGCCTCGCCAACCAAGCGCCGGCGCGTTGAGAATTCTTCCGGTGCGATGGTCAACCATGCCCGGTACCACTAGGCCGATGCCTTCACAATTGGCTAGAAATCCGCCGTTTTTCGCCATCCTGCGAATGCGCGACGCTAAATCCTTGACGAACGCAGGAATCGAAAAAATCGTGTCAAAGGTCTCCAGGGCAAGCTGCTGCCCCGAGAAATCCGAAAGCATGAGATAGGTTTTGCTAAAGCGAACGTCAACGGCGATGGCGAAACGGTTCTGAGTGCGAATATGAAGAAAGGTCGGTTTGCGTCCGCGCATCGCCTCGCCGGTCGCGCCTTCGTAGATCACTTCCTGATCGATCAATTCCTGCACCAGGACGCTGACGGCTCCGCGTGTAACATTCATTCGCCGCGCCAGGTCCGCCCGCGAAATCGGTTGATGCTCGCGAATAAGACTAAGCGCAATGCGTCGATTAATATCGCGCGATGTGCTGCGTGTGGCTACGCGGAAATCCTGGGTATTGATCTTGCGCATTCGCCCTGATCATTTGTTCGAAGTTCGGACAATATACTCCGCGCGGACTTTTTGTCAACAGTTTTTCTGAAAGTTGTTTTTTTGGAAACGGCCAGAGAGGTGGCGGTACGCTCGGGGTTCCAAAACGGAAGGTGGCTGGTTACTAAACGTACACGGCCTTGACTGCGCCGCATGATTCGCGCACTACGAGCTCCGGCTCGACAATGATGTGGGACTCTTTACGCTTCTTTTTTCCTTCAACCATTTCTATCAAGATCTGTGCTGCCGCCTGCCCCATCTCCAACGTGGACCATGCGACCGTAGTCAGTGGGATCTTGAGCATATCGCCGTAATGAATATTCCCACCACCGACGATGGCCACATCTTCCGGAATTCCCAGGCCGGCTTCGGTGATTGCTCTCATGGCACCTATGGCCGCCGGATCGTTGGCGGCAAAAATCGCAGAAGGAACGCCGCCCTCATCAAGCCAGCCACTCATAGACTCGTGACCCTCGCGCTCTGTGAAGCCGCACTCGCGCACCAGCGACGAGTCGAAAGCTATTCGATTCTTCGCCAGCGCCTGCTTATAACCTTCGAAACGCAGGGCGGCGGTCGAAGCGACTGTGCCCAGCAAGTGTCCAACCTTCCGATGGCCCAAATTGATCAGATGCTCCGTGGCTAACGAACCAACTTTCACGTCATCAGTCGTCACTGCGGGACAGCGCACGCCTTCGAGCCGGCGATCGATCAAAACTATTCTGGCGCCATCTTTTATTATGCGCCGGTAAAAAACATTTTCATCTGGTGGAACTGATGAAGCGACAATCAAACCATCGGTTCGCGGCAAGAGAGCTTCAACCTCATGCTGTTCATTCGCAGAATGTTCGTCAGTGCTACAAATCAGGTTCTGATAGCCAAGCGGTCGCGCAAGTCCTTCAACGCCGCGGCAAATCTCGGCGAAATACGAGTGCATGAGGTCCGGCACGACGACCCCTAAAAGGTACGAACGATTAGTCGTCAGGGCCCGCGCAAACTGATTGGGCCGATAGTTCATTCGCTGGGCTGCTTCGAGAATGCGGGCCCGCGTTTCCCGACTGATTTCAGGATGATTGTTGATGGCGCGCGACACGGTCATCTTTGAGACGCCAAGTTCTCGCGCAATGTCGGCAAGCGTTGTCGGCATAACTTTCTGTTCCCGCTCCCTTTGGGAGAGGGCTAGGGTGAGGGCATGGTGCGCACCATTAACACCTCGACTGCCCGCGTCTCAATCCCATCACCAAAGTAGTTCAGAATAACGAAGAATCAAAAAACGTGGGGCTAAATGTTTCTTGCTAAGCCCTCACCCCAACCCTATCCCAAAGGGAGCGGAAGGATCCTTGCTGGTTCTCCGGAAGCATCCTAAGCAAGGACTGGTTGCTACCTGGTCTTGCTTTTTAATGCTACCGCGATTGCCTGTTCCGCGAGCGGAGCCATCACCGCATAGCCTTTCGCGTTAGGGTGAAGTCCATCCTCGCTCAACTCGTCCTTCAGAAATCCCTTCTCGTCTATCATAGATGAATAGTAATCAAGATAGATCGATTTATTTTTGGCCGCATAGATCTTCATCCATTCGTTTAGCGCTCTAATCTTTTCCGGCGGTCTTTGCGCGGTGCGAATGATGCGCTTGCCATCCTTGTCTTTCTCGTAGTCGCTTACGGGAAGGATGGAGGCGAATACCAAACGAATGCTATTGGCTCGCGCGAGTTCTGCCATCGAAATCAGATTGTCTTCGATAGTTTCGAGCGTGCTCGGACCGGTATTTCCCGCCAGGTCATTTGTGCCGGCAAGAATCAGAACGACTTCCGGATGTAAGGCGATCACATCGGGGCGAAAGCGCAACAGCATCTGCGGTGTCGTCTGTCCGCTGATGCCGCGATCGATATATGGTTTGCCCGGAAAGAAACCGCCGTACTTTGGATCATCCCACGAATCAGTTATCGAATCGCCCATGAAAACAACGCGATGCTCGCCTTTCGCGGGAGCATTGAGCTTCGTATTGGCGTCACGATAACGCGCGAGGGCCGACCAATCTCGGAGCCTCGTCTCGAGTCTGGTAACCTGGGCCCTAACGTCCGCGCAATCAGCAGCAGGCTGAGTTGTTTGGGCCGCGGCGGATGTCAGGCTGAGCAGAAACACCGCGCAGCAAATCGTTGTTCGTATCATGAAATGCCCTCCCTTGACTATGCCCCAATTGTTTCCCTGAATTTGCAATTTGCACTTTTCAATTTTCAATGGTTCATCGCGAGACTCAGCGTCCATAATTGCAAATTGCAAATTGAAAAATGCAAATTGCAAATTGTAATCAGACCGACACCGGCTCCCCGGCTTCGATGGCAGCTTGCATCACAGACTCCGGAGTCCACTGATCGATGGAGCGCGCCGGCGATAAACGCCCGCGACTCATCACCGCCAGGCGATGACAGATCCCGAAGAGTTCCGGCACATAAGAACTGACCACCAAGATCGCCTTCCCATTGGCGGCGCATTGCGCGATGGTTTCGTAAACTACGGCCTTACTGCCAATATCGATGCCGCGCGTTGGTTCATCAAGCAGCAGAATGTCAGCATCCTGATGAAGCAAACGAGCCAGCGCAATCTTTTGCTGGTTCCCGCCTGAAAGCGTACTGACAGGTTGCTGCATGGTGCGGGCTTTGACCGCGAGCGTTGCAGTCACGTCTTCAGCCTGCCGCTCTTGGCGCGAGAGGTTGAGCCATCCCCAACGCGAACATGACGACCAGCGGGTCATGGTCACGTTGTCGGCAATTGAAAGACCGAGAGCGAGCCCTTCGCCCTTACGATCCTCGCTTAAGTAACCTAGTTTCTGAAAAAGCCTGACAGCCGGCGTCCCACCACTGGCCGCGACCGGTTTTCCTTCCAAATTGATCGTGCCGCTCTCAGCCCGATCGAGACCGAAAATGGTTCGCACGACTTGCGTTCTCCCGGAACCCATCAAACCAGCAACACCGAGAATCTCGCCGCGCCGCAACTCGAAACTTGCATCTTTCAAGAGCGGAGGAGCGGTTAGATCATGCGCCTCGAAAACGTTTTCGTGACTTTGCGCTACCGCGGAGACTCTCGACGGAAACAGATTTTGTATCGCCCGCCCCACCATATGGGCGATTAGTTGATAATCCGGGACCGAACGGATTTCCCCGGTGGCCACGCTTTGCCCGTCGCGCAGGACTGTGAAGCTGTCGGCGATCTCGCGCACCTCTTCGAGGAAGTGGCTTATGTAAATTACGCTGATCTCTTGATCTCTAAACTTGCGAATCAAGCCAAAGAGATGCTGTACGTCGCCGCGCTGCAAACTGCTCGTCGGCTCGTCCATCAAAATGATTCGCGCGCGCGCGGCAATCGCCCGACAAATCTCGACTATCTGTCTGGCGGCAATTGACAAGTTGGCAACGCGCGTCTCTGGACGAATCTCGGGATGATGAAACGTGCTCAGCACTTCTGCCGTGCGTGTGTTGAGCTTCTGTCGATCAAGCAAGCCCAATCGCGAAGGCTCCATGCCCATCATGATGTTTTCCGCCACCGACAGATGCGGAAATAGAGATAGTTCCTGATGAATGAGCGCAATTCCTCTTTCGCGCGAATCCAGCGGACTCGCCGGAGCATACGCGCGGCCTTCAATCTCGATCGTGCCGGCGTCTGGCTTGATCAGACCCGCCAGTACATTCATCAGCGTACTTTTGCCCGCGCCATTCTCCCCGATCAGCGCATGCACTTCGCCTTTCTGCAAGCGAAGGTTCACGCCGTCGAGCGCCACCGTTGGGCCAAAGCGTTTACTGATATTGGAAAGCGATAGAGTGGTCATTGATTTAAGAAGAAAAACCAACCGCAAAGCGGTTGCGTCCTTCAGCCCAATGTTGCCGCTGCGGCTACGTTGGGAAATGGGCCAGGAAATAATTCCAACCGCAACGCGGTTGCGCCGCTTTAGCTCGCGTTATGTGCCCGATTCAGCCCGTAGCCGCAACCCCGTTGGGATTGGAAATTCAACAATCACGCTCCCAGGGTAGCCGAAACGGCAACCCTGGGCTGAAGGAGGCAACCGCTTTGCGGTTCATCAGCAGAAAGCACAAAGACCAAAGCTCAAAGATTTATATCCGCCACGCCTTGCCGTTCGGAAACTCGTAGTAATCAAGCGACGCCGGTTTCATCTCGATGCTGTAACCCGGATCGAGCGGTGGCACGTAACGACCATTCTCCAGCACTACCGGAAAGACAAAGTGTTCGTGCAGATGATCCACGTACTCGACGATTCGGTTCTCAAGTGAAGCGCTCACCGCGACGTAATCGAAAATCGAAAGATGCTGAACGTATTCGCAAAGCCCGACTCCGCCCGCATGCGGACAAACCGGCACGCCGAACTTGGCCGCCAACAGCAACACTGCCAGCACCTCATTCACGCCGCCGAGACGACAGCTATCGATCTGACAAAAGCTGATCGCGTTGG
>WNFT01008778.1_pt1 | contig 11580 bp, 11 predicted proteins | sample 5400191 | NCBI WGS metagenome assembly WNFT01 (sample SAMN13153359, study PRJNA577476) | soil metagenome | isolation source: 80 cm saprolite under Madrone tree | place: USA:California | collected 2016-06-14
AGCGCCCGGGCGCTTGCAGCTGCACGAGCCGCGGCGCCGGATCGACAGCGTGACCGGCCGGCCGCGGCGAGGCACCGAGGTACGGCCTCCACAAGCCTGACGCTGCGCTTCAGGCGGCAGCGGCCTTCACCAGTCGCGCCAGCGTGGCGATCACATTAGCCGCCTCGTAGGGCTTGTCGAACAGGGGCCGGTCGCGGTGCGGATAGGGCATCAACGCGCTCGACAGGCCGCTCACGAATACGAAGGGGATGCCGAGCACGGCCAGCACGTCGGCCAAAGCAAACGACGTCTCGCCCCGCAGCCTGATGTCGAGCAGCGCGCCGTCCAGCGTGTGCTCGGCCATCAGGGCGAAGGAGCCCGCCACCGAGGGTGTCGGTCCGATCACGATGCCGCCCGCCTGGGCGACGGCAGAAGCGAGGTTGAGGGCGATTGGCCCCTCATCCTCGACGATCAGGATCTTCCGCCCTTCCAGCGGATAAGTCGTTTCCTTCTCGGCCAGCATCGACATTAAGAGAGCCAACGTCTGTCATGGGCCTAAGGTTGCCCAGAAATAAGAACTCACGCCGGCTGCGTTGGCAACAACCGCAGATCACGTGCTCCGGAGACGAGGCGGCCGCCGACGAAGGACTCCGCCGCCCAGCCTTGTGGTCGGCACCACAATAGCCGCGCGTGCAACGGGTCGAGCGGGGGACCACTGGCCAACTCATCGCGTTGCGGGCCGCGTCGAGCCGCCAGCACGGAAGCAGCGGCCGCGATCAACAGCACGGCCCAGGTCTTTGGCCCGACGTAGGCGCCCGACGCCTGCCCCAGGATGGTCCACACGGTCCAGCAGAACGGCAAGCTGAGCGCGCCCAACAGCCGCAGCCACAACGACAGTGCGACAACCGTCAATGCGCCCCAGATGACGCCGAGATAGATCCAGTGAAGCCACAACCGTTAGTCGCAGCCAGACGATAGCAGATCGTGAGGGTGGCTTAGTGTGTCGAGATTATAACCAGCGCTCAGCGCTGGTCGCACGGCAACATGATCGAGACGGATACGCCGCCGTGATGATTGTGGTCGGCCGTCACCTGGCCGCCGAACGCCTCGACGATGCGCTTGACGTTCCAAAGGCCGAGCCGGACAGGACGGGCTTGATCCGGTGCCGGCGGATTGGCTTGGCTGGATGGCGCGAAATCGTGCTGGAAGAACAGCTCGGGCGCGTCGCCGTCGCAACCCCGGTCCTCGACCGTGAGGCGCGCGTCGGTGTGGCCGGCCTCGAGCGTGACGCTGATCTCGCCATAGCGCGGCGAGGCGTTCACCGCACTCGTCAGGACGTCCAGCAGTGCCGCCTTGAGGGCCGGGCAGTTGGCATGAACGATGACCGCGTCCTGCAGCTTCTCGCGAAACAGGATATTGCGGGCTTGCGCGCGTCCGCCGGCTTCGCCGAGGACATCGCGGGTCAGTTCGGCCAGATCGACCGGGTCGCGCGGCGCGGCGACGAGATCGGCCATGGTCGTGTCGTTGCGCTGTGCCGAATTGACGACATTGGACAGGCGGTCGAGCGAGATGTCGATGATCTTGAGCGCCCGCTGCGCCCGCGGCTCGTCGGGCGGCAGGCTGCGTTGGATCGCCCCCAAGGCCGTCCGCATCGTCGCCAGCGGGGTACGCAGCGAGTGGGCGTTTTCCTCGGCGGTCAGGCGCACCTGGTCGGACATGTAGCGCAGATCGAACACCAGGCTGTCGAGCAGCCGGGCCACGCCGGACAGCTCGCGCACGCCGTTGCGTGCTGTCAGCGCCTCGTCGCCGACGCGGCCGAACACGATCTCGTCGGCGGCCTCCCGAAAGCGGCGCAGGCTGCGCAGGATGCTGACGACGACCAGGATGGCCAGCGCCACCAGGGAGAGACAGGCAAAGGCCGCCAGCCGCATCTCGGGCGTCTCCCAATAGCCCGCCGTCAGGAGCCACCCTTGCGCGCCTTCTGACGCGCGCGCCAACTCGAAGCCCGGCGGCTCGAGCATGGCAACCGAGGGGGTCGGCGCGGCCACGGACTCGGGCGTCGGCGCGGGGGCGGGAAGCGCAGGTCGCGGGGTCGTGCCGCCGGTTTCCGCGCTAAAGCCCGCGAGCTGCGCGCTGCGGCCCGCGGTTCGCGTGCGGTCGGTCATCTGCTCGGTCGAGAAGGTATGGGCGATCGCCGCCGCACGATCGCGCAGGCCGAGCCATATCTGGTCGCGGGCGCGGCGCTCGCTGCTTTCGAGATAGCCGCACAGCACGACCGGCAGGGCCGAGAGCAGCGCAATCAGGCTGAACAGCCTGAGAGTGAGCGAGCGCGACGCGGCGCGGCCGCGTTCAACCGATGCCGCCCGGCTTGCCCCAGCAATACCCGAAAGCGGTGTAGTTCTCGATCTCGACAAACGCAGGGTCGCATTCGCGGAACTTGTTGCGGATGCGCTTGATTGCCGACCGGACATTTGCCCGATAGCCATGTTCCCCACTCCCTGCGATGAAGCCCTCATAGTGCAGACGGTCGTAGATCACGCGGTAAGTCACATAGCGACCGGCGTTCGACGCCAGCAGTTGGACGATGTTGTATTCACCGAGGGTGAGGCCGACATCCGCCTGGTCCCAGTAGGCCCGGCTGACGCTCGGCCTCAGCACAAGCCGGCCGCAGACCACGGATTTGTCGGCCGGGCGATGGGCCGCGGGTTTGGCCGCGTCGACGGCGCGCCTCAGCCGCTTGACGAGAACGTCGACGCCGCGCGCCTTGTCGATGAAATCGCTTACACCGAGCCGGCGCAGCTGGGGCAGCAAGTCGATGCCCGACGTCTTGGGCAGGCTCCAGTCGAGGACAATGATGTCGGCGTCGAGGGCCGCGTCGATCGCAGCCAGCAACGATGCGCCTTCGGCAAAGCTCTGGACGGAGAAGCCGTGCTCGGACAGCTCGTCGGCGAGGACTTCCCTAAAGGACTGGTCGTCTTCGACCAGAAGAACACGGATGAGCTCCGCCTTGGCGGGGCAGGCCACCGCCGGCACCGCACTCAGCGGTAGTACAACGCTCTGCTCACGTTCCACTGTCATTTGTATTCCCCTTGTGATCGATTGCTCGCCGGAATGAAACCGGAAGCATCCGCTCTTTTCCGTCTGTCCACGGATCGCGGGAAGAACGTCGCAATGTCAGGACGCGTTGCGCGCATGTTTGATCGGGCGCGCTTCTGTCCGAGTGCCGCGTCTCGCTGCCGCACGGCGACGACGGCACCGCCATAAAGCGGCGATTTTCATGGAGTTTTTTGAGGCCGCGATGGCAGTCGAGTGCAGCAGGCCCAGCGATGCCGTGTCAGGCGGTCACGACTTGATCACCGATTTGCTTTCTCATCGGCCCGCTTGACTCATTTCGCAAGGCTTCGGTGCAACGCAAATTGGCGTCGACGCGTTGGCAGCGCTTGTCGACCGCTCGCCGCGCGCATTGAATTCGAAATTGGCGTCCTGTGCCGAGTTCCAGCATCGCCAAGAGCGCCTGCTTCATCTCGGCGGTCTCACCGCAGAAGTCGCAGGTCACTTCCCTCCACAATAAGCGGTCCCATCGAAGCCTCGCGCCGTTGCCGTGCCCGAGTCGAGGCGGCAACCGGCCTGCGCGACTCGGCGTTTATCGGGCACTCACCAACCATTGCAGGGAGAAGGCCATGGCCGACGCCACGAAAATCACATCCGGGACTCTGATCGCCGCCGAGAAGGTCGAGGGGACCGATGTCTACAACATGCAAGGAGAGAAGCTCGGCACCGTCGACGACATCATGATCGACAAGGTGAGCGGCAAGGCGATCTATGCCGTCATGTCGTTCGGCGGTTTCCTGGGCATCGGCGAGAAGTATCATCCGCTGCCGTGGTCGACCTTGAAGTACGATGAGAGCAAGGGCGGCTATGTCGTCAATCTCGATAAGAAGATGCTCGAGAACGCACCGAGCTACGACATGGACGAGGACTTCCTCTGGACCCCGGACTACGGCCGACGGGTGGACAAGTACTACAACGCGCCGACCTACTGGTAAGCGGTACGATCCTCTAGCCCGCACCGGACGAACGCCCGGTGCGGGCTTTTTGCTGGGGACCGTGCTACTCCAGGCGAAGAATTGCCCGGAGAATTTTGCCCGATGAAATCGTTTGTCTGGATGGTCGCCGTCAGCCTGTCGCTGGCCGCCCTTCCGGCCCAGGCCCAGACCGCTATCCAACCCGGCCTATGGGAAGTCACCGACAAGACGACGATGGAAGGCGTGCAGGCGATGCCGTCGAGCTCCAAGCGCGTCTGCGTCAAGGGCGGCGAGGCGATTCTCGAACGCCTGCTCTATCCGTCGCCTGAGGATTTCGCCAAGCATGGCTGCACCTTTACGCCTGGCGCCAGGCAGGCCGGCATCTTCAAGGCGACCACCGTCTGCCCGGCTACCGACCAGACGCCGGGCGTCACCGCCAACGCCGAGGTCAGCTACAAATCCGACAGCTATCAAGGCCTGGGCCAACTCGTGGTCAAGGACAAGGCCGGCACCACGGCCAAGGGCAGTTCGGTGCTGAGCGGCAAGCGGGTGGGAGACTGCTGAACCGCCTCCAGAACGCCTTAATTCAAGCAGGGATAGTGCCGCGCGCCGGTCCGTAAAGCCGCTGTAGAGCGGGAGAGTTTGGTGCGGCTGGCGCGGCTCGTTGCAAGTCTGGTGGTTTCGGGCCTCGCCCTTTTGCTGGCGGGCATTTTTCTGTCCCTGACGCCTGTCCGGGCGGCGACAAATCCCTACGACAACGCGGCCTACCGCTATACCGACAAGCCGGCACCTGTCGCCGCCACAACCGCCGGCCACACCCTCACCGTCTATGTCGATCAGGATTTCACGCGCGACGAGCGTGAGCGCATCGGGCTCGGCCTTCGGCAGTGGAATCACGTGCTGAACGGCCTGGTGCGCTTTCGCGTCAGCCTGCTGCCGGAGGATCCCTCCGAGCAGACCTTGACGCAGCTCCGCCGGTCGGGCGCCTGGATCGTGGCCAAGGTCGACAGTCGCCATCCTGCCGCGCGCGAGCGCACGGCGCTGGCCATGACCGTGGGCGGTGGCCGCCTGGGCAGTCGCGGCGGCGGCTTTGTCTATGTGATCGGCGACCGTTTCGCCATGCGCGATCTCACCGCCGTGATGCTGCATGAGCTTGGCCATGTGCTGGGCGCCGGGCACGATCCGCACGGTCACCTGATGGCGCCGGTCTACGACCGCAACAACGGCCACTGCATTGACCGCGGCGCCGTCGCCATGGTCGCCTCGGCCCAGCACCTGCCGCTCGAGCAGCTCAACTGGTGCGTCGGTCCGGGCCTGGATGACGGGCGCTATACGAGCCGCCGCTAGCTCTCTTCACCCGAACGCCGGCATCACCCGTTCGCCGAACCGGCGCATCGAGGCCATGTTCCGCGCATGGCTCATGGCGCCGAAGCCGGTCTGGCAGAGCAGATGTTTCACGCCGACGTCGCGCAGTTCGGCCACCTGCTCGCGCACGCGCGCGGCCGTGCCGTAGAGCGAGCCGGTCTTGAGCGCAAAGGGGATCGCCTCGGAGTCCGGGACCTTGGGATCGGTCCAGGCGTTCAGCGTCGCGGGGTCGGGCTGAAAGTCGTGCGGATTGTAGGCTTCGCGCACATGCATCATGTGGGCGCGCGTATCGGCCAGCAGGCCGGCGAGCTCGTCCTCGGCCTGGGCGTCTGAGTCGGCCACATAGACGTTGCGCCACAGCGCGCTTTGGGCAAGCAGCCGCGCTTTTGTTTTCTCGTCATGGCGCCCTTCGTCGATGCCGGCGGCATAGGTCGCCCAGCGCTCTTTTATGCGCTCGACGGGAAGCCGCGCGGTGAGGATCGGCACGCCAAGCTTGCCGCATTCCCTGAACGAGCCGGGCGAGATGACGCTGCGCCACAGCGGCGGGCCGGGTTGTTGCACCGGCTTGGGGCGGATGGCAGGGATATGGATCTTGTGGAACTTGCCCTCGTAGGTAAGCGGCGACTCGCGCCATGCGCGCTCGAGGATGTCGATCGTCTCCTCCATGCGCTCGCGGCTGTCGTGGCTGCGAAGCCCGTGGCCCACGAACTCGTATTCGTTGTAGACCGTGCCCTTGCCGATGCCGACATCGATGCGGCCCTTGCTGAGATTGTCGAGCAGCGCCAGCTGCACGGCGAGCCGCACCGGATGATGAAACGGCGTCTGCACCACGGCGAAACCGATGCGGACCTTCTCGGTCTTCATGGCAAGGGCTGCAGCAAACATCAGCGAATCGTTGTAGACGCTCTCGCCGGTGAAATAGTGCTCGGTCAGCCAGACGTCGGAAAAGCCCAGCCGCTCGGCCGCGCAGGCCTGCTCGATCAACTGCTCGATGCGCGCCTGATCCTCGGCGGGCGAGGGCGAGAGCGCGAGGGTAAGCCAACCGAACTGCATGAAACTCTTCGCTGGAGTGCGCCACTGCGCGCGGAGTAATCTCCGCGCTGAAGTGGCGCTCATGCATCGTTGCCTTAGCCAGAAAAGATGCGCAACACAAGGCGAAGGTTACTTCGCCTGAGGAGTTGCGCACTCCCAGCAGTTTGACTCGCGAAATTCGTGCCTCGCGGACTAGACGTCGCGGCGGCCCGACCGCATGAGCCGCATCACTTCCAGGAAGTTGGCCGGCGGCACGTGCTCGGCCGACTTGGTCTGCTGCGGCGCGACGGCAGCCATCGCGCGGTAGACCGTCCCCACCACCTCGTAGTCGCTGACGTCGCCCAGGGTGGCAAGCGCAAGCGCGCCGGCGCGCAGCATGCGTGGCGTGACGACAACCCTCTTGCCCGGACCGGAACCCTTCGCCATCGCTAAAAGCTGGATGTAAAAGCCTGACTAGCCTGCAGTTTACACTCTGTTGGCCGGAAATCGACGAATCGTGTAGTAACCCTGCCGTGAAAAAAAGACGGTTGAACGTTCTGCTGGTCGTGGTTTCGGTAACGCTCTGCACCGCCGTGGCCGAATTCCTGGTGCGCTGGCTGGATGCGGCCGACGATTCGGGTCCGGCAACCCGCCATCTCGAGGAAATCGCCCGGGCGCCCGGTGTGGAACGCGACTGGTTTTTCGCCGATCCGCCGACGCTGCCCAACCTCCGGCCGGTGCCGGAGGAGTGGCGCGCGCTGGTGCGCAAGGTAGAGCAAAGCGGCATCACCGAAGGCACGCGTCGGGCCGACATGTTCAAGGCGTGGAATGCCGAGTTCGTCGGTGATCCTTGCCAGCACGTCTATCTCTGCGGGGCGCCGGGCCATCTCTTCGTCTATGATCCGCCGCCGGGTGAAAAGCGGCCGCCCTATCGATTTCTGCCCAACACCACGACGCCGCTGCGGCTCACCACCAACGACTACGGCTTTCGTGGGCCGCCCGTGCCGTTCCAGCGCCAGCCTAGGACAGTGCGCATCGCTTTCATCGGCGCCTCGACCACCGTCGGCAGTCACTTCCAGCCGTACTCGTACCCGGAATTCATCGGCCATTGGCTGAATCTGTGGGCCGAGACGCGCAAGCTCGACCTGAAGTTCGAGGTGCTGAACGCCGGCCGCGAAAGCATCACCTCGACTGACAATGTCGTCATCGTCCGCGAGGAGGTGCTGCCGCTCCAGCCTGACCTCCTGGTTTACTACGAGGGCGCCAACCAGTTCGATCTCAGCACCGTCGCAACGGGGCTGCCAAACCGGCCGACCGGGCTGTTGTTGTCGCCGGACGCGAGTTGTCCCGCTCGCCCGCCGCCTGCTGCCGTTGAAGGCGATAAAAGCGGCCCGGGCTGGCTTGCCTCGCTCAGCCAAGCGCTCGGCAATGAATTCGCGCTGGTGCGCCGCGTCCAGGCGCTGTTCGCCGCGAGGAACCTACCGGGAGACGGCGGCGAATGGCCCAAGGACGACTATAAGCTGGTCTGGCCGACCGGCGTTGACGAGCGCGATCCCGACATCGGCCGGCCCGATCTGCCGATCAAGCTCTCGACCATCGTTCGCGATCTCGATGCCATCCGCAGCGCGACCGAGCAGTCGGGGGCCGAACTGGTGCTGGCCTCGTTCTTCTGGCTGGTGAAGGACGGCATGGTGCTCGACCCAATCCGGCACCGGGCGATCCTGGAATATCTCAACCAAGGCTATGCGCCGTTCCGCTACCACGACATGGAGCGGCTGGCCGCCTTCGAGAATCGCGTCTTCGCCAAGTACGCCAGCGCCCACAAGCTGGCTTTCATCGACATCGCGCGCCTGATGCCGTTCGATCCTGATCTTTATGTCGACGCCATCCACAACACCTATGCCGGCGAGCGCCTGCGCGCCTGGGTGTTTTTCCAGCATCTGCTGCCGATCGTGGAAGGCCGCCTGAAGAGCGGCACCTGGCCGCGCAAGGTGAAACCGTCCAACGCCCAGCCACCGACCTTTACAGCGAGGCCGATCACCTTCGACTGCAAGCGGCGTTAGCCACTCAATTGCCTTGTGCCGCCGCCTCGCCGTTGCGGATGTGAAGGTCGAGGATCACCAACCGGTGATCCTGGATACCGAGCTTGAGCGTGGCGCGGCCGGCGGTAGGGCAGCAGTTGCCGTCGCTGCTCTTCCACAGCGGGGTGCTGACGGTGAGCGTGCGGTAGTCGGGGAAGATTCCCTTCCAGGCGCCCCAGCCTTTGGGCAGCCGCTTGGCGAGATCGTCCAGCCAACTCTCGCTGTCGATTTCACTGAGCTTTTCACCGTCCGCTAGGTAGAGCGAGCCGGCGTTGAAGGCGCCGGTGCCCTCCATGGTACCGGATACATCGAGCAGGCTTCCGGCGGGCGATTGCACCACGCTGGGCGGATTGAAATGCACGCCATCGACGGCGGTCGCGACCACGGGCGACAGCGTCGTGCCGTGGCGGCGAAACACCACCACGCCGCCACCGGCGCGGAACTGCCCAGTGCGGTAGCTCTGGAGCTGGAAGGCAAGGTCGTCGCCCGAACCGGCGACATAGCCAAAGGCGTCGACCGTATACGGGCCGTCCGGTGGATCGGGCGGCACCACGCAGGTCAGGCGTGCCGCCGCCTCGCTCACATCGCGGCGCACGCTTTGCCACTTGCCCGCTTCCTCGCCGAGCAGGGCGATGCGTCGGTCGTAGCTTTCGCGCAGACCGTCGAGCGTATTGCCTGAGTCGCGCCCGGCGAGCCAGCGGATCTGGTCGGTGCGCAAGGCGCGCGGCGCCAAGCTGGCAGCCATCGCCTGCCGGTAGGCCTCCGCCATGCGCTCGTCGGCCTGGGAAAGACCTGGATCGGCGCAGATCGCCTTCTCGACTGCCGTCGCGGCCTTGGCACAGTCGAAGCTTGCCGCCTCGACGCCGCACGCCGCCGCGACGAGACACGCGAGAAAAACCAGGCAACGCATGACGCGAGGCTCGCGCGTTCGCGATGGCTATGCAACCGACAGGAATGTGAAGGGTCGTGGGGAGATGCCGGCCGTCCACCCCGAACGAGCCGGCACTCCACACACGCTGTCGACGACTGAGGCGAAGCGGGCCCTCCCCCAAGAACGCCCACGCTGCCGCGTCGCGCGACGGCAGCGTTTATGAATTAATTGCACCCCGGACGCAATGACAATTTTACCGCCATAGCTATCGGGCCGCCATCGCCCGCGCCGACGGCGATCGGCCGGCGCCGACAGCCAAGCGCACCGTATCGCTGAAACCGGTTTCAGCCTTTCGAATGCTCCGGATCATTCCCGCTTCGCGATCTTGGGCCCCGACAAGACCGTACACTCCCCGCGGAGAACACAACGCCGGCTTCGTTGCTAGGTTGCGAGCCAAAACGTGGTCGATTGCCGCATTGGAACACCTCGATAAGTCGAGCGTTTTTTCCGCCATGGCACAGCGGACCCTCGTTGCAAGGCTGGCTGAGGAAAAGGGCCTGTTCATTGTCGCACTCGAGGCGCTCACCGTGCGCCGCCGGCGCTGCGGCAAGGGTTTCGCCTTCATGACGGCGTCGGGCGCCTTGCTGCGGGATGCCGGCAAAATCGCCTGGTTGAAGTCGCTGGCCGTGCCGCCGGCCTACGTGAATGTCCGCTATGCCGCCGACGAGGCCGCGCATTTGCAGGCGATCGGCGAAGATGCGGCGGGTCGCTTGCAGTATCGTTATCATCCCAAATGGGCCGAGGTGCGCGAAGCACTGAAGGCACGCCAACTGAGCCGCCTCGCCAAAGCCTTGCCCGCCATCCGCCGCGCCGTCGGACGGGGACTGGCTTCCGCCGAAGCTGACCGCCGCTTTGCCGCCGCCGCGGTGATCGAGCTGGTGTGCCTCACCGCCATCCGTGCCGGCGGCGAGGAATATGCCCGCGAGCGCGGCACGCGCGGCGCCACGACGCTGCTTAAATCCAACGTGCGGTTGGCAGACAACGGCGGCGTCACGCTTTCCTTCAAGGCCAAGGGCGGCAAGACCATCACCAAGACGGTGAGGAGCCGGCGCTTCCACGCCGCCCTGGCGCGCCTGCTCGAGCTTCCCGGCCGGCGCATGTTCCAGTATCGCGAGCCTTCGGGCGAGGTCCGCCCGGTCCGCGCCGGCGAGGTCAATGCCGTCCTGCGCGAGGTCGCGGGCCGGCGCATTTCCTTGAAGGATTTCCGCACGCTGGTCGCCTCGACGAGCGCGCTGCAGGCCTTGGCGGCAACGGTGCCGGCCGAGAGCGCGGCCAAGCGGCGCCGGCAGGTGCGCGAAGCGGTGGTCGATATCGCCCACGAGCTCGCCAACACGCCGACCGTCTGCCGCACCTCGTACGTGCACGATGCCGTGATAACTGCCTTCGAGGCCGGCGCCCTGAAGCGCGTTGCGGCAAAAAAGGCGAAGTCGCCGGTGGCGCAGGCCGAACTGCTGGCACGCATCGTCACCAAGCACGCAGGCTGAGACCAGGGCCGGCCGTCTATGCGGCGGACCGCGCCGGTGGCGAGGGCCTGCGCGCGCGCAGGCTTGATTGTAATAATCAGCGGTCTATTCTATCGACGGACGCAAACCAGCGGGGGCGGCCGATGGCAACCATGGCAAAGGTCATCGCCAACAATGATGTGGTGCACATCGCCTGGAGCTTCGATCAGCCGGTGGCGGGATGCGCGGGCTTCCTCGTCGAACGCCAGCCCGCCGACGGAAGTGCGGCCTGGACGACGCTGACCTCGCTGCTCGAGTTCGAGGACCGCAAGGATCCCAACGTCGTCAACAAATCGACCAAGACCAATCCGGTGGAAGGGTTCCGCTGGCGCGACTTCCTCGATGCCACGTCTCGCGACATTGCGGTGCGCTACCGCATTACGGCGATGGCGGCGAAGGATGGCGGCTACGCGCCGTTGCCCGGCCTCACGCCGATCGTGACCGACCCGGTGACGGCGACCGAGAAGCTCACCGGCGCCAACGGCCCGATCGACGTCTATTTCAACCGCGGCATTCTCTCGACCCAGGCGCTCGCCAGGCTGCTCGACCAGTATGGCGGCGCCAACCTGCCGGCGTTGAACAAGGCGTTGGACGATCCCAACGGCCAGGCCCGCGCGAAGCTCGCCGGCGAGCTGCCCAAGGGCGTGCTGAGCCAGCTCGATCGGCTGGCTGCCGGGCCGGCGAAC
>WNFT01005008.1_pt1 | contig 11574 bp, 8 predicted proteins | sample 5400191 | NCBI WGS metagenome assembly WNFT01 (sample SAMN13153359, study PRJNA577476) | soil metagenome | isolation source: 80 cm saprolite under Madrone tree | place: USA:California | collected 2016-06-14
ACTGGCGAGTAGAGCCTCAACCCCAGGAAACGAGAGCGCTTCGGGCGAGAAGGGCGCGCTGTCGTCTGAAAATGTAGTCTCGGCTCAAACCATTTCGAATCTCTGTGGGGACGCCATCTTCCTTCGTGGATTCCTCACGTCGTCCTCGCAGAGGACCCACCCGAGGCGGGAGGCGCCGGGTCATCTTCCTGTCCGGAGACGATGCAACCACCAAGGCCGAGGTGTCGGAGCTAATCGACTAGATCGGGTTCGCGGCCGTCGATCTGGGCGCTGCGATGAGATCCAGTACGCGGAGGATCTCGTCGCCGTCGCGAACCATGTCGCGGTCGCCCGCCTGGCCCCAGCGCAGCACCCCCTCGCGATCCACGATGAACGTCGAGCGGTATGCGACGTTGCGCTCCTCGTCGTGTACGCCATAGGCGCGGATGACCGCCCGGTGCACGTCGCTCAGCAGCGGGAAGGAGAACCCGCGGGCGTGAGCGAACGCGTCATGACAGAACGGGCTGTCGCCGCTGATCGCGAGCAGGGCGGCGCCACGTGCGGCCACTTTCCGCGCGACCTCGTCCAGGTCGCCGAGCTCGGGCGTTCAGATCCGGCCGAAGTCGTAGCAGTAGAACACCAGCACGACGTCGGCGCGCCCCCGGAAGTCGGCGAGGGAGATGGAGCGGCCGCCCGTGGCAGGCAGCGTGAATTCGGGAGCCGGCTGGCCGTACCTGACCGTCGTCATCAGGCGAACTCTAACGCGAGCCACCGCCTGATGCCGCGACGGACACGCTCCATCAGCAGCGCGCGGATTTCAGTGACGAGCAGGGCGACGTCGCGCTGATCGATTCTCGACAAACGATGTCGAGAACTTGAGCGCTCGTGGGGCCGATCCACCCTGCGGCTGGCGTCCCGACTGCCGCTGGTCTGGCACGATCCGTGGAAGGAGCGCGCTACGAACCAGTACCCTTCAGGAGGACTGCATCATGAGAATCGTTACGCTGCTTGCAATTGCCGTGGTCTCACTCGTGCCATCGCTGGGCCGGGCCGACGACTCACTCGCCAGATTCAAGGGCGGAATCGGGGTAGACGGCGTCTCCGGTGCCCCTGGGACAGACCCCACCGCGGCGGTCGTCAGCCGCAACATCGTCCGCGGCGTGCAACCCGCCGGCGGGGCGTGGGTGATCGCCCATCTCGCCGCTGACGTGAAGGCCGACGGGCACATCACGGTCGACGGGCGGGGTCTCATCTTCTCCGCGGGCAATACCATCGGGACTGCGGTCGTGCTGACACCCACCGGCGGGACGGCTACCCTACAGGTCTTCGCCACGCTCATCTGTGAAAACGTGGCTCCATTCGTCGAACGCAACACGAAGCCGGTTCCTCTCTCGGCGGACGGGGACTTCCGGATCAACGACGTGCTGTCGCCTCCTCCGCCGGCTACCTGCAATACGCCCGTGCTGCTGATTCGCGTTGCTGGGGGCGGAAGCTGGTTCGCCGCCGGCATCCAGAAATTCGACGAAGACGATTAGTTCGACGTCCCCGAGGGTCCGCGGGCGCCGGCGATCCCGACGCCTCGCGGGAAGGGTCCTGGACACCACCTTATACGGCGGCGCGTCTCAACAGCATCGGGACATGCAGATGTGACATGTGCTCCGATCGCGGCTGCCCTCGAGGTGAGGCCTGTTTCCCACCTTGGCGTCATGCGCGGCTGCATTTCAGTATCGTGTCGGGCGCAAATCGATCGGCGCGCTGCGGACTCTTCATGGCGAGGACGCCATGAAGACATTCGTCAAGCCGGTTGCATCCATGTTGCTGCTCGCGCTCGCGCCTGGCTGTTACAGGCATGGCGCGCTGTTCGGCGCCGTGGTCGGGACATCGATCGTCACCGCGGCGATCGTCAGCTCACGCCCGCCTCCGCCGCCCCGTGTCATCTACGCGCCGCCACCTCAGCCCGGCTACGTCTGGCAGCCCGGTTACTGGTCGTTCGAGCACGACGAATGGGTCTGGGTCGAGGGTCGCTGGATTGCGCGCTACCCGGGATACGACTGGGAACCGTCGCATTGGGTCGAAGATCCCGACGGACACTGGCGGCTGATCCCGGGGCACTGGGTTGCCATGTCGCCAGCACCGCCGCGTTGAGACGACTTTGCGCGGCCACGTCCGGCATCGGGCTGCCCTGGATCGTCGGCAGGATCTGACCGTTCGTCGGATCCGCCGGGGAGCGCCGCCGCATCCTCCTTACGTTCCCTCTCGCGAGATGGAGAGTGCGGATGCCTGAGCGCGCTGAAAGCGTCACCGTTCCGGAGGGGCGCGCCCAAGGGCGCGGCCGATGGCGCTGGATTGTCGCCGTGGCGGTGGTCGGCGGTGGCGCGTCATTCATCTGGCAACAGCATGCGCTCGCGCAATCGAAGGCACAGGCGCCTCGGGCTCCGCCCCCGCTCGCCGTGACCACTGCCACGGCTACGCAAGGGGACATCGGCGTGCACCTCGACGCCCTCGGAACGGTAACGCCTCTCGCCACGGTCACGGTGAAGTCCCGGGTGGATGGGCAGCTCATGGCCGTGAACTACCGCGAAGGTCAGATGGTGCATCAAGGCGATGTCCTGGCCGAGATCGATCCCAGGCCGTTCCAGGTGCAGCTCACGCAGGCCGAAGGCCAGTATCAGCGGGACGTGGCCCTGCTCGAGAACGCGCGGATCGACCTCGATCGATACCAGAAGCTGTATGCGCGGGATGCGATTCCGAAACAGACGCTCGATACCCAGGTGGCCCTCGTCCACCAGGACCAGGGCGTCCTCAAGAACGACCGCGGCCTGATCGACAACGCGAGGCTGCAACTCGTCTACTCGCGAATCACCTCGCCCATCTCGGGCCGCGTCGGCCTGCGGCTCGTGGACCCCGGCAACATCGTGCACGCCACGGATACCGGGGGCCTGCTGATGATCACCCAGCTGCAGCCCATCACGGTCGTGTTCAGCATCGCCGAAGACTTCCTGCCCGAGATCCAGCAGCAGCTCCGCCTCGGCCACCGACTCGCCGTGGACGCGCTCGATCGGGCACAGCAGAAGCGGATCGCGACGGGAGAGGTCCTCACCTTCGACAACCAGATCGACACCACCACGGGCACGGTCAAGCTGAAGGCCGTCTTTCCCAACCAGGACGACGCGCTCTTTCCCAGCCAGTTCGTAAATGCGCGGTTGCTGGTGGAAGTTCACCGGGGAGCGACCCTGGTTCCGTCAGCGGCCGTCCAGCGCAGCGCACAAGGCGCATTCCTGTACCTCGTCAAATCCGACCAGACCGTCTCCGTGCAGGCGGTCTCGCTGGGCGCCACCGACGGTGACGTCGTCGAAATCGTGAAGGGGCTCAAGCCCGGGGATGTCATCGCCATCGACAATTTCGACAAGCTGCAGGACGGCATCCGCATCTCGCCGAGGGCAGCGGTCGCCGAGGGGACGGGCAGGAGCACGCGGTGAACCTTTCCCGACCGTTCATCCTCCGACCCGTCGCGACGTCCCTGCTCATGGCAGCCATCGTGCTCGCCGGCGCGGTGGCGTATGGGCAGCTGCCCGTCTCGGCGCTGCCCGAGGTGGACTATCCCACGATCCAGGTCGTCACCTTCTTCCCGGGCGCAAGCCCCGACGTGATGGCTTCCGCCGTCACCGCGCCGCTCGAGCGGCAGTTCGGACAGGTGCCAGGCCTGAATCAGATGACCTCGACGAGCTCGGATGGCAGCTCGGTCATCACCCTGCAGTTCTCGCTGAGCCTCGACATCGACGTCGCCGAGCAGGAAGTCCAAGCGGCGATCAATGCCGCGCAGACGTTCCTGCCCATCGACCTCCCGGCCCCGCCCGTCTACAGCAAATCCAATCCGGCGGATGCTCCCATCCTGACCCTGGCGCTGACCTCGAAGACCGTGCCGCTCTCGAAGGTGCAGGATCTGGCAGACACGCGGCTGGCCCAGAAGATCTCGCAGCTGCCCGGGGTCGGTCTCGTCAGCATCAGCGGCGGCCAGAAGCCCGCCGTCCGGATCGAGGCGAACCCCACCACGCTGTCGTCGTATGGCCTCGACCTGGAGGCGGTCCGCAGCGCCGTGCAAGGCACCAGCATCGATCGGCCCAAGGGCAGCTTCGATGGTCCGCAGCAATCGTTTCAGATCGGCGCGAACGACCAGCTGCTGTCGGCTGATGACTACCGGTCCGTGGTGATCGCGTACCGGAACGGAGCGCCCGTGCGCCTCTCGGACGTCGCGACGGTCGTCGACGGCGTCGAGAACTCGAAGCAGGCGGCATGGATGAACGACGTCCCGGCGATCATCCTCAACGTCCAGCGCCAACCGGGCGCGAACATCATCCAGGTCGTCGACAGCATCACGAAGCTCCTGCCGCAGCTGGAGACGTCGCTCCCCTCGTCCATCCAGACCTCGGTCCTGACCGATCGCACCGCGACCATCCGGGCGTCCGTCCGCGACGTGCAGTTCGAGCTCATGCTCACCATCGCGCTGGTGGTGACGGTGATCTTCCTGTTCTTGCGCAGTCCGGCCGCCACCGTGATCCCCAGCGTGGCGGTTCCACTGTCGCTGGTGGGGACGTTCGCGGCGATGTACCTGCTCGGGTACAGCCTGAACAATCTGACGCTGATGGCGCTGACCATCTCGACGGGCTTCGTCGTGGACGACGCGATCGTGATGATCGAGAACGTCGTCCGCTACATCGAGGAGGGCGAGAAGCCGCTGCAGGCTGCGCTCAAAGGGGCCGAGCAGATCGGGTTCACCATCCTCTCGCTGACGGTATCGCTCGTCGCGGTGCTCATCCCGCTGCTGTTCATGGGCGACGTCGTCGGCAGGCTGTTCCGGGAATTTGCCGTCACGCTCGGGGTGACCATCCTCCTCTCCGCAGTCGTATCGCTCACGCTGACGCCGATGCTGTGCGCGAAGCTCTTGCGCGGTCGCTCGGACGCGAAAAAGCCCCGACCGCCCGGCGCGTCCGAGCGGATGTTCCAGCGCGTGGTCGCGTTCTACGGGAGGACGCTCGAGTGGGTGCTCGATCATCAGACCGCCACGCTCTGCGTGGCGGCCGGGACGCTGGCGCTGACGGTGGTGCTCTACATGGCGGTGCCGAAGGGTTTCTTCCCGGTCCAGGACACGGGGGTCATCCAGGGCATCTCGGAAGCGCCCGGAGGGGTCTCCTTCGCGGCGATGGCGGAGAAGCAGCAGGCGCTCGCCAAGGTCATCCTCCGCGACCCGGCTGTCGAGAGCATGTCCTCGTTCATCGGCATCGACGGAACGAACACCACGCTGAACAGCGGCCGCATGCTCATCAACCTGAAACCGCTCGCGGAGCGCAAGCTCGGCGCCACGCAGGTGATGCGCCGCCTCCAGGACGGGCTTCATGGCGTGCAGGGCATCACGCTCTACCTGCAACCGGTGCAGGACCTCACCATCGAGGATCGGGTCAGCCGGACACAATACCAGTACACGCTGGAAGACCCCGACGCGAACGAGCTCGCCACCTGGGCTGCGCGGCTCACGAGCCGGCTGAAGCAGCTGCCGGAGCTGAGCGACGTCGCAAGCGATCAGCAGACGCAGGGATTGCGGACCTCGCTCGTGGTCGATCGGGCGACGGCATCGCGCCTCGGGATCACGCCGCAGGCGATCGACGACGCGCTCTACGACGCCTTTGGCCAGCGCCAGGTATCGACGCTGTTCACGCAGATCAACCAGTACCACGTGGTGCTCGAGGCAGCGGCGGACTTCCAGAGCGCGCCCGCCAGGCTGCAGGACATCTACGTCCGGGGCTCCAGCGGGCCGGTGCCCCTCAGCGCGTTCACCCATGTGGAGACCGGGACGGCACCGCTCGCGGTCAGCCACCAGGGCCAGTTCCCGGTGGCGACCATTTCGTTCAACGTGGCGCCGGGGGCGTCGCTCGGCGACGCCACGGCCGCCGTCGAACGGGCGCAGCGCGAGCTGGCGATGCCGCCGGCCATCCTGGCGACGTTCCAGGGCACCGCCCAGGCTTTCCACGCCTCGCTCAGCAACGAGCCGCTCCTCATCCTCGCGGCTCTCGTGGTCGTCTACATCGTCCTGGGGGTGCTCTACGAGAGCTACATCCACCCCTTGACGATCCTCTCGACGCTCCCCTCCGCCGGGGTCGGCGCGATCCTCGCCCTGATCATCTGCCGGGCCGAGCTCGATGTGGTCGCGCTCATCGGCATCATCCTGCTGATCGGGATCGTGAAGAAGAACGGCATCATGATGGTCGACTTCGCGCTGGAGGCCGAGCGGACCACCGGCGTGAGCGCGCGCGAGGCAGTCCATCAGGCCGCGCTGCTGCGGTTCCGGCCGATCATGATGACGACGATGGCCGCTCTCCTCGGCGGGCTTCCCCTCGCGCTCGGGACCGGGCCCGGCTCGGAGCTGCGCCGGCCGCTCGGGATCGCGATCGTGGGCGGATTGACGCTGAGCCAGCTGCTCACGCTCTATACGACGCCGGTCATCTACGTCTTCTTCGATCGCATCGCGAAGAAGCTCTCGGCGGCGCGAGCCGCCCGTGCGCAGGGGACGTCTCCCGCGCCGGCGGCATCGCCATGAGCCTCTCGTCCCCGTTCATCCGGAGGCCGGTGGCTACGGTGCTCTTGACGGCAGCCATCGCGCTCGCCGGCGGCGTCGCCTTCACCCAACTGCCGGTCTCACCTCTCCCGCAGATCGATTTCCCCACCGTTACCGTGCAGACGGCGCTGCCGGGGGCCAGTCCCGAGATCATGGCGTCGTCGGTGGCGACGCCGCTGGAGCGCCAGTTCGGGCGCATCGCCGGGGTGACCGAAATGACGTCCACGAGCTATCTCGGCTCGAGCACCGTCACGCTGCAGTTCGACCTGGGCCGCAACATCGACGCCGCGGCGCGGGACGTCGAGGCTGCCATCAACGCTGCCCGCGGGTATCTACCGGCCAACCTGCCCAGCAATCCGACGTATCGAAAAGTCAATCCGGCGGACTCGCCGATCCTGATCCTGGCCTTGACCTCCAAGGTCTACGACCGCGGACGGTTGTACGACCTGGCCTCCACCATCTTGCAGCAGCGCCTTTCACAGATTCCGGGGGTCGGTCAGGTCTTCGTCGGCGGTAGCTCACTCCCCGCCGTCCGCGTCGAGCTCAACCCCACCCAGCTCAACGCGTATGGACTGGGGCTCGAAGACGTCCGCGCCGTGCTGGGCACGCAGAACGTCAATCGCCCGAAGGGTCAGCTCGCCGATGGCAGCTCCACGTCCGACGTAACAGCCAACGACCAGCTTCGCCGCGCCGCGGATTACGCCCCGATCATCGTCAGCTACCACAGCGGCGCCGCGGTGAAGCTCTCCGACGTCGCTTCCGTGCAGGACGGGGTCGAGGACGTCCGGACGGCCGGCAACATGAACGGAATGCCGGCCGTGCTCGTCGTCGTCTCCCGGCAGCCCGGGGCGAACATCATCGACACCGTCGACCGCGTCCGGGCAGCCCTCCCGCAGCTCGCGGCATCGATTCCTTCTGCCATCCAATGGACCGTCGTACTCGATCAGACCATCACCATCCGCGCATCGGTGCACGACGTGGAGCGGACGCTCTTGGCGTCGATCGCCCTGGTCGTCCTGGTGGTCTTCGTCTTCCTGCGCAACGGGCGCGCGACCCTCATCCCCAGCGTGGCGGTCCCGGTCTCGTTGATCGGGACGTTCGCGGTGATGTTCCTTTGCCGGTACACCTTGGACAACCTCTCGCTGATGGCGCTCACGGTGGCCACCGGCTTCGTCGTCGACGACGCTATCGTCGTCAGCGAAAACGTGGTGCGGTACATCGAACAAGGCATGCCCCCGATGGAGGCGGCCTTGAAGGGCGCGCGTGAGATCGGGTTCACCGTCCTCTCGGTCAGCGTCTCGCTGGTGGCGGTATTCACTCCGATCCTCCTCATGGGCGGCATCGTCGGACGGCTGTTCCGCGAGTTCGCGGTCACCTTGTCGGTCGCGATCCTCGTCTCGCTGCTGGTCTCGCTGACGACCACGCCGATGATGTGCGCGAGGCTGCTCAGGCACGAGCCGCAGGAGAAGCACGGACGACTGTATCGAGCGAGCGAGAGCGTGTTCTCGGGCCTCTTGCGCGCGTACCAGCGGAGCCTCCAAGTGGTGCTCCGCCATCCTGCGATCACCCTCGGCGTGCTGCTCGTCACCGTCGCCGCCAACGTCTACGTCTTCGGGGTGGTGCGGAAAGGCTTCTTCCCGCAGCAGGACAACGGACGTCTCACCGGCAGCATCCAGGGCGAGCAGGACACCTCGTTCCAGGCGATGCAGGCCCGGCTGGGCGCCTTCGTCGAGATCGTCAAGTCCGACCCCGCGGTCGCGACCGTGATGGCGTTCACGGGCGGGGGCGGTCCGGGAGGCACCACGAACACCGGCAGGATGTTCGTATCCCTGACGCCGCTCGAGGAGCGCAAGCTGAGCGCGGACCAGGTGATCGCCCGGCTGCGCCCGAAGCTGGCTCGCGTCGCAGGCGCCTCGCTCTACCTTCAGGCCGCCCAGGATCTCCGCATCGGCGGCGTCCAGAGCAACGCGCAATACCAGTACTTCATCCAGACCGACAATCTTCAGGATCTCCAGACGTGGGGACCCATCCTGCTGCGGGAGATGCGCAAGCGGCCGGAGCTCACCGACGTCAGCTCCAACCAGCAGGACGGCGGTCTGCAGGCTTCCATCGTGTACGACCGGGCAACGGCGGCGAGGTTGGGTCTCACCCCGCAAATGATCGACGACACCCTCTACGACGCGTTCGGCCAGCGGCAAGTCTCGACCATCTTCACGCAACTGAACCAGTACCACGTCGTCATGGAAGTGGAGCCGAGGTTCTGGCAGAGCCCGGCTGGACTCGACGCCATCTACCTCCACCAACCCGGGGGCGGACAGGTCCCGCTCAGCGCCGTCGCGCACTTCGGCCCTGCCACGGCGCCGCTCGCCGTCAACCACCAGGGCCTGCTCCCCTCGGTGATGGTCTCCTTCAACCTGGCGCCCGGGGTGGCCCTCAGCCAGGCGACGGCCGCGATCGACGAGGTCCAGCGCAGGATCGGCATGCCGCCGACGATTCACGGCAGCGTCGCCGGGACGCTGCAGGCGTTCCAGTCGTCGCTGGCGACCGAGCCGCTGCTGATCGCCTTCGCGCTCGCCGCCGTCTACATCGTGCTGGGACTTCTCTATGAAAGCTACCTCCACCCGATCACGATCCTCTCGACGCTGCCGTCCGCCGGGCTGGGCGCCGTCCTCGCCCTGCTCATCTGCGGCATGGATCTCAGCGTGATCGCGCTCGTCGGCGTCATCCTGCTCATCGGCATCGTGAAAAAGAACGCGATCATGATGATCGACTTCGCGCTCGCGGCCGAGCGGACCGAGGGCATGAGCGCCCTGGAGTCCATCGAGCAAGCGTGCATTTTGCGCTTCCGCCCGATTTTGATGACGACGGCGGCGGCCCTGCTCGGCGCGCTGCCGCTCGCGCTGGGCACCGGGATCGGCTCGGAGCTGAGGAGGCCGTTGGGCGTCACCATCATCGGCGGCCTGGTCGTCAGCCAGCTCCTGACGCTCTACACCACGCCCGTCGTCTATCTCTCCCTCGACCGCCTCCGCCTGCGGTTCGAGCAGTGGCGCCACCGGCGCGCAGGGGCCGCATTCCCGAAGCCGATGCCATGAGCACCCTGCGCAGGACATCCGTCGCCGCCGTCGTCGCGCTCGTCGCCGGCTGCAATCTCGCGCCGAAGTACGCGCGACCCTCGGCGGATCCGTCCGGGGCTTCCACACCGGCGGGCTGGCGGGAGCTCACGCCCGCCGACTACCCGAGCACCGACGGCTGGAAGATGGCAGAGCCGCGGGACGATCTCATTCGCGGAAGCTGGTGGGAAATGTTCGACGACCCCCTCTTGAACGAGCTCGAGCAACAGGTTGACGTCTCCAACCAGAGCCTCGCACTCGCGGCCGCCAATTACCGCGTCGCGCGGGCCCTGGTCGGGGAGGCGCGCGCGCAGCTGTTCCCGACCGTGACGACCTCGCCGTCCGTGACGCAGTCGAAGTTCGGGTCCGGGACGAACTCGACGTCCGGGACGACCTCGACGTCCCCTACACGCTCGTCGTCGTCCGCGACCACGCAGTTCCAGCTGCCGTTCGACGCTACCTGGGAGGCGGATCTCTGGGGTCGCATCCGGAACTCGGTGAACGCGAGCACGGACGAGGCCCAGGCGACGGCGGCAGATCTCGAAACCACGCGTCTGTTGATCCATTCCGAGGTCGCCGTCGACTATTTCCAGCTGCGAGGGCAGGACGCGCAGAAAGAGATCCTGGACAGCAACGTTGTCGCTTTCCGAAAGGCGCTGGATCTCACCAAGATCCGCCACGAGGGAGGCATCGCGTCGGACGAGGACGTCGCCCAGGCCGAGACGCAGCTGAACACGACCATCGCCCAGGACACGGATCTAGGGGTCCTCCGCGCGCAGCTCGAGCACGCCATCGCGGCACTGATCGGCAAGCCCGCCTCGAGCTTCTCGATCCCCATGGCGCCGCTCCGGCCGAACCCTCCGGCGGTCCCGCTGGGGCTTCCCTCGCAGCTCCTCGAGCGGCGGCCGGACATCGCCGCCGCTGAGCGGCGCGTTGCCGAGGCCAACGCGCAGATCGGCGTGGTGAAGGCGGCGTTCTTCCCCACTCTCACGCTGAGCGGCAGCGCAGGCTTCGCGAGCACCGCCCTCGGCAGCCTGCTGTCGGCGCCGAGCCGGTTCTGGCAGTTCGGGGCAAGCCTGGCGCAGACGCTGTTCGACGGAGGGAAACGGCAAGCGACGGTCGAACAGGCGATGGCGTCGTATGACGGTACCGTCGCGAGCTACCGGCAGACGGTACTGACGGCGTTCCAGGAGGTGGAGGACGAGCTTGCCTCGCTGCGGATCCTCTCTCAGGAGCGGGGGCAGCAGGACGCGGCCGTCGCATCGGCGCAGACGGCTCTGTCGCGCGCGGAGGACCGGTACAAGTATGGAGTCGACAGCTACCTCAACGTCATCACGGCGCAGAGCACGCTGCTCTCGAACCAGCGCACTGCCATGAACATCCGCTTGCAACAGATGACGGCGAGCGTCCTGCTCATCAAGGCGCTGGGCGGCGGCTGGGAGGCATCGCGGCTCGCGTCGCTGAACCCGGCCAAAGAGGCATTTCGGAAATACTCGAGTCCCTGAGCACCGGAGTCGCTGCGCTGAGGTGGACGGGCGAGCCTGCGCCCACGCGGCTGTGCTATGCACCAGAGGTATGGGAAAGCAATCGTGCAAGAGCACTAGGGCGTCAGGGTACTCGTGCCTGCTCCTGGTCGCGCTCACCGCAAAACCTGGGCGGGACCATCAACAGCGGCTCCAATGACCAGACTGCGATTTCGCCCGACGGGCACTGGATGTATTTCGCGAGTGACCGCCCGGGAGGCGTTGGTGGGCTCGATCTCTACGTTTCGCACCGGTATGACAAACGGGATGATTTTGGCTGGGGACCTCCGGAGCATCTAGGCGGGAACGTCAACACCATCGGGGCCGACTTCGGTCCGTCACTGTTCGAAGA
>WNFT01005010.1_pt1 | contig 11573 bp, 6 predicted proteins | sample 5400191 | NCBI WGS metagenome assembly WNFT01 (sample SAMN13153359, study PRJNA577476) | soil metagenome | isolation source: 80 cm saprolite under Madrone tree | place: USA:California | collected 2016-06-14
TCTTGTGAAACTCCGCGGATCGCATCCGCAGATCCAACCAATCGCGAAATAATTCAGGCGCAACCAGCCAAACTCTTAACCACTCGGAAATTTCTTTCGCTTCTGCCCGCTGCGAATCAGGAATGACTCTGCTGCGCGCCACCAGCAAAGCGTTCAGGCGCGCGCCGGCAATCACTTCGCGCAAACGCCGCGACGCTGCATCGTCCTTCTGTTCTGCCGACACACGCCGGCCTTCGACCTCAGCAAACGATTCAAGCGCGGTATTAAGACTGGAAAAATCAAGATTGTCGACAGTTGCAGCTAACTTCCCTTCCCGCCATTTCAAGTCGCTTTCAAAAACTTCCGGATGACGCAAGGCGGCGCCCTCGTCTGCGACTACGCGCGCAATCGATCCCGGGCTCTCGATCGCGCCGGCGCCTAACTTTTCCTGGAGCACTTGTTGTATCTGCTCCAATTCGCGCGCGCCCACCGACTCACAATCCAGCGCTTCCCAGACCTCGATGATCAGATCGCGCTTCGTGCGAGACCGCCACTCCCTATTTACTGGCTTAGAACGCATAAATGCCAAATCGTCCTGTGAATACCGGTATTCCCGTATCTGTGCGTACGTTTCCAAACTGACGCGCTTTCTTTTTTTAGGGTAGACTCAGATCGCTCCCCAGTCCAAGTTCCGGATTAAATCCGTGATCCAAACTATTAACGAAGTCAAAAGCAGCCAGCCGGTTGAAAGAGTAGGCGCGTTTCTCAACCGCGTCGCCCGGTTGTTTGGTGCAAAAGCCTTTCAGCCTCATCCCATTTTTCATGGGGGACATGCGCAAACGCTCGCCGCTTTCGCCTGGCCGCGCAACTTTAAGTCAGTCCGTGATGAAGAACGGCTTTTTCAAACTGCACCAGATGTAAAGGTCCTGGCTCGTTGCCGCTGGCAACGCGATCCCACTGACCATCCCACGATGATAATTTGGCACGGCATCGAGGGCTCGAGCGAGTCTACCTACATGCTGAGCACGGCGCAAAAATCATTTAGCGCGGGCTTCAACGTGGTTCGCATGAACCTGCGCACCTGCGGTGGGACTGAACATTTGACCTCCACAATTTATCACGGTGGTCTGACCGACGACCTGCGCGCCGTTGTAAGTGAATTGATCCAACAGGACGGCTTGTCCCGATTACTTCTGGTTGGCTTTTCGTTGGGAGGAAATCTGGTTTTGAAACTCGCCGGCGAGTATGGCGACGATGCTCCGAAAGAAGTGCTTGCCGCTTGCGCCGTCTCGCCTTCAATTGATTTGCAGGCCAGCGCAAAATTGATCTTGAAGCGCTCGAATTGGCTTTATCAGCAGGATTTCGTAAGACGATTAAAGCAACGGATGCGGCGTAAACATAAACTTTTTCCAGACGCCTATGATATCAGCGGCCTTTCGTCAGTGAGGACGCTGCGAGAATTTGACGATCGCTTCACATCGAGGGCCCATGGCTTCGACGGCGCTGATGATTACTACTATCGCGCCAGCTCAATTCGCGTCATTGATAAGATTCGTATCCCCACGCTGATCATTCACGCCGAAGACGATCCTTTCATCCCGTTCGCACCAATGCTCGATCCGGCAGTAACGACAAACCCGTACATCCTTCTTATCGCCACCAAGCAAGGTGGTCACGTCGCCTTCCTCTCCGCAAACTATCGCACATCTCTTTCCGATACGGATCGCTTTTGGGCTGAGAATCGAGTGGTGGACTTCTGCGAATTAGCGAACGAGAGCCTCTAGGGCAAACAGTTACGACCAATTTTACTTCTCAATTTGTTTAAGCAGGCGGGCGGCGTGGTTGCGGGTAATCAAGGGCAGGTGCTCGTCGGTGGTTATGTCCTTCAGCAGCGGCACTAACTGCTGCGGATCGGAGAGCGCATTGCGTTTGAGCATAGACTCCAATTGGTCCATGAGCTTGGGAGAGTTGAGTGGTTGATTCTCTCGCGCAATCGAAAGATCAAAGATCAGTATCGCCTGATCGGCGGCGCGGCGATATTCGCCGACCAATGCAGACGCATCTTTGTTGTTGGTCCAATTGAACTCGGCGGTACGTTTGCGCGCCTCCTGCTCCATTCGCAAATGCATGGTGCCGAGATGTGGATACTGCCGGGGCGATTGATAGTTCTCGTCTGAGTCAAGGAAACGCAGCGATTGCCAGAGGCCCAATATGCGCTCGGTGGCCGCGGCAGACAATTCCAGTGGTTCCTTGTACGGTTCTTCATTTGAACGTTCGAAGGTCACCCAGCCGTGGCCGCTTTCATCGTGTTCGATGACGATGTGACGGATGTAAAACTGCGGTTGTGTAAACTCATATGCGAACCGGACCGGCTTCGTGTCCGCCAACTTTTTCGGCGTAGCTACCGGGGAAATGGAAGGTTGTGCGGGGCGGTTGTTTTGCTTGGTTCCAGACGACTGTTGTGCAAGCGCAAAAGCCGCCGCGCTCAAAACCAGAAACGCAGCGGGGAGCAGCTTTGAATTGATGGTTAGTCTGTTCACTAATTGGAAAATGGCCTGGCCATTTTAACGAAATGGTTGGTTGCAGGGAAATGCGTAGGGTTTGCCTAAGAAGATTTGGCCGCGGATTTGCGCGAATGAACGCGGATCAGAACAAGGACGAGCGGTACAAGAAAATTGATAACCGTCAGAAATTATTTGGATTTTGTATCTGCGCGCATCCGCGTTAATCCGCGGCAAATTTAGCTTTTCGTTCTTTTACTTTCGGCAGGACATAGGTGGGCGCGCTGGGACAGGCAGGAATGCCTGTCCTACTCAAACCTCACCGATACCAATTTCGAAACGCCGACTTCTTCCATGGTCACTCCATAGAGAGCCTTGGCCATCTCCATCGTGCGCTTGTTGTGAGTGATCACAATGAACTGTGTGCTCGCCGACATCTGCGCGACCTTGTTCGTAAAGCGGCCGACGTTGGCTTCATCAAGCGGCGCGTCAACTTCGTCAAGCAAACAGAAAGGCGACGGACGATAATGGAAAATACCCAGGACCAGCGCCAACGCGGCCATCGCTTTTTCGCCACCGGAAAGCAGCAACACGTTTTGCAAACGCTTGCCGGGCGGCTGAGCGATGACATCAATGCCCGACTCCAGCACATCGTCGGCTTCAATCAAACTCATCTCGCCCTTACCGCCACCGAAAAGCTCCTGGAAGAGCTCGCTAAAGTTTTTGTTAATCTGTTCGAAGGCGTGACGGAACCGCTCGCGCGAACGGCGCTTAATCTCGCGCAGCGCTTCTTCTGTGGAAGCGACGCTGTCCACGATGTCCTGCCGCTGCGTGGTCAGGAACAACAGGCGCGCTTCATTTTCAGCCAACTCGTCCAGCGCCATCATGTTGACGCCGCCAAAGGCTTCGATGCGTGACCGCAATTCTTCAACGCGCGCGTGCGCAACATCGAGATCAAAATCGGCTTCGAGTTGTTGTTCCTGAGCAAGTTCTGCCAGCGATTGATTCAGTTCCGACGCGCAGTTTTCACGAACGAAAGTGAGTCGCGCCTGGGCTTCGGCACGTTGCACTTCGATCGCCGCTCGCGAATCGCGTATGTCGGCAGCGTGACGGTTCAAGTCGGAGAGTTGCGCTGCCAGCGCGTCAGCCCGCTGCCGCGCTCCTTCAAGCTGCGTGGTCAATGCTGCGATTTCCTGCTCTTCCCGCTCGCGCTCTTCAGCAACATTGTTCGCCTGGAATTCCAGATCTGCGATGGAGGCCTGCAGACCATTAATGCGCTCGGTGATTTCAACCAGTTCCAGGCGATGGCGTTCAATGCGTCCGGCAACGTCAGCGTATTCCGCTTCTATGCGCCGCAGTTCAGCAGCGGTGCTGCGCCTTCTTTCCGCGGCGGCAGCGGCGGCGGCTCGTTGTTCAGCCAGGGCTTCGCTTTCAATTTCGGCTGAACGCCGCGCCTCTGTCAGAACTGCAGTCGCGGCGGCCACGGCTTCACCCGCCGCCACGCGTGCTGACTCAGCTTCCTGCGCGTCGGCGAGGGCGGTGGTTCGTCGCTTATCGAGTTCGAAACGCTCCTGCTCAACTCGAGCGCTGTCGTCGGAAACCACGCGCAGGTGGCGTTCGGCGCGCTCAATCTCGTGCGCCAGGCCCGTCGCTTTTACATCGCGCGCCATGGCTTCGCGTTCTTCGCGGCCAATCGCTTCGTTTAAAAGCACGACTGCGTCTTCGAGCCCAACCAGACGCAAACGCGCTTGTTTGGAAGCTTCTTCGGCGTGCTTTGCTTCGTCTGCTAACACTTGCGCGCGCGCTTCCAATTCGCGCAGCTCGCGTTTGAAAGTCAGCAGGCCGGCGCCTTCTTCGAGAGCGCGTGCATCGCCGGCGCTGACAAACTGTCCACTTGCCACCCAATCGCCATTGAGCGTTACAAACATTTCGCCGGTAGCGAGCGAACGCGCCATCGCATTATCCAGGTTGCTGGCCAGGCGCGCATTCAATTTCTCGGGCAACGTGCGCTGCAGCACTGCAAGAAGTTCGCGTGGCGCTCCCAATAGATCGGCGATGCACAGATTATCGCCGATAGGCTCGGTCGCGATTGAAATTGAAAGCGCCGGCCGCTCTTCAACCTGACATGCCAGTGTATTCATTTCCTCGCTGCCGCCATGAAGTCCTGCGACCAGAAAACTGGCGCGACCGCCATTGTTTTCCCTCAACCATTGCGCCCCGCGCGCAGCATCATCGGGCGTGGGAACGACAACCGACTGCAACGATGAACCAAAAACACCTTCAACCGCGCGCTCCCACTTGGCATCCACGTTAAGCGCATCGGCGAGTGTGCCGATAAAGTGGAATTCGCGCGAAGCCTCTTCATTTGCAAACATCAACTGCACCGCAGACGAGTAGTAGGCGCGGCGATCGTCAAGTTCCTGCAAACTTTCGAGCCGATGACTGGTGCGCGAATGTTCATCGCGCACACGAGTCAGCTCAGCTTCGGTATCGCTGACCGCTTCGTGTCCCTGGACCACCGCATCAACCGCGCGTTCACGCTCAGCATTGAGTTCAGCGATATGTTCCCGGGCGGCGCTGATCTCAACGCTAAAAGCATCGGCCGCGGCGAGGTGTTCGGCGTGTTGGGTTGCGGCGCGCTCTCCTTCATGGGCCAGGCCCTGTGCCTGGACTGCCAACCGTTCCAGCGTACCTTCCAGTTGCCGCGCAATCTCTCGCAGTCGTTCGGCAACCGCAGTATGTTGCAGCAAATCTGCGCGCGCACTTTCGATCTCCGCCTCCGCTCCGGCGGCCAGCGCCAGCTTCCCGGCATACGATTCCTCTGCGACGCTTAAGCTCGCAGCGCTTTGATCGGCTTCGCTTCGTAACCTTGCATCGTCTTCCTGCAAGCGCTTGCATTCCGATTCCACCAGGATCAGGCGTTCGGAGAGTGCGGAAATTTCTGCGGCAACTTCGCCGTTTCGTTTGTCGAGCGAAATCACCTGTTCTTCCTTATAAGCGCGCTCGCGTGTTTGCCGGTCACGCCGCAACACCGCTTCCGCAGCCGCAGCGCGCGCGGCTGCCAAATCGTCTTCTGTTTTTCTCGCTTCCTGAGTCGCCGTACGCGCGTCTTCTTCCTGCCTCGCGAGGTCCTCAGCGACGCGGCGTTCCAAAGCGGTAGCTTCTTCCAACTTTGCCACGGTGTCTTCGAGCAAAGCAGTCAGCTTTTGTTCTTCAGCGACGAACACCCGCTTCAGCAACTCGCGTAGCTCCTCACGAAAGACGCGGTAGCGACGTGCTTTCGCTGCCTGACGTCTTAAGCTGTTAACCTGGCGATCGATTTCGGAAATTATGTCGGAGATGCGAGAAAGATTTCCGCGTGCAGATTCAAGCCGGGCTTCCGCGGCGCGCTGACGAACGCGAAACTTCGTGATGCCGGCCGCTTCTTCAATGATTGTGCGGCGATCCATCGGTTTGGCGGAAAGAATCTGGCCGATTCTTCCCTGCTCGATGATGGCGTAATGTCCGCCGGCAAGTCCGGTTCCAGAGAAGAGATCCTGAATGTCACGCAGCCGGCACAGTTTGTCGTTGAGCAGATACTCGCTTTCACCAGAACGATAAAGGCGACGCGTCACCGAGACTGCCTCGCCCGGAGCAAATTCGAGCGCCAGGTTTCTTCGCCGCCAGTGGCGTTTGTGGTGAGTCTTATGTGCGATCGTCGAGTCAGCAACGACCGAGGGAACTACGCCATCAACCGGTGCCAACGCTTCTATTGGTTCCTGAGCGGCGGCAATCACCTGCTCCTGAACGTCCGCGACCACTTCCGGAGCGGCAATGACGTCGACGTCTATGATCTGCTCGTCGATCTGCTCAAGGGTAGAATCAATGTCTTCGATATCGGGTTCGTGCTCAATTACTTCATCACGCACCAGGTGCATAACGACTTCGGCCATGCCGCTGGGCGCGCGATTGCGCGAGCCTTGAAAGATTACGTCCTGCATGGCACCGCCACGCAGATGTTTCACGCGCTGCTCGCCAAGGACCCAGGCAATCGCGTCGGCAACATTACTTTTGCCGCAGCCGTTTGGTCCGACAATGCCGGTAATGCCGTCACCCGTGAAGAGAATTTCTGTGTAGTCCGCGAAGGATTTAAAGCCGGTAATCTCGAGGCGTTTCAGTTTAAACATGCGCGAATTAGTCTATTGTTTCCAAGGCCCAGGCGCCAACAGACTAACCCCAATCAGGGGACCGCGCGAGGGTGTGCCAATATAAGTGCGAGTTGCTTAGAATGTCAACCAAAACTTGAGGTCAGGAACGGTTATTGAAGTGGACAGCAAAGTTACGTTTAGGCGCTTAAGCGACGCACCCGGAACAATAGCAAAGAACCCGCGCCGCGTAACCTTTGCGCGGCTCAAGGAGAAGGAGTAATTCCGCCAGACAACATCAGCTCAATTCCCTTGCGCACGCCGTCCGGCGTGGTCATTTCAGCCCGCAGTTGGCGGCCGTTGATTAGAATCGTTGGCGTTCCCTCGATGCCTTGTTTGGCCGCGGCCTCCATGTCGGCTTCGATGCGCATTTGGATCTGCTTGTCGTCCATGTCGCGAGTGAACTGCGCAGTGTTCAGACCAAGGTCCGCGGCAAATTTAATGAAGATTGAGCGCGGATTAATGTCATCCTTCCACAGGCCCTGATTCTCGTAGAGTAAATCATGCATTTCCCAGAAGTGGTTTTGAATGCGCGCCGCCTCTGCCGCCTGCGCCGCTGCAAGTGCGTGCTGATGGATTTTGGTCAAAGGCAGGTTGCGAAAAATGAAGTTCAGATGGTCGCCATATTCCTGCTTCAACTTTTTGAGGGTGGGGTGAAGTTGACCGCACGGCGGACACTGATAATCGCCAAACTCTTCTAAAGTAACGACTGTATTTGAAGCGCTCTTGTTCGCGTTGTCAGGCGACTGTGTATCGGTAGTGCGTGAAGAAGAATCTCCTCTCTGATTTGATTTTAGCAGTAACGCCGTGCCCGCTGCCGCTACCAGCAACACCAGCGCGATGATCAAAAAGGGACGATAACTGTTCATAGTTGACTATTTTTTGCTTCGCATCGTGATGGACCATGCTCAGGGCAGCAATTCTCTTCTCGCGTAGAGCAGTAGATCTACTCCTGGCCGCAAAGGAAAACTGCCCTCAGGATTGAAACCTGATTTAACCTGCACATAACGATCGCCGTAAGTGGCTTGCACTTCCGCCGCCTGATTCGTAGAAGCAACAATCATTGGCTCGTTCGATGGCGTAATTCGTCCGTAATAACCAATGCGATTGTAGTCGCGCAAGTACCAGGGCAACGGCCAGTAGTCGGGTGAAACTATCGTGACGCCGGCGGCGGCTCCCTGGTGACTGCGCTGCGCAATCATATTTATTTCGTCGACAAGCTTGAGTGTTTCCCGGCGCGTGTGCGCGTAAACATAAACGTAATAGCGATTGTCGTTGTCGTAGTTGATAAAATTGAGATCGATTGTTTGATAGCCGGGGATAAGAGTTTTCCCATGAATCTCTGTTTGTTTGAGGGCGGGAAGTAAACCAGGCCAGGGATTGGGCGCTACTATCTGATCAAATATCCTGGCGAGACCAGGCAATGGCCCAATGGCTATCAGGAGGATGCAGGCCAGAGCGTACCAGCGGGTACGTTTGCTCACTTCCCATCGCCCGAGCTCTTCATAAAGCCACTCGATTGCGACGCCGCTCGTAAGCGCGAGGGGCACAATGAAATTCAGGCTAAGCCACGGCGTCTTGTAAGCGATCAAAGAATACGCGGCAAGAAGCCCGAAGGCCGAAAGCGCGGAAAACAGCGCAAACAACTTCACGGGTTTCAACACCGTGACTGCCGCGCCGATTGCGCCAAGAACAAGCAGCGGCGACTCCTGCAACAGCAACCACCAAAAATATGTAACCTTTGGATGTTTATGGGCCTCTTTGCCGGTCTTCGTCCAAAATTGAAAAGTCTTCAGTGAGTCGTAAACACCCTTGGGATAGTTTTTGAAGAATGAAGAGTAGAAGAGCACGTTAACGGCGACAAATATGAGCAGCGCCACCATTATCCAGATTGCTAGCTTTCCGGGCCCGCCAACACGCTCAAGGAAGTTGGTGAATGAATTGCCCGCCGTGGAACGTTTGCGTTTCTTCTTTCTTGTTCCGGCGTACGTGCCCGACGCCCCAATGAGCGAGCGGTAAACGAGAGTGATAACCAGCGCAATCACCAATACGCCGGCCGATATGATCGCAGTCTCTTTGGTTGCGAACATCAGCGCGGCGGAAATCGCAGCGAGGATTAAGTAAAGAAGTTGCGCTTGTTCATAAAATTTCAGAGCCGCTACCACCAGACCCAAAGTGAAGAAAACAAACAGCGTCTCGTGGATAAAGTAGCGCGACAGGTAAACCGCGCCGGGTGAAATCGCCAGCAGCAACGCTGCGCCCAGTGTCGCAATGGTCCCGAGATTTCGCCGCAACGTGAATATCAAGCCTACCGTCGCGATACCGAAGAGAGCCGGCACCATCCTGATTGCAACCGTAGTCAGCCCATAACTATTTTGTGCGCCGGCTCCAAAGACCAGGCGCAATAACCAGGGAAAAACGGCGGCGAAATAGTACAAAGTCGGGCCGTGATAGTTTGCCGGATCGTAATGGTAGAAACCGTCGCGCACCAGCCCGACCAGAAAATTTCCGTTGACTCCTTCGTCGTGGTGTAGCGGCACAAGGTTGAGATCGAACAGCCGCAGGCAAGCCGCCACCACAAAGATCGAAATGCTCGCAATGCGCCATGCGGGTTCCGAAATGTCCGGATGCTCGTTAACGCCAGCAGCAGGCGAATCGGCAACGCTCTTTTGTGCCGCTATCTCCTGATTGCTCTGCTTACGGTTGCGTGATTTTGTAGAGGCGGTACCCACCAACTTCTCCTATTAAATGAAATCCGGAAAAGAATCGATCGTTTACAGTCATGAGGTCGCGCTCGTGCGGCCCGACGACGGCGTATTGCACGCCATATTTTTGCAGCAATAGTGGCGCATCCGATCCGCCCGCATAAATCCTTTTGATTTCCGCTTCACGTTGAGTGTAATCCAGGCCATGCGTCCAAATGTGTCCGGGATAACCCATCAGCGATCGTCTTCCCGTTAGGAACACCGGATGATTATGGACCGGCGCATGAATGATCAGCGCTCGTGGTTCTGTTTTCTCTTTTACCAACTCCGCGAACGCCACGCCAGCGGAATCAAACACCTGAAACTTAGCTGACTGCATTACAATTGCGCCCACATCCAGCGCGCCGGCCAGAGTAATGCACGCGAACAAAACTAACGCCAAAAATCTTTGCGCAAAGCCCTTCTGCCACAACCGCGCCAGCAGGATGGCAACCAACGGAGCTGAAGCCACCCACCAGTAAAACAGCACTTTGATGTTGTCCCAAATCCAGGGCGCCATCTTCAGGACGTTGGGGACGATGAAGCACAAACTGAAAGGCGCGAGAAACAGCAGCAGCCGGCGAGACACAAGACGTTTCTTTTCGCCGCGCCAAAGCAGGGCGGCAATTGTCAACGGGAGAAACAAGCCGGCATTCTTTAGCCAGAACCAAACCACGTCGGGTAACCGCTCAAGCGTTGTCCGCAGCCGTGGCATCGTTTGAAGAGTCTGACTTCCGAGTTTGAAGTTGAAGAAGATTTCCTTGGCGCTGTCCCAGCCAAACTCATACGCGAAGAATGCGCTCGAGTTCACAGCGCTGTTGTGAGTTGACCACCACATCTGCGGCAGCGCGATTAAAGAAGCGACAATGAAGAATGTTGTCCAGTCGCGCCAGCGCTGTTGTAGGAGTGCGATGCAGGCGCCTACAACCATCACCACAACAAAACTGTGCGCGTGCACGAGCGGTAACAATCCGGCAATGATGCCGGCGGCAATCATTCGCGCGATTGGAGAGACGCGGAGACGCGGAGACAGGGAGACGGGGAGATGGCCACTCTGTTTCGCAGCGCCTAGCTTTTTGGTTTTCTGTTTGGACTTCTCAGATTTGTTTTTGTTCCCCGCGTCCCCCTGTCCCCGCGTCTCCGCATCTTCAGTGGCCAGCCACCACTGCGTAAACACGATCACGGCCAGCGGCAATCCCAACAGGAAGCCACGCTGTGGAATCAGCAGCGCAGACACTGCGTTGCCCCAGCGCCAGGTTGTTTCCGGAATAATCGTAAACGAAACGGGCAGGGCTTTCAGAAGTTCAGCAGTGCTGTTGTATTTCTGCATCGCCGGCCACAATAAGACCCAACCAAAACCCCCGTTTAGAAAAACTAGTACGGGGGTGAGCAGGGCCGCCAAACGATCGCGCAGAAGTTCGAGCGCCCAACGGTGAAGCACGCCCACAAAAGCGAGCGCCAGCACAAAGTTTTCAATGAACATTGATTGGCGCAAGTCGGCGCCGCAGCGAAGAAAGATCGCGGAAACAAAATCAGTCAGAAAAGGATAGGTAAAACGAACTCCAGCATAGGTTGGATCTTCGGGCAGAAAATTGTTTCCATAAGCAAAACTGGTGATCACGCTAATGTGAAACGGCAAGTCGCCAAAGTTGTTGAGTACGCCAGTATAAATGCCTTCAGGCAAGTCGATCATTGCGCGTTGAAAGACGCGCCACAGGATTACGGCGACGATTGCGTAGAAGATTGTGTAGCCAAGCGGAATTCGGCTGGGGTTTGAAATGCAATCACGCACCCTGCGCCAGGCTTTTATCACGTCCTGCTGCACCACAACTCTGCGATGCGAATTTTTGAGCAGGACAAGCGGAGCGGCGAGCACAACGAGCGTGAGAAGAATTGCGAGCGGCGTGAGTCCGAGAAACGATGCGACGATGAAGCCGATCAAGCCAAGGGCCGCGATTCCCGTGCAGGCGCCGGTGCAAAGGCGCGCCGGAAAATTCCCGACTTCATCGTAAGCATAAGTGGCCAGTGTGCCACTGGCCGTCACTAAAAGCAGGAGCGCAAGTGAAATGATCAAGCAGTTGTAGACGGGTCAAGGGCGAAACGATTGCTCCCGTCTGCGTCCTTCTTATGATCGAGAATAATTACCGCGGCGGATTATACGCGAA
>WNFT01005014.1_pt1 | contig 11569 bp, 11 predicted proteins | sample 5400191 | NCBI WGS metagenome assembly WNFT01 (sample SAMN13153359, study PRJNA577476) | soil metagenome | isolation source: 80 cm saprolite under Madrone tree | place: USA:California | collected 2016-06-14
CCAGTGGGATGCCGCGAGGCGTGTTGCGCGGCCATCGCTGGACCGTGTACGGCCTCGCATGGAGTCCCGATGGGAGGAGGCTGGCCAGTTCTGGGTGGGATAATGCGATCCTGCTCTGGGAGCCAGCCACAGGGACCTGTGTCCAGATTCTCCGGGACCTCGACCACCCCGACACCCTCTTCAATGGGGTGGCCTGGAGTCCGGACGGGGAGCGCCTGGCCAGCGGAACTATTCTGCAGGGCGTGCTGGTGTGGGACGGGACGGAGCGCTCTGGGCGTTGGGTGAGCCGTCAGTTCCCTACCTGGATCCGTCGCGTGGCCTGGAGTCCGGACGGGACGCGGTTGGTCAGCGGGAGTGATGATGGCCACGTGTATGTGTGGGACGCAGCGGATGGGACGCAGCTGCTGCGGCTGGCGGGGCATCATGGAGTCGTCACGAGCGTGGCCTGGAGCCCCGATGGAACGTGGCTGGCCTCTGGTGGCAGCGGCAGAGAGGGCGGGGAGCTCTTCGTGTGGCAGGTGCAACGCGGGGAGCGCCACCCTGCCTGGGGGGCAGGTAATAGCGCCTTTGTGGGGCATCCTGGGGTAGTCTCTGCCGTGACCTGGGCTCCGAGTGGGCAGCTGCTGGTCAGTGGAGGCAGCGACGGCAGGCTGCGCTGGTGGGAGGTGCACAGCGGGGAGTACGTGCGGGAGCGAGAAGCGCATCAGGGGACGGTGCAAGCGCTCAAGGTGAGTCCCGATGGGAGGTTTCTGGCTAGTTGCGGGGATGACGGGGCCATCACGCTCTGGGACCTCGAGAGGGGCGAGCATCTGCGCACGCTGCGACGCGACCGCCCCTACGAGCGCCTCGATATCACGGGGATCAGGGGACTGACCGAGGCGCAGAAGGCCACCTTGCGTGCCTTGGGGGCGCTTGAGGATGCTGCTGTGATAAGCTTACGGCAAGTTCCTTAGGCCTGGCTGTTTCATTTCCAGGCAAGGCGTCAAATCAGCCTTCGAAAGGTCGGATGTAAATCATTGTATTCCATGGCTCATGTCCACTTTTGGTGAAAAGGTGAATTGATGTGTTATTTCGACCTGGTTAACAAGCACGAAGCTTGAGACAGATCACACCGATAAGCTCATCCTTCACCAAAATTGGACAGGAGCCACGCAGTTCTCACGTTTACAACAACATTACATCTATTCGTTCCACGGTGACTGGAGAACCAGGTCGCAGAAGTTCGGACGTTTGTAGCCGGGAAGGTAGCGCTCGCAGACATCCGACTTGATGTTCCCAAACGTCGTCTCGGGTTTGTGTCTGAAGCCATCGAGAAACGCATACAGAATCTTGTTCTTGAAACCGTCGCGGGGGAATGCAGACACGACCTGAGTGCGTGTCTCCTCGGAGAGTTCCTCAAAGCGATCACCCATGACGTCGAAGCCAACTCCGTGATAGACGAGAGCAACCACCGGTTGCTTGTATTGGGCAACTCCAATGGTTGTATGGAGCGCGATAGCGTCCCACACAAGCTGCGTGGACTCTTTGGGAATACCATGTTGTTCAAGGAAGCTACGGGCCGCATTGGCTCCATCTACCTCGAAGCGTTTGTCCGGACTACTGTAATGCTTGGTGAGTCCAAGATCGTGAAACAGGGCGCTAATGTAAAGCAACTCCGGATCGTACTTCAGGTTCTCCTCACGGCCCAGCAGTGATCCAAAGAGGAAAACGCGGTGCGAATGGTTCCACAGCAGCGGGTTGCCATATTCGCGAAGTAAATCCGCTGCTTGGGTGCTCAGTTTGCTATCGGGAATGGCAATCCCTGCAATACTCTTTGTCATGATTCTGTTCTCCTTGTGATTTCTTGACTACTTGTTATGTTCCAACACAGAGATGAAAATGTTTCCATCCATTGAAGGTACATGAGGGCATTTCCTCACGCAAAGGCCCACCCTGCAAGATTGCGGGCCACACCCCAGGTGATGCACCTCGCCCTCTCTGGTCCTAGTATGATGAGGAAGCGTCATGAACGCGTCATGAGCAGCGTCATGGGCCGTGGCCCCAAACGCTGACCCCCACAGGAGCGAGAACACGCCCAGGCCGGGAAGCCCATCTTTTCCAGGCTGAGCGGGGATTTCGGAGGGAAAACAGAAGCCTTGTGCTGGGGGGAGCTGGCTCTCGCGCAAGTGCATGAACTGTGCCGGCTCATCTATCTTCATCGCTACAAGCTACAATAGGGAGCGAGCCATCCTTCTCAAGTGAACCACTCCCCAGCGTTTCAAGCCACTGCCCATGACGCTGCTCATGACGCTTTCATGACGCTTCCTTCTTAGACTAGTACCAGAGAGGACGAGACGCGTCACCTGGGCCGTGGCCCGCAATCCTGCCGGCTGGGCCTTTGAGTGAGGAAATGCCCTCACTCTACTCCAGCGTATCAGGGAAAACGAACAGTGCCGTTCAACCATCGGCACTGTGACACCAGCAACGCTAGAGTCCCTGGGCTCTCAGGTATGTCACATGCCTGAAGGGGCGGGAAACACAGGTGAGACGTCATGATAGTCCCTCCTCGTGAAAGACCTTTAGAGATGATAAGAAAGGAAGCATTATGAGCAACGACTTCGGAAACGAGCAAAGGAGTAGGACGCTAGAGGCACCGCGCACGGCGCTGTCGACAGCGACACCCCTCCAAGATCAAACGACCTCCCCCAGTGAGGAGAAGAGCAAGGGCTACATGAAGCCTCTCATTGCTGAACTCATCGGGACGTTCGCCTTCGTCTTCATTGGCGCGGGGTCGATCGTCACCAATACCCTGACGCATGGCGCGGTCGGCTTGCTAGGCATCGCCTTTGCACATGGACTGGCACTCTCTATCATGATCACCGTCTTCGCTGCGACCTCGGGAGGACATCTCAACCCCGCTGTCACCATCGGATTTCTGGTAACGAGGCGCATCGCGCCTCTTCTGGGGATACTGTATATCGTGGCGCAACTCGTTGGCGCAACTCTGGCCGGACTGCTGCTGCGGGCCATTTTTCCCCAAGCGGTCTGGCAGGCGGCCCAACTCGGCACACCGAGCCTCGCGCCTGGTGTCTCCTTCGGCACAGGTGTCCTCGTTGAGGCGGTCCTGACGTTCTTCCTGCTCCTGGCTGTCTTTGGAACCGCCGTCGATCCACGAGCACCAAAAATCGGTGGCTTTGGCATCGGCTTGACGGTGCTGGTAGATATCCTGGTGGGCGGAGCGCTGACGGGTGCAGCGATGAATCCTGCGCGCGCCTTCGGCCCAGCCCTGGCCGGCGGCTTCTGGCAGAATGGCCTCGTCTACTGGATCGGGCCAATTATCGGCGCCGTCATCGCGGCCCTGATCTACGAGTATGTGATCTTGCGCGCGTGGCGGGCCGGTCATTAGGTGGTCTAGGGTATCGCCTGGGTGTGTCGTCTACCAGGCACATCCAGTTCTGCTTCTGTAGGAGCAAAGGAAAGATGGGGTAGTAGTGGCGGAGGGACATTGCTGCAGCTCTGGTTCGCAGAGCTCAGCAACGTCCCCACCAGGTGAAGTGGGGTGTGCGTAAGATTGTTGCAAGGGGGGTCCTGGACCAGGGCGGAGGCAAGCTCCGCCCCTACCAACTGGCCGCTGGGTCCCCCTCCTCAACGTGGTTAGTAGGGGCGTGAGCTTGCCTCCGCCCTGGGGTTGGGTGGTTTGGCTCCGCGCAAAAATCTCACGCGCACCAGGTGAAGTGTGTATGTCCAGGCAAGCCGCTTGCTTCGGTCGGATTAGCCGTCACTGTGCCTCTATGCACCAATAGCTTCCAATATCTCGTCCAGCGGCTGTGCTACGCAGGTAAACATGGGAGTGTCTCGCAGCGTATATAAGTTACCTCATCAGCGGGCTAAAAGCTCTTACCTCTCCCTCAACCACTTTGCCACATCAGGCGCAAAATAGGTGATAAGCATATCTGCTCCCGCTCGCCGAATACCTGTCAGCACCTCCATAACCACGCGCCGTTCGTCGATCCAGCCGTTTTGGGCAGCAGCTTTGATCATGGCGAATTCGCCGCTGACGTTATAGGCAGCGATAGGCAGGTTACAGTGATCACGTACCTGGCGAATAACATCCAGGTAGGCCAGAGCTGGCTTGACCATCACAATATCAGCCCCTTCGGCGATATCCAGATCGACTTCGCGCAAGGCTTCACGGGCGTTGGCAGGGTCCATCTGGTAGGCGCGACGGTCACTAAACTGGGGAGCAGAACCAGCAGCTTCACGGAAAGGGCCATAGAAACCAGAGGCAAATTTGGCTGAATAGGCCATGATCGGCGTTTGGTTAAAGCCGTTCTCATCGAGCATATGACGAATAGCACCGACGCGACCATCCATCATATCTGAAGGAGCCACAAGATCGGCACCAGCTTCAACATGCGAAAGAGCCATCAGTGCCAACAATTCCAGCGATTCATCGTTCTGCACATTGCCATTAGCGATCACCCCACAATGACCATGACTGGTATACTCACAGAGACACACATCCGTTATCACAAGCAGATCAGGCACTTCAGCTTTGAGACGCCGAATAGCCTGTTGAATAATACCATGTGTATCATACGCCTGCGAACCAACTTCATCCTTCTCGGAGGGAATACCGAAGAGCAGAACGGCTGGAATACCTAGATGAGCAATACGCTCAGCTTCACGTTCCAGATGCTCTAAAGGCCATTGTACAATCCCTGGCATTGATGAGATTGCTTGAGGTTCGGCAATACCTTCAGCAATAAACAGCGGATAAATCAGCTGCCCAACATTAAGATGTGTTTCACGCACAAGGCCGCGTAGTTTTTCATTCTGGCGTGTGCGACGCAGACGCATAGTAGGGAAAGTACTCATGCAGATTTATGCTCCTATCGCTTCCAGTATCTCATCCAGGGATTGAGCGACACAGGTAAACATCGGTGTGTCTCGCAGCGTATACCGGCTGGCCTCCGTTTCACGCAGGTCCTGCACAAGGTCAAGGAAGTCGCTTACACTGTCCGTCTCGAATGCCACGACGAACTCCTGGTCATCCAGGCCGAAGGAATAGGTGGTATTGAGCCTCACCGTGGGATAGGCGATGCCAACACGAATGTGCTCGTTCATCATGCGTTTGCGCTCATCAAGAGACAAGGCATACCAGGCGCGTGTCTTCACGAACGGGTAGACAAAGAGGTACTTCTTGTCGGCAGGAGTAATTACCAGGCGCGGGTCATGCGCACCACGGGCATGCTTCCCCACGTAGACAGAGCGTTTCGTCATCGAGAGAAAGGCCTGCGTCTCGCGCAGGTACGGCCCCATGGTGCTACGCCGGATACGGCTGGTCAATCCTTGCAGGTCTTCAACAGCATACGTACACTGCCAGAGCATGAGATCACAATCGGAACGCAGGCCAAACAGGCTAAAGCTACGCATGAGCGTTTTGTCGGCATATTCCTCATAGATGCGCAGAAGCTCTTGTTTACCCTGCTGGCGCGTCTCAACAGGCAACAATTGCCACTGAGGCTCAAGTTTATAGAAGGTGAAACGCACCAACTGGCGTGGTTGTTTTGGTTTGGCCGCTGCTTTTGCCTCTTCAGGCTGGGTAAGCGTTGTCTGTTCTGCCATAGAGTTCTAACTCCTTAAAAAACTATCTTTCTCATCTTGCACAATAGCTTCAACGAGACCATCAATGGTAAATTCCTTGGCCTCAATATGAACGGTGAGACCTTGTTCGCGTGCCGTCTGCGCAGTGATGGGGCCGAGACACGCAATTTTGAGTTGTGCGTTGATCAAACTCATGACCCCGTGGGGGTCAGGCTCTTGTACGCCATCGGACTCTCTCTCAGTGCAAGAAGTAAGCCATTGTACAAAGTTCCGCACGGTAGAAGAACTGGTAAACGTTATGATGTCAATTTGATGAGTTTGTAACAGGTATAATACGTCGCGACCATGAGCATCATTACTGGCAACGGGCAGGGTAGAGTAGGCCGCTATTTCATCGACGATAGCTCCAGCCTGTTGTAATTCGCGTACCAGGACTTTGCGAGATTCAGCAGCACGTGGCAATAGGATACGCTTGCCTACTAGTGATTCACTGCGTTGCCGGGTAGCTTTCAATAAAGCATCCGCAACACCCTCAGCAATATATTCAGGGGGAACGAGGTCAGCTCTTATGCCGTAGTCGCGCAGAGCAGTGGCAGTGACCGGGCCAATAGCGGCAACGCGTACGTTGGTCAGGTGCTGTGTATGGAAACCCAGGCTTTGTAAACGCTGACAAAAGATGTGCACACCGTTGGCACTGGTAAAGACGAGCCAGCTATAATATGGCTGCTGCCGGGCATCGGCGAGAAAGAGCTTGCCCAGAGCTGTATCAAGGGTCTCCCAGTTAGAGGGTGGCACAATACGGATGGTGGGAAACTCGACAGGGCTGGCCCCAAGCGCTTGCAGGCATTCGTTGAGAAGGGGAGCCTGCTCGCGCGTGCGGGTGACGAGAACACGCTTTCCTTGTAGAGGCCTGGTCTGTACGTTTTGCTCAGACATATTGCTGCTCCTGTTCTCTGCCGGCCTTTAAGGCACTGATGATGCTTGCTGCTCCTTGAGCGAGTGCCTGATTGGCCACGGCTACCCCAAGTTGTTCTGCCCGTTCAAGGGGTGTAGCGGCCGTCCAGGTCATGCTCTGGTGAGCACGGACAACATTTTGTCCATCCAGGCTGATCACAAGGCCATGCAAGGTGAGCGTCTCAGCCTGCACCTCGGCAAAGGCGGCAACAGGCAGATAGCAACCAGCACCCAGCTGACGCATAAACATGCGCTCAGCTGTAGTAGCAGCTTGCACGAGCGGATCACCCAGAGGAGCCAGAAGTTCACAGAGCTCAGGCTGGTCGCGTATTTCTAAGGCGAGGGCCCCCTGGCCGGGAGCGGGCATAACTGCCTGAATGGGTAAGTATGTCATGCGACCATCCAGGCGTTCTTGCAAGTCTAGGCGATGTAGACCAGCGGCTGCCAGTAAAATGCCATCGTATTGGTGAGCCTCAAGCTTGCGCAAGCGGGTATCGACATTGCCACGAATGGACAGGATATGCGCGTTTGGATAGAAAGAGCGTACCTGGGCCATACGACGCAGGCTGCATGTGCCGATACGTATGTTGTTGCCTGGCTGCAACCCTTGTTCGTGCGCCACGAAGACATCGCGCACATCTTCGCGAGGGCCCATAATGACAAGACGCAGATCAACAGGCTGGATGGTGGGAAGATCTTTCAGGCTATGTACAGCTACATCAATACGCTTCTCATGAAGAGCACGTTCAATCTCTGTCACAAAAACCCCATCGCCACCAACCTGTGAGAGCGGCACATTCGTGAAGTGGTCACCCCGTGTATGTATCTGCTCGATGGTGATCTCAAGGTCTGGCCACTGCTGTCGCAGTCGCTCGATCACCTGATATGTTTGGATCATCGCCAATGTGCTGGCCCGTGTCCCTATCCTCATGCGCTTCATGCGTGTGTCCTTCCAAATCAAAGAGATAGCGCAAGGCCTCAGCATAGACCTGCTCCTGACCGACTGCCGCTGCCTCTTTGAGGCGCAGGGTTGGTGTATGTAACATTTTATTGATGAGGCGAGTGCTCAGTTCTTGTACCGCAGCAGCTTCTCGCTCAGAAAGTGAGGGGGACAACTGCCGCATGGTGCGTGCCAGTTCGAGCTTGCGGAAGGCATCAACGCGCTGGCGCAGATCGCTGATGGTGGCGACAACGCTGAGCGAGCGTAACCAGCGCTCAAATGCGCCCACCTCCTCAGCGATAATCGATTGTACCTGCTCAACTTCCTGCAGGCGACGATGCATACCCTGGCTCACTCCGGCCTGCAGATCATCCAGGTTATAGAGATGGACCCCTGGCAAAGTGCCAACAGAGGGCTCAACGTCGCGCGGGAGAGCAATATCGATCAGCAGCAATGAGCGCCCGCCTCGCTGCTTCATCACCTCCTGCACGAGGTCGCGGGTGAGAAGAGCATGGGGAGCCCGCGTGGAACTGATCACCACATCGGCCTCTACCAGGGTGGCCGCAAGTTCCGCAAAGGATCGATGCACTGCCCCGAAGCGTTGGGCCAGGTCAATGGCATGTTCTTGCGTGCGATTCATGATGAGCAATCGTTGTGCGCCATTGTCACACAGATTACGCGCCGCCAGTTCGCTCATCTGCCCGGACCCGATCAACAAGACACACGCTTCATTGAGCCGGGGAAAGAGTTGACGTGCCAGTTGGACGGCGACATGACTCACGGAAGCAGCGCTGCGACTAATGCCCGTCTCACTGCGAGCACGCTTGCCCGCCACGAGTGCTGCGCGGAACAACGCCGACATGATCGGACCAGCAAAGTTCCCACCCTGAGCAAGTTCGAGCGCTTCCGCTACCTGCCCTTGAATCTGTGGCTCACCTGGTACGAGGGAATGCAGGCCACAGGCCACCTCAAAGAGATGCCTTACGGCTTCTCCGTCAGCAAAGCAGTAGCAGTGAGCTTGGAGTGCGGCCAGTTCAACCTGGCGCGTTTCGCTCAGCACACGGAGCAGACCCGTTCGACCTTCATCTACCTCTGAACAGACAGCGTACAACTCCACGCGGTTACACGTGGAGAGCAGGACGCTCTCCTGCACTGCTCGTCGAGCTGCCTCCAGTACCTGGGGTATCTGACAAGGTGAACAGGCCAGTTGCTCGCGCAAGGCGAGCGGGGCAGTGGTGTGATCGACACCTACAACGATAATATGCATATGACTCTCATCCCATCGTTTGTTGTACAACAGCCGCCAATGCCTTGATGAAGAGTGGCGAGGTGTTCAGCGACTCAGTCCGTGCGAACTGGATACCGACAGCCTCCGCTTGCTCACGAGCCCCAATCTCAATATCATAGAGAATCTCAAGATGGTCGGCCAGGAACTGCACCGGAGCAATCAAGACGTGGGTATGGCCGGCAACGCGTAGTTCGGGCATCACATCGGCAAAGTCCGGCTTGAGCCATTCCTCCGGCGTATGGCCCGCGCTCTGGTAACAGAACATCCAACGCTCAGGTGGCAGACCCACCAACCTGGCCACGGCAGCAGCAGTTTCCTTCAGGCTGTTGATGTAATCTGGCTCCTGCTCTATCACGCGCTTCGGCATGCTGTGCGCGGTCAACAGCACAGGGACGCGCTCCCGTAGTTCGGGTGGGAAGCGCCCCAGCGCCTGTTGTATGCGCTCAGCCAATGCCTGCAAGAAGAGCGGCTCAAGGTGCCAATCCCCGGCAATCTTGAGTTCGCGATCATCGCCCGGGAGAGCGGCAACGGCGTCTTCCAGCGTGCGCACATAGCCACTCATGATGATGGGCGAGTACTGCGGCGACAGAATCACGCCGATCACCTGGTGTGTGAAAGCCCCGACTTCAGGCACCACATCGGCGATAAGAGGCGGCGCAAAACGCATGCCAGCCACGACATGAAACCCTGGGCCACCAGGATACTGCCGGTTCAATTCCGCTTGCAGCGCTGTTGCTTGCTCGCGAGTAATGTGTAGCAGTGGTGAGCCCCCAATCAGGCGATAGCGCCGTCGAAACTCTGCAATGAGCGCATCGTCGGCAGGACGTCCACCACGTATGTTTTTGAGGTAGGTGGGAATATCATCCAGGGTTGCTGGCGAACCATAGGTCATCAGCATGACACCTACCTGGGAAGTGTTCGTTGCCATTGTGTTCCTCATCCTCCCCTTCTCTTTCTCTTCTTGCTGTGATCTCGTGAACAGCATCAACTAGCCGGCGTAACACGTCCGGGTCCGTGGGAGCAAGCACGCCGTGTCCCAGGTTAAAGATATGCCCCGGACGATTCTGTGCTCGTCGCAGCACATCAAGCATACCTTGTTCCACTACATCCCATGGGGTCAGCAGGAGCGTCGGATCGAGGTTGCCCTGGATACCCCGCTCGTAGCCAATCCGCGCCCAGGCATCGTCGAGATCAATGCGCCAATCGACGCTGATGATATCGCCACCAGCTTCAGCCATCAACTCCAGGAGGCTGGCGGTCCCAGTGCCAAAGTGGATTGAGGGCGTGCCAGTCTTTTTGACCGCCTCGAAGATGCGCTGCGTATAGGGCTGGACGAAGCGCTTGTAGGTGCTGGGGCCGAGTGCGCCAACCCAACTGTCAAAGAGCTGTACCACGTCAACGCCCGCATCGATCTGCGCAAGCAGGTAGCGCGAAACCACCTCGGCCAGCTTGTTCATGAGGGCATCCCACACCTCTGGCTGCCCATACATGAGTGACTTGGCGAGGCCGTAATCGCGGGACGGGCGACCCTCGATCAGATAACAGGCAAGCGTGAAGGGTGCGCCGGAGAAGCCAATCACGGCCTGTTTCCCTTCCAGTTCACGGCACACGAGTCGAATAGCCTCCATCACGTAGGGAGTGGCTTCTTCGGCAGCGATGACGCGCAAGGCTTCGACGTCTTGCATCGTGCGCACCGGATGATGGATGATGGGGCCGATCTCCGGCTCAATCTCAAATGAGATCCCCATGCCTTCCAGAGGCAGCATGATGTCAGCATAGAGGACCGCAGCATCGACGCCAAGCTGTTCAACGGGCATCAGCGTCACCCGGGCACACAGCTCGGGCGTTTTGGCCATGGTCAGGATGTCGTAGCGTTGGCGTAACTCACGATATTGGGCCAGGCAGCGACCGGCCTGGCGCATAAACCAGATAGGCGTAGCATCAGATCGTCGCTGATGGCAGGCAGCCAGAAAACGTGCTACTCCCGTGTGCAACGGCATGGTCTTGTTCCTCACTCATCGATACTGCCTGATTGGCTGTTTGAGTAGTGTAAGTAGCGATCCAGGTACCCCAGGTATAGGCGCAGACTTATTGTGATGATCACTGCATACCCGAGATAGATCAACCAGCTGTGTGCTGCATTCGCAGCGACGATATCCCAACCGGCGAAAGCGAGATTGAGCAGCAGTACTGGTACGGCATACACCCGCAGAAAGGTTGGACCTTTCTCGGACGCGCACGCCCCACGCTTAGCGGATGGCGCAGCTGCCCTGTGAACCAGAGCAGCTACGCTGTCCTTCCTGCTCGACGGCTTCACCCAGAGTTTCCGCGATCGGCTTTCATTCCATTTGATCATTCTCTCCTCCGTTCCTGCCATCATTACCTGGAAGCATTTAGAAGCCCTGCAGGCTGTTCAGCGCCAGCAGAGGCGCGGCGCTGGAATCCTGTACATGAGGACTCCAGCGCAGCTACGCGCATGTGAGCGCAGCTGGTCTTTGGCCTCTGGAAGCACCAGCGCCTGCATGACCAGGCCCTGGGCAACTCATGAGTCGTGAGTTGCCCCTTCTAAGAGCGGCTATTCTCCCCCAACCGACGAGGAGAGCTCAGACTTGATCTGCAAACCGAGACCTTTGGCCACCCGCGCTCCCAGATCGGGGTCGACCGGGGACCAGTAGGTGTTGACCGTGCGCTCTTGAATGAAGCGCTCGACGCCCTGGCTCATGTGTCCGACCATATTGTTGACCAGGTGCTCCCGGTCCGTCGCGGACATCGCGTCGCGGTAGAGATTGCCTGCCTGCACG
>WNFT01005015.1_pt1 | contig 11569 bp, 6 predicted proteins | sample 5400191 | NCBI WGS metagenome assembly WNFT01 (sample SAMN13153359, study PRJNA577476) | soil metagenome | isolation source: 80 cm saprolite under Madrone tree | place: USA:California | collected 2016-06-14
TTCAGTCCGGCGCAGCGATTCCCAGCGACTTCATTTTGCGGTAGAGATGGCTGCGTTCGAGGCCGAGCGCGGTGGCCGTCTGGGTCATGTTCCAGCGGTGCTCCTGGAGCTTGCGGAGAATAAATTCCCGCTCGTACGCGCTGCGCGCTTCATGCAGCGTGGAATAGGGATGCTGGGGACTTTCGGCCACGCCACGGAAGAGTTCGGGCGGCAAGTGATGCGGCTCGATGCGCGGCTGCGGACAAACGATCACCAGCCGCTCGACGAGGTTCCGCAGTTCGCGCACATTTCCCGGCCAGGGATGGCGCAACAGGATTTCCATTGCCGCATCGCTGAGCTCCCGCGTTTTCTTTCCGTAGGCGGAGCTGAATTCGCTCAGAAAATATCTCGCGAGCGTCGGAATATCTTCTCTGCGATCGCGCAAAGGCGGGACGTAAAAGGGAATCACGTTGAGACGGTAGAAGAGATCCTGGCGAAAGGCGCCGCGCGCAATCTCCTGATCGAGATTCTTATTGGTTGCGGCGATGACGCGCACGTCCACGCGTAACGTTTCGTTGGACCCGACACGCTCGAAGCGTTGCTCCTCGAGGACGCGCAAAACTTTCGATTGCGTGCGCAGGCTCATATCGCCGATTTCGTCCAGGAAGAGCGTTCCGCCGTCGGCTTTCTGAAATTTCCCCGTTTTGTCCTCAGTGGCGCCCGTAAAGCTGCCCTTGAGATGTCCGAAGAGCTCGGACTCGATCAGCTCTTCCGGAATGGCCGCGCAGTTCACTTCCACGAAGGGTCCCTTGCTGCGCAAGCTTGCGGCATGCAACGCGTGAGCGACGAGTTCCTTGCCGGTGCCGCTCTCGCCATAAATCAGAACGCGGCCGTTCGTCGGCGCAGTCACGGCGATCTGCTGGCGCAGCGCCTTCATCGGCACGCTGTTGCCGATCACCTGATAGCGATGGCCCAGCTCGGTGCGCAGCAACTGGTTTTCTTCTTCCAGTCGCCGCTGTTGAATCGCGTTTCGAACGAGAACAATTATTTTTTCAAGCGAAAGCGGCTTTTCGATGAAATCGAAAGCACCCAGCTTAGTGGCTCGCACGGCGGTTTCGATCGTGCCGTGGCCAGAAATCATAATAACCGCCGGCGGCCGCGGCGACGCCTGCAGGCGGCTCAATGCTTCGAGCCCGTCCATTCCCGGAAGCCAAACGTCCAAGAGCATGACTTCCAGATCGCCGGCACTGGCGCGATCCAGCGCCTCCTCGGCGGAACCGACGGCTTCGACGTGATAGCCCTCCTCCTTGAGAATCGAGGAAAGCGATTCGCGGATTCCGGCCTCGTCATCCACAATCAGAAGGTGCGGTTTGGGGGCCATCAAGCGGCGTCCGTCCCATTGTGGTCGGCAACGGAGGCAGGCGTCAATTCGGCGACAGGAAGTTCCACCCGAAAGCGCGAGCCGGCTGGAAGATTGTCCTCTACGTGGATGCTGCCGCCGTGTTCAGCGACGATGCGGGCGGCGATGGCGAGCCCCAACCCCGTGCCGCGGTCCTTGGTGGAGAAATGCGGAAGGAACAGCTTGTCCTTGTCTTCCGGCGAGATGCCGTGGCCGGTGTCGGAAACGCAGATTTCGATGGTGTCCGCGTCCAAATGCGCGTGGGTGGAAACGAGGATCTCGCGGCAGGTGGAATTTTCCAGGGCTTCCGCCGCATTGTCGATGAGATTCACGATCACGCTTCGCAGCAACGCGCCGTCCGCTCGGACGGTTGGGAGATTTTCCGCCAGAGCCGTCTTGAGCAGAATTCCATCCAGCCGGCCAGCGAAGACCTCCAACGCTTCGTTGACAATGGTGTTCGCGTTCGTGGACAAAAGCTTCGCGGTTGGAAAGCGCACGAATTGCGAGAATTCATTCACGAGCGCGGCGAGCGTGGAAACTTCCCGCTCGATCAGCCGGGAACATTCCTGAACCAGATTCGTCAGCTCCGAGTCTCGCGGGGAAGAAGTCTTAGAAGTCTCCCGGCGGTCGAGGAACCGTGACAGCCGTTGCGCAGAGAGTTGTATCGGGGTGAGCGGATTCTTGATCTCGTGCGCGATGCGGCGCGCCACTTCCTGCCACGCCGCTGACTTTTGGGCGCGCAGCATTTCCGTCAGATCATCGAGCACCAGCACAAAACCAGAATTGGCACGGCGAGGGCCAAGCGAGCTTACGGTCACGGCGAGATGCAGCACGCGCCCCGAAACAACTGTTTCGATTTCGCGCGAGACCACTCCCATACGCAGTGACCGGCGCATCAGCGATTGCACCATGCGTCCGGCATCCCCGCCCAGGATACTTTCCAGCGAGAACGAATCGCCGGGCCTTCCGCCGAACATCCGCGCGACCGATTTATTCGAGCGAAGAATCGCACCCGCGGCATCCAGCGAAATCACGCCGGTCGGGATGTTTTCCAGCACCGTCTCCATGAGCTGCCGCCGCCGCTCGAGCTCTTGCACGGCCTGCTGTAGATTTCGCGTGAATTGATCGATCTGCGAGCGGCTGTCGCGCAACTGCGTGGTCATAGTGTTGAACGAGCGCACCAGGACTCCCAACTCGTCCTGAGACTGTTCCGGCACCTGGTATTCGAAATTGCCCGTGGAGACTTCGCGCGTACCCTCCGCCAGCGCTTGAATGGGCACGGTCACCTGTTTCGCGAGAAACAAAGCGATCCACATCACGGCGAACACCAGCAGCACCGTGAAGAGAAGCAGGATCAGAAGCATCTGGTTCTTCAGCGCGCGCAAATCCTGCTTTGCCTTATAGTACTCGCGCGTTTGCGACTGGATGGCTGCGAGGCTCGTCAGGATGCCGGGGCTGGTGCGGTGTGCTGTGACGATAAATCCTGCCGGCCGCCCGCCCTGTAACATTGGAACCCGTGCAGCGAAATAGCTTTTTCCATCCGCATCCCAGATTTCCGCTCCACTGGGCAGCGAGCGTGCAAAGTTCCCAAGAACTCCGGCCTGCTCGCAAATCGTGCGGCGATCCTCCGGCTGGTTGTCGCAAGCGATTCCGCCGCGGACCGGTTTGCCATTCGCATCCAGAATCCACACGGCGTCCGCCCCCTGCGCAAGCGCATGCCGCAAGAAACCCTCGCTCGGTCGCGCGGTTTCTTCCCGGACTTGTTCGGCCATCCTGCGAAGCCGAGGCAGCTGCGCGCGCCCCAGATCATTCAATAGCTTTTGCGTTTCGTCGGAAGCAATCTCCAGCGGTTTAGGAAACCAGAGTAGCAAACTGCGATTGATCAGCGAGTAGCTGACGATGAACATGAAGATGATGGGCAAGAGCGAAATGGCCATCGCGCCGACAACCATCTTCGTTTTGAAGCGCGCGCCGAGTTGCTCTCGGCTGCGTTCCACCCAAAGGCGCAGGACAGTGCGCGCGAGGATGAGTCCGAACACCAGGAACGCTGCAGTAATGAAACTCGACACGGCATAGAGCACCAGCACGGCGCGCCAGTTCTTCGGTTGGAAGGGCGCGGTCAGGGACCCGAACGTGAAAACAGCAGCCAGCAGCAGCGTCAGCAGGACTCCGCCGATGACCAGGCCCCAGCGTTGCCGATTGTTCAGGTGGCTCATGGCAAATCGGACGAGCCGGAACGCGGCAAGATTGCAAAATACCGCCTGACGCAAACTTCAGGGACAATTTTGGTCAGCGGTACGCTGAAATGAGCAGAATCTGTCGGGATGTGCATTGCAAGCATCTATAAAGCACGATAGCCACCGCACGGAAGCAAGTCAAGATTGCGACCTGTACTCTTTCCATCGCACCTGCCCTTGTGGTCAGGTATTAGCCATTTCAGAACGGAACCACAAATTCCGCGTACTCTCTGCATCAGCTTTTGTTAAGGTGGGCCTTGGGTGAAAACCCGTCGGGAGTACCGCGGATGTCCGTCCGTTTGGGCGAAATATTAGTCAAGGAAAGCCTGATCACGCAGGACCAGCTCCAAAAAGCGCTGGAATTTCAGCGCGCCAATGGAGGCAAGCTGGGAAGTTGCCTGACGAAGATGGGCTTTATCACGGATGATGACATCACGGGTGTGCTCTCCCGCCAGTACGGCGTTCCCTCTATCAATCTGAAGTATTACGAGATCGATCCCAACGTCATCAAGCTGATCCCCCAAGATACAGCATCGCGCTACCAGGTAATTCCGCTATCACGCGTCGGCTCCGTGCTCACCATCGCCATGACGGATCCCACCAACGTATTTGCGATGGACGACATCAAGTTCATGACGGGCTTCAACGTCGAGCCCGTAGTGGCCTCCGAATCGGCCATCGGCGACGCCATCACGCGGTTCTACGGCGGTTCGGCATCGAACCACGAAGAACTCAGCAATCTGATGAAGGACCTCGTTGATGAAGACAACGAGCTGGAACTGGCCGCCGAAGAATCGGAGATGGACCTCGCCTCGCTTGAAAAGGCCGCGGAAGAGGCTCCGATCATCAAGCTGGTCAACTTGATCTTGACGGATTCCGTGAAGCGTGGCGCGAGCGATATTCACATTGAGCCGTACGAACTCGAAATGCGCGTGCGCTTCCGCATTGACGGACAACTCGCCACGGTGATGACCCCGCCCCTGCGCCTGAAGGATGCCATCACCAGCCGCTTGAAGATCATGGCCAAACTGGACATCGCGGAAAAGCGCTTGCCGCAAGACGGCCGCATCATGATCAAGTACAAGGCTGAAGGCAAGAAAAAGGAACTCGACTTCCGCGTTTCGACCGTCCCGACCTTGTACGGCGAAAAGGTCGTCATGCGCTTGCTGGATAAGGAAAACCTCCGGCTGGACATGACCAAGCTCGGATTTGAACCCGAGTCGCTCAAGAAATTTGAGCGCAATATTTTGAAGCCCTACGGCATGGTGCTGGTCACCGGCCCAACAGGTTCGGGCAAAACGAACACTCTCTATTCCTCGGTTGCGACGCTGAATACCGTGGATACGAATATCATGACCGCCGAAGACCCCGTCGAATTCCAGTTGGCGGGGATCAACCAGGTTCAAATGAAGGAGCAGATCGGCTTGAACTTCGCCGCCGCGCTCCGCGCTTTCCTTCGCCAGGATCCCAACATCATCCTGGTCGGTGAGATTCGCGACTTTGAAACGGCGGAAATCGCGGTCAAGGCTGCGCTCACCGGACACTTGGTGCTGTCCACCCTCCACACTAACGACGCTCCTTCCACCGTCAGCCGCTTGATGAACATGGGCATCGAGCCCTTCCTCGTGGCCACCTCGCTGAACTTGATTTGCGCGCAGCGCCTGGTACGCCGTATTTGCTCCAATTGCAAAGAAGAGCTGGACGTGCCGCAGCAAGCGCTCGTTGACGCGGGGTACACGCCGGAAGAAGTAAAAACCACGAAGATTTATCACGGCAAGGGTTGCACGACTTGCAACAAGCGGGGCTACAAGGGCCGCACCGGTCTCTACGAAGTCATGGAGGTCAATGACGAGCTCCGTGAACTCATCCTCGTCGGCGCGTCGGCGCTGGAGCTCAAGAAGAAGGCGATCGAGCAGGGGATGATTACTCTCCGCCGCAGCGGCTTGATCAAGGTGGCCTTGGGCCAGACCACGATGGAAGAAGTCTTGCGCGAGACGGTATTCTAGGATTGAAGGTGACCGATGGCTGGAATTACGTTAAGTGAACTGCTGAAGAAGATGATCGAGATGGGAGGCAGCGACCTCCACATCACCACGAACAGCGCGCCCCGCGTGCGCGTTCACGGAAAGCTTCGCCCGCTGGACATGCCGCCGCTCACGGCAGCGGACACGAAATCCCTCGCGTACAGCGTGCTTACGGATGCCCAGAAGCATCGCTTCGAAGAAAATCTGGAGCTGGACTTTTCTTTCGGCCTGAAAAACCTGGCGCGCTTCCGCGGCAATTGTTTCAATCAACGCGGGGCGGTCGGCGCGGTCTTCCGTACCATTCCCTGGGAAATCAAAGGTTTTGATGCATTGGGCCTGCCGCTGGTCGTCAAGGGGCTTTGCGACAAGCCCCGCGGGCTCGTGCTCGTCACCGGCCCGACTGGTTCCGGCAAGTCCACGACGCTCGCCGCCATGCTGGACAAGATCAACAGCGAACGCGAAGAGCACATGATCACCATCGAGGACCCCATCGAGTTTCTTCACAATCACAAAAAGTGCCTCGTCAATCAGCGCGAAATTCATGCCGACACGCATTCCTTCGCGAATTCACTCCGCGCCGCACTCCGCGAAGATCCGGATGTGGTGCTCATCGGAGAAATGCGCGACCTCGAAACCATCGAATCCGCGCTGCGCATCGCCGAAACCGGCCACTTGACCTTTGCCACGCTGCACACGAATTCCGCGGCCTCCACCATCAACCGCATTATTGACGTCTTTCCCTCGCACCAGCAGCCGCAGATCCGCGCACAGCTCTCCATGGTGCTGGAAGGAATTCTTTGCCAGGCCCTGCTCCCGCGCTCCGACGGCCGCGGCCGGGCCATGATCATGGAAGTGCTCATTCCCACGCCCGCGATCCGCAACCTGGTCCGCGAAGACAAAATTCACCAGATCTACTCCGCCATGCAGACCGGCACGGGCCAGACGGGCATGCAGACGTTTAACCAGGGCCTTGCCAATGCGTACTTTGCAAAGACGATTACTCTGGATATGGCGATTTCACGTTCCTCGAATCCCGATGAATTGCAGGACATGATCAACCGTGGAGTTTCTACTTCTGGAGCCGGGGCCAAAACTCCCGTGTCCAGCAAGCGCTAGAAGATTTTGATTTCGGAACGGCCACAGGCCGGAACTAAGGAAGGACTTAGGAGGACATAACATGCCGGATTATAAATATCAAGGAACCAGCCGCGCCGGCGCCAGCGTCAGCGGTGTCATGACCGCATCCAATAAGACGGAACTGGCGAACCTGCTGAAGCGCCAGCAGATCACTGCCACCAAAATGACCGAGAAGGGCAAGGAATTCAACATGCCCCAGTTCGGCGGTGGCGTGAAGGCCAAGGAACTGGCGATCTTCACGCGCCAGTTCTCGGTCATGATCGACGCCGGGTTGCCTCTCGTGCAGTGTCTCGAGATTCTGGCGGGCCAGCAGGAGAATAAATTCTTTCAAAAGGTCCTCACAAACACGCGTGGACAGGTCGAGGGCGGCGCGACGCTCTCGGCAGCCATGCGCACTTCCCCGAAAGTCTTCGACGCTTTGTACGTGAACATGGTCGAAGCGGGCGAGACGGGCGGTATTCTCGACACCATTTTGCAGCGGCTCTCGACCTACATCGAAAAGAACGTCAAGCTGCAGCGAGCCGTCAAGTCCGCGCTCGTCTATCCGGTCGGAGTTTTGACCGTGGCTGGCGGCGTTATCACTTTGCTGCTCTGGAAAGTCGTGCCGATTTTCGCCACGCTGTTTGCCGGACTCGGCGTCGACCTTCCCCTGGCCACCAAGATCGTCATCGCCGCGAGTAATTTTGTGGGCAGCATTTTTGGCCTCCTCCTCGTCGTGGCCCTCGCTGCCGCAGTCTTCGGGCTAAAAGTCTGGTATGGCACGTCGCAAGGCCGTTTTATCCTCGATACCATCGTCCTTAAATTGCCGATCCTTGGCATCCTGATGCGAAAGATTGCCGTGGCGCGGTTTACACGCACCCTTGGTACGCTAATCTCCAGCGGCGTGCCCATCCTTGAAGGTCTCGACATTACCGCGAAGACGGCTGGAAACGCGGTCGTCGAAAGGGCCTTGCAGAAGGTGAGAAAATCGCTCGAAGAAGGTAAGTCGCTCACCGAGCCTCTGAAAGAATCCGAAGTGTTTCCCGGCATGGTCACGCAGATGATCGCTGTCGGCGAACAAACGGGTGCCATGGACGCGATGCTCCAGAAGATCGCGGACTTTTATGAAGAAGAGGTCGATGCGGCAGTGAAGGACCTCCTGACCGCTCTCGAACCGATCATGATCGTTTTCCTTGGTGTGGTCGTTGGGGGCGTGGTCATTTCCATGTACCTGCCGCTCTTCACCTTGATCGGTAAACTGAGCGGCGCGCACTAATCGGGCGTCCATCCGCCCGGCATTGTCCTCTTGGCGGGGGGCGGAGAATTTTCTCCGCCTTCCGCTATGCCTGCCTGGACTTGGGGATACCTGGATGCAGGGTGAAGACGCGGACGTGCAATGGATAAAAGTTTCGCAACAAGGGAATGGCTGGACTGGTTAACGCGTGTTCGTCTCCTGACGATCACGCTCATCCTGACTATCGGAGTGGTTTGGCCACAGTATATTCCGGGCTTTAGCACCAATCGCTTCTTCCTGCCGCTGATCATCTTCTGGATGACTCTCGGTATTCTCCACCTCATCCTTTTACGCTGGGTACCGCAAGCGCGGTGGCATGGCGGCCTGCAGGTCGCCGGCGATGTCGTGATGATTTCGCTGCTGGTGTACTCGACCGGTCTGCAGGAGAGCTATTTCATCTCCCTCTATCTGCTGGTCATCATCGTCGCGAGCATCCTGTTTTCTCGAAGAGTTGCTTTTCTGATCACCGCGGCGTGCTTCATTCTCCTCGCTTGTATGACGTTGCTGGCCTACGCGGGAAGGATTCCCCATACCTACACGATCCTGCCGACTCCTGGAAGCCTGCGGACCTGGCTGGTCATGAATCTCCTGGGCTTCCTCGCTGTCGCTTATCTGGCCAGCCTCCTTGCGCAATCGCTCCGCCGCAAAGGCATCGAGCTGGAAGAGAAGCGGGAGGAACTACTGAGTCTGCAGGACTTCACCGAAGACATCATTCACTCGATGCGCGGAGGACTGCTGACCACGGATCTGGGCGGACATATTTTGCTCCTGAACCGCACGGGTGAGGAGATTCTCGGACTGCGCTTCGCCGAAGTTCGGGGCAAAAAACTGCAAGACTTGAACGACGACTTCTGGCTTCCCGGGCAATACGCGGACGCAGAAAGGCTATCGCTCCGAAAAGAGATTGATTTCCGCACTCCAGCCGGCGAGCAGCGATACCTAGGCATCAGTATTTCCCCGCTGCGCTCGCGGGTTGCGCATCGAAGCGGTTATGTTTTCAACTTTCAGGACCTTACCGATTTGCGCCGTTTGGAGCAGGAAGTGGCCACCAAGGATCGCATGGCCGCTCTGGGGCGTCTTTCCGCCGCCATCGCACACGAAATTCGCCAGCCCCTCACGGCCATGGCCGGTGCGGTCAAGGAGCTGGCTCGCCTCGTCCCGCTGGAAGAGGACGAGAAACATTTGGTCAACATTGTCAGCAGGGAATCGGAACGGCTCAACGGCATCATCACCGATTTTCTCAACTATTCCAGGGAGAAGACCTACGAGTTTCAAGATGCCGATGTGCGGAGTCTCCTCGATGAAACATTGACGCTGATGGAGAAGAAACCCGAGATTGGCGCGAAGTATCAGATTGTCCGCGCTTTCAATGGTCACGAGCTGCGGGCCCGCGTGGATGCCAACAAGATCAAACAGGTCTTTTGGAATCTCTGTGACAATGCCCTGCGGGCTATGCCGGACGGCGGCACTCTCACCGTTAAGCTCGACCGTCATCCATTTTGGCTGCGCATCGCCTTTCGCGACACGGGAATCGGCCTGGACCCGAAGCAAAGAGCCAAGATTTTTGAGCCTCTTCAATCCGGTTTTGAAGGCGGCACGGGACTTGGCTTGTCCATCGTCTATCAGATCGTGCACGCTCACAGCGGAAAGATCAGCGTTATTTCAGAGAAAGACCGCGGCGCAGAGTTTATCGTCGAGTTGCCGCGAGTCGCGTGAGGCGCCATGCAAGGAACGAAAGCTGCAGTCAAGGAAACGCCGCGAGAAATGCCCCACATCCTCGTCGTCGACGACGAGAAATCGATCGGCGAGCTGCTGGAGATCACCTTTCGAAAGGAAGGTTACCGCGTTGAAGTGGTGCATAGCGTGGAATCCGCCAGGCGCAAACTTGAATCGCAGATCTTCGACATCATCATCTCGGATGTTCGCATGCCCGGAGAAAGCGGAGTCGACCTTCTGAAATTCGCCAAGGAAATCGCCCCGGGTTCTTTCTTCCTGTTGATGACCGCGCTGCCTGCTCTGGATACCGCTATCGCGGCGCTCAATTCGGGTGCTGATCGTTACGTCATCAAGGGTGACTCGCTAGTTGATCAATTGCGCCTCGCCGTCCATGAAGTTTCGGAGAGCCTGAAATGGAAGAAAGAAGCCGGATATCTGCGCCGTGAGCTCCGGAGGCTTACCGGGCTCGACAACATCATCGGACAAAGTCCGAACATGCGCGCTATCTTCGACATGATTCAAACCGTCGCACCTCAAACGAGCCGCGTTCTCATCACCGGGGAGAGCGGGACCGGCAAAGAACTGGTGGCCCGCGCCATTCATGAGAACAGCGTTCGGGCCCAGGCTCCCTTTATCACCATTAACTGCGGCGCGTTCCCAGAGACTCTCCTGGAGTCGGAACTGTTCGGTTACATGAAGGGAGCTTTCACGGGCGCTAACGAAAACCGGCAGGGCCTTTTCCAGGCGGCCCATGGCGGCACCCTTTTCCTCGATGAGATCGGCAATATGAGCCTTACCATGCAGGTGAAGCTCTATCGAGTCCTGCAGGAAGGCAAGGTGCGCCCAATCGGCAGCACCGAAGAATCGGATGTGGATGTCCGCATCATTGCCGCCACAAACAAAGAATTTGAAAAGGAGATTGCGGAAGGCCGTTTCCGGGAAGACTTGTATTATCGGCTCAGCGTGATCCCGATCCACGTGCCGGCTCTGCGCGAGCGCCGGGACGACATTCCGCTCCTGGCACGGCATTTTCTCGAACGTTTTCGGAACACCATGGAAAAACCGATTGAGGGCATCTCGCCCGAGGCCATGACGCGCCTGGAATCCTACGATTGGCCGGGAAATGTCCGCGAGCTTGAGAACACCATGGAACGCGCGGTTGCCTTGGAGACGGGGAGGGAGATTTCCTTGCGGGTTCTGCCCGACCGCATCGCCGGTCCTGCGGGAATATCCCTGTCGGGTGTGCCTGCAGGCCCCAAAATTGAAATCCCCCCAGAGGGTCTGGATTTCGAGAAAGAGATCGCCGACGCGGAGTGCCGTTACCTTCGGATGGCGCTGGAGAAGGCCGATGGGGTGCGCACAAAGGCGGCGGACCTCCTCAAGATCAGTTATCGCTCTTTCCGACACTACGCGAAGAAACACGGCATTTAGAGATGTTGGCGCTGCGTTAGGATGTGACGGATAGTGCCTGGTTTTATGGACAGAAAAGGTCGACCGAAATCGTCCAGCCCTCAGTTTGGTGCCCAAAAGCATCTGAAGAAGACTGGTTCAATGGCCTTAAGCACTGTGTTTTCATGTAGATAATAGAATAGGAACGATCTGCACACGTCCTCCCAAACTTGGCCTTCCGCATGCCCTATATTCAGGCGTGCTCTGGCACCATAGAAATTCTCAAGGAGATATAGCATCATGAAGAAACAGAAGGGTTTTTCACTTATCGAATTGCTGATCGTCGTGGCGATCATTCTGATCATCGCGGCCATCGCCATTCCGAACTTGATGCGGTCCCGTATGGCCGCCAACG
>WNFT01005818.1_pt1 | contig 11568 bp, 12 predicted proteins | sample 5400191 | NCBI WGS metagenome assembly WNFT01 (sample SAMN13153359, study PRJNA577476) | soil metagenome | isolation source: 80 cm saprolite under Madrone tree | place: USA:California | collected 2016-06-14
GTGACGGTGATCTCCGCCTTGGTGATGTTGCCCTGGCGGGAGGAGATGGCCGCGGTGATCTCGGCGAGGATACCCGGACGGTCATGCCCGATGTAGACGGCGATCTTGACGGGGCGCTTGGCCGGCTCTCCCGCGTCCCACTCCACGGCCACCAGCCGCTCCTTGTCGAGGACGTTCTTGACCACGGTCAGGCAGTCGCGCGCGTGCACGGTCAGCCCTCGGCCCCGGGTGATGAAGCCCACGATCCCGTCGCCCGGCACGGGCGAGCAGCACTTGCCGAAGCGCACGAGCACGTCGTCCACCCCGCGGATACGGACGGCGCCCTCGGCCTTGCGCGGGGTCTTGGCCGCGCGATCGGGCACGGGCTCGTCGTGGACCACGGCGGGAGCGAGCTTGCCCACCACCTGGTGCACCGAGCTCTTGCCGTAGCCCACGGAGGCGAGCAGGTCGTCGGCGGAAGAGAAGCCGAGCTCGACGAGGAGCTTCTTCATCTCCTCCGAGGCCAGGAGGGTGGCGGGGACCAGACGATACTTCTTCGCCTCGCGGTCAAAAAGCTCGCGACCGAGCTCGAGGGAGCGGGCGCGCTCCTCCACCTTCAGCCACTGGTTGATCTTGGCCTTGGAGCGGCTCGACTTGACGATCTTGAGCCAGTCGCGGCTCGGATGCTGGGTGGGCGAGGCCACGATCTCGACGATGTCGCCCTGCCGCAGGGTGTAGCGGAGGGGCACCAGCTTGCCGTTGACCTTGGCGCCGACACAATGATGGCCCACATCCGTGTGGACGGCATAGGCGAAGTCGGTGGACGGCATAGGCGAAGTCGAGGGGCGTGGAGCCCTCGGGGAGGGCCTTCACGTCGCCCTTGGGCGTGAACACGTACACCTCGTCGGGGAAGAGGTCGACCCGGACGGAGTCGAGGAATTCCTTCGAGTCCGTGACGTCCGTCTGCGACTCCATGAGCTGGCGGAGCCACATGAAGGCCTCGTCGAACCGGTCGTGCCCGCTCTTCTTCTCCTTGTACAGCCAGTGGGCGGCAATGCCTTCCTCCGCCACCCGGTGCATGTCCACCGTGCGGATCTGGATCTCCACGGGGTCGCCCTTGGGTCCGATGACCGTGGTGTGGAGCGACTGGTACATGTTGACCTTGGGCATGGCGATGAAGTCTTTGAAGCGGCCGGGCACGGGCTTCCAGAGCGAGTGGATGACGCCGAGGGCGCCGTAGCAGTCGCGCACGGTCTTGGTCAAGACGCGCACGGCCGTGAGGTCGTAGATCTCGTCGAACTCGCGCCCGCCCTCGTGCATCTTCTTCCAGATCGAGTAGAAGTGCTTGGGGCGCCCGGCGATCTTCGACTCTATGTCCACCTCGCCCAGCTTCTCCTGAAGGATGGCGATGAGCTGGTTGATCTCCGCCTCGCGCTCGAGCCGCCGCTTGGCCACGCGTCGCATCAGGTCCTGATAGTCCTCGGGCTGCATGACCCGGAGGGCGAGGTCCTCCAGCTCGGCCTTGACCTTGGCCATCCCGAGCCGGTGGGCGAGGGGCGCGTAGATGTCGAGCGTCTCCTGGGCGATCTTCCGCCCCTTGTCGAGGGGAAGGTAGTCGAGGGTGCGCATGTTGTGGAGCCGATCGGCGAGCTTGATCATGAGCACGCGCAGGTCGTGGGCCATGGCCACGACCATCTTTCGGAAATTCTCGGCCTGCCGCTCCTCGCGCGAGGAGAAGGCGAGCTTGCCGATCTTGGTCACCCCGTCCACGAGCTCGGCGATCTCTCGGCCGAACTCGCGCTCGAGATCGTCCTTGGTCGCGTCGGTGTCCTCGAGGACGTCGTGGAGGAGGCCGGCGGTGACGGTGGTCACGTCCATCTTGAAGTTCACGAGGAGGCCGGCCACTTCCAGGGGGTGGGAAAGGTACGGCTCACCCGAAGCGCGCTGCTGACCGCGGTGGCTGAGCTCGGAGAAGCGGTAGGCGCGGTTGACCAGGTCCAGGTTGGCGCCCGGCTGGTACTTGGGAATCTCCTCTATGAGCGTCTCGAGCTGGGTCAACCTTTGCCCTCCGAGGGTTGACCTCTGATTTTGCCACTAAAATCAGGAGGTTGCTACGGCTATTTTCAGGCCTTCGCGGGGACCTTGCCCGCCGTCTTGGTCCGAACCCGGCTCCACGTCTCCCAGTCCATGACCAGCGAGGCCGCCGCGATGGACGAGTAGGTGCCCGTGACCACCCCGACGACGAGGGCGAAGGCGAAATCGCGCAGCACCTCGCCCCCGAAGATGAGGAGCACGACCGCGGAGACGAAGGTCGTGAAGGAGGTCAGGAGGGTCCGAGACAGCGTCTGGTTCATGGCCGAATTGACGAGGTCGGCGATGGTCTGGCCCTTCCGGAGCCCCTTGGCACGCGTTTCGCGGATGCGATCGAAGACGACGATCGTGTCGTTGATCGAGTAGCCCACGATGGTCAGGAGCGCGGCGAGCACGGGCAGGGACATCTCGCGTTGGGTGATGGAAAGCGCGCCCAGGGTGACGATGACGTCGTGGGCGATGGCCACCACGGAGATCACGCCGTCCCGGAAATGGAAGCGGAAGGCGACGTAGATCAGGATGCCGGCCATGCCGGCCAGGACGGCGTACAGCGCCTGCAGCTGGAGGTCGCGGCCCACCTGGGGACCGACGAACTCCAGGCGGCGGATCTCCAGGGAGCCGCCCGCCGCCTTGGCCAGGGCCGCCTGCACCTGCTTCGCGAGGTCGTCCGGCTTTTCCGCGACGTGGGGCAGGCGAATCAGATACTCCTGAGGATCACCGAACTGCTGGATGATCGCCGTGCCGAGCTTGATCTCGTCGAGGCCGCGTCGCACGAGATCCACGGAGGCCGGCTTGTCGTAGCGCACCTGCACGAGGGCACCCCCCGTGAAGTCGATGCCGTAGTTGAGGCCGCCCACGAAGAGAATCCAGATGACGCTCAGGAGCATGAGCCCGCCCGAGGCCGCGTAGAACCACTTCCGCTTGCCCACGAAGTCGTAGTTGGCGTTGACGAAGATCTGCATCATGGGCAGGCGCCTATATGGAGATGCTCTCGACCCGCCGCGACCGCATGTAGAGGAGGTCGAAGACGAGGCGGGTGAAGAACACGGCCGTGAACAGGCTGGCGAGGAGACCGATGGCGAGGGTGACCGCGAATCCCTTCACGGGTCCGGTGCCGAACTGATACAGGATCGCCGCGGAGACGAGCACGGTCACGTGGGTGTCGATGACCGTGCGGAAGGCGCGGGCGAAGCCCGAGTCGATGGCCGCTCGCACGGTCTTGCCGCCGCGCAGCTCTTCGCGGATGCGCTCGAAGATGAGGATATTCGTGTCCACGGCCATGCCGATGGTGAGCACGACGCCCGCGATGCCCGGGAGGGTCAGGGTCGCGTGGAAGCCCGCCATGGCCGCTAACAGGATGAGCAGGTTGAGGGCGAGGGCGACGTCGGCGATGAGCCCGGAGAGCCGGTAATAGATGAGCATGAACACGACCACGGCGAGGGCGGCCGCCGCGCTCGAGACGATGCCCTTGCGAATGGAGTCGGCCCCCAGCGACGGCCCCACGGTGCGCTCCTCGAGCACCTGCACGGGCGCGGGGAGGGCGCCGGCGCGAAGCACGATGGCCAGATCGGTCGCGGCTTCCGTGGTGAAGCCGCCCGTGATCTGGGCCTGCCCCGAGGGGATCCGCTCGCGGATGACGGGGGCGGAATACAGGTTGCCGTCCAGGATGATGGCGAGGTGGCGCCCCACGTTGTTCGAGGTCAGGTCCGCGAAGGCCCGCGCGCCCTGCGCCGTGAACTCGAGCGACACGTAGGGCTCGCTCGTGTTCTGGTCGATCGACACGCGCGCGTTGGCCACGTCGGCCCCGGTGAGCAGCGCCTTCTTCTCGACCACGAAGGGTGTCTTCCGCTCCTCCTTGGTCTCCTTGTCCACGCGGCGCTGGTAGACCAGCTCCGACCCCGGGGGCACCTGGCCCGCGACGGCCTGCTCGACACTGGCGCTCTCGTTGACGAGCTTGAACTCCAGGAGGGCCGTCTTGCCGATGAGGGCCTTGGCGCGCTCGGGATCCTGCACGCCGGGCAGCTGGACGAGAATGCGGTTGTCGCCCTGCTGCTGGATGGACGGCTCGGCCACCCCGAACTGGTCCACCCGGTTGCGAATGGTCTCGAGTCCTTGCTTGATGAACCACTCGCGCTGGGCCGCGACCTCGCGCGGACGCATGGCGAGGACGACGCGGCCGGCCGTCTGGTCGGATTCCTTGGTCTCGAGCGCCCCGAAATCCTTGAGCGCGGTCTGCGCCTCCCCCCACGACTGCGCGGAGGCGAGCTGCACGACGAGCTCCGTGGTGCCTCGCCGCTCCACCGACTTGACGGCGATGCCCTTCTTCTCGAGCGTGCCGCGGATGCTGTCGCCCACCCGCTCGACCTGGAGCTGGAAGGCCTTGTCGATGTCCACGCCGAGGACGAGATGGATGCCGCCCTGAAGGTCGAGTCCGAGGTTGATGGTCTTCTTCCCCGGATAGAGGTAGAAGATCGACATCACCACCACCACGGCCACGATGCCGACGCGGAGCCAGAGACGACGGGTCATCAGGAGCCCGAGGCGCCCTCGCTCGAGGAGGGCACGATGCGCCCGATGGCCGAGCGGTCGAACTCGAGACGCACCTGGTCGGCGACCTTGACGGTGACGCTGTGCTCCGAGAGCTTCACCACGGTGCCATGCAAGCCGCTCGTCATCACCACGCGGTCCCCCGCCTTGACGGTGGAGAGCAACGACTCGCGCTCCTTGCGCTGCCTCTGCTGAGGCCGGATGAGGAGGAAGTAGAAAATGGCGAAGATGGCCGCGAAGAAGGCGACCTGCACCATCGCCGACCCTCCGCCCTGACCGCTCGGCGACTGCATCGCCGCGAACGCGAGATCCACCATGGACTTCAGGCCTCCGTGGCCGTTGAAATGGGGTCAGAACCGCCCACGGATTCTACCCCATATCGTTCGAGAAGCCGAGACCGGAAAGACGAGAACTGGCCCTCCGAGATCGCGCGGCGCGCGCCCGTGAGGAGCCCATGATAGAAGGTCAGGTTGTGCAAGGTAAGAAGCCGGTAGGCCAGGAGCTCCCTCGAGGCGAAGAGGTGCCGGAGATACGCGCGGGAGAAGAGCCGGCACGCTTCGCACGGGCAATCCGCGTCGAGGGGGGCGGGATCGCGCGCGTACCGCGCGTGGGTGATGGTGAGCGGTCCGTCCGCCGTGAAGGCCTGGCCGTTGCGGGCATTGCGCGTGGGCAGCACGCAGTCGAACAGGTCGATGCCGCGCGCCACGGCCTCGACGAGATCCCGCGGCTTGCCCACTCCCATCAAGTAGCGGGGCCGATCCGACGGGAGAAGGGTGGCCGTCAGCTCCGCGACGTCGTAGAGGCGCCCGATATCCTCGCCGACGGCAAGCCCGCCGATCGAGTAGCCCGGCAGGTCGTAGGCGCAGACCGCCTCCACCGCGGACCGTCTCAGGACGGAGGAGGTACCGCCCTGGACGATGCCGAAGAGGGCGCGGCGGCCGTCGCCCTTGGCGTGCGTGGCCACGGCCCGGGCGAGCCACCGGAGCGTGAGACCGAGTGACCGCTCGGTGTCCGTCTCCGTGGCGGGATACGGCAGGCACTCGTCGAGTGGGTGGAGGATGTCCACGCCGAGGGCGTGCTGGATCTCGACGCAGCTCTCGGGGGTGAGCAGACGGAGCGAGCCGTCGATGTGCGAGCGGAATTCCACTCCCTCTTCGCCGAGCCGTCGGAGCTTCGACAGGCTGAAGACCTGGAAGCCCCCGGAGTCCGTGAGAACGGGCCCGTCCCATCCCATGAAGCGATGGAGGCCGCCCAGCTCTCGGATCACCTCGTGTCCGGGACGTAGAGAGAGGTGGTAGGTGTTGGCGAGGATGATCTGTCCGCCGGAGACCCGCACGTCCGCGGGCGACAGGCTCTTGACCGAGCCGACCGTGGCCACCGGCATGAAGGCGGGCGTCTGCACGGTCCCGTGGGGCGTGGCGAGCCGGCCGGCGCGCGCAGCGCCGTCCCGCGCGAGGAGCTCGAAGGATACGGGCGCCGTCACAGGATCAGCATCGCGTCGCCGTAGGAGTAGAACCGATATCGCTCCGCCACGGCGTGGGCATACGCGTCGAGGATGAACTCCCTTCCCGCGAACGCGGAGACGAGCAGGAGGAGGCTCGAGCGAGGCAGGTGAAAGTTCGTGACGAGGGCGTCCACCACCCTGACGTGGTAGCCCGGATAGATGAAGACATCAGCCTCGCCTCTCCGCGCCTGCACCAGCCCGGCGGCGTCGGCCGCCCACTCCAGAGCACGGGTCGAGGTGGTCCCCACGGCGATGATCCTGCGGCCCTCGGCGCGGGCCCGGTTCACCGCGGCGGCGGTCGCCGCGGGCACCTCGGCGACCTCGGAGGCGAGACGGTGCGCCTCGATAGCGGGCGCCCGAAGGGGACGAAACGTCCCTGGTCCCACGTGCAGGGTGATGGGGTGAATCTCCACGTCACCCGCGGCCAGGCGCTCGAGCAGCGTCAGGGTGAAGTGAAGACCCGCCGTCGGCGCGGCGATCGAGCCGTGGCGGCGCGCGTACACCGTCTGGTAGCGCTCCCAGTCCTCGGGCTTGGGCGCGTCGTGACGCGTGATGTACGGGGGGAGAGGCGGAAGCCCGTGGCGCTCGAGAAGCTCTCCGACGGGCCAGGGCGCCTCGATCTCGACCACGCGCATCCCTTCGTCGCCACGCTCGAGCACGCGGGCACGCGCGGCGCCCTGGGCCAGCGAGACCCGCGCGCCGACCCGCAGGCGCCGGCCCGGACGCCCGAGCGCCTCCCAGCGGCCCTCCTCCAGCTCACGCACCATGAGCAGCTCGACGGCGGTGTCCTCGCCCTCGAGGGCGCCCAGAAGCCGTGCGGGGATGACCCGGGTCTCGTTGACCATCACGCAGTCGCCGGCGCGCAGCCACCTCGGCAGATCCGAGAAGCGCGCGTCCTCCCATCGGCGACGCCCCCGGTCCACCACGAGCAGGCGCGAAGCATCGCGCGGCTCCGCGGGCTCCTGCGCGATTCGCTCGGGGGGCAGCGCATAGTCGAACAGGGAGAGGTCCATGACTTTCGGAGTCTAGCACCCCTCGCGAACGCATCCGAGGCACCGGGGTCACTGCCCAACCTGACCCACTACCGACGGAGATCTATCCGATCCTCGCTCCGGGGCTGACGTCGAAGTCCGGGCGGAGGAGGATGACCTCGCCCCGCTCGTCGTAGGCGCCGAGCACGAGTACCTCGGAGACGAAGGGGCCGATCTGCTTGGGCGGGAAGTTGACGACGGCGACCACGCGCCGCCCCACGAGATCGGCAGGGGCATAGCGCTCGGTGATCTGCGCGCTCGAGCGCTTCACCCCGAGGGGGCCGAAATCGATCGCGAGCTTGATGGCCGGCTTCCTGGCGTCGGGAAAGGGCTGGGCGTCCGTGATCACACCCACACGCATGTCCACTCGCTCGAAGTCGGCCCACGAGATGGCCATGGGACAGGCCGGCTACTTGAGCGAAGAGAGCGTGGCGCCCGGGTAGTAGTACAGCGCGATCTGGCGGGCGGTATAGCCCTGCTCGGCCATGGTCTTGGCGCTCCATTGATCGAGGCCGACGCCGTGACCATAGCCGCGCCCCGCGAACCGGGCATAGGCACGATCCACCGAGACCGCGAAGAGGGTGCTTTTGAGCGTGTCGTAGCCGACGAGGCGCCGGAGATCGTTGCCGCGGAGGGTGGCCGTCCCGCGCGTGCCGTCGACGGCGATGCGAGAGACGCGCAGCGACGCGCTGCGCTCGACGACGCGCAAGCCCACGATGCTGCCCACGGAGACGCCGCCCCGTCTCAAGGCCGCCGCGAGATCCGCGAGGGGCACGTCGAGGATCCAGGCGTGGTGCGGCGAGGCAGAGGGAAACTCCACGCGCACGGGGGGCAGCGCCGGCATGTTGCTGGCGGCGAAGACGGCGCGCGGGTCCTCGGTGTAGCCGCCGCTGTCCGTGTGGTAGAAGGCCGGGAACAGATCGCCTTCCCAGAGCAGGATCTGTCCCTCCGTCTCCCGCACCGCAGACCACGCGGGCGAGGTCTCGGCCACCTGTCCCGCGTACTGCTGGTTCGCCGTGCTGGAGACCAGGTGATAGGGCTTGGCCGCGTTGAGCCGCCGATGATACGCGGCGTACGTGCGGGCCACGATGGCCTGGGCCTTGAGCATCTCCAGCGGCCACTTGTCACCCGCCTCCGCCTTCACGGCGCCGACCAGGTATTCCTCGAGGGGAAGCTGGTTCACGACCATCAGCCCTTCTGGCCCGAGCAAGATCTCGAGGACTCCCGGATAGGGCCGTTGCTGGAACCGCAAGGTGTTACCCCCCGCCGGAGACACGCGAAGACCCGTCAGGCGCTGCCCGCGCCACTCGAGCGCGCCGTCCCGGCGGAGCACCCGGAGCCAGGTGATCGGCTCTTCGGCAAGCGCGCGGCCCGAGAGATCCTGGATGAGCATGGGCCCGCCACCGATCTCGACGGTGGCCAGGCCTTCGGCGAGACCGACGCGGATGTCCGACGCCCAGGCGGGCGAGGACAGCGCGAGGGCGAGGGCTAGCGTCGGGAGAAAAGCCAGAAGAGCACGGTCAGCGCGACGGAGAGCACGATCGAGGTGGTGAGCGGAAAATAGAATCGCCATGATCCCCGCTCGATGTAGATGTCTCCCGGCATTCGTCCGAGCCATGGCACCTTTCCCGAGAAGTTGGAGGCGAGCAGCAGGAATCCCCCAAGGAGTACCATCACGAGCCCGACGCCGAGAAGGATTTTCCCCAAGTCGGCCACGATAGGAGTCCTAGAGCGGCAGTGTTCCCTGCCCGCCGGGCGACGCCGGAGTCGCGAGCCCGAGATGGACATAGGCCGCCGGCGTGGCCTTGCGGCCGGTCGGCGTGCGGACGAGAAAGCCGATCTTGAGGAGGAAGGGCTCCACGACCTCCGCGAGGGTCTCGCCTTCGTCATTGATCGTGGCGGCGATGGCCTCCAGTCCCACCGGGCCGCCGCCGTACTGCTCGATGATCGCCTTGAGAAAGCGCGTGTCGAGCCGGTCGAGCCCTTCCGAGTCGACTCCTTCTCGGCTGAGGGCGTCGACGGCCGCGGGTCCCGTCACCACGCCGGTGCCCTTGACCTGGACATAGTCGCGCACCCGACGCAGCAGCCGATTCGCGATGCGCGGCGTCCCCCGGGATCGCTTCGCGATGGCCGCGGCGCCGTCCGTCTGAACGATGGCGCCCAGGATGGACGCCGAGCGCGTGACGATGGCCTGGAGCTCTTCCAGCGAGTAGAAATCCAGGTGGTGGAAGATGCCGAAGCGCTCCCGAAGGGGCGAGGAGAGCATGCCCGGCCGCGTCGTGGCTCCCACCAGGGTGAAGGGCCGCAGCGGGATCCGCATGGTGCGGGCGTTCAGCCCCTTGTCCATGACGAAATTGACGGTGAAGTCCTCCATGGCCGGATAGAGCAGCTCCTCGACCACGCGCGGCAACCGGTGGATCTCGTCCACAAACAGGATGTCACGCTCGTTCAGGTTGGTGAGGATGCCCATCAGGTCGCCCCCACGCTCGAGCGAGGGCCCGGCCGTGGTGACGATGTTGGCGGACATCTCGTTGGCGAGGATGGTGGCCAGCGTGGTCTTGCCCAGCCCCGGCGGGCCCGACAGGAGCACATGATCGAGCGGCTCGCTCCGCTGGCTGGCCGCGATGACGGAGACGCGCAGGCTCTCGACCGCGGCGCGCTGGCCGACGTACTCGTCGAGCCGCTGAGGCCGGAGCTGCCGCTCGACCTGCGTCTCCTCGGGCAGGGCGACCCGGCTCATGACGCTGGCTTCGTCGGTCACGGGGTCTTGGCCCCTCGGTAGATCTCGTCGAAGAGCTCCTCCGGAGTGGTGATGCCCGGCTTCCGGGACAGGGCGGCGCTGATGAGGTGGGCGGCCTCGCTTGGCCGGTGGCCAAGCTGCTTGGTCATGATCTCGAAGACGGCGCTGCGCAGGCCATCTTCGTCCATGTGGGCCGGCGCCGCCACGGCGGGCTTGCCGCCCACCACCGCGTCGGGCTGAGACAGGGCGAACTTGGCGACCTTCGTGGACAGCTGGGCGACGATGTTCTTGGCCTTCTGAGGGCCGATGCCGGGCAGGCGGCGGAGGTAGGCCTCGTCCTGACGGGCGATGGCGGCGGCGATCTCCGAGACCGGCGAGGCCAGCGATCGGGCCGCGACGAGCGGGCCGACGTCCTTGACGGTGATGAGCTTCTCGAAGAACTCCTTGTCGAGCCCGGACAGGAAGCCGATCAGCACCGGTGAGGGCTGATTCTGTGTGGCGTGGTAATGGATCTCCAGCGTCACCTCTGCCGCGCCGTCTCCGTCGCTCGCCAGCGCGCCGGCGATGGCCTGCTGGGCCACCGGGGGCAGCACGACCTCGTAGCCGACTCCTGCTGCCTCGACCACCACGCGGTCCTCGTGCTTCCGGCGCAGTCGTCCGCGGAGCAGCGCGATCATTTGGTAACGGGGGCCCCGAAATGGCCCCCGGACTCCCCCCACACGGGGGCCTCGAAATGGCCCCCGGACTCCCCCGTGTTCGCGAATCTCACCCGGATCATCTGAAGGCCCGCGCCCGTGGAGTGATGCCGGTGACGCGGGCGAGGCCGGTAACGGCGAGGCCGAGGGCGTCCGCCAGGTGCGAGGGGCGCGGCAGATCCTTGAGGCCGAGGAGGGTCTGGACGCTGCGCTGGACCTGCGCCTTGCCCGCCGCGCCGTTGCCCGTCACCGCGCGCTTGACCTCCGACGGAGAGAGCGCGGTCACGGCCACCCCGAGCTGGCGGGCGGCGAGATAGATGACGCCGCGGGCATGGCCCATGAGGATGGCCGTGCGGGGAAACTTGTACTCGGTGTACAGATCCTCCACGACGAGAAAGGTCGGCCGACGCTCGTCTATGATCTTGAGCATGGCCCGATGAATGGCGTTGAGCCGGGCTTCCAGCGGCAAGTTGGAGGCGGTCGACACCACGCCGGCATCCACCACCGTCACCGCGCCCGGCCCCGCCTCGAGGATCCCGAAGCCCGTGTCCACGAGCCCGGGATCCACGCCCATCACGCGCACGCCGCTAGGCCGCAGAGATGGCGTCGAAGACCTCGTCGGGGATGTCGTAGTTGGAATACACGGCCTGGACGTCGTCCTGGTCCTCGAGCGCCTCGATCAGCCGCAGCACGGCGGCGGCGTCCTTACCTTCCACCCGCACCGTGGATTGGGGGACCATGGAGGCCTGCGCCTCGAGCACGGGCAACCCTTTGGCCTCGAGGGACTGGCGCACCGACTCCATTTCATCAGGGGCCGTGGTGATCTCGAAAACTTTTTCCACCGTACGGACGTCGGTGGCGCCGGCCTCGAGCGCTTGCTCGAGCACCTCGTCTTCCCTCGCCTTCTCGCCGTCGACCTGGATCACCCCCCGGCGATCGAACATCCAAGCCACGCAGTTCGACGTCCCCATACGCCCGCTC
>WNFT01005017.1_pt1 | contig 11566 bp, 10 predicted proteins | sample 5400191 | NCBI WGS metagenome assembly WNFT01 (sample SAMN13153359, study PRJNA577476) | soil metagenome | isolation source: 80 cm saprolite under Madrone tree | place: USA:California | collected 2016-06-14
AAAATGCCGCCCGGCCGGAATACCAGAAACGCAAACAGCAGAAGCATGACATAGAGGTCGCGCTCGGTGACGCCGCGAAAATACTGAAACAGGTTCTCGAAACCCCCGACAAGCAAACCGGCGATGATCGCGCCCGGAATCGAGCCTAGTCCGCCGATCACGGTGACGATCAGTCCCTTGGTGGTCAGCGGCAGCGACAGCAGCGGCGACAGCACGCCGATTGCGGCCCCGATCATGGCGCCCGCGATGCCGCCGACCACGCCGGTGATCACGAAGGTCAGACCGTTTACGTGCGGGATCGAAATTCCGCACAACTGCGCGGCAGCGGGCTGCTGCGAGACCGCGCGCGTCGCGACGCCGAGCTTGGTGCGGTAGAGCAACCCCAGCAGCAGCAGCATCGACAGACAGCCCAGCGCGAACATGAACATCAGATCGCCGCGCAGGGTGAAAGGGCCGGCATTGACGATCACATCGGAAAACAGCGCGGGATAGGGCACGGGGATGCCCACCGTCACATGCACGATAATCTCATCGATCAGGAGCAGCGCGCCGACCGTTGACATCAGCGTGGCGAGCGGATTGGCCTGGGGAATGAAGCGGAAGCAGACGAAATAAATCGCGCCGCCGATGATGCCGCCGGCGATGCCAGCCTGCAGAAATATGAAAATCGCCGGTGCCTTGACAACCGACAGGATAATCAGACTGGCGTATGCCGCGCCGATCGACGCCGCGGCAAAGGACAGGTTGATCTTGTGCATCACGCCGAACACCAGCGTGAAGCCGATCCCGAGCAGGGAATAGGTCGCGCCGAACAGAACGCCATCGGCGATCGATTGCAGCGTGTCAATAACGTGGAGATAGGACATGTCTTAGGGATCCGGGCCGGTGAAGCTGGGGAATTCCGCGTCGAAAACCGGGCCTTGATGATCCCGGAATACATCAATGGAGCGTCGATGCCGCAGGCGAGGCAAACCGGGCCAGGACCGGTTCGCCTCGCTTTGCAGCGGTCAGGATTCCGGCTTGTACAGGACCTTCCAAGTGCCGTCCTTGGCTTGGACGAACAGGAACGGCTTGATCGCCTCGCGATCGGCCGTACGGCCGACCTTGCCGAGCAGACCGTCAGTCTCCTTCAATGCCGCGAGCCCCGCGCGCATCTTCTCGCGATCCGCGGCAACCGTGTCCGGCTTCCCCATGATCTTTTGGGATTCGATCACGTTCTTCAGGATGAACGCGATCTCATAAGCCGCGGCGCTGTGCAGATCGGCGCTGCCACCGAACTTCGCAACCAGTTCAGCCGCCTTGGTGGCTTCCGGGGTGACCGGCGCAAAGCTGGTCGGGATCACGATGCCTTCGGCCTGTGCTCCGCACCCCTGCAGCGTTTCGATCGACGACGACGACGTGAGGCCGATCAGTAGCTTCGGCTTGATGCCCTGGCGCTGCATTTCCTTGAGCACGCCGCATGTGGTGAACGGATGGGCGGAAATCGCTACCGCGTCCGGGTTGGCGCGCTTCATCTCGCGCACCTGGGTCGAGAACGTCGTGTCGTTCAGAAGCCACTCGGCCTGACCCAGCACCTGGAGGCCGCTGCCTTCAGCCTGCGCCTTGATGACGCCGAAGGTCGCGTTGGAATGAGCGAAATCCTTTTCCACGCCGCCGTAGATCGTCTTGACTTCCGGGTGCTGCGTCTTCACCCAGGCAAACAGCGACTTGTACATCTCGAGCTCGCTCGGCACATTGCGGAATGCCCATTCCGAAATCTTGGCAAGTCCGCCTTTCGCCGCGACGTCGGCGATGATCGGGAATTGAAGCCCCGAGTCTGAGCTGTCGCCGACCTTCTTCTGCAGAATGCCGAACAGCGATTCAGCGACATTCGAGCAGGTCGGCCCGACAGCAATGACCGCTTCCGTGGAGGCGATGCGACGCACGACGGAAATGCCTTCTTCGGCATTGCAGCGATCATCGTAGTATTCGAGGGCGATCTTGCCCTTGGTGCCGTCGCCGAGCGTGACGCCTCCGGCATTGTTGATTTGCTCGAGCGCCGCCTTCAGCGCCGCTTCGCTGTTGATACCGAAGACGCGCACGACACCCGACTTGGCACCGAACCCGGCGATTTTGACCGCACGCTCCTGAGCCCCGGCGGGTGAAGTAACAACGATTCCGGCAATGGCACCCAGAGCCGCAATTAGAGTCAGAGAATTTTTGATCATGACATTTTCCCTCCCGATCGGCGACCGCATCGTAGGCCGGCGAAATCTGCAGCTATCCGGAACTTGGCGCCCGGTTTTTAATGCGAGAATATCGTTGTATAGCGATACCACGGATGATTTCGGAAAACGATGGAATTGAGTGTCCGATACCGTTGTCCATAGTGTCAAGCCAATGGCCGGGCAGCGGCCGCTGGGCAGGCTGCGCCGAAGCCGGTGATCTTCACCGTGCGTTCCTGAGCGAATGCAGCGCCAGTCGCTGCCAACACCGTCGCGACAACGATTGCTGCAGTTGCAACGTTGAGTTTCCTCATGGACATCCTCCCCTTCTTCCAAGTGATCCTGAAACTCTTTGGTTTATGGTCTAGTGCGCGCCGCTGCCTCTGGCTGTTGCATTCACCAAACAAGCCATGTTTCCGTACGGATGCTGGTTCTCGTACATGAGCTGATGCACATGACCGATTTCGTCGAAGGACCACACCCCGGAGAGGCACGGATCGATCTTGCGATCGATAACCAGCCGGTTTAGCGCTGCAGCCTGCTCGTCATTGGCCAAATGGCTGCCCTGCAGGCGCTTCTGCATCATCCAGTGATAGCGGAGATCAAGCGTCACGTTGTAGCCGGTCGTACCGGCGCAGATGACGATCATGCCACCAGTATCGCAGACAAACTCCGAGGTTGGCAGTGTCGCCTCCCCAGGATGCTCAAAGACGATCCCCGGACTCTTTCGCTCGCCCAGGCAATCCCAGATCGCCTTGCCAAATGCACGCGCGCCCTTGGCCCAGGGGCCCCACTCGGGGCTCTTGGTGTCTGGCATCGGGCCCCAATGACTGAAGGCCTTGCGGCTAATGACGCCGACGGCACCTTTATCCAAACAGAATTGACGCTTGTCCTCGTCGGAGATAACGGCAATCGGCTTGCCGCCGTATGCAGCGACGATCTGGATGGCAATGCTACCGAGCCCTCCGGCGCCACCCCAAATAAGAACGACGTCGTCCTTTTTCACCGTATTGGGTGACCAACCCATCAGCATACGATAGGCGGTCGAGCCACAAAGCATGTAGCAACCCGCTGCTTCCCAGGTCAGGTGCTTCGGCTTCGGCTGGCACTGGTGCGATTGTGCTCGCGCGAATTGGCAGTAGCTGCCGTAGTTGGTCTGGTAGCCCCAGATGCGCGTCGATGGCGCGAGCATCGGATCGTTGCCGGAGCGCACCCAAGGATCGTTCGGTTCCCACCAGCCGCTGTGGACCACGACTTCGTCGCCGACCGCAACTTCACTGACCTCTTCACCAATGGCCCACACGATGCCGGAACAGTCGCTCCCGCCGGCATGGAAATCCTCTGGTTCACCCTTGTTCTGACGATCGGCGATCACGTCCACCGGATAGCCGAGGCTAGCCCACACATTATTAAAGTTGATGCCCGTCGCCATGACATAGACGAGCACCTCCTTCGGCCCGATGGTGGGAGTTGGGATCACCTCTCGTTGCCACGCTTTCGCCGGCGCACCAAAGCGGCCTTGGCGAACGCAAAAGGCGTGCATCCGTTTGGGAACAACGCCCAGCGGTGGAGGCTCGCCAAGAGCAAAGAGGTCGGGGAGAGCGCTACGCTCGCCCGAGAGGTCCAAACTCACAAAATAACCCTCCCCCTTAGGTGATCCCAACAGACTTGACGCTATTTCAATATTCTGATATTTGTCAAGCGAATTATCAAATAGCACATTCTTCGGAGGGACCGCATCGACTCGGGTATGCTGAGTACGACGGAGGAACTTTCTTTTCGTCGGACGTCTGCGTCTTGTGTCGTTTGTTCGATCTCGCTGAAGGAGAAGAACGTTGGGGCCTTTGAAATTGAACTATGAACCTCTCGTCACGGCGTCCCTGGCCAAGCAGATCGCGGAGAAAATCCGCGAATCCATCGCAGATGGCACGCTGAAAGCGGATGATCAGTTGCCCACGGAAGATAAACTCGCGCAGCAGTTCGGGGTCTCCCGTCCAACGATCCGGGAAGCTCTTAAGCGATTGGCGGCGCAGAGCCTCATCCGGTCTCGCCGTGGACCAGCGGGTGGCACTTTCATCAACCGACCAACCCGCGAGGAAGTGAGTTCCAACCTCACGACGGCCACAGCGCTGCTTGTTAGCCTCGGTGAGTTCGAGCTTCCCGAAGTTTTGGAAGCACGCCACGAGCTCGAAGTGACCTGCGCGCGGCTCGCCGCAGCGAGGAACACGCCAACGGACCTAGATGCCATGGCGAAGGAGATCGAAACACAGAGGGACAGTGCGCTTTCGGACGTTGACTTTTGCGCGTCAGACGTGCGTTTCCATCGCGCCCTCGCAGACGCCGCGCATAATCCGATCCTTCAATTTGTCATGTTCGCTGTGATCGAGGCGCTCCAGCCGATCGAGAATATGCTCGTTTTTCGATTTCGGGAACGCAACGAAATTGTCAAGCAACACGAGAAGATGCTTGTCGCTTTGAAGGCTCGCGACATCAAGGCGGCTGTCGCTGCGGTGACCGAGCAAACAGCATACCTGCGCGAGCGTTGTGACGCGGCACAAGAATGGAGGAATCAGCAAGCTGCTAGCTGAGCGAAGGCCTCAGCCCAATTTCCGTCAACGGGGCGCCAAGGATGTTACTGCCCGCTGGCAGAACGGGAAAGTTGCGCGGCCTCGCTTCAAGGAACGCCTAACAGCAGAGCTAAGCAGGGTTAGATGTTCGGTCTAATATAAATAGGTAGTTAAGCCATGACCACTCAGATGAAAAACCGCTCAAGCACGAAAAATTAGTCCTCAGCAACGACAGCGTTGCTGCGGACAGGCCTAGAAATGCCCGCGCGGGACTTTTTGGATCAACCGTGTCGGCAATGTTTTGCACGCAACGCCACGGATCGGCGCACGGTATTTCGCTCAACTGAGAACGTTACACACCAACGTTACACATCGGTGAAAAATATGAATAATCCCGTCAAAAAAGTTTCCGTCAAAACCATCGCTAACACCATCGGTGGAGTGCGCGTCACTTCGTCGGGCGGCAGGTTTCAGGATGTCTTCAATCCGGCGCTGGGTATTGTGACGGCCCAAGTCGGCCTCTCGACGGCCGCCGATGTCGACGCTGCGGTGAACGTGGCGAAGATGGCGTTTCCCGGCTGGGCCGACACGCCTCCGATTCGGAGGGCCCGACTCATGAACAAGCTGCTAGCGCTGTTCAATTCGAGGAAGGATGATCTTGCCCGTGCAATCACCGCAGAGCATGGCAAGGTATTTTCGGATGCGCGAGGCGAGGTTGAGCGAGCCATCGATGTGATCGAATTCGCCTGCGGTATTCCGCAACTGCTCAAGGGCGACTTTACCGATCAGGTCTCGACCGGCATCGACAACTGGACCTTCCGTCAGCCGCTCGGTGTCGTTGCGGGTATCACGCCGTTCAACTTTCCTGTGATGGTGCCAGCTTGGATGTATCCGGTTGCGATCGCGGCCGGGAACACCTTTGTTCTCAAGCCCAGCCCGATCGATCCGACGCCATCGTTGATGGTGGCCGACATGTTCAAGGACGCCGGCTTTCCGGACGGGGTATTTAATGTCGTGCAGGGTGACAAGGAGGCGGTTGACGCCATCCTCGCGCATCCGGACATCCAGGCAGTATCCTTTGTCGGGTCGACGACAATCGCAAATCAGATCTACGATAACGGTGCACGGAGCGGGAAGCGCGTACAAGCGCTTGGCGGAGCCAAGAATCATCTGGTCGTGATGCCTGATGCCGATATCGACAAGGCCGTCGATGCGCTGATCGGCGCGGCTTTTGGTTCTGCCGGCGAGCGCTGCATGGCGATTTCGGTGGCAGTTCTGGTGGGCAACATCGCCGACAAGGTAATGCCAAAGCTCACCACGAAAGCGAAGAACCTGAAGATCGGGGATGGTGCGGGCGACGCTGGCGTCGAGATGGGCCCGATTGTCACCGAAATCGCTCGCAAGCGCATCACAGGTTATGTCGACAAGGGAGTACACGAAGGCGCGACACTCGTTCTCGACGGGCGCAGTTTCGTGGCGAAAGATCGTGAAGAAGGTTTTTTCCTTGGCGCGACCCTTTTCGACCACGTGACGCCCGAGATGGCGATCTATCGCGAGGAGATCTTCGGGCCGGTGCTTGCCTGCATACGTGTCGCGACCTTCGAGGAGGCGCTTCGCCTCGTCAACGAGCACGAATACGGCAACGGCGTCAGCTTGTTTACGGCAGATGGCAACACGGCCCGCGAGTTCGGGCGGCGCGTGCAGGTCGGTATGATCGGCGTAAATGTCCCGATCCCGGTGCCCATGGCGTGGCATGGCTTTGGAGGATGGAAGAAGAGCCTCTTTGGCGACATGCATGCGTACGGCGAAGAAGGAGTGCGCTTCTACACCAGGCAGAAATCAATGATGCAGCGCTGGCCGGAAAGCATTGCCAAGGGTCCCGAGTTCGCGATGCCGGTGGCACGCTGAGCGGCGGTTTTCATCCTTGGGCACGCAATTGGGGAACTGATTATGCAGACCGCAAGCGAAACTGAACTTAAGCGCGGACCGCTAACCGGAGTCACGGTGTTGGACTTTTCCCGTGTGCTTGCGGGGCCCTACTGCACGATGGTGCTTGCAGATCTTGGCGCAAGGGTCATCAAGGTCGAGAAGATCGGCACGGGCGACGACACCCGTGCATTCGGCCCCTTCGTCGAAGGCGAGTCGGCGTACTTCATGTGCTTCAACCGCGGCAAGGAGAGCATCGTTCTCGACATCAAGTCACCGCGAGATCGTGAGATTTTGGAGCGGCTGCTTGATGAGGCGGATGTTGTGGTCGAGAACTTTCGCCCCGGCGTCATGGAGCGGCTTGGTTACGGCGCGGAGCGCTTGGCGAAGACCCACCCGCACATCGTGTATGCTTCCATCTCGGGCTTCGGCCACACGGGCCCGTTCAGCGACTTGCCAGGTTACGACATGGTAGTGCAGGCCATGGGCGGGGTGATGAGCCTGACGGGCTGGCCTGACGCGCCGCCTGCTCGCGTCGGCACCAGCTTCGGCGATCTCGGCGCGGCGCTCTTTGCGGTCGTTGGAATTTTGTCATCGCTTTACAGGCGGACTCGCAACGCGCAAGGCGCGCGCGTCGACATCAGCATGCTCGACTGCCAGGCCGCGCTAATGGAAACTGCGCTCGCCCGGTTCGACGTTGAAGGCAGAGTACCGACGCGGACGGGCGACAGCCATCCATCGCTTGCACCATTCGAGAGCTTTGCAGCCCTCGATGGGCGCTTCATCATCGCAGCCGGCAACGACACGTTGTTCATGTTGATGGCGGACGCGCTGGGCTCGCCAGGCTTGGCTCTCGATCCGCGCTTTACGACAAACGACCTGCGATGCCAAAACCGGCGGGAGATGGTCAAAGCCGTCGAAGAGTTGACGACGAAGCAGGTCATCGAGTGCTGGATCGAGAGATTGAACGCCGCGGGCGTGCCGTGCTCACCCATCAATACGATCGACAAATTGTTTGATCACCCTCAGTTAAAGGCGCGCAACATGATCGTTCAGGTGAAGGGCGAAAACGCACGTGCAGTCCGAACCGCGGGCAACCCGATCAAGCTAACCGGCTACGCCGAAATTGACTCAAGCAAGCCGATCCCTGCGCCGGGCCTTAACCAGCATCGAGAGACGATCCTCGCTGAACTGATGGCGGAGAGTGCCGCCTACTTGCCCGCGACGGTAGATGAGGAAGCACTGGAGGCGTGGCACGCCGATTCCGCGATCGCCGCTGCGTGAAACGATAGCCCAGACAAGGTCAAACGGAGAAGCTGCCATGTCCGCCAATCTCGCCAACGCGCGCAAAGTCCAAGGCGCCGAAATCGCGACAGAAGTTCCCGCGGAGCGCGCCGCTCGGACTTACGAAACCATCATTGTAGAGCGCCGCGAGAGAGTCGGGCTGATCACGCTCAATCGTCCGAAGAGCCTCAACGCGCTCAACAGGCATCTTGCGGTCGAGGTTCTCGGTGCCCTGAATACCTTCGACGCTGACGATCAGGTCGGCGCTATCGTCATTACGGGCAGCCAGCGCGCTTTTGCGGCGGGGGCTGACATCGCAGAGATGGCCGAAATGTCCTTCGGCTCTTTTTACATGGACGACTTTCTTGCCCCTTGGGATGAGGTCAAGTCGATTGCGAAACCCATCATCGCGGCGGTCGGCGGTTTCGCGCTCGGAGGCGGGTGCGAACTCGCGCTCCTCTGCGATTTCATCATCGCATCCGAGGATGCGCAGTTTGGCCAGCCCGAAATAAGGCTTGGTATCTTGCCCGGCATTGGCGGTTCGCAACGGTTGACACGCGCCATTGGCAAATCGCTGGCGATGGACATGATCCTCACGGGCCGCAATATCGGCGCAGCCGAAGCCAAGGCCGTAGGTCTTGTTGCGCGGGTCGTGCCGGCAGCGGAACTGCTCCAGACTGCGTTGGAAGCGGGCCACACCATCGCGGGCTACAATGCGCCGGCCGTGAAGATGGCGAAGGAGGCGGTAAACCGCGCCTTCGAGGGACCGCTGTCCGAGGGACTTCGGCACGAGCGGCTTTTGTTCCAGGCGGCGTTTGCCACCGAAGGTCAGAAGGAAGGTATGCATGCTTTCGTAGCCAAGCGTGCTCCCGTGTTCCGCAACCGGTGATCTTCAGCTTGCCTGGTGTTCTTCCGATCACGGGCTTGAGGGCAATGCCATGACATCGGCAACCATGATTACGCAGCTCGACGGCGAGTACGACTATATCGTGGTAGGGGCCGGTTCGGCCGGTTGTGTGTTGGCGAACCGGCTTTCGACAGATCCAAGCAACCGTGTGCTGGTGCTGGAAGCCGGCGGAACGGATAACTGGATCTGGTTTCACATTCCGGTCGGATATCTTTTTGCGATCGGCAATCCGCGTTCGGACTGGATGTTCGAAACCGAAAAGGAAGCGGGGCTGAACGGTCGCTCTCTCAAGTATCCGCGTGGCAAGGTCATCGGCGGATCTTCAGCGATCAACGCCATGATCTCGATGCGCGGTCAGGCGCAGGACTACGATCATTGGCGGCAGTTGGGCCTCCGCGGCTGGGGCTGGGATGACGTCTTCAAAGTGTTCAAGCGGCTGGACGATCATTTCATGGGCGACACGGATCATCACGGTGTCGGTGGGGAATGGCGCGTTGAGGAACCTCGCCTGAAATGGGAGGTGCTCGACGCCATTGGCGACGCAGCGACCCAGATGGGTGTACCGAAGACGCCCGATTTCAACACGGGCGACAACACGGGCGTGGGCTATTTCCATGTCAATCAGAAGAGGGGCTTCCGTTGGTCGTCGGCCAAGGGTTTCCTGAAGCCGGTCCTCTACCGCTGCAATCTCAGGCTGGAAACGAATGTTCTCGTGGAGAAGGTACTGTTCGAGGGCAAGCGCGCGGTTGGGGTGCGTTTCCGCCTGAACGGACGCATAGCGGAGGCGCGCACTAAAGGTGAGGTTATCCTCTCGGCCGGCTCGGTCGGCTCGACACAGCTCCTTCAGTTGTCAGGAATCGGTCCGGCGGAATGGCTGAGCGGGTACGATATCGCCATCGTACTCGACAAACCCGGCGTTGGCCGCAACCTACAGGACCATCTCCAGCAGCGTGCCATCTATAAGGTCCATGGAGTCAAGACGCTGAACGAGACCTATCACTCGTTGGTCGGGCGTGCGCTGATGGGGATCGAATATGCTCTATTCCAGCGCGGACCGCTCACCATGGCGCCTTCGCAGCTCGGAATCTTCACGCGCTCCTCGCCGGATCAAGAGCGTGCCAACATTCAATTTCATATCCAGCCGCTGTCGCTCGACAAGTTCGGTGACCCGCTGCATCACTTCCCCGCAGTAACAGTCAGCGCATGCAATCTCAGGCCAACATCGCGTGGGATCATCCGCCTACGTTCCGCCGATCCGACCGCCAAGCCCATCATCTCGCCGCATTACCTTTCGACGGAAGAAGATCGCCAGGTGGCGGCGGATGCGATCCGCGTCACGCGCCGGCTCATGCAGCAGCGGGCACTGCACCGCTACCGGCCTGAAGAATATCTGCCCGGTCGCTCGGTGGGCGACGATGCGGCAGCGCTCGCAAAGGCCGCCGGAGACATCGGGACTACGATATTCCATCCCGTCGGTACGGCCAAGATGGGACTGCCGTCCGATCCTATGGCGGTCGTCGATGAACGACTGCGGGTCCTCGGCCTTAATGGCCTTCGTGTCATCGATGCTTCCGTGATGCCGACCATCACCTCGGGCAACACGAACACACCCACCATCATGATCGCCGACAAGGGGGCGTCAATGGCATTGGAGGATCAGCGAAGCTCTCCGACTGCGATGGCGCCATCAAGTTAACGAGCAATCGGTGCAACGAAGCATATCTTGACTTCAACTTGCATTGTGCGCTGAGCGGGGCGGGCGCGGCCCGCTTGGAAATGCTGAGATGAGGGTGAAAGAGTTGACGCAGGGCGTGTGGCGAAAAGTTCAATCCAAACCGCTCTGTGTCAACGTGAAACGATCCCAGCCGCCAAAGGCTTGAAGCGACATATCAAGTAGGGAGTCTTGTTTTCGGCCTTTCCGCCGTGGAACATGGCCTCTGCGGAAATCTGCGATGCCGAGACGTGCATGAAGCCGTCCGGCGAGTACGAAATACCGTCCGGCCAGACCATCTCCTGGATCGCTGGTGAGCGTGCGAAACCAAAGCTCTGGCCGGGCGAAACCACCGATACGGGTCGGCGTCATTTTTGCCGAATTGAGCTACAGAGCGTCGTCGACGGGCCGCGACATAATATTGGTTTCAACAAGTATCAGACGTGGAATCGATTGGAAGCTTGCGATAATGGCAAGTCCGGTTAGCGAAGAACCGCCACCGATTGCGATGTTCCGCAGCAGTGTCTGGAAATAGCCTTCGTACAGAAACCGCACCACACCGGGCGGGTCCAACTTCACTCACGCTCTTTCCCGGCTTTGAGCCGTTACGCATAAAGCACGGGAAGCTCGATTAGGCTTAAATGCTCTTATTATGTCGCGCAAGCAACCCACACCAACGCGCACGTCTGATCTTCTTTATCCGCACCCCGCCTAACAATCATCAATCCGGCGTTCTGGCCGGCGTCACGAGTGCGGAACCTGGCGTCGTGGACTTCAGTGCCGAATCGGTTGCCCGCTCGAGACTTTCTCCAACAACCGCATCGCTGGAGATCGAGGCTCCAAACAATCGCGAAGAAACTTTCGCAATGACTGCCGCCCGCTCAGCGTCATCACCCTCGGTCGCCATGGTTGCGGACGTCCCGATGCAGATAGGTTGATGATCAGGACAAAGGCGATCACGTACGCG
>WNFT01005019.1_pt1 | contig 11564 bp, 10 predicted proteins | sample 5400191 | NCBI WGS metagenome assembly WNFT01 (sample SAMN13153359, study PRJNA577476) | soil metagenome | isolation source: 80 cm saprolite under Madrone tree | place: USA:California | collected 2016-06-14
ACCGCAGGAAGTCGATATTGACCTCGTTGAGCCGAGTCCATATCAGCCCAGAACGCGATTCCGCGAAGAAGCGCTCGACGAGCTCGCTCGTTCGATCCAAGCCAGCGGCATTATTCAGCCCATCGTAGTCCGTCCGATTGGAAGTCGGTTCCAGTTGATCGCCGGCGAGCGCCGTTGGCGAGCTGCGCAACGGGCGGGACTAAAGAAGGCTTCGGCCATCGTACGGCAGGTTTCGGACGAGCTAGCGCTCGAAATGACGCTGGTTGAAAATATTCAGCGCGAAGATCTGAATCCGATCGAAGCAGCACGGGCATTTGAACGCTTGATGGATGAATTTCAACTGACACAGGAATTGGTCGCCGAACGAACAGGCAAGGATCGCGCAACGGTGGCAAACGCGGTTCGTTTGCTAAAGCTGGAGCCGACCATTCAGGACTGGATTGAAGAAGGGAAGCTCAGCGCCGGGCACGGGCGGGCGCTGCTGGCGGTAATTGATCCGCAATTGCGCATGCGCTATGCGCAACGAGCCGCGCGAGGCGGATTGACGGTGCGGCAAATCGAACGCCTGGCTTCGCGCCACGCACGCGGCCGAAAAGATAAATCTGAGGTTCATGTGGATCCGAACATTCGCGAAGCGCTGGACGAACTTCAGCGCCATCTTGGCACAAAAATTTTGTTGCGCCAGCGAACGAAATTGCGGCCGGGACAACTGGTTCTGGAATATTATGAAGACGCGCAGTTGATGGGACTGTACGATCGCTTGATGAAGTAGCGGATCGCCGCAAATATTTTCGCAAAAAAAGAGCACTGCCCATTCGTTCAGTAGTTGAATTCGACAACTCGCCGCAGCAGACGCGTTGACTTGCTCGCGCATCCAGCTAGAGTGACAGTATCGGTTGGAGTGGCGCCGACGCGAATTTTTGGGAGTGTGGGAATTTTATGGCATGGAAATGGCCCGGCAGTTCTACCAGTGGCAGCGGCGAAGAGTGGACCGGATTTATCGATCAGGGTGTGACGATGGAAGGCACGCTACAGGTCACAGGAACGTTTCGCGTTGACGGAAATGTTAAAGGAAACATTATTTCGGAACAGACTTTGATTCTTGGCGAGAACGCCAAAGTCGAAGGCCAGATCGAAGGAAATCGCGTGGTCATCGCGGGACGCTATGACGGCGTGATTTTTGCGAAGGGCCGCGTCGAAATTCAGGCCAAGGGCGTAGTGACGGGCGAAGTTCATTCTCCTTGCCTAGTGATCGATCCGGGCGGAATTTTCGACGGCCGCTGCCATATGCTGGCATCCTCCGATACATCTACCAGCGCAAGCGTCACCATTCCGATTCGCGCTCTCAACCACGCTTAATTATTTAATTACGTTCAACAGTTTGACAATTAGTTCTTCGTTGAGGTAAGTTTCTGTAGCAGGGCGTTAGCCGGGAAGAGACGTCTCCCTTTTCCAGCGCAGACACGGCAGCATCGTGCTTTCCGGCAGCTTGGTTCGCGAGAGCCAGCTTCCGGAAAAAACCGAACGGCCCACTCCAGTTCCTTAATCGCATCCGCGGTGCGTCCCGTAGCGCGATAGAGTTCGCCCAAGTCCCGGTGACACAGAAACGCGTACGAATCCAGCCGCAGACCTTTTACCAGCGGCGCTTCCGCTTCGGTCAAATTGTTTGCTCGCAAATAGAGATCGCCCAAATTGCATTGTTCGGCCGCCGATTCTGGATGCAGCTGCGTAAGCCGTTCTTGGGCCTCGACAGCTGCAGGCCATTCTTTACGTTGGCTACTTCACTGCGAGTGCGGCTTGAAGCTCGGGCTGATCGGCGAGAAGAGAATCCAGGGTAGATTCCGCATCCGCGAGGAGCCCTCGCTCTCGTTGCGCGATAGCTAACCAGTATTGCGCGTCATATTGATTATTCTGCTTGGTGCCACGCGCCCCCAAATCCTTTGCCGCATCCGCATACTTCATGCCGTCACGGCATCCTAGAAGTATCGGCGCACGACGTCAATCTCACGGCATCATTTCCCTATATTTATCGCGCGGCATTGACACCTACGAAAGCCGCGATTATCGTCAATTACTGGAAAATTTTGAAAGGGGCACGACCAGAAACTGTGAAAGTCCTGGTAATCGGAGGCGGCGGACGCGAGCATGCTCTAGTGTGGAAGCTTCGCGAGAGTCCACGCGTTAAAAAAATCTGGTGCGCTCCTGGAAATGGCGGCATCGCTGAAGACGCGATTTGCCTTCCGGTTGAGGCTAACGATGTTGAAGGACTGGTGGCACTCGCGGAAAAGCTGCGCCCAGATTTGACGGTCATAGGGCCTGAGTTGCCGTTGGTACGCGGCTTAAGCGACGCTTTGCGCGCACGGAATCTTGCGGTCGTCGGCCCGTCCCAGATCGCGGCGCAGCTTGAAGGAAGCAAGATCTTCTCGAAGCAATTTCTTGCCCGGCATTCGATCCCCACAGCCAAACTCTATGGCGAATTCGCGACTCCTGATGAAGCTTACGCGGCGCTCTTTGACGTTCCCTATCCTGTCGTGGTGAAAGCAGACGGCCTGTGCGCGGGCAAAGGCGTCCTGATGGCGCAATCGGAGAGCGAAGCCCGGGATTTCGTCACGCGGGCAATGCTCATACAGGAGTTCGGCGCAGCTGGTAAGCGCGTAATGCTCGAAGAGACGCTCGATGGCGATGAACTCTCGTTTATCATCGTGACCGACGGCGATAAGTATGCAGTGCTAGCTCCCACGCGCGACCATAAGCGCGTCTTCGACGGGAATCGCGGTCCCAACACCGGCGGAATGGGCGCTTATTCCTCGGACGATTTGATGTCACCGCAACTACAGGCGACGATCCAAAAGACGATTGTGGAGCCTACGCTAACCGGCTTAGCCACGGACGGCATCCGCTATCAGGGATTTCTATATATAGGCTTGATGCTGACCAACGAGGGGCCGAAGGTGTTGGAGTTCAATTGCCGGTTAGGTGACCCGGAGTCGCAGGCGATCATGGCGAGGGTGGATTTTGATCTTGCGGAAGAGCTGGTAAATCTGGCTACACGACGGTTCAATCCCGGCGAATGGAAATGGAAGCCAGGCGCAAGTGCTTGCATTGTCATTGCCTCAGGGGGATATCCAGGAAGATTTGAGGCGCGAAGGGTCATTCGAGGCCTAACCAGTATTACAGGTAATTCCGGTGTTAAGGTTTTGCATGCCGGAACTCGCCTTCAGGGTGATGTGCTCGTCACGAGCGGCGGCAGAGTTCTGGGCGTGACCTCATTCGGGCCTACGCTTGAGGCGGCGCTTTCCAGCGCATACGCTGCGGCGTCGAAAATTCACTTCGACGGCATGCACTACCGAACCGACATCGGCGGCGGAGTTGGCAAAGTCCGCTCGGCCAGGGATTGAAACAATGGCTTCAGTCGCCCATTTATTTCGTGCGCCAAAGCGAAGGCTACCTATGGAACAGGCCGAAGCTGTGGAAGTGGTCGCAGACCTGGGTTTCGCGGGTTGCGCGCACGCTCGAAAGAATAGCAACCGCCAAGTGCTGCTGGTGGACAGGGAAACGCTGGATGCGATGGAACTTCGTCCAGGCGTTATCCGCGAAAACATTACAACCGAAGGATTGAATGTCAACGGTCTGGCGTTGGGCGAACGATTGCGCATCGGAGCCGTTCTCCTGCAAGTAAGCGCTGTTTGTACACCGTGCGATCAACTGGAAAAGGTTCGCACCGGCTTGCGCCGAGCGATGTACGGCAGGCGCGGCATGTTATGCCGCGTTCTGGAAGGCGGAACACTTCGTGCGGGCGACGCAATCCAGCGGGTCGCCGTGGCCTCCTCCTGACTCAGCAGAAAATTTCGCAAGAAAACTACTGCGGCGGGTCGGCCCTGCGTCGTAGGGATGGCGCTTCAGCCGGACGATTCTTGTCATCTTTTGCTTTTTCGATCGGCTCGTTCGGCGGCAGAATCCATTGAAACCCGTGCTCTCCTTCATAGGTTCCCATAACGAAATGGCGGTCTGGATAGATTAAAGGCACTGCCGCGCGTATAAAAGTGTTGGCGTCTTCCCTGGAAGCCTTTTGCGCTTGTCCGTTGCTGATGAGCGTCACAGCCTTCGAAAGTTTTATATCGGACTTGGCGAGCTTTTCGAGGGTCGGCTCATTGCCTTCGAGCAGTTGCTGAAGCGAAGGGCCTTTGCATGCTCCTGGATAACACGTTTCCACAAGCTTGCGCGGTTGGTGTTTTTCCGGCGGATAAATTTGTTCGAAACGGGGACGCAGCACGCGGGTCTGCCAAAAGTCTCCGCGCGAAGCCATGTTTGTCTGCGTCATGCGATATTCAACAGTCCACACTTCGGGCCCATAGTCGCGCGGACCGAATCCGATGACTACCAGTTCGAAAAGGGGCTGGTCGGGCGGGAAATCTAGCTTGTGATGCAGCCGGGCCGCGAGCGGCGTCAATTTTTCGAGAAACGCGACTCCCATCTGTTCCAGGTCGGCTTCCGCTTCGCCGGCGTAGCTGCCCTGGTAGCGCGGATCCGGCGTTCCGGTGCGCGTGTAACCTTTGTCCAGTCGAATGGGATTGGGATCAGCCGGGATTCGCCATTCCGATGAGCCGAAAAGTACCGCGACGTGGCGGCCGTCGACCGACATCACGCGCGGAGGCGCGGAGCCTGCTTCGATCGGTTCGTCCAGCGCGACGAAAGTGATGCTTTCCGGGGTGGCGTGAATAATCACTCGGCCACCGGCCAACGTCGCAACGATCTCGTCGTCTTTGTCTTGTGCGGATGCGGGAACAGAAACAGCCACACCCAAGATGGAAATTAGGAGCAAGGCAAAGCTATATCGGAAGCATTTGTAGCTGGCGACGCCCTCGTATGCTTTATGGCCCATTGCTTACAGTTTACTCCTGCTCGTCCGCGCTTGAAGGAGAATCGCCTTCCGTCAGAAGTATCGTCGCAGAGACGCTTCCAGTAAATTCCGGTAAAATAGACTCCCAATAAATCAGCGAGGGAAATAGGCATCTATGTCATTCAAAAAGACTAAAAGCATCATGCATGGCGGCAAACGCGTGAGCGAAATTCTCGAAGCGCATCAGCTTTTTTTCTCCGGCAAAGATGGCGGCGTACGCGCGGACCTAAGCGGAGCGAATTTGCGTGCCGCGGATCTGAGCGGCGCAAATCTAAGTGGCGCGTCGCTACCGAACGCAAATCTCGAAGGGGCGGACCTTCGCAAAGCTAAGCTGGCGCATGCTGACCTTACCGGCGCCAATCTGCGCAAAGCCGACCTGCGCAACACCGACTTAACGGAAGCAAACTTGGCTGGAGCGAACTTGCAAGAGGCGCAGGCGAGCGGCGTGGAGTTTTTCCGCTGTGATCTCTCCAACACGAATTTCCAGCGCGCGCTTCTTCGCAACGCGAATTTCCGTATGGCCAATATCAACGGCGCAAAATTCTCCGGCGCGGATATGGGCGTCGCTATCTTGCGCGAAACGGATCTGACGGGTGCGGACTTGTCTGGCGTAGACCTCTCCACGACGCTGATGCCGCGCAACTTTCCATCGGCAAAGTCGGCCTCAGCGCAGGCCGGAACTAAGTCCGCCTGAGATTCTTCACATTTTCAACTCGTAGTTTCAACACGTAGATATTGCCGTGAACGCGTGGTAGCCTCTCGCTAAGCCCGTCATCTGGAGTTCCGTGCCTACAGCCAGCGCACAACTCGATCGTCCTGCCGTGCGCGAGCGCGTTCTTGAGATCTTGCGCTGCCTCTTGACCGAACTCGGCAGCGGAGGCGCCCTGCCAATGCTGGGGCCATCCTCGCATTTCGATCGCGAATTAGGTTTGGGCAGCCTGGAGCGTGTGGAACTGCTTGCACGACTGGAAGCGGAGTTTGCGATTCGCCTGCCCGACCGCGTCGCAGCGGAAATCAATACGCCGGAAGAACTCACCGAAGCAATCCTTGCAGCGCCTGAAAAGAGTGTGCAATTTGACGAAGCGCCATCGGCTCTGCGTGCTTCGCTTAGCACCAATCAACTGCATCGCGCTGCTCCGGACGAAGACATCTTCACAACGCAAACACTAATCGACGTTTTGCGCTACCGCGCGCTGCATGACGCTGACCGCACCCATCTGCACATTGCGGAAGACTCAGACACCGACGACAAAACTGTGACGCTGACATTTGCCGAACTCTACTCCGCGGCGCAAAGCTGTGCCGCAGAGTTGGCACGGCGCGGCGTTCTTCCTGGCGGGCGGGTTTCATTGATGTTGCCTACCTCGCGGGCATTTTTCGTTTGCTACGCCGGTATTCTGCTGGCCGGCGCAATTCCCGTTCCGATTTATCCGCCGTTTCGCGCGGACCGCATCGAAGAGTACGCGGAACGCCAATCAGCCATTCTCAACAACGCGGGAACTTGCCTGTTGCTAACTTTTCGGCGCGCGGAAGCCGTGGCGAAATTGTTGAAGCCGCGCGTTCGTTCACTTGAATCGGTCGCCGACGCGGAGAAACTTCTGGCAGCTGCGGACAAGGCTCCGCCTCCCGCACCTGGCGCGTTGCCCGCGCATCTTTCCGGCAGCCGCGTACGCAAAGGCGGCGATGTCGCGCTGCTACAGTACACATCGGGCTCGACTGGCGACCCCAAGGGCGTTGTGCTGACGCACGCCAACCTGCTGGCGAACATTCGCGCGATCGGCGAAGCGGTGCAGTTGACTTCGGAAGATGTTGGCGTCAGCTGGCTTCCGCTCTATCACGATATGGGCTTAATCGGTGCGTGGCTCACGCTTCTGCATTACGGCATTCCGTTGCGCGTAATGTCGCCACTCGCGTTCCTTACTCGACCGGAACGATGGCTGCACGCGTTTCACAAGCATCGCGGAACACTTTCCGCTGCTCCCAATTTTGCGTACGAGCTAGCCGTTCGTAAAATTGCGGACAAGGATATCGAGGGACTCGACCTGAGTTCGTGGCGCGCCGCGTTGAACGGCGCGGAGCCTGTAAATCCGGACACTCTCGAACGCTTCGAACAGCGCTTCGCAAAATACGGTTTCCGCCGCGAGGCGCAACTGCCGGTGTACGGCCTCGCTGAAGCTTCGCTTGCGGTGACGTTTCCGCCTCTCGACCGCGGCCCGCGCGTCGATGTTATTGATCGCGAAATTTTCAGCGCGCAAGGACGTGCGGTTGCCGCTCCCGGAAATGCCAACGCAATCGCTTTCGTGTCCTCCGGCAGAGCAGTGCCAAATCATGAAGTACGCGTTGTGGATGACGCTGGCCGCGAAGTCGCCGATCGCACCGAAGGTTTCCTGTGGTTTCGCGGTCCATCCGCGACCAGCGGCTACTACGATAATCCGAAAGCAACGGCAAAGCTGTTTCCTCTTGGCCCGGCGACTGATGGCGAATTCGCGTGGGTGGACACGGGCGATCGTGCATATCGCGCCGATGGCGAAATTTTCGTCACCGGCCGCTTGAAGGACATCATCATCAAGGGTGGCCGCAATCTTTATCCCCACGAAGTCGAGGAACTCGCGGGACGCGCCGCAGGAATACGCAAAGGCTGTATCGTGGCGTTCGGTCTAAAGGATTTCAGCAGCGGCACGGAGAAATTGGTGATCGTTGCGGAATCGAGGGAAACGGATCCGTCCCGCCGGTCAACGATCGCCGCCGCGGTCACCCACGAAGTGTCGCAAGGACTGGGGCTTCCGCCGGATCGCGTCGAATTAATTCCTCCAGGCAGCATTCCCAAAACGTCCAGCGGAAAATTGCGGCGCGAAGAGACGCGCGAACTGTACCTGCGAGGAACTCTCAGCGGGAAAAAAAGGCCCGCGTGGCTGCAGATTGCGCGCCTTGGCACGTCGGGAGCCGTAAAGAATATATTTCGAGGCGCGATGGCGGGTGTGCGTCGCGGCCTAGAAATTTTGCATGGGCTGTATTTTATTGCCCTCTTCATACTCTGCATCATTCCAGCGTGGGCGGGCCTGTTGTTCTTCCGCGACCATCGCGCTGCGGGACGCTACACTTCAGCGGCCTTGAAATTTCTGTTTTTCCTCTCGGGCACGCGCGTTCGAGTTGTAGGCAAGGAATTCATGGATACGCCTGGCGCGAAAATTTATGCTTCGAATCACACCAGTTATTTCGACGTGCTTCCTTTGATGATGGGCCTCGGAGTGCCCTACCGATTCATTGCTAAAGAAGAAGTCCACAAGATGCCGTTCATCGGTACATTTCTGCGCAAAATGGGCCATCTTTCTTTTGTACGCACCGATGCGAACGCGCGCCGCGACGCCGCGCAACAAATTGAAGCCTGCGTGCGCCACGGCGATTCAGTTTTCGTTTTTCCGGAAGGCACGTTCGTCTCAGAAGAAGGCGTCCGGCCTTTTCAGCTCGGCGCATTCAACGCGGCAGTCGCCACCGGGGCACAGGTGGTGCCCGTTTCGCTTGCCGGTACGCGTCGTTTTCTTCGTGATGGGACATATCTTCCGAGGCCCACGTCTGTGACCATCACGCTTTCGGCGCCTGTACGGCCGAAAACTCCGGAGCCTGATTCCTCCGACTGGCACGAAGTCGTCCGTCTGCGTGACGCTACCCGTGAACAGATTGCGCGCCATTCTGACGAACCGCTGCTCTAAAAAAGTTCCCGCTCATACGCATATATATCTCTGTAAAGAAACACTTTATACTCCTGATCTTTGCAACTTTCACAGCTCGCGTCGCATCTCTTTAGACAACACAAATTTGAACTTGCGTATCGCCGCTTCCCTGCCTGAAGCGCGCCGCGCACGTGAAGCCGCGCATTCTGGCGCGCGCTCGCGCGATAAAACATCCATTTGGAGGAACTATGAAATTGAAGGTCGTAGTGTGCCTATTGGCTTTTGTTTGGCTCTTCGGCGCGGCAGCACAAGCGCAGGACGTGTCGAAATTTGACGTGTTCGCGGGATACTCCTACGTGCGCGCAAATCCTGCCACTTCTGGAATCGATAGTTTCAGCATGAATGGCGGCAGCGCATCGCTCGCCTATAATGCAAATAACTGGCTCAGCGCAGTCGCCGATTTCGGCGGCTATCACACCAATAATATTCTTGGCACCGAAATTGACGGGACACTCTCCACTTATCTTTTCGGCCCGCGCATATCCTATCGCCACGATTCACGAATCACTCCGTTCGGCCAGGTGCTCTTCGGCGTTGCGCACATCGGTGGCGATAACGGATTGGCATTTTCCACTTCGAATAATTCTTTTGCCATGGCGATCGGAGGCGGCGTGGACTTCAAGGTCTCCCACCGTTTTTCGATTCGTCCAGTGCAGGTGGACTACCTGATGACCCATTTCAACGAACTTGGCTTGGGAGCGCAAAATCAAAACAACCTGCGCGTTTCCACGGGCGTGGTCTTCCACTTCTAAATTAGCTTTTACGGACAACTGGCTCCGACGGTCATTCCGACCCTGGTCCGTCATTCCGAGCACGGCGAGGAATCTCTCTTGCCGATGCTTGATCCATCTTCGATTTCGGTTGCCCGGTGCAGGCACAAGGGGCCCATGCGGCAGGCGTGGGCCCGGTGCACCTTTTACTCCCTTGGCAGCTGCATGCAACGTACGGCGCTCCACTGCGTGGACTCGGTTCACTGCAGCGTGTAAATGACTGTGATGAAAGTGTCGATCTCCACAGGCTGTCCATTCAAATATGTCGGTCTGTAGTGCCACTGCCTCACAGCGTCCAGCGCAGAACTGACGAACAGTGGATCGCCACTCACGACTTGCAGTTCTTGTACGCTTCCGTCCGTCCCGATCAATGCATGCAGTTCCACCTTGCCGCTTCTACGGGTTTGTCGCGCCAGCGGCGGGAATAAAGGTTCAATGCGGCGAGTTAATAACGCCGGATCGATATGCGATTCATGTATCCGCTGGTTCTCGTGAGTAACCTCTTCAGTGCGAGGCGGTTGCGGCCGCGAGTCTAGAATTGGGATCCCATAAGCGTTTCCGTTGCCGGTTGAGTTGGTAATAGCTCCGGGAATCTCTGGCTCGCCCTGGACATCTTCGCGCTCGAGAATTCGAACCGTCGGCGGAATTTTGGTCGGTTGGAAGCAATAAAGGCAACGCACAATATGGGTGGTCCCGGTTGACGGCTGAGTTGGCTGCCGTGGAGCTGGGCTATTCCGATATGGTGGAATTGGCACCACAAGTTTCCCGACCAGTTCCGCGGGCTTCGCAAACAGCGGCGCAATCACAAAAACTGCCAGCGCCGCGCTTTGTAACGCAACAGAAATTCCCACCGCACGACGTTTAATTTTTCTTTCTCGCGCGGTCTCTTCCTCGTCGCCTTCCACCAGGCACCCGCTAAATGCGCCTGGGCACAGCTCCGCCTTTACTCGTTCTCCGCTGGACATCACACACCTCCAAAGAGAAATTCTTGCGAGGTTCAGATTTGCCGCGCCAGCTTCCGCGAGTTTTCAGGGCTTGTGCTTATAAGCTCTGAGCTAAAAAGTTGCCTTGCGGTCTCTGGCGCGGCGCTCGCAGGGATGTGAGGTGCGCGCGTCCTCATGCATCTTGGACACCGCCTGGATAGTTCGGTTCCCCGAATTATTTGCCGTCCTTATGATGCGACCTGGCGTACTTCGCTAGACGCGCTCCGGGCCGTCGGCCACGCCCGGGCATCGGGTTCCTTATAAGTACCGTCCTTTCTGCGTAATACACGATTTTTGTAACGTTTTCGCTCTTCACTGCATCTGTGTAGAAGGACGTGGATCCAATTCACGGGTGACCGTTAGCGGTCATCGGAGGGCTTTCCATGGAACGGCATAATCCCGAAACAATCGGGGTGCGCCGCACCGGCTGGGCAGCTCTGGACCGCGATCCGCAGCTGGACACAGTAGAATTTCATTGTCCCCACTGCGGCCACCGCGATCAGAAGAATGCCCGCCGCGAGCGCACTCAATATCACTTTACAGACGGCTTTCTGCAGGATTTACAAGGCGAAGCCACGCAGTGCCACTCTTGCAAACGCTATCTTCGCGTAGTTCCCATTATCTTGCTGCATGATCAGGATGAGACACGGCGCTTCGCTGCAGTTTTCGCAGACGAGCCGTTGGCTGTCGCAGGCTGATTGCAAACAGACACGATCGGCAACAAAAAGCGCCCCGATTTATTTCTCGGGGCGCTTTTGCTTTGGTTCAAATTTTCAGTTGCTGGCTTTACACTTAGCGCCAGCGACGCAACCGCGCATCCCAGTAGCGATGCCGAGGCGCGTAGTAACCGTAGCGATACCGCGGTCCAACGACGTACGCTGGGCCGACATATGCTGGGCCAACGTACGCGCGTCCCCAGTAAGGCGCAGGCGGTGCGTAGTATTCGCCTACCACTACGGGTCCGCCGAATCCCACAACGACCTGCGGCCTGGCGGATGCAGTGCCTGCTCCCAGGAAGGCCAAAAAGCCCCCATCAATGCAACTCCCAATACCACTTTCCATGCCACACCGCTTTTAGCTTTCGCCAGTAGTTTCATTTTGTCCTCCCAACCTGCTGGTAAAACACAGGCTTGCAGAAAAGGTTGCAGCTCCCCTTCCCACGTTGAAGGCGTTGAGGACA
>WNFT01007819.1_pt1 | contig 11564 bp, 9 predicted proteins | sample 5400191 | NCBI WGS metagenome assembly WNFT01 (sample SAMN13153359, study PRJNA577476) | soil metagenome | isolation source: 80 cm saprolite under Madrone tree | place: USA:California | collected 2016-06-14
TACGTGAAGGCGAGTTCCGCCCCATGCGCCCGCGTCGATTGCGCGATGCCCCAGGCAATCGATCTGTTGTTGGCAACGCCCAGGATCAGGCCGCGCTTGCCTGCCATGAGCCCCGCGGTTTCCGGCATAGGGTCCTCATCATGCCGGTAACGGCCGGCCGCCTCCTATGGCACAGCGTTTCGGGGGCCACAAGGCGAGGCTGCTCCCTCGCTGCTTCGCCGGGAAGAGGGGCGGGGCTTGTCCCGGCCATCCCGATAACCTGCGCACTGTGCGCTCCTGATCGAGATCGCCGGGACAAGCCCGGCGATGAGGAGGCGGCTGCCACGAGTTTTGTCTCTCTTACGTCGACCGCCAGAATGGAGCGATGTTTGGCGTCAGCCAACCCGAAACTCTTTTAGTGCTCAGCCGACATTAGAGTGGTCGCCCCGGTTGCCGGCGGACGCAGAGGACGGTTTAAGAGTACGGCGCCAAAGAGGTCAAAGTTGCGACACAAGGGGCGCGGCTATGGCGTTTCCTCGACCGTGCGTGCCAATCAATCCGGTGATTCATCCAACTCATTAATTATCTTGCACCAATCGCCATTGCGATTGAACCAAATCTGGCCACTATCGCACCAATGTTTATGGGGGATCACCCCCACCTTTGATGATTCTTCTTCCCTCCGCGACAAGAACCTTTGTGCTATTGCAGCAAATGAGTCGATAGCATGGCGAACATGAGGAGCAGGTGGGATGGCTTGAGCCTCCTCCAACAATTCGCCCTCATGGCCTGCATCGTCGTCGGAGCCGGAATGGTGGTGCTCGGCAGCTTCGTGTCCGCAGAGATCGAAGCGCATGTGGTGCGCAATAGCGCCGCCGCGACCGCCTCCTACATCAACAGCCTCGACCGGTCCTACCTGCAAGAGCTGACGACCAAATCGACGCCGAGCGAGGAGTCGCTGCGCGCCCTCGATAATTTGTTTAAGGATGCGGAGCTGGCCCGGCAGATCGTGTCCGTCAAGATCTGCCTCCCTGACAGGCAGATCGTTTACAGCACCAGCCGCGATTTCATCGGCAAGACTTTTCCGGTCAATCCCAAGCTGCTCAAGGCCCTGAAAGGCAAGGTGGCGGCGCGATTCGGGAGCCCGAAGGGCGAGGCTGACGCGGTCGAGAGTGGCCTGCACGTGCCGTTGCTTGAGATTTATGTGCCGATCCATGAGAAAGGCGGCGATAACATCGTTGCCGTGGCGCAGCTCTTTGCCGACGCCGCTCGCCTTAAGGCCGAACTTGATGGCGCCCGCCTGGAGAGCTGGATTGCGGTTTGCGGGGTGGCGCTGCTGCAAATCATTTTGCTCTACGGCATCGTGTGGCGAGGCAACAAGACGATCGAATCGCAGCGCACGGTGCTCGTCGATGCGCGTCGCGCCTCGGTCGAAATGAGCGAACGCTTTCTGCACCGAGTCGGCGCCGATCTTCATGATGGCCCGGCACAGCTCATCGGCCTGGCGTTGTTGAGACTCGATACCCTGCGTCCGCTCCTCGCCGCAGAGCATTCGCAGTCCGAAGAATTCGACAAGATCCGCACTGTGCTCCAGGACTGCTTGCGGGAGATCCGGCATCTTTCCGCCGGACTGGCTCCGCCTCACCTGGACAGCTTGCCGCTACGCAAGGTGTTGGAGCTGGCGGTTCGCCAGCATCGGCAGCGGACCGGCAGCGCCGTGAACGCCGCCATCGGCAAGCTGCCGGCGAACATATCGTCATTGCACAAGGTCTGCATTTATCGGTTTGTGCAGGAGGGGCTAAACAATGCCTACCGTCACGCCGCCGGTATTGGGCAGACCGTCCACGTCGCCAGCGATGGCCGCGAGCTTACCGTCGAAGTCGCGGACAAAGGGCCGGGGTTTTCTCCTTCACACAGCCACGGCGAGGATGGACTCGGATTGGCGGGTTTGCGCGACCGCGTCGAATCGCTGGGAGGGGAATTCTCGCTGGAAGCACAATTGGGGCGCGGCACCAGACTGCGGGCGTCATTTCAAGTGGCCGACGCTGGAGCAAAACATGCCTAATCCGGTCCGCCCGCCGGCATGGGCGATCATCCGCCATTTCAGCAGCTATTCCCGGTCGACTTGAGCCACTCGGTCGTCATGCGCGGGCATGCTTCAACCGAGACCGACACTTGCTGAACGTATCGATATAGATGCTGCCCGCGCAAGCATTTACTCAAGCATTTACTAACGTGCGCCAGCGCCCACGTCTATTGGCGCATCTGCACCGATGGGAACGACTCGGCATATCGAAAAACGCGCCCGTTGAATGGAACGGGAAGCCTGCGCCCACGGTGCTCTGGAGCTTTGCGACGCCCGTCGCGGCTGTGGGGTTGAAATCAGGGGCGCGCTGCATTGTCTTCAGCACGCCGGATCAACCTGGATGATGCAAGACGGAGCCAACTCGTGGGAGGCGGCCGCTTCCTGCGCATGACGCCCATAATGTTGCAGCGCTATGGCCCATCACCACCCGGATTTTCACCAAGACGCGGCGGAGGCGGTATCGAAGTCGCCCAGGCTATCGGGCAAGAATCGGATGAAAATACCGGGAACAAAGCGCGATAAACCGTCTCGAACGTCATCCAAAAAAGCTGAACTTTCAAGAAGAACCCACTGGAGCACCTCGTTCGGGACGAGGGGGTCGCAGGTTCAAATCCTGCCACTCCGACCAAAAAAACACCGCAGAATCGGGCAAAATCGAACCGGGACATAAACGGCCCGACCGCGCCGGGACAGATATCGGGACAGAAAACGTCCCGCCATGCCCTTGCCGACGCAACAATCACCTTCACCATCGCCCCTGTGCTCGATAAGGACGGCCGCCGCGCCTACTCGACACGAGGCCCGCTGTTCATCGCCATGGTGGATGGCCGCCGCGTCGTGGAACGGAGCCCACAGCCTCTCTGCGATACCTGCCGCGCCCTTCTGGGGGAAGGGATCGACCCCAGCACGCCCATTGTGATGCGCCATGGGAATTCACCCCATGATGCCTTGCGCTCGACGGTCGGCGCAGCGGCCCGGCTGACCGTCTTGGATACAGCCCAAGGAAAGCCGGTCTTTCGTCCATACAGGATGGCACCGCCGGCTATTGCTGGTGGGGCGCCTGTAAGCGGGACGGCGGTGATCGCTAGGGCAGGGACGGGAGGCTTGTCCATGACCCGCCAGCAAGCCCTCGACCGCATAGAGCGTCTTGTCGATCACATCGACAAATATCCCCTCAAAAATTGTTCGGCAGAGCGCCGGGAACTGGAAGATTTGAGGGCGTTGATTGACCGGCTGGACCGGGACGCGGCGCGGAAGCTCAAGGGGAGGGCGGCGTGAACGTCATCTATCTAGCAAAGAAATGCGCAGATGTGTATGGCCGCTCGCTTGGATCAGTCTACGTCCTTTCGAGCGGCAATGATCCCTTTGCCGTCAATCAACCGGCTCGGTTGAAGCGAGCGCATTGGTTTGCCGACGTATGGCGACGCCTTGGTCTCCCACGCCAGCGCATCCACCTTCGGGCAATTCACTATCGGATCATTTCCCAAGACAAACCGGTCGCCATGCCGAATGGCGATAATTATGAAAACACCCTAGAGTGCTGGCGTTATCTTCTCGACGGCGCGCGGGATGCCCGCTATCTGCAACTGGTGCCCTACGCGAACATCATCGATGCTCGCACCGAAGCGCCAATATGCCACTTCCACGCCTATAGTGGCGATGCGAAAATCTGCGCCGAAGACGGCGAAGATATATCATTGGAACCACTCGACGACGATGGCGGGTCACTGCGGATAGTCAACACGTCACTCAAAATCTGGAAGGCGTTTGAGTATCCGGATGTGCCGGATTTTCCCGATATTGATTTGCCAATATTGGAATTAACTCAACCACCAAAACTCTTGCCGCGACTGCACGTCGAGATATGGGTTGAGAAATCCACGATGGCGGAGGTGCTCGATCCCATTGCAGAACGCTACAGCGCCAATCTCGTAACTGGCGTCGGCGAGCTAAGTCTGACCAGATGCTATGAACTGATCGAGCGCGCCAACGCGAGCGGCCGTCCAGTCCGCATTCTCTATCTGTCGGATTTTGATCCGGGCGGCAGGTCTATGCCGATTGCCGTCGCCCGCAAGATCGAGTTCATGCTTCGCCAACAAAACCTCGTTCTCGATATCCAGGTGCGGCCGATCTTGCTGACGCACGAACAATGCATTCGCTATCGCTTGCCCCGCACGCCGATCAAGGAAACCGAGAGACGCGCGGCCAAATTCGAAAAGCTATTTGGCGAAGGCGCAACCGAACTCGACGCCCTCGAAGCCCTGCATCCGGGCGAGCTAGCCAAGATCGTCACGCGCGAGATCAAAAGATATCACGATCGCACGCTACAGGAGCGTGTTGATGATTGTGTCGCCGAGCTTGAAGGAGAAATCGAAGATTTCAACAACTCCGTTCACGAACGCCATCAGGACGACATCGACGCTATCGAGGCAGAGCGCAACGAAGACATTGAAGCTCTCAACAAGGCGTTGCATCCCCTAGAGGGCCGGTTCAGCGAAGTAGCCAGGGACTTCAATAGGAAGGTGCAATCGATTGAGGCCGAATATAAGCAGCACATCACGGCATTTGACGAAAAGATTGGGCCTATCGAGACGCAACGCGATCGGTTAGTGGCCGATTTCAATGCAAGGGAGGCTGAGCGCGAAGCGCGATTAAACGCCATACGGCAAGCCGTCGCCGAAGAACTCAGAGGCCGCTCGGACGCGCCTGCTCTCGATAATGTCGAATGGCCAGAGCCCGCGTTCAATGAAGACCCGAGCCCGGTTTACGACAGCGGACGAGACTTCATACAGCAAGTCCGTCGATTCAAATGGTTTCAACGGAATTGGTCGGAACCCGCGGACGACGACGAATGAGCGCAGTTCACAAAATCGTGTAGCCTGCTTTCGGAACTGCGAACATACCTGAATCGAAAGCCCCCCGGTGGGCACGAATCCATCGAGGGGCTTAAAAGGTAAATCGGCAAACGGTGGCAACGTTTCCGATTTCGATCGAGAACGGGAATGAATTCTCGATTGGCTTTATATAGCCGAACAATGCGGCAAGATAAAGCCCCTTCTCAAACCTCCCGAAATAGCCGCGATAGCCAAGCCCGTCTGTCGGGTGTGGGTCCGCGAGTCTATCCAGGTCTGATGCGGGAAACCTTCGGAACGCCAGGACGCAGGGCAGAAAGCACCTGCACGGGACGCGCGGCTGTTCGATCGGCTGCGATGCCCCCGCCGTCAGACGAGAGCGCGGTCATAGGGTTGACAGGCTGACCCCAACCACACAGACCGTAGATCGAATGTGTCTCGCAGGCTCCACACTGCCAGAACAGCACACCTTGTCCCTTCCTAGGGCGAGGTGTGCCCGACTCACCACCTGCCAGCAACCGGGGGGGTGCCCAGCGGCAGGGGGGCGATAGCCCCCGAGAGCTAACCAAACCCCCTTCCAACCAGTTAGCCACTTGAACAAATATCTAGGTAGGGAGCAATTTCCCAACCTTGTACGAATCTCTAGGTAGGTGGCTTTACGCGCGCGCGTTTTTTTGCGTAGGCGAGAGAACACCATGCTCATCGGCGACAGCGGCCAACCCAAATTAACCGGCATCCGCGGTGGCGGCGGCGCGCGGCCATCGCTCAACACCATTGCCCGGCTTGCGCATTGCGATAAGCGAACTGTGAAGGATGCGATCGCTCGCATGACCGACCTCGGATTTCTCCACCATCCGCCGCCCCGCAAGAACGGCCACAAGTCGAAAACGACGTCATGACGTGCCCCGACGGCTTGCGAAAGCGAGCCTAAAGCGGGTGGCCGGATGTACCCCCAAGTGCTGGCCGGGTGCACTCCAGATGGTGGCCGGGTGTCCCCCGAACGGACATATTGAACAGAGGGGAGCCAAAGAGTTAGACCACGCCGAGGTTCGTCACCGCGACGTTCACGGCAAGTTGCGAGGTCCCATGGCAAAAACGACTAAGCAGGCAAAAAAGTCTGCGAAAGCGCCGAAGACTGGAAAGGCGCGTAAAAAGGCAGGGGCGGCGACAGGCGCGACCGCTGCCGGTTTTCACGAGGGTAGCCGGTCAGAGATTTTAGCGGACTATCTATTTTCGGCATGGGGAACTGTGACTCCTGCAAGACGGCAAAGCGACTACGGCCTCGATCTGTACTGCACCTTGACCGAACGACTTGGGCAACTGGCGCGCGTTCGGGAGTACTTCTCTGTCCAAGTGAAAAGCGAAGACAACGCCATTTGGCAGTTCAACGATGTTGATTCCGTCAAATGGCTGGTCGGACATCCACTTCCCCTGTTCCTTTGCAGGATCAACAAAAAGAAAGGCATTGTTCGTGTCTATCACACGATTTCGAGATTTCAGATTTGGTCGTTGGGACGCATGCCTCCGCGCGTTGAACTAATACCTGGAGATGGTCAAAACGGAGAATTTGATGCCTGTGCTGGGCTGCCAACTTGTTCTCTGTCGGCTCCAATATTGGAGATTTCTCTTGCTGATCTCGCGGACGATGTGCGTATGGAGCAACTCCGAGGAGTGTTTGAATACTGGGTGGGTCTCGATCGATACAATTGTGAACTCGTGCGCGCTGGGCTGCTTCGATTCCGACGACCGTCGTCATATGAAACTAACAAGATGCCATCCACCAACATTCAAGGCAGTTTAGCATTTGCCGATGATCAAGTTCTCAAACGCGGTATCGTTCGGCTTTCCGAAGCCATTGAATGTATCGGTGGTCAACTGGCGCATTCATATCGAGGGAATCTTGCGTTCGGTCTTGAGGCCGCCCTGCTGCTTGACCGGATACAAAAGGAATTTAATGACGCATTCGATGGTGATCCGTTTTGGGGAATGCGCGTTCCGGGCTTGTTGCACCAGTTCGTCGTCGAACCACTCCGGAAACTCAACGGAAGCAATTATTCCTATGCCGGCTTGGAGGACGTGGAGAAGTCGTTAGCGGACCTACCTCTTGTAAAACAATTTCTCGAAAAGTAAGGAGGCTGCCGGGTGTAGCGACGGCGCACAAGGAGCCTTCACTAGCCTCGGGCAGAGCTAGTTCCCAGTCCTTCCCCTTCTCTGCTACTCTCTGCCGTGGGGCTATGCCGTTGGCTTCAAAGAATCGATTTGCTTTTTTCATTTGGGGGCCGCCATGGCAAATCCAGAGCACGTCAAGATACTGAAACAAGGGATCGCCGAGTGGAATGCGTGGCGTGCGGAAGCAGAGACCGTCAGCGTAGACTTGACCAGCGTAGACCTGCGCGGCGCGAACCTGGTCGGCGCAGACCTGGACGGCGCAAACCTGACCGACGCAAACCTGAGCAACGCAAACCTGGACGCCGCACGCCTGTACAGCGCAAACCTGCGTGGCGCACAGCTGAACGACGCACGCCTGCGCGGCGCAAACCTGCATAGCGCAGACCTGCATGGCGCACACTTGCATGGCGCACGCCTGAACGACGCAAACCTGGGCCTCGCAAACCTGCGCCTAGCAAACCTGAACGGCACAGACCTGAGCGCCGCAGAACTGTACGGCGCAGACCTGCATGGCGCAGACCTGCATGGCGCACGCCTACACCGCGCATTCCTATACCTAGCAGACCTGAGCGGCGCAGACTTGAACGGCGCACACCTGGACTTCTCACACCTGCACAGCGCAAACCTGCATGGCGCAGACCTGACTGAATCGATGTTACAAGGAACCGTTTTTACGAATGTCGACCTCACCAGCGTCATCGGTTTGGAAACATGTAAACATAGAGAGCCAAGCACCATCGACCATCGAACCCTCCAATTATCCAACCCACTACCCCTTCGGTTCCTTCGCGGCGTTGGTCTTCCAGATAATTTGATCGACTACCTGCCGTCGCTCTTCGATAGGGCAATCCAGTATTATTCGTGCTTTATCAGCTATTCGAGCAAAGACCAAGAATTTGCCGATCGCATCCATGCAGACTTGCAGAACAACCGTGTTCGCTGCTGGTTCGCGCCACATGATATGAAGATCGGCGACAAAATATTGATGCGATCGATGCAGCTATCCGGCTGCGAGACAAGGTCCTGTTGATCTTGTCCGAACACTCGATCAAGAGCGATTGGGTCGAAGACGAGGTAACGAAGGCATTCGAAGAAGAGCGAAAGCGCGGGCAAATCGTTCTATTCCCGCTTCGCCTCGACAACGCGGTCATGGAAACGAACGAGGCATGGGCGGGGAAGCTACGTGCACGCCATATCGGGGGCAGCTCGGCAAGCAGGCCAATTGCCAGGTGGTGGTGACGCTGTCGATCGCCAACCATCATGCCAGCCTGCCGATCGCCTATCGACTGTATCTGCCGCAGGAGTGGATCAACGATAGGTCCCGCCGCGCCAAGGCGCATGTTCCGCGCGCGATCAGGTTCAAGACCAAGCCGCAGATTGCGCTGGAGCAGATCCGCGCGGCTCTGCTGGCGGGCGTTGCCCCCGGCGTAGTGCTGATGGATGCGAGTTATGGGTCCAACAGCATCCTGCGCCAAGCTCTCACGGAGTTGGGGCTGTGCTACGTGGCAGCCATCGTGTCGAGCGTCAAAGTGCGCCCGATGCGCAAGGACAATCCGAAGCCGCCGCGCGTCAGTGTCGAAGCCCTGGCACTCAGCCTGCCCAAGCACGCCTGGCGCACCATCACTTGGCGAGAAGGCACCAACGAGCGGCTGCAGTCGCGCTTTGCCCGCGTACGCGTGCGCGTCGCGCCAATCCGGGGCGAAGCACGGTTCGCCGAAGAGACACTGCTCATCGAATGGCCCAAGGGCGAGGCCGCGCCCACCAAATTCTGGCTCGCAACCGTCGACCGCAACATGTCGTTCCGCGGCCTCGTCGATCTCGCCAAGCTGCGCTGGCGCATCGAGCGCGATTATCACGACCTCAAGCAGGAAATCGGCCTCGGCCACTATGAGGGCCGCGGCTGGTCGGGCTTCCATCATCACGGCACACTGTCAATCGCCGCCTACGGCTTCCTGATCTCCGAACGGGAGAGGATTCCCCCCTCAGCACCACATTCCGCCGCTTGGATCGAAAAATCTGCCGTTCCCAGTGGTTATCGACCCCGCGGCGCCCCCGATCCGGCCGCAACGCCACGTTCCCAACTCGATCGCCACGATCCATCGCCTGTTGGCCGTCGCGATTGCCACAACCCTTCTCAGGTGCCAGTGTTGCGCCCGCCGCTTTCCGCGGAACCGGCGACGGAATTTATGATGCAGTAGTACTAGCCCGCCAAACCCCGGCCTGGAAGCCGGGTACGCGACAGGCCTATCACGCCATCAGCCTTGGGTTTTACGAAGGCGAACTGCTGCGTCGGATCGATCCGCTGCACCGGAGTCTCGGGCAATTCTTTCAAGACGAGATAGCCTCTCCGCTGGGACTGGACTTCTACATCCGCCTGCCTGAGGCGATTCCGAACTCGAGATTTGCGACAAACCTTTACAGGGCCCTCATAACGAACCCGGGGTCGGCGCTGCCACATGATGAAAAGAGAGTTTACGCGCGCAACGTTGAAGTGCCCGCCGGCGGCGGCGTCGGAACCGCCCGATCAATGGCGCGGGCCTACAGCGTTTTCGCGACTGGCGGTCGGGAATTGCAGCTGCGGCCGGAGACCTTGCAAGCGCTAATTGCGCCCGCGGTTCCTGCGGAATCTGGATTCTACGATGAGTGCATGAAGGGCGAGATGCGATACTCGCTTGGATTCTTCAAGCCCGGACCGACTTTGCGATTCGGTCAGCCTGGCTCGTTCGGGGCACCCGGAGCGGGCGGCTCCTTCGCCTTCGCCGATCCGCAAGCCGGGATCGGATATGCATATGTCACCAACCGTATGGGCACGGCACTGACGGGGGATCCGCGCGACCTGGCACTGAGAACGGCGATACCCACGAGGGCCATCGAGCACGCAGCCGCCGCCGCTTCGGCAACATCTGCGTGATGTCCATCGTCGAACTCAACTGGCACTGCTCTTTGCGCGCCGTACGCGAGCAAATACACGATCCGTCGACATGAACCGTGCGAGCATCGACGGCACAAGCTTGACGGGTTCGACTTGTTGGCCATGCTCTTGCGCAAAAACCTCGGCGTAGGCAACCAGATCGCGGTGCACGGCGGCGGGCAGTTCGATGGTAAGCTTGACCGGCCGGTCATCAGGAATGGCGGAAAGCTTCAGCTTAGCCATTGGGTAAAGCTCAACTCTGGTAGGGCGCGAGTACGAGGTCGCGATTGACGACGACGCGGACCGGAAATCCCGGCCGGATGGTGATGGTCGGCTGGATGTTGAGGTTGCGGCGCACGACCTGCTGGCCGGTCTGGTTCAGGCTGTCGGTGCTGCCGCGCCGCAGCGCCGTCACGATGGCGCTGTCGTTGTTGGTGGCGCCAAGTTCCGCGCCGATGCCGAGCACGGTCGAGAGCGCGGCTGCCATGGCGAGCCGGCTCCAGTGCTGATCGACCTCGTCTTCAAGACCCGAGAAGCCCTGAGCGTCGGCGCCGGGCTGGCGCTCCAATACGATCGAACGGCCGTTCGGCATGATCAGCCGCGTCCACACCAGGAGCACACGATCCTGGCCGAAGGAGATCTGGCTGTCATAGGCGCCGACGAGCTTCGATCCTTGCGGGATCAGCAGGAATCTGCCGCTCGGGCTATCATAAACATTCTCGGTCACCTGCGCGGTGACCTGGCCGGGAAGATCGGAACGAATGCCGGTGATGAGGGCGGCCGGAATGACTGCGCCAGCCTGGACCACGTAGCGGGAAAAGGGATTTTCCAGGCGATCGGGGCTGACGGTTTTGCGATCGACCGGGCCGTTCAGGAAGGCCGACTTGCGGTCCTGCATGTTGAGGAGCGACTCCGGATCGAGCGGTGGCGCATCTGTTTGTCCGGCTGGGGTTGCTGTCTTCTGGTCCGCTGGAGGAGCCGCCGGGGTCGCTGCCGCAGGCCGCTCCCGCGTGCTGGTGGTGGCGAAGAGACGGCTGGTGCGCGCTGACTCGGCTTCCTGCGCGATGCGCTGCTGTTCGGGGTCCACGGCTCCCAGGCCCTGTATCTGCGGGCTGAGCACCGGCCGGCCGAGATCGCCCGGCAAGGGCGGGCCGAGCGGCGGTATTCCGGACGGGGCCAGGTTGTTCTGGGGAATGCCGGCATAATCGCGCGGCAAGGTTGAGAGGCCCTCAGGCGTGGCTTTCGTTTCGGTGTTGTAGAGCTCAGGCCCACCGCCAGACTTCTTGTTTCCCTGATAGAGGGCCCAAATCAGTGCGCCACAGACGGTGATGGCCGTGAAGCCCGCAAGACTCGTCAGCACCTTGCGAGAGAGCCGCATCACCGGCGGCCGGTCACTGCGCAGACGCAATTCGGCAATGGGTTCGTGGCTCTGTCCGGTTTGAGCCTGTTCCGGTTCGTTCACCACGCCAGTCTCCCGTCGGTGCGTACGATGCGAACACGGCGCTCGGAGCCGCTAGCGCCAAGACGCAGTTCGGCGGCGGCGAACAGGCGATCGACGATCATGTGA
>WNFT01009616.1_pt1 | contig 11564 bp, 11 predicted proteins | sample 5400191 | NCBI WGS metagenome assembly WNFT01 (sample SAMN13153359, study PRJNA577476) | soil metagenome | isolation source: 80 cm saprolite under Madrone tree | place: USA:California | collected 2016-06-14
TCCGAACCAGGGAAACCACGGCGAGGACGTCAAGGAGTGCTACTTCTACCTCGACAACACGCCCAGCCACTCCTACATGAAGTGGCTCTACAAGTACCCGCAGCGGGAGTTCCCCTACGCGGACCTCGTGAACGAGAACCTCCGGCGGGCGGGGAAGGGGCCGGAGTACGAGCTGCTCGACACCGGGATCTTCGACGACGACCGCTATTTCGACGTGTTCGTGGAATACGGCAAGGCCAGCACCGAGGACATCGTGGTGAAGGTGACGGCCTGGAACCGCGGGCCCGAGGCGGCGCCCCTGCACCTGCTGCCCCACCTCTGGTTCCGCAACACCTGGGCGTGGAGCGGGGAGGCGTCGTCCGAGCCCATCGTGCGGGCGGGTAGCCCGGGGGCCGGCTTCCTGACCATCGTGGCCGACGACCGCACGGCGGATCCCCTGAAGGGCCTGCCCGTCATCTATCGCCTCGGGGCCCGCCATCTCTACGTGGAGGGCGCCGGCCGCCTCCTCTTCACCTACAACGAGACGAACGCTCCGCGGGTCTGGGGCCCCTCGGCGAAGAGCCGGCGCCCCTACGTCAAGGACGCCTTCCATCGTCACGTGATCCACGGCGAGGACGCCGTGAATCCCGACGAGGTGGGGACGAAGGCGTGCGCCCACCTCCGGTACGTGGTCCCCCCCGGGGGCTCCGTGAGCCTGCGCATGCGACTCACCCCCGACCGCCTGGAGGCGCCTCTGGCGGACGTGGACACGGTCCTGGCCCAGCGGAAGGCGGAGGCCGACGAGTACTACAAAGCCATCCAGCCCGAGGCCGCGAGCGAGGACGAGAAGCTGGTGCAGCGGCAGGCCTTCGCCAATCTTCTCTGGACCAAGCAGATCTACATCTTCGACGTGAACCTCTGGCTGGAGGGCGACAACCCGAAGTGGCCGCCCCCGCCCTCGCGCCGGGAGATCCGCAACTCCCACTGGCGCCACCTCAACTCGATGCGCATCCTGTCCATGCCGGACAAATGGGAGTATCCGTGGTTCGCCGCCTGGGACCTCGCCTTCCATTGCGTGCCCTTCGCCGTGGTCGACCCCGACTTCGCCAAGGAGCAGCTCTGGCTCCTCCTGTTCGAGCAGTTCCAGCACCCCTCGGGGCAGATCCCGGCCTACGAGTGGGAGTTCTCGGACCTGAACCCGCCGGTGCAGGCCTGGGCGGTCTGGCGCGTCTACAACATGGACCGCATCCGCACCGGCCGGGCCGACCGCATGTTCCTCGAGGGCTGCTTCCACAAGCTGCTCATCAACTTCGCCTGGTGGATCAACAAGGTCGACCGCGCGGGGAACAACGTTTTCGAGGGAGGGTTCCTCGGCCTCGACAACATCACCCTCTTCGACCGCAGCCAGCCCCTCCCCAACGGAACCGTGCTCGAGCAGTCCGACGCCACCGGCTGGATGGGCATGTTCTGCCTGAACCTGATGCGCATCGCCCTCGAGCTCGCGAAGGAGAACCCCGTCTACGAAGGCCTCGCCACCAAGTTCTTCCAGCACTACATCTACGTGGGGGCGGCCATGAAGAAGATGGGGGGCCGCCACTACCAGCTCTGGGACGAGGAGGACGGCTTCTTCTACGACGTCCTGCGCCACCGCGACGGCCGCTACGAGAAGGTGCGGGTCCGGTCCCTGGTGGGCCTCATCCCGCTCTACGCGATGGAGCGCCTGGAGGACCACTGGATCGCCTCCTTCAAGAGCTTCCGCAAGAGCATGGACTGGTTCCTCACCAACAAGCAGCACATCGTGCAGAACGTCTGCTACCCGGTGGAGCGGGACGGCCAGCGGGTCCACGTCCTGGCCATCGTGGACGAGGCGCAGATGCGCCGGCTGCTCGACCGGATCCTGGACCCGGACGAGTTCCTCTCTCCTTTCGGCCTGCGCAGCCTCTCGCGCTGCCACGAGCGGCATCCCTTCCGGCTGGGGACGGCCGAGGTGTGCTACGAGCCGGGAGAGGCGGAGTCGAAGATCAAGGGCGGCAACTCGAACTGGCGGGGGCCGGTGTGGTTCCCGACGTCCTTCCTCATGATCGAGTCCCTGCGCAAGCTGGGGACCGCCTTCGGACCCGACCTGGAGGTGCCGGTGGGGGGCGACGACGACGACCGGCGCGGCCTCTGGGAGGTGGCGGAGGAGATGGCGAACCGCCTGATCCGCATCTTCACCCGCGACGCCTCCGGCCGGCGGCCCGTCCACGGGAACCGCCGCAAGTTCCAGGACGATCCGCACTGGCGCGACCTGATCCTGTTCTACGAGTACTTCCACGCGGACACCGGCGAGGGACTGGGGGCATCGCACCAGGCGGGCTGGACCGCGCTCGTGGCGTCGCTCATCGACGAGTGGCGCCGGCCGCGGCAGACGGGCTAGCTCGTCGCTCCGTATGATCCATCCAGGCCCTGGCCGGGGCCATGGCGGGGCTCGGCGAGGTGTGGGTGGTGGCGCCGGAGGCGGAGCAGAGCGCCTCCTCCCACGCGATCTCGATCCACCGGCCCCTGCGCATCCGCGAGGTGCGGCCGCGCTGGTACGCGGTGGACGGGACGCCCACGGACTGCTCCTACGTCGGCATCAACCACGTGCTCAAGGACCGGCGCCCACGGCTCCTGGTCTCGGGGATCAACCACGGCCCGAACCTGGCCGACGACGTGACCTATTCGGGGACGGTGGCCGCCGCCATGGAGGCGTCGATGCTGGGCGTCCCCGCCATCGCCTTCTCCCTGGTGACCCGCCACGACTTCGATTTCACGGCCGCGGCGCGCTTCGCGGGGAGCCTGGTCGAGGCCGCCCTGGGACAGCCCTTGCCCCCCGCCATGCTGCTCAACGTGAACATTCCCCCGGGCCCCCAGCTGCGCGGCTACGCGGTGACCCGCCTGGGCAAGCACTCCTACGGCTTCGACGTGATCGAGAAGGTGGATCCCCGCGGGCGCAAGTACTACTGGATCGGCGGGAACGAGTACCAGCACGAGGACATCCCGGGCAGCGACTGCAACGCGGTGCTGCGGGAGGGGCTGGTGTCCGTGACCCCGCTCCACCTCGACCTATAGTGGCAGTGATCGACAGGAGGAACCGCCATGGGATTCGCGCTGAGCTCGTCGGCCTTCGCTCCGGGCGGGGCGATCCCCGCCCTCTTCACCTGCGAGGGGAGCGACGTCTCCCCGCCTCTCGAGTGGACGGGCCTTCCTCCCGGGACGAAGAGCCTGGCCCTGATCGTCGACGACCCCGACGCTCCCGACCCGCGGGCACCCCGCACGACCTGGGTGCACTGGGTGCTCTACAACCTTCCCGCCGCGGGCGGCCGGCTGGTCCAGGGGGTGCGCGCGGCCGACCTCCCGGCGGGGACCCGCGAGGGAACGAACGACTGGAAGCGCACCGGCTACGGCGGGCCCTGCCCGCCCATCGGCCGCCACCGCTACTTCCACAAGCTCTACGCGCTCGACTCCTTCCTGCCCGACCTCGGCCCCGCCACGAAGAAGGACGTCGAAAGGGCGATGGAGGGGCACGTGCTGGGGAAGGCGGAGCTGATCGGGACGTACGAGAAGGCAGCTCGCTAGGGGCGACGTCCCTCGGAACGCTTCGCGGCCGCCGCCGCGGCGCGGAGGTCCGCCACGAGCTCCTCCGGCTTCCAGTCGCTCCCGCGAATGGACCGGACGAGGGTGCCGTCGGGGGCCACCACCGCCGTGCGCAGGTTGTGTACCCACATCCCCTGATCGGGGTCGAAGTCGAGGCCCAGGAAGCCGCCGAGCTTCCGGATCTCCGCCGCGGACCCGGAGGCGAGCTCCCAGTGCGCGAACGGCCGCGGTCCGTCCCCCACGAAGGCGTGGCCGTAGCGCTTCAGCACCTCCGGGGTGTCGTGCTCCGGATCGAAGCTGATCGAGAGCAGGTGGGTGCGCGCCTGGAGGGCGGGCTCGGCGGCCAGGGCCTTCGCGGCCGCCTGGAAGTTGCGGGACATGAGGGGGCAGAACTCGGGGAGCGGGCAGCGCGTGTAGATGAAGGTGAGGGCGAGGACGCGGCCGCGGTAGTCGGCCAGACGGATCCTCTTGCCGTCCTGGTTGACGAGCCCGACGTCAGGGACGGCCGCGCCGGGCACTGGCTCTGGGGGCGAAGCCCGGGCCGAGGGGCGGGCGCTCTCCGGCGCTCTGTGGGTCACGACGAGGTCCTCGAGCCAATAGCGGTTGTCGCGGGTGATCACGAGCGAGGCCGTGACCTCGTCCCCCGGGGCCGCGACCTTCAGGAGCTGGTCGTCCCTCACCGGGAAGGCCATGATCATGGCGGGCATGTAGCCGGGGATGTCCTGGTGATCCAGGGTGAGAAGCTTCTGGACGAGGTCCACCTCGGTGACCTTGCCCTTCACGGGGTAGCGCTTGCCGCCGTCGAGGGTGGCCCGGCGGCAGGCCGGCCACTCGAGGAGGGCGACCGCGAGGACGAGCCCGATTCGGGCGGGGGCCCTCAGCGTGCGTCCCGCACGACGTACAGGTCGGCCAGCTTCCGGGCGTAGGAATACGCGAAGGCCTGCCCGTTCCGCGAGATCATCACGCGCATGATGCCCATGAAGCCCGCCCGATCGGGGGGGGCGATCTCCTGCCCCGGCTCCAACCGTCCGTTCCTGGGGTCGAGGCGCAGGAGGCGCACCACCGGGGTCTTGTAGTCCCGGTCTGCGAGGTAGAGGTGGCCTGCCTGGTCCCAGCCCACGGGCCGGAGCGGCTTCGAGAGGCCGGGGATCGGACGAGGCTCGCCCGAGTCGACGGGGTAGAGGCAGAGGCCGGCCCATTTCCCGCGCTCGCTCGCCTTGCATTCCATGACCACCGCCGCGCCGTCCGGCGTGAAGAGGTTCCGGTTGAGGACCGAGCCTTCCGGCAGGAAGGTCCGGGGAGGGCCGCCCTTCAGGTCCTGCAGGTACACACGGCGGGGTCCGCCCTTGTCGCGTGCCGTGTAGTAGATCGTCTGGCCGTCGGGGGGAACGAAGCCGGCCCACTCGTACTCGGAGAGGCCGGAGTTTCGCAGCGTCCGCGTCTCACCCGCCCCCGTGGGCACGATGTCGATATGGTCGCGGTCCCGCAGGGGAACCGACAGGACGGAGAGACCGTCGGGAGAGAGGCCCATGGCCCGGCCCGTGCCGAGGCGCACCGGGAGCGAGCCGTCGGTCTGGCGCAAGAACATCGTGTAGTCGGGGCCGCCGCCCTCTCCGCTCTCCATGAAGAGCAGGGTGCGGCCGTCGGACGAGAGGTCCTCGACCGTGGAGAGGTCGAGCCAGGAGAGGTCGCGCTCCGCGGGCTCGTCGAGACGGCGGAACCGGATCTCGTAGCGGAGGGTCGTGCGCTCGATGAGCACCCGTCCGTCGGGGGCGATGTCGTGCACGATCAAGCGGCCCATGGCCGGGAGCACGGTGCGGAGCCGGCCGTCGAGGGTGACCGCGTGGAGGGCGGAGTCGGCCCCCATCCGCGTCCCCGTGAACCAGACCTCGTCGCTCTTCGGCGACCAGGCGAGGCCCTCGATGCTCGCCCACCCGTCGGACAGCGTGCGCCTGGTACCCTTGCGGTCGACCACCACGACCGAGCCGCCGTCGTCGCCCCAGACCGGGTGCTCGAGGAACGCGACGCGCTGGCGGTCGGGGGCGATCCGGCCATGGGTCGGGCTGAGGGCCTCGCAGAGGACGGTCCCGATCGGGAACTCGACCTGGTGCGGTCCCTTCGACCTCCGCACGACAAGGAAGTCCGCCCCATCCGTCGTCCAGTCGGCGAGCATGACCCCGTCCAGCACCTGCCGGGGCGGGCCCCCGGCCAGGGGGGCGCGGGCGAGGGTGGCCTCCTTGAGGTACGCCACCTCCCCCTGGCGCGAGACGCCGACCACTCGGCTGCCCGGCACCTCCACCCGGCGCGACTCGCGGGTCTCGAGGCGCGACGCGTAGACGGCCGGCGGCTCGCCTTCCCAGGCCGCGCTGAGAACCACCTGGCCGTCGGGGGCGAAGCGCGCCGCCTCGACGGAGCCGCGGCGGAAGGTGAGGCGCTGGAACGAGGGCGCGGGGTCGGGGCCGCGCCGGGCGAAGGCGAAGTACAGGGCGGCCGAGAGGAGGACCAGCACCCCCGCCATGGCCAGCGCGAAGAAGGCCCGGCGGGGCTTCCGCTCGGGTTGCGGGTGGACGTGATCCGCCACGCCCTCGGGGCCCCCGGACCCCCCGGGTGCCCTGGGGCCCTCCGCTTCGGGCTCGAGGGCGGGTCGCGCCACGGCGGCGGGCCGCCGCCATTCCAGGATCGCCGGCCCGCCCCCGATCTTCTCCACGGGCCCGCCGATCCAGCGGTAGCCGCGCCGGGGCAAGGTCTCGACGTAGCGAGGGGTGAGGGCGGAGTCCCCGAGGACGGAGCGGATCTGGCGGATGCAGAAGTTCAGGGACTGCTCGAAGTCGACGAAGGTCCCCGCCGGCCAGACCTCGTGCTGGATCTCCTCCCGGGTGACGAGCTCGCCGGGATGGCCCGCGAGGAGCGCGAGGACCTTGAAGGGCTGGGGCTGCAGCTTGAGCAGCGCCCCCGCGCGGCGCAACTCGCCGCTCCGCAGATCCAGCTCGAAGGGACCGAAGTGCAGAGCGACGACTTCCTCGTCCTTCCTCTGTGGCCGCGGTGTGGTTTCCGTTCCCATCGCCTCCCTTCGGAGAAGCCCCGAGGATCAGTGTACCGGACTGCGCAAGCCCAGGGGATCCAACGGCTTGGACGGCGGGGGAACGACTCAGCGGCGCGTCAAGACGACGAGGCGGACGCGATTCCCGGGGGGCACGAACTCGAGCCGGTCCACCAGGCGGCGCATCAGGAACACGCCGCGGCCGCCGGGCACCAGCAGGTTCGGCGCGACGGTGGGGTCGGAGGTCGTCGTGTGGTCGAACCCCGGCCCCGCGTCCTTCACTTCCACCGTCGCCTGGCGTCCGGGGATGACGGTGACGGCGATCACGACCTGCGAGCCCGGCCGCAGATGATTGCCGTGGACGGCCGCGTTGGAGAGCGCCTCCGCGGTTGCCACCGCGAGGTCGGCCCGGCGGTCGGCGGAGAGGCCCGCGCCCTCCACCGCCTCGAGGATGCGCTCGACGGTGGGGGCGATGGCGGCCCGGAGGCTGGGCATGCGGAAGCGGCGGGGACGGGGCTCGGCCTTGCTTGCCCGACGGCGCAGGGGCGCCACGCGCGAACTCCTCTTGGGGCCGGGCATCGGGACGCTACGCGCGATTCTAACCGGAACCGCCCTCGGTTTGCCCCACCGGTGGTCCTGTGGTCAGCTTGGTGGCCCGGGGAAGCGATTCGGGTCTGGTGACCCGCGCGGCCTTCAAAGCCGTCCGGCTGCCGGCTGACGCCGGCAGCGGTAGGTTCGATTCCTACCCGCTTCCGCCACTCACCCGAAACAGCACAACACGTTGCGACGACGAGGGACCCGGAACGTACGCGGAACGTACGGGTTCTCTCGTGCGTTCTCGTTTTGCTCCTGTGCGTCGCGTCCGCGTGGGCACGCGACGCGACCGACGACCAAGAGGCGCGCGTCCAGGTCGCGCGGACCGGCCTCCGCATCGCGGTCCGGCGGGCGCTCCACGGCGCCCTGGAGCGGCTGCGCGACGCCGAGTGCATCAAGGTGTTCTCCGACTTCCGGGACGGCCAGGGGAACACGCTCCAGGCCAACCTGGACGCCCTCGGGGTGTCCGCCGAGGAGCACGCGAGGTCGATCTGGTTCGTGGACGGCTCCTCGCAGCGCCTATGCCGGGACACGACCGTCCTCGCGGCGACGAAGCCCGGGGGCGGCGTCGTCTTCGTCTGCGAGAGGTTCGGAAACTTCCAGCTCAGCAACCGCCGCCGAGCCGAGGCGGTCCTGCTCCACGAAGTCCTGCACACCCTCGGCTTGGGGGAGAACCCGCCGACGCCCCGGGAGATCACGGACCGGGTGTTGTCCCGCTGTTACGCGGGCCAGCCCCGCCGGATGTAGGCCGCCGCCGCCATTCAGGCGATCCGGCGAAGCGGCGCCCTCGGGGACTCCATGGGGGCCGGCCCGGCGCTGGAGCGCCGCCCGGCCGCGTCTCGGCCGGCGAGCCCGTCACCCCCGTCCGGGACCGGGAGGACGGGGTCGCACCCGTCAGGGCGCAGCAGCCGCCCCTCCGCGTCCCTGCCGGCGAGCCTGACGTCGCCCCCGTCGAAGATCGCGCTGTACGGCGCGAGCCAGCGGCACTCCAAGCCGCCAACGCTGACCTCCGCCGCCGGCAGTCCGGTCACGACGTCCACGACGTGGAACGACTCGACCCTCTCCCCGCGCTCGGTCGGGCACCGAAGCCTTTCGTCAAGCTCGTCGAGCTGCACGTGGTGGCGCGTGCACCACCTCTCGAACCTCACTGACGCCATCTGGCGAGCCGGGCGAGGTAGGTCTGCTCGGGCCAAGGATTCGCAGGTGCCGCGTCCCGCACGGGCGCCTCGGGCCCGAGAGTGAGGCCGAGGTCCCCGTCGTTGCCGGCGGCCTCGACGAGAGCCCCAGACACCGAATTGATGATGTCATCATGGCCTCTCGGTGCGTGGTCGATCGAGTCCCTGCCCCCCCGGGCGGTCCTCCGCTCGAGGCCGAGGAGCTGCGCCTGGAGGCGCGGGTCGTCGAGGAGGCGGACCCGGCGGGAGTTGAGCAGCGGGAGGAGCTGGCCGTAGATCCTGCTCTTCGGCTCGGCGCTGGGCTCGTACAAGATCCCCATCTTCGAGAAGCCCTCGGACGGCCAGGACCCCGCGAAGGCGTCTCCCTTGACACGGCCGACGCCATAGCTCCGAAGGGTCTGGGCGAAGTCCTTGACCACCGCCTCCGGCGAGAAGGGTGGACGGGCCTCCCGTTGGCAGTCGAGCACGGCTGTCCCCGCCTCGTTGTGCGCGACCGCCAACGTCATGCTGTCCGCGCCCGAGCCTCCAGCGGGGTCCGCGAAGGCGCTGTAGTACGTCCCGGCCACGGGGCCACGCTCGCGGCATCCGGCCTCGACCACGGCAAGGACGGCCTCCCTGGAGATGAAGGACTCGATGTCGGTCCGGAAGCGGACCTCCCCATCCCGCCCGTACTCGCTCCAGGCCGAGGGCTCGTCCTCCTCGAACGCCCGGGCGATCTCCGCGGGGTCGGCCGAGGGGTTCATGGTCTGGGTGGAGGCCATCCACGTCAACACAGGATCGTCGTCTCGCCCGTGATGCCTCTCGATGGCCCGGTACAGCTCGCCCTTTCGCGCGTAGGGGCTGCTGATTGCCACGATGAGGGAGCCGGGGACGGTAGACATCGCGGGCCGGATGGCCGCGAGGATCTCGGAGTCCGGGTTGGCCGCCGCCTCGTCCGCCGGCCAGAAGGCGACCTCGTCGAGCACGGCGCCGACCACCGTGTACCCGCGCGTGCTCCTGAAGCTGGCGGTGTGGACCTCAATCGCGATGCCGTTCGTCAGCACGATCGACTCCCGCATCCGCCGCGCCACCAGCCGGGAAAGGACCGGCGACGAGTCCACGATGCCGGTGATGTATCGGAGGACCACCCGGGCCTGACGGCGGTCGCCCGCGATCACCATCAGCACGCCCGTCTCGCCGGGCGCCAGCGTGTACTTCTTGAAGGCGGCGAGGTAGACGGCGACCAAGGCCGCGACCCTGCTCTTGCCCCCGCGGCGGCCGACGGCGAGCCAGCACTCCCGGGCGGGGGCCGAGGGCTGGACTTCGCGGCCAGTGTGACGGCGATAGGTGGCGAGCTGCTCCTCGGTCATGGGCAAGGCGAAAAGGGCGGCGAGGACGGCGCGCCACGCGGCCCAGCTCTCCGCTGGCTGAAACTGGCCCGCGAACAGGTCGGGGCTGCCGAGGGCATCGAGGATGGTCATGACGGCTTCACGAGCGCGAGCGTGCATTGACATCCAGGGTGCGGGTCCGGGGGGCCGTCGTACTCGTCCTCCTCGCCCTGGAACAGCTCGTCCAAGGGGACCTCCTGGCCGTCGAGCTCCTCGCAGACTGGACAGGGGTTCCGTCCGGCGACCCACACCTTGCTCGCGTTCGCCGGCAGCGCACCGTCCTCCTGCATCTGCGACCACGCGATGCGCTCCGCGCTGGCGGCCGAGATCCCCGCCTCCGTCTCCGCGATCAGGTCCGCGCGCGCGTCGAGGAGCTCGTCGGCGTAGTCGTTGGCGTCGTCCTCCGCCGAGTGGGTCTTGGCCGCGTCGGCGATCGAGTCGCCGTCGAGGATCCACGCCAGAGACGTGCTCACGTGCCGATCAGCTCCGGGACGTCCGTGTGGGAGTCCGAGTGCCCAGCGTCCGCATGGGTGTCCGTATGGGTGTCCGAGTGGGTGTCCGTGTGGGTGTCGCTATGTGCGGAGTCCTGGTGGCTGTCGACGTGCCCGGAATCGGTGTGATCCTGATGACTGTCAATGTGGCCGAAGTCGACGTGCGTGTCCGAGTGGGTGTCCGTGTGGGCCACGTCCGAGTGCGAGTCCGAGTGGGCCGTGTCTCCGTGCACGTCCAGGTGTCCGAGGTAGGCCGTCGTGCCGGTCTCGACGACCCACCCCAGGTACGCCGTGTCGGCCCAGAGCGAGCCGCCGATCGCCGCCCCGTCCGAGTGGACCGCGGTGCCGGACACGACCCGGACCACGTTGCTCGGGTCGACGTATCGGACGTCGCTCGCCTCGACCCATAGCGAGCCCGCGACCGCGGCGGCGTCGGAGTGTCCCGCCGCGCCGATGTATCGCCACTCGCGGCCCGGCGACTGCGCGTCCACCCAGTGGAGGTAGTTGTCGGTGTCCACCCAGACCGACCCGGACGTCTTGTTCCCGGGCGAACCGTCGTACTTCGCCGCGCCGACCGGGGCCACCAGCCGAGCCGCAGAGCCAGCGTTGAAGCTGTGCTTGCCGCCCGTGAAGTCGTTGCCGGACGCGACCTTCGCGACGCCGGTCAGGTTGGTGCCGGAAAGGTTCGCCAGCGTCGAGGAGTTCAGCCCCGAGACCTTCCCCGTGTCGGCGATCGGGGTCTTGAGGACCGTCATGTTGTCCCGGATCTCCTGGTTCATCTCGGCGGCGCTCACCACCTCGCTCGCGAGCCACGTCCTGGGGTTGCTCCAGGCCATCGGGACCTAGCTCGTGTACCGGGTCACGCCTTCGCGACGCGGGTCGACTGGCCGAGTTCGTTCCCGAAGAACGGCCCTTTCGTCCCGGCCTGGTCGATCAGGTCGGAGAGACGATCGCGAGCGCGGACGAGGGCCTCACGGTCAACGGGGGTGAGCCCGCCGTTCTTCTCGGCGATCTTCGTCAATGCGGCGCAGACCCCGCTATCGAACAAACCCGCGTCGGCGAGGATGGCCAGGATCATGAGGGCCTTGGACGCGTCGCTCATCGCTTGGTGCCGGGCGCGTAGCCGGGCGTCGGGTCGGCGACGAAGTAGCCCGGGCGCGGGTCGGCCGCCGCGGGCGCGGGCCTCGGCCCGGGCAGGCCCGACGAGGCGGGCGGGGTCTCGGGCACGATCGTCTTCTGCGGCACGCCCCCGTCGTCGATCGTCACCACCACGCCGGGAACGATCGTGGCGGGCTCGTGTGGG
>WNFT01021300.1_pt1 | contig 11564 bp, 8 predicted proteins | sample 5400191 | NCBI WGS metagenome assembly WNFT01 (sample SAMN13153359, study PRJNA577476) | soil metagenome | isolation source: 80 cm saprolite under Madrone tree | place: USA:California | collected 2016-06-14
GAGGCGCGGGCTACTCCGGCGGTGCCTTTACTGCTGATGAGCAGGGTGAGGAGCATGACAGCTTGCTGCGCGATAGTGAGATGAATGCCGGCCGCTTGCGCGATGAAGATTAGCGCGAGCGATTGGTAGAGGCTGGAGCCATCGAGATTGAAGCTGTAGCCGGTGGGAAGGACGAAGGCAACGGTTTCGCGCGGCACGCCGAGGGCTTCCATTTCTTCCATGGCGCGGGGAAGCGCGGCTTCGGAGCTGGCGGTGGCGAAAGCAATGGTGACGGGCTCGGCAGCGGCGCTGAGAAATTTCTTTATGGGAACGCGGGCAAGCAGCGCGATAGGAAACAAGACGCAAGTGATGAAGACGACGAGCGCCACGTACATGGTGGCGAGCAACTTCAGGAGAGGAAGCAGAACGCCCAAGCCCAGGTGACCGACAGTGTAAGCTACTGCACCAAAGACACCTATGGGCGCGGCGAGCATGACGATGTTGGTGAACTTGAACATGGTTTCGGAGAGGCTCTCGGCAAAGGCGAGCATTGGGCGGCGTTTGGGTTCAGGAACCATCGCAAGGGCCATGGCGAAGAGGATGCTGAAGACAACGACCTGCAATACCTGGTTTTCCGCGACGGCCTTGGCGATGTTTTCCGGAAAGATGTCGATGATGAGCTGCGTGGCACTGTGCGGGGCGGTGTTCAGTGCTTCGGCGGTGGCGGAGGGCGGGAGGCGGACACCTTCACCGGCGCGGCTGATGTTGATGGCGGCGAAACCGATTAGGAGCGCGATGGTGGAGACGATTTCAAAGTAGACAAGGGACTTGAGCCCGAGGCGACCGACTTTTTTCAGGTCCGCGTGCCCGGCGATGCCGACGACCAGCGTGCCGAAGAGCAGCGGAGCGATGATGACGCGAATTAGGCGAAGAAAAATGGTGCCGAGGAACTGAAGGTTGGCGGCGAACAACGGGAAGTCGTGGCCGACCTCAACACCAGCCAACAGACCGACGAGGATCCAGGAAGTGAGAGAGCGGCGCCTGGCAGCGATGGCAGCGATTAGCGCAATCACCAGCCAGCGGAAGGTCGTGGGAACCAACGGTGGCAGGGGCAGCATCCCCTTGCTGGATAACAGCGAAAAGGCGATTGCAAGCGTTGCGACTACGATCGCCGCCGCAAGGACTTTGTTTTTCATTCGCGCGAAACGGTATGCCGGATGGATGCGGGTGTCAATGGTGGCGGACCGAGAAAAACCTTCCGAAATGAAGACTGGCGGGGTGGAGTATCAAACTTTCCATCCAGGGGTGAAGCCATTTTGCGGTGGCGTTCTTCCGCAGGCCTAGAAGGCTCGCTCCCTCGGATTAAAAGTCCGGGCCTTCCACCGAAAGGCGCAGCCAAAAATCGCTGCGCCACATTTGAATGGCGGCGAATTTAAGGTTAAGGCTTACGTGCGTGCGTTGGTGCAATGATAGGCGGCAGTGCCGGCCGGGTCCGTCAGTCTCAGCGCTGTTCGTAAGGCTTAGGGCGAAAGATGCCGAGCCGCCGCATTTTGTAGAGCAAAGTTGTGCGCTTGACTCCCAGGCGCGCCGCAGCCCCGTTGTCCCCTCCGACCACCCAATCAGTAGTACGCAGAGCTTCCTGGATAAAGTCGCGTTCGGCTTCCGCAAGCGTACGAATCTTTGCGGCGGAATTTTTGACCGTGCTCCTCAACTCCTGCATAGGAGGTCGCAACACGGTGTCGAGCGACAAGATAACCGAGCGCTCTATGAAGTTCTGCAGTTCGCGAACATTGCCCGGCCAGGAATACTCAAGCATGGCCGCCATGTCCTGCGGCAAGATGGTGTCGATACGCCGGTTCATCCGCGCGGCGTATTTTTTGACGAAGTGCCAGACAAGAAAAGGTATGTCATCCACGCGGCTGCGAAGCGGCGGGACGGTGAGTGGGAAAACATTCAGGCGATAGTAGAGATCGCAGCGGAAGCGGGCTTCCTTCACCATATGCTCCAAGTCCCGGTTGGTGGCGGCTAAAAGGCGGAAGTCCACCTGAATGGTACGCGCGCTGCCAAGCCTCTCGAATTCCTGCTGCTGCAAAACGCGCAGCAATTTGGATTGCAGCTCGAGTGGTATCTCACCTATCTCGTCTAGAAACAGGGTGCCGCCGTTGGCCAGCTCGATGCGCCCGATTTCCCTGCTGACGGCGTCGGTATACGCGCCCTTCTCGCGTCCAAAAAGCTCGCTTTCGAGGAGTCCCCCAGGAATAGACGCGCAGCTGGTCCTTACGAAGACGCGATCGCGCCGAGTACTCAGGTCGTGGATGGCGCGGGCGATAAGCTCTTTGCCTGTGCCTGTTTCACCAAGAATGAGGACGGTGGAGTCTGTTGGCGCGACCGTTTCCACTCCACTGAGCAGCGCGGTGAGTCCCGCACTTTGTCCAATGATGTCCTCCGAGAAGTCGGCTGGCTTGCGAGGCATCAGCGTCGTCCGGCTTTCAGGCGACACCCCGCGATAGGTTTCCTCGACGTTGGCCACGGGCACCTACCCTTCCGGGAGTTGTGCACAACCAACTCTCTTCAAAATTAGCCGCTGTTTGGGGAGCGACGGCACCCGCCTTTTGCCCGTCGAGGGGATTTATCGAGAGCAGATGGAAAGGCGATGCTGATACTATTACTTTCCCAGGTCGATACGGTCGTTGCCTGATGACGTTACAAGAAACAATGTACCGTAACAAGGGCGTGCTACCGCCCACGTTAGCCCGGTTTCTCGTAACGTAGCGCTTCCGATCGCGTGTCGAGGTGATGTCGAGAAACTGACGCGCGCGCGACTGGATTGTCGCCCAATTTTCCCCTCCAGGCTGCATCACTTGAACATAAAGCGTTAGCAGAGATGGGCATGCGTGGCGGTCCTCGGGAACCTAAGAATGAATTCTGCACTGGACTCAAAGCTGCTGATTGAATCAAGGTCGAAGATACTTCGCGCCTTGCGGGTGCAGTATGGGCGCAGCGGTGTCTCGGGGGCTCACTCCACCAAAATGGCGCGCCGCACCAGCCAAACCAAACGGGCGACGTGTCGCGAATGAGTCCCGCTTTACGTTAGGGACGGTGCCGAGGCGTAGTGGACCGGCAATGTGGTTGGAAAGGAAAACTTGCATATGACCGATGCAGAGATCCGAAAGAACGTGGAAGCAGAGCTGAGTTTTGAACCTAGCATCAACGCATCCGAGATTGGAGTAGCGGTCAAAGACGGCATTGTGACACTCACGGGCCGTGTGGACAGCTCCTGGGAGAAAATCGCGGCGGAAGAGGCAGCGGCGCGTGTCGCCGGAGTCAAGGCGGTGGCTAACGAGCTTGAAATTCGGCTGCCGTTTTCCAGCGAGCGCACTGACGAAGACATAGCACGAGCCGCGGTGAACCGGCTGGAGTGGACGATCACAGTTCCCAAAGACCGTATCAAGGTCAAGGTGTCCAAGGGCTGGGTCACGCTGGAAGGGGAGGTGGACTGGCAGTTTCAGAAGAATGCGGCCGCGGAGGCGGTACGCAACCTCGTCGGTATAAAAGGAGTGATCAACCACATCGTTGTGAAGGAACGGCCGAGCACTGCACAAGTGAAAGCGAAAATCGAAGAAGCGCTAAAACGCAGCGCGGAAGTGGACGCGAACCACATCACGGTGGAAACCGAGGGCGACAAAGTAATTTTGAAAGGCACCGTGCGGTCGTGGTTTGAACGCGAAGAAGCGGAGCGAGCTGCGTGGCGAGCGCCGGGCGTCCGCAAAGTGGACAACCGAATCGTCGTGAGCGCATCAGCCGCCGCCGCTGCTTAAGAGCGGAAACAATATCTTCAAACACCCTGAGAAACGGGCCGGGGACCCGGAAAGAGGAGCCATGCAGATCGATTTGGTCGATGTGATGAGAAAACAGAATGACGGGAGCTTGATTTGGGTGGAAGCAGTACAAAACGTGGAGGCAGCAAGAAGCCGCATCGATAATTTTGGCAAGACAGCGCCGGGCGAGTACATCATTTTTGATCAAAACACACAGCAGATCGTGGCGTGCATTGTGGCCAACGCGTTGAGGTGCCCAACAACTACATCTTAGAAGGATTCTGGAGGCGAGCAATGGACAATGTGATTCGTAGGGATGCCACGGATAACAATGCGGAGCGTGTGCTCATCGCCGTCCCGCCCATCGAAGCCTGGATAGATAAGGAGAAGAAGGAGTACCGCCTTGGCATCGCCGTTCCCGGAATGGATCAGAAGGACCTTCAGGTCAGCCTGCAAGGGAACAGCCTGACGGTGAGCGGGGAGCGCGGAGAAAACGAGCAAAATAAGGACCTCTATTACCTAAATCAGGAATTTTCTCGAAGACGTCTCCACCGGACCATTGTTCTACCCGACGGGGTGGACACGCAAAGACTCACCGCCGAGTACAACAACGGCGTGCTGGAAATCAAAGCGCCGCTTCGCGAATCCGCCTTGCCCAGGCAAATTGAAGTGAACTCGCAAAAGGCCAAGGGAGCCTCGGCGACTTAGGGCTCCCTTCCGCCTGTAGTGGCTGGCCATACCCCGCCCGGCAATGGAAATCGTAACTCTAGAAGGAGCAACTCATGCGGGGCATCAGAGAACCATTTCCGACAAGAGTCAGAGTGTCCGCCTTGCGCCTGGGACTCTTGGCGCTGGTAGCGGCCACCATCGTGGGAAGTTTGTATCTTTCGCGTCACCGTTACGGTCAGTTTGTCATGGCGGCTCGACCCGGGCTTGACGGGCCGGACATCGACCTCTTGGAAAGAGAAAACAAAGGGTATGAGCGCATCATCCAGGCGACGACGCCTTCCATCGTATATATCCGGACCGAGCAGGTGGTGAAAGCCGAGCAATCTCCCCTGTTCATGGACCCGTCGCTTCGGCAATTCTTCGGCGAGCAGTTCCCGCAGATACCGCGCGAGCAACGCCAACATGCGCTCGGAACGGGCGTCGTCTTTGACCCCACAGGATACATCGTCACGAACAACCACGTTATCGACCGCGCCACGAGCGTCGAGGTCATGCTGAATGACAAGCGCATGTTCAAAGCCAAAGTGATCGGCACGGATCCGGACATTGATGTCGCCGTGGTGAAGATTGACGGCAGAAGCCTTCCCGCCATACCGCTGGGTGACTCAAACAATCTGCACGTAGGCGACACAGTCATGGCCTTCGGCAATCCTTTCGGCTTGAACTTCACTGTTACAAGAGGGACGGTGAGCGCGCTTGGACGCTCGCAAGGCAATATCGAGCCCGTACAAGATTTCATTCAAACCGACGCGGCGATCAACCCTGGGAACTCCGGTGGCGCGCTGGTGGACGTCAGGGGCGAAATGGTCGGGATCAACACCGCGATTTTGAGTCCCGGCGGTGCGGGGGGCGAAGCCGTCGGCTTTATCGGCATCGGCTTTGCCATTCCTATCAACATGGCCAAACGCGCCATGGAGTCTTTGGTCAAGACAGGCAAGGTGACACGCGGCTATTTGGGCGCGACGATCGGGCCCCTCACCCCGGAGCTGGCCCAGCAATTCAAAGTGCCCGACACGTCCGGCGCGTTGATAGAGGATGTAGGTCCCGGAGGGCCAGCAGAGAGGGCGGGATTGAAGCCCGGCGACGTGATTAGAAAGTTTAACGGGCGCACAGTCAACGAGTCGTCGGACCTGCTGGCCATGATCGCCAGCACCAACCCGGGAACGCCCGCCACACTGGAAATCCTCCGCAATGGCCAGCCGCAAACGGTGAATGTCACTCTGGACCAACGCCCCAGCAATCTTTCCTACACCGGAGGGCCCCGTAGATCGCTTAGTGAGGGAGCCCTGCGCGGCGTCACCGTGCAGAACCTGACAGCGACGCTGCGCAAGCAGTTGGGCGTGCCGGCGGAAACGCACGGCGTCGTGGTCACGGAAGTCGACCCAGGCAGCCCTGCGGCGCAATACCTAGCGCAGGGAGATGTGATCCTGAGCATCAACCACCACGACGTGAACTGCAACAAATGGTTCAGAAGGAATAGTTCAGAAGGTCCCAGAGGGGCCTTCGGAGGAATCTCATGAGCGTCACATCAACTCCCATTCCCGTAATTGTGAGGAAGTCGCTTGGATGGTCCATCGGGCTGAGCGTGCTGATGATCGTAGCGGGGATTCTGGCGATCGTCATACCACCGGCGGCCGGAATCGCAGTGACGGTGCTGTTCGGGTGGCTGTTTGTCTTCAGCGGCTTAGCACACTGGGTGTTCGGATGGCAGACGCGCAGCACGGGCGGGCTCCTGTGGGAATTGCTTCTGGGCGCGGTGTACATTGGCGCGGGCGCTTACTTGCTGTGGAACCCACTTGCGGGCATGGTATCGCTAACGCTCGCACTCGCGATTTATCTATTCGCGGAAAGCATACTCGAATTCATCCTCGCGGTTCGGCTGCGCCCCATGCCTGGTTCCGGATGGCTGTTCGTGGATGCCATTATTACGCTGGTTCTCGCCATCATCATCTGGCGAACCTGGCCGGCGAACGCCGGATGGGTGCTCGGAATCCTCGTGGGATTCAGCATGTTGTTCAGCGGTGTCTCGCGCCTGATGCTGTCTCTCGCCGCCCGGCGGCTGGCGTCGGAGCTAGCGTAGTCTTCCCTACTCTATGTCGACCAGATAATGCTGGCGTGAAGCCGTTCGTAAGGTAAAATCAACGGGAGAGCGTCCCCACATGCCGCTTGAGCAACAGGATCAGCGGCCCAAGCTGAAGTTGTTCGGGACGGTGGGTTCTCCCGCTGCCTACGCGATTCGCGATTTCCTGCATCGCAGCGATGTGCCGTTCGAGTGGGTGGAAATCCATAATAATCAGGAAGCACGCGAGATCGGCATCGATCAGGTCCACGATCCGCGGCTGCCCGTGTGCGTGTTTGCGGACGGCACGCGCATGGAACGGCCCACGATTCGACAAATTATCGAGAAGCTGGGATGGTTTCGCACTCCGTCGCGCAGCGAATACGATCTGGCGATTTATGGAGCTGGACCGGCGGGACTGAGCGCTGCGGTCTACGGCGCATCCGAGGGATTGAAGACCGTCGTGGTGGAAAGATCGGCGATCGGGGGACAAGCGGGGAGCAGCCCCAAAATCGAGAACTATCTGGGCTTTCCCGCGGGTATCAGCGGGGCGGATTTGGCGGAGCGCGCCCGCGATCAAGCCTGTCGCTTTGGCGCGGAGATTCTGCTGGCGCGTGAAGGTGTGCGCGGGGACTTCAAAGCAGGCAAGCGTACCGGCTACCTGGCCGACGGCACGAAGATCGTGGCACGCACGGCTATCTGCGCCACGGGAGTTGAGTATCGGCGGCTGGATCTGCCAAACGAGGATCACTTCATTGGCGCGGGCGTCTATTACGGGGCCGGCGCGAGCGAGGCGTCGATGTGTGGGAATGAGCACGTCTTCATTGTTGGAGGCGGCAACTCGGCCGGACAGTCGGCGCTGTATTTTTCGCGCTACGCGAGGATGGTAACCCTGGTGGTGCGCGGGGACAACTTGAAGAGCACGCTGTCCACTTATCTGATCGACCGAATCCGTTCCGCGCCGAATATGGAAGTGCTCACCAATACGGAAGTGACGAAGCTGGAGGGAGACGAAGTGCTGCGGTCGATCACGCTGGTGAATGGCAAGACCGGCGAGGAAAAGAGTTTTCAGACAAGATGGCTGTTTGTCTGCATCGGAGGCTCTCCGCACACCGATTGGGCATTGGAAGCCGGTGTGGTGCGCGACGAAGCAGGGTACTTGGTTACGGGGCCGGATTTGCATGTTGAAGGCCGGTCGTCGAATGGCGGGTGGCCGCTGGATCGAAGCCCTTACTACCTGGAGACGAATGTGCCGGGGCTGTTCGCAGCTGGCGACGTTCGTCACGGCTCTGTGAAGCGCTGCGCTTCCGCAGTCGGCGAAGGAGCCATGGCGGTCACCTTCGTACACCGCTATCTTTCGAGCGGCTAAACGACTCTTCTTATACGCTTTCGCCAAACTCGGTTTCTGGCTGCGGCAAGCGATCGCCATCGCGCGCAACCCACACGTACAGGGCCGGCAGTAAGAAGATGCTCAGAAGCAGAGCGCCAATGAGGCCTCCGACGATCACGATGGCAAAAGGGCGCTGCGAGTCGGAACCGATGCCGCGAGACAGCGCGGCGGGCAGCAAGCCCAAAGTCGCGACCAACATGGTCATCATAATGGGGCGCAACCGCAGAACAGCGCCTTCCATAGCTGCGGACTCGATCGTATGACCAGCGGCGCGCAACTGATTGATGTACTCCAGCATGATCACGCCAGTTTCCACCGACACGCCAAAAAGCGCCAGGAACCCCACACCTGAAGACACGCTCAGGTGCGTGCCGGTCATCAGAAGCGCTAGCAGTCCGCCAATCGGAGCGATGGCTACGTTGGCAAGGATCAATCCGGCCCATTTAGCAGAAGCGAACATTGCGTACAGAACTATGAAGATCACGAGGATGGTGATAGGCACGACGAACATCAGGCGCCGCTGGGATCGCTTCTGGCTCTCATACTCGCCCGCCCAGTCGATGTGATAGCCGACCGGCAGCTTTACTTCCCTGCCCACAAGGTGCATCGCTTCTTCTACGGCGCTACCGAGGTCGCGGCCTCGAACGCTGTATTTGATGGCGACATAGCGGGAATTCTCTTCGCGGTAGATCTCCGAGGCTCCGTCGCGCACTTCCACCCTCGCGAGTTGCGCAAGCGCGACGCGCTCTCCGGTCGGAGAAACCAGCCGGACATTCTCGATGGCTTCCTTAGTGTCGCGATACGGAGCCTGGTAGCGCACAACCAGGTCGTAACGCTGCTCACCCTGGAGCACCTGGCTGACCGTTTTTCCACCAACCGCCGTTTCCACGGCATCCTGCACATCCGCCGCATTGATGCCGTGACGTGCGGCCTGCTGGCGATCGACCGCGATGTTTAAGTTGGGCTGCCCCAGCACGCGAAACAATCCCAGATCTTCCACACCGGCAACGCGCCGCATGACGCCGACCACTTGGTCGGCTTTTTCCTCGAGTACACGCAGATCCTCGCCGTACAGCTTGATGGCTAGCTCCCCTTTCACGCCACTGACTGCTTCCTCCATGTTGTCGGCGATAGGCTGAGAAAAATTCCACAAGATCCCGGGCATCTTGCTGAGCTCGCGATCCATCGCAGCGATGAGTTCTTCTTTATCTTCGTGGAATACCGGTCGCCACTCGTTCTTGGGCTTGAGATCGACAAAGTATTCGGTGTTGAAGAAACCCGTAGTGTCCGTACCGTCGTCAGGCCTTCCTACCTGGCTGGTAACCACTTTGACTTCGGGAAACGAAGCCAACAGAACCCGCGCCTGATTGGCGACGCGCACGCCCTCGGTTGGGCCGGTGCTCGGCGCGAGCGTTCCGCGCACCCAGATAGCCCCTTCATCGAGATGCGGCAGGAATTCCGAGCCGATCACGCCACTGACCATCAGGAACACGGCAATTGCGAAAGCCGCGGCACCGACTCCGACGGTTACGAGACGGTGCTCGATGGCCCATTTCAACGCCACGCGGTATCTCTCTCGCAGAAAGTGCATAAGTGGGTTGTGCCATTCTTGTATGCCGTGACGGAACTGCATCAGAGCCAGCACCGGCGCGATGAGTATGGAAAAGACCAACGCACCGAGCAGCGCGAACGAAACCGTCCAGGCCATGGGCTTGAAGAGGCGCCCCTCGACGCTTTGCAGGGTAAAAATTGGCAGGTACGCAGCGATGATGATGGCGCGCGCGTAGAAGACCGGCCGTAATACTTCCTGTACCGCGTCGCGAATTCGCTCCAGAGGAGTCTTGCGCGCGCTGGCCGCCAGGCTGAAGTGTCGAACGATGTTTTCGATGATCACTACCGTGCCGTCGACCACCATGCCGAAATCCAGCGCACCCAGGGAGAGAAGATTGGCGGGAATTTTGTTGAGATCGAGGCAAATGGAGGCAAACAACAACGAAAAGGGAATGGTGAGCGCAACAATGATGGCGCCGCGAACATTGCCGAGAAAGAAGAAAAGAATTACGGAAACCAGCAGCACGCCTTCGGTCAGGTTGTGAAGCACGGTATGCGTGGTCAGGTGCACCAGGTTGCTACGGTCCAGGAAAGGGACGATCTTTACCCCCGGCGGGAGAATGCGCTCGTTCAGCTCCTTCACTTTTTCGTGAATGGCTACGAGGGTTTCGTCCGCATTGGCGCCTTTGCGCAGCAGGACGATTCCTTCGACCGCATCGTCGCTATCCACTATCGTGCCGTCCGTGCGTCGCATAGCTTTGCCGATTTGCCCCAAGCGAATCCTCGGGCCCTGCGAGACGACGCCGATGTCCTTTACGCGGATCGCCGTTCCGTTCTGTGTTTTGATCAGCGTTTGTTCGATGTCTCCGTACGCAACCAGCTTGCTGGGGTCCAGACGAACCTGGTACTCGCGCGTGATGCCTCCGAAACTGGAAACGTCCACGACACTAAGCACGGACTTGAACTGCTTTTCGAGCGTCCAATCCTCGATCGACTTCAATTCCATCAGGTCGTACTTCGGGTTCGTGCTCTTGAGCGTGTACCAGAAAATTTGGCCCACCGGACTCCAGTCCGTACCTATCTTTGGCTGTAGACCATTTGGCAGTGTGACCTGCGAGAGTCTTCCCAACACCTTCTCACGATTCCAGTCGTTTTCGGATTGGTCGTCGAAAATGAGCATCACGCTGGAAAGTCCAAAGAGCGAGACGGAGCGCAGGTGCGTTAGGTGCGGCACTCCATTCATCTGAATTTCAATGGGGATGGTGACTTGCTGCTCGACCTCCTCTGCCGCTCGGCCTGGCCATTGGGTAATGATCTGCACGTAGTTATTGGCAACGTCTGGGTAAGCTTCGACGGGGAGATTATGAAAAGAGATGGCGCCCCAGAGGAGCAACACAATCGCGAGAGCTATTACCATCCAGCGGTTGTTGAGCGCGAAATCGATGAGGGGACGCATTACCGGAGTCCCGCTCGGACGCTGTAGCGAAGATCCACCTATTGCTCCACGGTGTTCTGCAGCACCAAGGCATTGCTGACCACTTGCTGCCCTGGCCGTATACCGGAAATGATTTCCTGGATCTTGTCCGGCAAGCTGTTTCCGGCCGTGACTTCCGTACGCCGGAACTTGTTGCCGCCTATCGGCACGTAGACCCAATCGCGGTCGTGCAAATGCAAAATCGCTGTGGCCGGTACGGCGGCGCGCGTTTCCTTCTTCTGTCCATGGAATGTGGCGGTGACAAACATCCCGATGCGCATGATTCCTGGATTGCTTACTTCAATGCGCACTTTGGCCGTGCGCAGCGTCGGATCGAGCACCGGCGCAACATTGCTGATGCGTCCGGTGAATACTTGATTGGGATATGCGTTCAGGCGGATTTCCGCCGTTTCGCCTATATGCACGTTGGCTAGATCGTTTTCGTAAACATCGCAGAGAACCCAGACGTTCGACAAATCCGAAATCGTGAATGGGTTGGGCGAGCCCAGGCCCGCCACGCCCGCGGCATTGGTGACCTGCTGGTCGGTGATCACGCCGGAAACC
>WNFT01005020.1_pt1 | contig 11563 bp, 10 predicted proteins | sample 5400191 | NCBI WGS metagenome assembly WNFT01 (sample SAMN13153359, study PRJNA577476) | soil metagenome | isolation source: 80 cm saprolite under Madrone tree | place: USA:California | collected 2016-06-14
CATGATTTGATCGCGCAACAAAGCGGCGCGCTCGAACTCCAAATTTGCGGAGGCAGTTTGCATTTCATCTTCCAGCTCGCGCAACAATTCTGTCACATTGAAATCGCCGCCGGCTTCCTGAATGACGGACGCCGCGATTTCACGGCCGCGCAAAATAGTGTGCAAACTTTCCTGCACCGCACGGCGCACGGTTTGCGGAGTAATGCCATGCTGCTCGTTGTATTCCATTTGTTTGGTGCGGCGATATTCCGAGATAGAGATGAGCGCTTCCATGCTTTGGGTGACCTGGTCGGCAAACAAAACCACTTCGCCGTTGACGTGGCGCGCCGCCCGCCCGGCGGTTTGAATGAGAGACGTTTGGCTGCGCAAAAATCCTTCTTTGTCCGCGTCGAGGATGCAGACGAGCGAAACCTCGGGAAGATCGAGACCTTCGCGAAGCAAATTAATACCGACGAGAATATCGAAATCGGCCGCGCGCAGGCCGCGCAAGATTTCGACGCGCTCAATCGTATCGATGTCGCTGTGCAGATAGCGGACCTTCAGTCCAACATCGCGCAGATAATCAGCCAGATCTTCAGCGGTGCGTTTGGTTAGAGTCGTAACCAGCACGCGCTCGTTTTTCTCCACGCGCTGACGGCAAAGCTCAATCGTCTCGTCAATCTGATTGTTGAGCGGTTTGAGCGTGATTTTTGGATCGAGCAGTCCAGTGGGACGAATGATTTGCTCGACAACCAACGGCGCACCGGGCGAGTGCGCGTCAAACTTTTCCGGCGGCTCGTCGGTGCGCGAAATTTGCAGCGCTCTACCGGACGTTGGGCGTTGGGTGTTGGACGTTGGACGTTTTCCTCCGGGCAAAACGAACGGCACAAGTTCCTCTTCGCCGATGCGTTGTCGCTTGTGTCGGAAATAATTTCTGTTCCCGACAATGCTGTTTTGAATTTCGAATTCGGCTGGCGTCGCGCTGACGTAGATAACCTGATTGGCCATCTTCATGAACTCATCGAAATTAAGCGGGCGGTTGTCGAGCGCGCTCGGCAACCGAAAGCCGTAATTTACAAGGACGGTTTTGCGCGAACGATCGCCTTCATACATGCCGCCGATCTGCGGAATGGTGGCGTGCGATTCATCGACAACGATCAAAAAATCTTTCGGGAAAAAATCGATGATTGTGTAGGGCTTGGAGCCGGGCGGCCGGCCGGACAAATGCCGCGAATAATTTTCGATCCCGTTGCAAAAGCCCATCTCCTGCAACATTTCGAGATCGTACTCAGTGCGCATGCGCAGCCGCTGCGCTTCGAGAAGTTTATTCTGTGTTTCAAGATCGACAATGCGTTGTTCGAGTTCTTCGCGAATCGTGTGCAAAGCGCGATTGAGTTTATCCGCTGGTGTGACGAATTGTTTGGCGGGGTAAAATGTCATGACGCTCAACGATTCGTGCGCATGGCCGGTCAATGGATCAAACCGCGTGATCGCGTCGATCTCGTCACCGAAAAATTCAATGCGGACGGCTTCCTCGTCGGCGGTGGCGGGATAAACTTCGACCACGTCGCCGCGGACGCGGAATCTGCCGCGCGAGAAATTCATGTCGTTGCGCTCGTATAACATGTCGATCAAACGGCCGAGGACGGCTTCGCGGCTGATGTGCTGGCCGCGTTTCACCGTGAGCAGCATGCTCAAATAATCTTCGGGCGAAGTGATGCCGTAGATGCAGGAGACACTGGCCACGACAATGGTATCGCGCCGCGAGAGCAGTGCGCTCGTCGCGGCCAGACGCAACCGCTCAATCTCTTCGTTGATCGAGGAATCCTTCTCGATGTAAGTGTCGGAACGCGGAATGTAAGCTTCGGGCTGATAATAATCGAAGTAGCTGACGAAATATTCGACCGCGTTTTGGGGAAAGAATTGTTTGAACTCGGAATAAAGTTGTGCGGCGAGCGTTTTGTTATGCGAAATAACGAGTGTGGGCCGATCGAGTTCCCGGATTACGTTTGCGATGGTGAAAGTCTTTCCCGAACCAGTCACGCCGAGCAGCGTCTGATGCCGATTGCCTGCTTCGACAGACTTGATCAGCTTGGCGATCGCCTGGCCCTGGTCACCACGCGGTTTGTAGTTCGATTCAAGCTGAAACGCCATCGCACAATCTAGCATTGTCGATCTTTCGCCGAAAGCGAGAGTCCAATAGCCGCCTCTTTCGCTCTGTGATAATCTCCGGCTGAACTTGAAATGGATCTCGGGAACTTCTTCGCCGAAGCGATCCGCGGTTCCAGAAACTAATTTCGCAAGAACGGCGCTAAATCGATCACTGCACGATCACGTCGCGGCCTTTGCCGTGAGCGCGCACGCCGCGCGCGTTCAGATCGTTTTGCGCGAGATGCATGGCGGAAATCAACGCGAAGATCAGTCCGAAATATAAGATCGACATCGTCCAGCGCTGCACCGGCGTGACTTCAAAATAGCGCCGTTCTTCTTCAGTGCGTTTGCGGAAAAGGGAATAGACGCGCGGCAAAGAGAGGAGCACCATCAACCAGACAACGAAGTTCGGATACTTCCATCCGAGCAAGACAAGGAGCGCGAAGCCTGGCAGCCAAAGCCAGCGTGACAACGCCGTGACGATGCGACCGCCATCGAGCATGCCGACCGGAGTCAAGTTGAACAGATTCAGAAAATAACCGAACCAGGCGAGAGCGATGAAAACCGGCGCGTCAAATATTTCGCCTAACGAATTACACGCGAGCGCACCAAGCGTTCCAAGCATTGGTCCACCGATTCCGACGCATGCTTCCATCCAGGCATTGCGCGGCGCTTCCTTCAACGCGATGAACGCGCCCATGAAGGGGATGAAAACGGGCGCGCCAACACTAAGACCAAATTTTTTCGCGACAATCAGGTGACCGCATTCATGCACGAGCAAAAGCAGGACGAAGCCGACGCCGAATTTCCAGCCCCACATCGCGGTGTAAATCCAAACCATCAGCAGCATTGTGCCGCCCGATTTGAGGAGAATCGGCAGGAACTTGAGCGCGGGAAGAATGAAGAACTTGAGTTTGGCAAAAAGCTTCGCGATCACGACGCCAATCACCGCGACGGGACCAAGCGTCTTCTTCAAGCGTCTCCAGAAAGTCTCCCGTTGCGGCCCTGCAAGCTCCGCGCTTTGCGTTTGGCTGTTCATCGATTCCTAAATCGGAGAAGTTTGTATTTCCTTAAACGCGTCGCCGAGACGCTCGAGCACATCGGTTGCAAGCAACGATTGCTCGCTCGCGTGTCCGTTAAAGATCGACATCTCCGCTGCGCGCCCGCAAACCCAGGCGCCGAGTCGCGCGGCGTCGTAGAGCGATAAGCCTTGCCCGAGCAGTCCGGCGCACACACCGGTCAAGACATCGCCCATTCCGCCGCTCGCCATTCCAGGATTTCCAGTTGTATTAAAACTGAGCGGCCGGCCGCGCTCGGCGACGATGGTGCGGCTGCCTTTGAACAAGAGTGTTGCTGGGAACTGTTCGCAGAAATCTCTGGCCGCTCCCGCGCGAGACAATTTTCCGATTTCAAACAACCGCTCCATTTCGCCAGGATGCGGGGTGAGCAAGCGCGGGCCGCGACAATGTCTCAAGATGTCGATCTTGCTGGCGAGAATGTTCAATCCATCGGCATCGATAACCATCGGTTGTTCCGCGCCCTTGATTAGACCCAGGATCTCCGGCGCGTGCGATTCTCCCAAACCGGGCCCGAGCGCCCAGATGTCGACCTTCTCTTCAAGCAACTTACGATATGAGCGTACCGGCTTGACCATCGTTTCCACTCGCGCGGCCGAGGCAACGATCGGATAAATTTCCTCCGGGACGAAAATCTCCACCAGTCCGGCGCCCGCGCGCAGCGCGCCGCTCGCGGTCATGAGCGCAGCGCCGACAAATCCCTTCGAACCGGCCACAATGCCGATGCGGCCAAATTGGTTTTTGTAGGCGCTGAATTTTCGTCTTGGCAAAAGCGGACCGAGGGAATGAGCGGTGGCGGCAAGTTCCTCCGGAGCTCTTACTTCCGGGGCAAGGTCGACAAGTGGAACGACCTCGATTCGGCCAACAAAGTCGAGCACGGGATCGGCAATCAGGCCTTGCTTGGCAAAACCGATCGGGATTGTGAAATCGGCAATGACGCAATCCTCCGGATCGACTTCGCCGGAATCGGCGTCAAGGCCGGTGGGAAGATCGACAGCAAAAACAAAAGTGTTGTGCGTGCGGCGCCGTTGATTGATTTCGCGCGCGGCTGCGCGGATCGGTTCGCGAAGAAGTCGATTGGCGCCGAGGCCAAGTAAACCATCCAAAATAATGTCGGGTGAACTTTGAACTGCGGTCAGGCGCGGACTTTGCGGCGCTGCGCGCAAAGTTTGCAGTTTCTTGCGCGTCAGTTCACCGCATTCGTTTTCGGGGAAGGCCAGGTGGATGTCGATCTTCCATCCGGCGCGTTTCAGGTATTCCGCGGCGACGAGCGCGTCTCCGCCGTTGTGGCCCTTTCCGGCGTAAACGAAGCACGTCCCGGGATGGGAAAAAAATTTATGGACTGCTCGCGCTATGCCCGCGCCGGCTTCATCCATCAAGGCTTCGACTTCGATCCCGCGCGCGAAGGCAGCCTCTTCCGCGTCCCGCATCTGCGCCGAATTTAAAATCGGCGAGTCCAATCAGTTCTCCACGTTTTCTGGCATCGCCTTCTTTGCCGTCGCACTGCCGCTGCTTTTCTGAGCGGTCCTTTGACGCGAGGATTTCTTGCTCCGTGCCCCTTTCGATCTTTTCCGATGCCGCGCAGTGGAGCGTTCCGGTGGCGCTTTGATGAAATCGGTGCCCGCATAGCTATTGAACGGCTGAGCTTCCGCTTCCGTGGCCGGAGGGTAGTAGTGTGACGCCGGCGCGCGCGCGACCAGGGCAGGTTTGCCGAAAATTCCCCGGGTAATTTCCTCGGCTAATTTGTCTCGATAGTCGGAGGTCAGGGCGAGCTGCCCTTCGGCGGGGTTGGTCAGAAATCCGCATTCCACCAGGACCCCTGGATTGATTGTTTTGCGCAAGACATAATAACCGCGACGGCGAATGCCGCGGTTCTCCGAAGGCGCGCCGGCGATGACATTTCGATGGATGTTGGCGGCGAGAGCCATGGCATCGCGGCGGTAGTAATAAGTCTCGACTCCATTGGCTTCGGTGCGGGCCGTGGAATTGAAATGAATGCAGATGAAGATCGCGTTGCGGTTGGAGTTGGCGATCGCGGCGCGCTCCGGCAGAGGGACGAAGACGTCGCTGTCGCGCGTCATGACCACGCGATAGCCGGCTGCCAGCATTTTCTTTCTTAGGCGTAGCGCGACGTCGAGCGTCATGTCTTTTTCTGCGATGCGCTGGCGGGGGATCCCGCCACGATCAAAACCGCCGTGGCCGGCATCGATCACGACAAGCGTCGAGAGGCGACTGGTTTGTGCGCTCGCTTCGCGACTTTTCACTTGCGCCGCGGAGCTCGGGCGGGCAGACGCGAACGCGCATGCCAATCCGGCAACCGACAACCAACCGATGACAGAACTAAGATGGTAAAAACGGCGCGGCATGCTAGTCGTCCTTCGGCATCTCCGGCGGACGCTCCGATAACTTCGGAAGCGATTCTCGTGCCGATTGTGCCGCCGGGGTCTCCAGCATTCCGCCGCGGACCGCGACCGTTCCTTCAGTGGTATGAAAGAGGCGCGGCCGGGTTTTCGTTTCCATGAAAGAGGAACGTGAGATGAGCTCGCCATTCAACCCGACGCGCGAATAAGCCCAGCTGCGCGGCGCGGCACAATACAGAATATGCAGTTGATTCGAGCGGTCCAGTTCCGCCTGTGGTTCATCGAAAGCGATCACGCGCCCTAACGAATAAGTCGCATAAACAATGCCGCTGTCCTTGTCCTCCACCCGCACGTAGAGCGACGTGTGGTCGGGAAAACGATTGGTCAGCAGAGAGTAAGTGCGTGCGCTCCCCGGGCCGACGGCGCCGTCAGGCATACCGACTGTTCTTTGCCAGATCGGGCGCGCCTCGGTCACCTCGAAAACCTTGGTTTGCGAATAAAAAAATTTGCCTAAATCCGCGAAGTAAATGTGTGCGCGGACATGATAAACCCCCAAGTCATGCACGGGGTAAAGCGGCGTAAGATTGATTCGCTGCGTTACTTTTTTGCCGGCCTCGATCTTGAGCGGCGCCTGCTTGTTATCGGTGGCAACCGGCGCGATCGGTTGACCCTCGCCTCCGGTGATTTCCAATCCAAACCACGGCTGGCCCTCGGCGTCGTGAAGATCGACATCTCGCCCAGCAAGGTTGGTGATGCCGAGCGTGGCCACCACGGGTTCGTAAGCGATGTATTGCAATCGCTTGAATTTCAGCTCGACCTGGATTTGCCCATGGGCTCCGACGATAAACAGGAACAGACAAGCGAGGCTCAGCAGCATCTTCATGACGCCGTAGAATAACGCAAGTCGCCCCATAAAAAAGTGATCCGTTCCCGCGGGTTCGATTTGTTCAAGCTCGCCAGCCCGGCGCCGGAGCCAGTTTTTGCTGCTTATGTCGACCAACTGCTTCGATCAATGCCTCGTCCCACGGCATCGTGATTGTCTCAACCGGGGGACGGAAGGTACGGTCGTAAGCAAATTCGACGAATTCCCATGCGACGATTTCAAACAACGCTTCTTTACCGCGTGCCGCTGCCGTTTCCGCATGAACAATCGCTCCATCACGCAAAAAGACGATACCACTCTGCTTTCCTTGCACGATCTGAACCGCTCCGTCCCGCCGGCTGAGACAACACATTTGCAGCACATCGACAACGTGAAACAAATCTGATGCGCCCGCGAGGGTCGTTTGCGCCCGCGCAATCGCGGCAAGCAAACCTTCCCCGTCAATTGGCTCCGGAAAAACTTTTATCTCGGCAACTTCGAGTCGCCGTGCCGAAGCGGGATAGGCTGGAAGAAATAATGTCTGCAGCCCGGGAAAAATTTCGCCGAGCGAACCGCCCAAAACCAGGCCGTCAATTCCGTCATCCTCGACTTGGGTCAAGAGGAGAGCGCAGTGCGAGCGGCGCCGGCCCCAGTTGATCGCGGCGTCGTCGCTGTCAACAAGATCGCAATCGTGTGCGGTGTAATCCCGCACCATTTGCACCAGTTGGCCGCCCATCTCAGCGTCGTGGTGCACGATGAGCAATTGCATTACGGCGAAGCAGTAGGAGATGGCGGATAAAGTTTCAACAGCCTGGCCGGCTCGGCCCGCACGGCTTGCAACTGGTCATGATAATAAATGCGCACGATGTAGCCAAGATACTTCCGTTGCCCGCTTTCCGCACTGGAACCGGATTTGCTCGTTCGATCTTTCTTTCCCGGATTGACCGACGCCGCAGCCGCGGCTAACGCCGCCTCGGATGAGAGCACTTTATTTTTGGGACGCAGATAAGTTACCGACAATATCTCCGGATTGGTATCGGCCCAATCGTGATTCGGCGTCAACCATTCGTAAGTGACGTCGGCATCCGTCAGCTTGATATCTTTGTCGTCAATCGTGTCGTAAAAGAACACCTGGATCTTCACCTTGGTATGATCAATCGCCGTCTTCGATTGTTTTTTTATTCCGATTCGAAGCATTAGATTCGTGTCGGCGTCGGGATCGGGTGTTTCGCTGACGGTGGCTTCGGTGATTCCAAGGGTCAATCCGTCCGAACCTGCACCCGTCGCAGCGAGCGAACTGCCGATATCAAGTGGTGACACACTAGGAACACCAGGCTCGGCAACCCCTGGCGTTGGCACACCCATTTTCAGTCGCTTATCCGCCAGTTCGAAGGACGCGCCCGCGGAAGGGCCCATTTCCTGGATCTTACGCCAGGTTTCGTTCGAACGATCGATATTTTGCATCGATTCATAAGTTTTCGCCAATTCCTCAAGAATCCTGGCATTCTTTGGATCCTGTTCTGATGCCGCTTGCAAACGGGCGAGCGCGTTGGCCGTGTCACCTCGATCGCGAAGTTCGACAGCTTCCCTCAAAAGTTGATCGGACAAGGATGGCGCGGCAGATGAAGCTTCAGCCGCGGAAGATTCCGCTTGTCTGGCAGATGGAGTCACCGCGGGCGCAGACGGAGTTCTTGCCGTGGCGATGCTCGGCGGCGCCGCTGCGCTACCGGTGCGCGCTCGGCCAATATAGTAATAGCCGACGCTGAAGATTTCTGCCGCAGCAAAGAGAATGACGACGCCCAATCCGATTTTGAAACTGCTGTCGGATTTTAGCAAAGAGGAGAGTGTCAGGATTCGCATGGAGGCCAACGGCACTTCTGTAAACGCGCTTTCGCAAAATTGTCAACCGACCCGAACCAAACCAACGTTAGATGGACAATTCCCTATCGGGAAATGTCGGATTGACTTAGGATCTTGAATCCTTCGCCGGTCAGAACCGATGAGGCGCACTCAGTATCGTCCACATGCAGTGCGAGCGCGGCCAGCCCACGTGGCCTGGTCAGCAATGGATAAGTAAAGTGCACATTCACCTCCGCCATGAGCAGAGCGGCGAAAAGTTTAGCTAGTTGTGTGGCGACCTCGCGCATTTCCACTACCACCACTTCGCAAACGCCGAAGGGAACTTCGTGCTCATGAAACAGTCGCTCGACGCGCCCGGGGTCGCTCACCACGATACGCGCGATGGCCGAGTCGGTGGATTCCGAAACACTGAGCGCCACCACGTGCGTTTCATGCGCATTCAATAACTTCACGATCTCGAGCAGCGCGCCCACCTTGTTCGGGAGAAAGACCGAGAATTGTTTGACCAGCGGTCCTTCCATTTTCGAAGTTGTTTCTGGTAAATCGAGAGGCATTTGAGGTGGATCGGCCGCTCCGCGGGCGATGCTAATAATACACGGCTGCGCCGCCAAATTTTAGCATCGGTCCGAGCCGGACTGGCATTTAAGGGACTGCTCGATCCACCCCTATTATCTCATTGTCGATCTTTTCTTTGCAAACCAATATTGGCAGGGCCAGCGCACAGACGCCCAGGCGGCGTCGCTACCGTCGCGGGATTCAAGCTGTTCATTTTGCCGCGCCGCTTTACATTCGCTCGCCAGGATGGACGAAGAGAATGAGCTGATCGCGCTGCGGCGCAAAAAACTCGACGCGCTCCGTACCCAGGGCGTCGAACCTTTTGGAAAAGCTTTCGCGACCGGCGGCGACATCTCCGAGATCCGCGCGAACTTTAAAGAAGGCGAGATCGTTCGCGCCGCCGGACGTATCACCGCACATCGCGACATGGGCCAGAGCCATTTTCTCGATCTTCGCGACGCTACCGGCCGCATTCAGATTTACATTCATGCCAGGGAAGTCGGGACCGAGCTTGTCGATCTTTTTCGGCTGCTCGATATCGGCGATTTTATTGGCGTTGAGGGAACCTGTTTTCTCACCAAAACCGGTGAGCCGACATTGAAAGTGCGCACGTTCCAAATGCTGGCCAAATCCCTGCGGCCGCTCCCGGAGAAATGGCACGGGCTGCAGGACATCGAGGCGCGCTATCGCCAGCGGTATCTCGATCTTCTCACCAATGAGCGCTCGCGGGAAAACTTTGAAAAACGCATTGCGCTTGTTCGCGAGACCCGGCGCTTTTTTGAGGACCGCGGGTTTTGGGAGGTGGAGACGCCGATTCTGCAAACGATCGCCGGCGGCGCCGCCGCCGAACCGTTTCGCACGCACCACAAAGCACTCGGTCTCGATCTTTATCTGCGTATTGCGCCCGAGCTTTATCTAAAACGTTTGCTCGTCGGCGGATTCAACAAGGTTTTCGAGATCAACCGAAATTTCCGGAACGAGGGGATCTCGCGAAAGCATAATCCGGAATTCACCATGCTGGAGGCGTACTGGGCCTATGCCGATTTCGACAAAATGGCGAACCTGGTCGAAGAATTAATTTGTCACCTCGCGGACAAAATTTGCGGCTCGCAGCAAATCGAACACCGGAATGTCGATGGAAAAGTCACCCGCACGATCAATTTGAAGCGACCCTGGCGCCGCGCCCGCTACCGCGATCTGATCCGCGAGATCGATCCGGCCTGGTTCGAATACTCGAGTGAAAAACGACGCGAGCGCTGCGTGGAATTGCAGGTCGAGATCAGTCCACGCATGGCCGATTACGAAGTCACGCAGCAAGCCTTCGAAAAATTGGTGGAAGAAGAGACCATCGATCCGCTCTTCGTTACGCATTGTCCGAAGGAGCTCGTGCCTTTGGCCCGGCAAAACAACGAGGACAATTCCGTTGTCGATGTTTTCGAACTGATTATTAACGGCGTGGAGATCGCACCCGGCTATAGCGAACTGAATGATCCTGATGTGCAGCGACAGCGTTTGCTCGAGCAAGCAGGCGAAGAAACGCAGAAAATTGACGAAGAATTTTTACTCGCGCTCGAGCACGGCATGCCTCCGGCGGGCGGCTTCGGCCTCGGCATCGATCGATTGTCGATGTTGCTCACCGGCGCGGAATCGATCCGCGACGTGATTTTGTTTCCGCTGATGAAACCGAAGCTCTAGCCGCTTCGCAAAGGGAGACGGCTATGCCCCTCGCTCCATTTCGAAAGTCACTTTCGCATTGACGCGATAGCTGGTGACTTTGTCATTCTCGACTGCGGCGGTGAATTCCTTGACGTAAACCGAGCGAATGTTACGCAGCGTTTTCGACGCCTCGCTTACAACATTCTGTGCGGCTTCTTCCCAATTCTTCGGTGATTCCGACATTACTTCGATAACTTTGACGATCTTTGCCATGGATAGTTCTCCTTTTCTTAATGATCGAAGAGCATCGCGGTTTCGGTTCCTTCGATCTTCGCGCGCGCGAAATCACAGGCATCGCGCGCGCCCATCCGTTGGACGGCGAAGCGCGTGACTTGTCGCGCGTTTTCGGGACTGTAATTCTGCGCTCGTCGTGCTACGTTCTCAGAAATGGACAAGCCTGAAATCACCGCCTATCTCAAAACTTATTGTGGCTGGAGCGCCGGTGTACGCGCAATTCTGGCCAAGTACAATCTGCCTTATACAGAGAAGGACATCATCCAGAATCCCGCTTTCCGCTGGGAAATGGAAACTAAAAGCGGACAACCGCTTTCGCCGTGCGTCGAGATCAATGGACAAATGCTGGCGGACGTAAGCGGTGACGAAATCGAGACCTATTTGATCGACAATAAGATTGTGCAGCCGAGCGAGGCCGCGACTGATGTTCCGACGAATGCTCCATGCCCGAGCGAGCAGCACGAAAGCAACGTGCAGCTGCGCTTGTGATTTGTAGGGCTGCGATCTTCGCCATCGAAAGATGTTGGCCCGAATGGTCGCCGCGCAATCCGGACACTCCACCTGTCCTCTAGCTTTTCTCTGCGCAAATCTGCGGCTAGAGTGTCAGAGATTTGCATGAAATTTTTCGCCCGCGCCCAACAAAGTAAACTCTTCCGTTACGGCTGGAAGTTCACGCTCCTTGCTTTGGTCGCCGCGGCCGGCCTCACTGTTTTTCTTTTCTACGCCGGCTGGGCCACGACCTTCGACACGAAGAAGGTCGGCGAGATGCC
>WNFT01005021.1_pt1 | contig 11559 bp, 7 predicted proteins | sample 5400191 | NCBI WGS metagenome assembly WNFT01 (sample SAMN13153359, study PRJNA577476) | soil metagenome | isolation source: 80 cm saprolite under Madrone tree | place: USA:California | collected 2016-06-14
TGGTGATACTTGCCTTCAAATACGGCTTCATTATCGGTCCACATTTTCAGAATGATCTGCACCGCATCACGCAACTGGCGCAGGCGCGTAGGCCCATCGGGGTAGGCATAGCCATATGCCTGGAACTCTTGCTCGTGCCAGCCCGCACCGATGCCGAAGTCGAGTCGTCCGTGGCTGAGCACATCAACGGTACTTGCCATCTTCGCCAGCAGTGCCGGGTTGCGATAGCCATTACACGTGACCATCTGGCCGATGCGCACTCGTTTGGTGTCGCGGGCGAGGGCTGCCGTGCTGGTCCAACATTCAAAAGTGACTTCTTGTGTTGGAATGGGCACCGTGTGGAAATGATCGAAGAGCCAGACCGAGTCGTAACCCTGGGCCTCTGCTTCCAGTGCTACGCGCGTCATGGTCTCGTAGGCCTCAACCGGTTCGGAGATGCCAACCAGGTCCATGCGCCAACCTTGCGGAACGAACAAACCAAATTTCATTGCCATGTTGTCTGAACTCTTTCTCTCATGTGGGGTGAATAGGCAGAATACTTCTGTCTTCTCATATATTACGCTATATGAGGGAGAATGGAGTCAATGCTATTGGCAGAGAGCCACGATGCTGCTATACTTTAGTTGCTGATATCTTGCCAGGTAGAGAAAGGCAGCAGACAACATTGGACGTAGCATCGCTTGAGGCACTTATCCAAGGTGGGGAAACTTCCACGGTTGAATTTAAGGTGGCTCCCCCACGCCCTTCGGAGCTAGCAGAACGGATGTGCGGCTTCGCCAACGCCCTGGGCGGATATATCATCATGGGTGTAGTGGATAAGACCTGGGAAGTGGTCGGCGTCAAAAATGTCTCTGAAGCCATGGATACTATCCTGCAAGCTGCTCGCCTCTGTAAACCGACTGTCCAGTTCGATCCAGCTCTACCAGAAACAGCAGAGCTAGAAGGTAAGCAACTGGTCATTGCTTACATCCCGCCTAACAATGGGAGATTATACCAGGCTGGTGGTGTTTTTTGGGTTCGACGTGGAACACATACGGTTCCCTTAACAGCCGCCGAAGTTGAAGGATTTCTCTACGCACGGGGCATTATGGCCTGGGAAACGCGACCCGTGTTAAAAGCTACTCTGGCTGATTTAGACATGTCGCTCGTCGAACTCTACCTGGCGCAACGCTCCACGCGCAGTAAACTCGCCGGCCGTCTTTCAAACCTTGAAGACATCCTCTACAATATCGGCTGTACTACCATAACGAAAGATGAAAGTCAGCAGAACGTTGTCCGTCCGACCAATACAGGCATGCTGCTTTTCGGCTATGACCCACAACAGTTTCTGATACAAGCAGAGATCATTTGTATACTCTACAAAGATACACAACGCAAGCAGCGCTACGTGGACCGTCGTATCTTACACGGCACCATCACTCAACAGATAGACCAGGCCGAAGCATTCTTCAAACAATACGTTCCTGTGGGGGCTCACATGGAAGGTTTTCACAGAATTGATGAGCCTGATTATCCACTGGAAGCCCTGCGTGAAGCAGTGGTAAATGCTGTAGTGCATCGTGACTATAGCTTGCAAGGTGAGACCGTCCGGATTTTCTACTATCCTGATCGTATCGAAATTCGCAATCCAGGCTTGCTTCTGCCCGGCATCAGTCTGGAAGACCTGCGACAAGGGAAGGTAAGCTCGAAGCCTCGTAATCCTGTACTTACGAGTGTATTACGGGATTTTCCAGGTGGATATATGGAGCGAGTAGGAAGCGGTATCAGCTTTATGATCAACCAGATGCGTGAGCTTGGTCTGCCTGATCCTCAATTTCGCGAAGAGGGAGAGTTTATCGTTATATTCTCGCACACTCCTGCATCTGCAAACGAAGGAACAAAATTATCTCAAAGTGAGGTATCTCCGCCTCCATCTACGCGCAAAAAGAAACCATCAGGTGAGCGAATGCTTCCTATCGATGAGTCAGATCCTCTCCGGAAGAAAAGGCAAAGGCTGGCGCTACGCTATGTCCATACACATGGTTTCATTACAGATGAACGCTATCAGGCGATAACAGGGACCTCTAAGAATGCCGCGCTCCGCGACTTGGAGGCTTTGAGAGAACGAGGTGCTCTCCGTGCCCTTGATCAAGGGCGCGGTAGGCGCTATGTTTTGTGATTGAATGATGGCAGAGGCTTTTGTTTCATTATCTGATCGATATAACTCAATAAAAGTAAATTAACTCTGCTGTTGAATAGCCAAATATTACTAGTATAAGCTCTGCTCTTGCACTTTAGAAAGAGATTCTGCTATACTGCCAACAACAACAGCGACAATTTCCTGACATACATGACGTAGAATGCCTGGTGAGATGGCTCGCTTCCACCGCAGGCCCTGGCGTGTCACCCACCATCATATCACAAACCGGAGGCTTTTTCATGAGCGACACCATTGTGTCAACCTCTACAGCACCTACCCGCGTCAATATCCCCAGTACCAGGTCGCATGGTGCACTTGATGCTGATATCATTATCAAGAATGCGCCGGACCCGGTGTTTGTCTCGGACCTGGAAGGCAAGATCCTCTCGGCCAACGATGCTGTCTACGAATTGTTAGGCTTTCGCACCGACGAAGTGCTGGAGCAATCGCTCTCGCGCTTCATCAGTCCTGAAGAGACGCGCGAGTTCACCGCCGCACTGCGCGAAGTCATTGAGCGCGGTGCCACGCGCAATGCACGGCTGAACCCGCGTAGTGCGTCCGGCGAGATCATTCCCACCAGCTTAAACGCCTCAGCGCTGCGTGACGCCGACGGCAAGGTCATCGGCGCCATCGGCATCCTGCGCGACATGCGCGAACTGGATAAAGCCCTGGCCTACGCCGACAGCCTCATCAAGAATGCGCCGGATCCGGTGTTTGTCTCGGACCTGGAAGGCAAGATCCTCTCGGCCAACGATGCTGTCTACGAGCTGTTAGGCTTTCGCACCGACGAAGTGCTGGAGCAATCGCTCTCGCGCTTCATCAGTCCTGAAGAGACGCGCGAATTCACTGCCGCGCTGCGCGAAGTCATCGAGCGAGGCGTCATCCGCAACACACGTCTCAATCCGCGCAGCGCCTCCGGCGAGATCATTCCCACGAGCTTGAACGCCTCAGCGCTGCGTGATGGCGACGGCAAGGTCATCGGTGCCATCGGCATCCTGCGCGACATGCGCGAACTGGATAAAGCCCTGGCCTACTCGGATAGCCTGATTAAGAATGCACCAGACCCCGTGTTCGTCTCGGACCTGGAAGGCAAGATTCTGCAAGCCAACGATGCTGTCTACGAGTTGTTGGGGTTTCGTCCAGATGAAGTGTTGGAGCAGTCGCTTTCGCGTTTCATCAGTCCCGAAGAAACCCGTGAGTTCCTTGCCGCCTTGCGTGAGGTTATCGAGCGTGGAGTAACCCGCAATGCGCGGCTCAACCCACGCAGCGCCTCGGGTGAGGTTATTCCAACAACGCTCAATGCCTCCGCGTTGCGCGATACAGATGGGCGTGTCATCGGTGCCATCGGCATCTTGCGTGACATGCGCGCCTATGAGAAAGTCGTGCGTGACCTGCAGGAGTCAAAGGCCGAGTTACAAGAAAAAATCCTGGACCTGGAGAAGTTTGAGGAAGTGGTGGTCGGTCGCGAACTCAAAATGATCGCACTGGAGAAAGAGATTGAGAATCTCAAGCGGGAACTGGAGAAGGTCAATCGGGGGCAGAACAGATGGACCTAGTGCAGCAGATTGCACCGGAGACGGCTCAGGATCAAGGGACAGAACTGGAATTGCTCCAACAAGAATATACACAACTGGTAGAGCAGAAGGAAGCTCTGGAAATGCGTGTGCTCAAGAGCGAGGAGCGCCGCCGTGCCTTCATGCATATTCTGAGTGACCTCAACAATGTCAATCGCAAGCTGGCCGATCAACGCAAGGCCATGATTCATATCCTGGCCGACTACGAACAGGACCGTAGCCGCCTTGCCAGACAAACAGAGCGCCTGGATAATTCCCGCCGTGCTCTCATGCATATCCTGCAGGATTCGCACCAGTCCAATCTGCGCCTGGAAAATAGCCGCAAAGCCATGATCCACATTATGAGCGATCTGCGCGAGACAACCGCGGAGGTACAGCGTCGCGAGCAGGAGTTACGGGAGAAGCAGGAACAACTGGTGCAAGCCGGGAAACTGGCGACGCTCGGTGAGCTTACCACCGGCATCGCCCATGAACTTAATAACCCGTTGAACAACATCGGTCTGTTCATAGGCAATGCCATTGATCTGATTGAACTCGGTAAAGCGGACCCACAGCACATCCTGCATGAACTGCATAGCGCCATGCAGCAGGTTCACAAAGCAACCGAAATTATTTCACACCTGCGCACATTTGGACGCGCCGCCTCGGTGAGTCGGGAGCCAGTCGTCATCCGTCAGGTCATTCAACGTGCGCTCTCACTGATGCGGGAGCAACTACGTCTCCGGCAGATCGAGGTGCGGTTGCAATTCCCCGAGGAATATGTGGGCATCATGGGCAACGCGATCCAACTGGAGCAGGTTTTTCTGAATCTGCTCACCAACGCACGTGATGCCATGAGCAACGCGACACGGAAGCTCATTACGATCGCATGTACTGTGCAGGCGGATATGGTGGAGATTAGTTTTCGCGATACCGGCCCAGGTATACCTGCAGGGCTGGAGCAGCGTATCTTTGATCCATTCTTCACGACAAAGGAAGTTGGTGCAGGGACGGGGCTTGGTCTCTCTATTACGTATGGCATTATTAAAGAGCACCAGGGCACCATCATGGTCGAAAATCACCCTGGTGAAGGTGCCGCCTTCTTGATCCAGCTTCCGCTTAACCGTGCAGAGAACCTCTGAGGTACTGAGATGTCGAATGAGCCATACGTCCTGATTGTTGACGATGACGCAGCCTTGTTGCATGCGCTCCCTCAAGCATTGTATTTGCGTATGGATGGAGTGAAGGTGGACACATGCGATTCGGCTCAAACAGCGCTTGAGCGTATCCAGGAACGTGATTATGATGCTATCGTGAGCGATATTAAGATGCCTGGCATGGATGGTTTGGCTCTGCTGGAGAGAATCCACGAACTGCGCCCGGATACGCCGACGCTCCTGATCACCGGCCATGGCGAGGAAAATCTCGCCATCCAGGCGCTGCGTGGTGGCGCTTACGACTTTATCCAGAAGCCAATCGAACGTGACTATCTTGTAGCCGCGTTGCAACGTGCTATTCAGACGCGCCAGTTGCGCCGCCAGGTCGTTGAGCAACAGCTTGCCCTGGAACTGTATGCCAGGTCGCTTGAGCAAAAGGTACAGGAGCGAACGCAGGAACTGGTTGAGGCCAACACCGCCAAAGACGAATTTCTCAGCATTGCCTCGCACGAACTTAAAACACCACTCGCCAGTTTGAAGGGGATGACACAACTCTTGCGGCGGCGGTTCGAACGCAGCGCTTCGCCTGAAGTTGCAAATCTGCAGAGGATAGAGCGCTCGGTCCGCCGTATGGAAGTGCTCGTCAATGATTTGCTCAACACCTCGCTCCTCGAAACTGGTATGTTTGTCTTGCAGTGCCAACGCTGTGACCTGGTCGCGCTCTGCCGTAATGTTATAGAAGAGTACGAAATGGGAGCTGGCCCCGCCCTGTCTCTCACCTTCGCTGCTCCTAACGAGCCGATTGAGGTCGAGGTGGATGTTGAGCGCATCGGTCAGGTCATACTCAACCTGCTCTCTAATGCACGCAAGTATTCATCTGCCGGGTCCCCCGTCACGATGACGTTGCAACGAGCAGGAGATGCGTGTGTCCTCTCCGTGCGTGATAGGGGGGTAGGGATTTCTGCCGAGAAGCTTCCTCACATTTTCGAGCGCTTCTACCGTGTCCCTGGTACTGTGGTACAGACTGGCTCGGCTATCGGCTTAGGCCTGGGACTCTATATCACACGTAAAATTGTGGAGCGACACGGTGGACGCATCGAAGTGCAAAGCATTCCCGACGAGGGCAGTACGTTCTCCGTTACGCTGCCTGTGTTGGTCGGTTCTACAAGAGCTACACCGTGTGCCCCACACGCACGAACGGTGTAGAAGAGCGTTCATCAGTTCTGCGGCATCGCGCCAATACAGCTCACTAGCGCAACAATCCCACAGGCAAGGATCACTGCCATGGCGGCAAAGGGGCCAAACTCGCTGGGAGGAGACAGATGATGCAGGATGTACGATTAGCCTCCTGTATTGAATAGCACAATATTCCTAGTATTGGCTCTGCTCTTGCACCTTAGGGAAAAAGTTTTGTTATACTTCCAGAGGAACCTTCTTCTTGATCCAGCTTCTATGTGAACGTTCATAAATGTTGTGGTAATTTGAAGTGAGGTAATTCGAAGTGATGAATCAAGCTTATATCCTCATTGTTGATGACGACACGGCGCTGCTACAAGCGCTTCCTCAAGCGTTGTATCTACGTCTGGAGGAAGTGAAGGTGGATACCTGCGATTCGGCTCAAACAGCGCTTGAGTACATCCAGGAGCATGATTACGACGCCATTGTGAGCGATATCAAGATGCCGGGCATGGACGGATTGGCGCTATTGGCGAGGATACAGGAGTTGCGACCAGATACGCCCACGCTGCTGATCACTGGTCACGGCGAGCATGATCTCGCAGTTCAGGCTTTGCGAGGGGGGGCTTACGACTTTATCCAGAAGCCGATTGACCGCGACTACCTCGTGGCTGCGTTGCAGCGTGCTATTCAGACGCGCCAGTTGCATTGCCAGGTCATTGGGCAGCAGTTCGCCCTGGAGCTTCACGCCCGTTCGCTCGAGCGTATGGTGCAGAAACGTACACAGGAGCTTGTTGAGGCTAACGCTGCCAAAGACAAGTTTCTCAGCATTGTCTCGCATGAACTCAAAACACCGCTGGCAAGTTTGAAGGGGAGAACACAGCTTTTTCGTCGACAACTCGAACGTGCAGTTTCGACTGAAGTTGTCTATCAGGGTTTGACGGACATGGAACGTTCGATTGGTCGTATGGAAGTGCTTGTCAATGATCTGCTGGATACCTCACTCATTGAGACAAACATGTTCGTCCTGCACCGTAAACGCTGTGACCTGGTCGATCTATGCCGGAAATTAATAGATGAGTACACGGCGGGAACGGGTCCGGCCCTTACGTTCGAATGCCTTGGCGAGGCGCTTGAGGTCGATGTGGATGGTAATCGGATCAGTCAGGTGATTATTAATCTACTGTCCAATGCACGCAAATACTCGCCCAAGGGGTCCCCTATCACTGTAACGCTGGAACAGGTGGGATATGACGCTATTTTCTCTGTATGTGATATGGGGGTTGGAATCCCAACCGAGATGCAATCCCGCATTTTCGAGCCATTCTACCGTGTTCCGGGCATTGAGGTACAGACTGGTTCCAGTATCGGATTAGGTTTGGGACTCTACATCTCACGTAAAATTGTGGAGCGACACGGTGGACGTATCGATGTGCAGAGTAGTCCTGGAGAAGGCAGTATTTTCTCCGTAGCCTTGCCGTTGTTCGTTGATCCTACAGCGGGTGACGTAGATGCCACAAAGCTCAAGCCGCACACTCAGGCGCAATGGACCATAGCCCACTAGAACAACGCCTTCTCGCTGTACACCTTACACAACAATCGCTATGGTATCAGCGTCGGTGGTGTCGGCGTCGGTGTCGGTGATGGTGTCGGCGTTGGCGTTGGTGTTGGCATCGGTGTTGGCATCGGCGTCGGTGATGGCGTCGGTGTCGGTGTCGGTGATGGTTTCGGTGTTGGCGTCGGCTTATGTGGTGACGGTGTGGGTGTTGGTGACGGGAATAGTGTTGGTGAAGGCATTGGTGAAGGAATAGGTGTTGGTGTCGGCGAAGGCGTCGACTGTGGTGTTACAGTGAGCGTTATCGTGATCTGCATCTGCTCACTACCTGCTTTGATAGTGAGTGTGGCTGAGTAGTCACCGGGCGCAAGTTTGATCGTGTCGGCCTGCACATTGATTGTTTGAGAGGCACCAGGCTGAAGCGTGCCGGCATTCATATCCAGCGTCAACCAATTTGTGCCGCCTGTATCGGCTGTCCAGTTGAGCGGTTGTTGCCCTGTGTTGCTGACTACTACCATCTGGCTTGCTGTACTGTCTGCTTGTGACTTGCCAAATTCAAGATTGGTGGGGTTCACCGAGAATGTTGTTGACTTGGGGAGAATCACGAGCCTTAGCACGGCACTGCGTCCAGTAATGCTTTCCCGCGCACGCAGCGTATGTGGGCCTGCGGGCCAATCCTGGTTCACGACAATCGAGGCATCAAAAGTTCCGCCCAGGCCAACTCTGACGGCGTTGCCCGATGAGATGGGGTGCTCGACTGGCCTGGCCACTAGCATCTGCAAGGCGGCTGTTACTCCACTTCCGTACCAGGCCTCTCCCTCTGCACCACGACGAACAAAAAGCAGCGGTAGATGGTCATCGAGCGTCAGGGTCACGCTGATGTCTGGAGTGAAGTGGCTCCCATGCAGGTGCAATACATTTCCTGCACTGACAGTACTACTGCCGCTGAGCGAAAGAGCAGGTGGGAACACAAAAATGAAGAGTCCCCCCATAATACTCGCAATAATGATGAGTGCGGTGAACGTGATAACTAGCCAGTGCGGAGCACAACCGTGCCGACGAGGCGTATGATGAGTTGGTGCCTGTAAGTGATGGGTAGGTGCTGAGCCTATGTCGTGATGAGGTGCGGTTCCATGGTGTACAGGTGGGGTATGCCTTGCACTCTGAGCGCTACCATGTCTGGCAGCAATGCCACCAGGTAGCGATGGCGTGCCTTGTACCATTGGGACCCCACTCACTTGTGGCGTCCCTTGCACGAGCGGGACATGGGCAATGGGGGCTTGCCCTTCCGTTGCTAGAGCACCTAGTAACGGCAGTCCTTGCATGAGGGCGCGGCGTCTCCGTTCCTCTTCATCTGCTTCATCGTTGGTGAGTGGTACGGTTTGCTCTCTTTCCACACCAGTCAGTGGCGCAGGGTGGGATCGGCTACTGATGGCAGTTGGAGCATCGGAGGGGGATGAGACTGCTGTGGAGAGATCATCCATATCTGCTGATATCTCTGCTCCACTCACCTGCGTAGGGTGGGATCGATCACTGATAGCTGTTGGAGTATCAGGAGAGGATAAGCTTCCAGTGGGCATTACGCTGATATCTGCTGGCACTTGTTGAAGCGCATACCTGCAGGAGCCACAAAAGAGGGCCTTGCTGGGCAGTTCCGACCCGCAGGATGGGCAACGCTGCATAACAAACCTCCTAGTAACTCCTCAGGACTCCTCATATCGAGAATCTCAACCTCATAGCAATATAGCAGTTTATATGAAGAATGTCAATATCAAGTACATGTATTAAAAAAATTGTACAAAAGATTATCAATATATATCATATTGTTTCAGAATGCATCATTAAGGAATGAGACACCTGAGGAGTGACGATCCATTTTTCCTTGTTCGTTCGCTTCCCCAAACGTTCCTGCGAAAGAACATCAGCTTGCCGTTTATTGCCTGGGTATTCTACAATACACTCATATCGGATGGATAACACAGTTCGTTTAAAGGAGTACGTATGACCACAACGCGAACAGACCCGAAAGTGCAACAATGGACCGACCTCGCCCAGCAGTTGCGTGTAGATAGCATTCGCTGTACCACAGCCGCAGGCTCAGGACATCCCACTTCTTCCATGTCGGCGGCAGACCTGATGGCTGTGCTATTGACCGGCTACTTGCGCTACGACTTTGGCAACCCACAGAACCCAAACAACGATCACCTCATCTTCTCGAAAGGCCACGCCTCGCCTCTACTGTACTCACTGTATAAGGCGGCAGGGGCCATTAGCGACGAGGAACTGATGACCTTGCGCAAGTTTGGCAGCCGTCTCGAAGGGCATCCGACCCCGATACTGCCCTGGGTAGACGTTGCCACCGGCTCGCTTGGGCAAGGCTTGCCCATTGGCGTTGGCGTTGCACTCGCAGGCAAATACCTCGACAAGCTTCCTTACCATATCTGGGTATTGCTCGGTGATAGTGAAATGGCGGAAGGCTCGATCTGGGAAGCATTTGATCACGCCTCCCACTACAAGCTGGACAACCTGGTCGGTATCCTCGACTGCAACCGCCTGGGGCAGCGCGGCGAAACCGAACTGGGCTGGAATACCGCCGCCTATGCGGCACGCGCCACATCCTTTGGTTGGAACGCGATTGTCATCGACGGTCACAACTACGACGAGATCAACCGCGCCTTTGCTCAAGCAGCACAACCAAACGGCTCACCCACGTTGATCGTGGCGAAAACCATCAAGGGCAAGGGTGTCTCATTCCTGGAGAACAAAAATGGCTGGCATGGCAAAGCACTCAACAAGCAGCAAGAACAGCAAGCGCTCCAGGAACTTGACTATGTACGCAGCAAGACCTATCCGGTGCAGAAGCCGGAAAATCGCCAGCCTGCCCCGGAGCCTGCGAAGAAAGCGCTGGAATTGCCAACTTACGATGGCAAAGAGGATGTCGCCACGCGCAAAGCCTATGGTGATGCATTGCAGGCATTAGGCGCTGCCAATCCAGATGTGATTGGCCTGGATGGGGAGGTAAACAACTCGACCTATGCCGAAGAATTTGCCAAAGCCTACCCGGACCGCTACTTCGAGCAGTATATCGCCGAGCAGCAACTCATCTCTGCTGCCGTCGGTATGAGCGTGCGCCACAAGGTTCCCTTTGCCTCCACCTTTGCAGCCTTCTTCACCCGTGCCTATGACTTCATTCGCATGTCCGCCATCTCCCGTGCCAATATCCGTCTCTGTGGTTCTCATGCCGGTGTCTCGATTGGCGAGGACGGACCGTCGCAGATGGCGTTGGAAGACCTGGCGATGATGCGCGCCGTCTTTGGCAGTACTGTGCTCTATCCCTGTGATGCTAACCAGGCAGCACAGTTGGTTGCGCTCATGGCCGAGCATGAGGGCATTGTTTATATGCGCACGACCCGCGAAAAAACACCCGTGATCTATGGTCCTGCTGATACCTTCAGCGTTGGTGGCAGCAAAGTGGTACGTCAATCGAACAACGACCGCGTCACGGTTGTCGCGGCCGGTATCACCCTGCATGAAGCGCTGAAAGCCTATGACCAGTTAAAGCAAGAAGGCATTCTGGTGCGCATCATCGATGCTTACTCAGTCAAGCCAATCGACACAGAGACCCTCCTGGCGGCAGCGCAGGAAGTCGGCGACAAGTTTGTGGTCGCAGAGGACCACTGGCCCGAAGGCGGTCTCGGCGATGCTGTGTTAGATGCATTTACGCAGCGAGACGGCCCGCTGCCAGAGGTAGTCAAACTGGCGGTACAATCCATGCCCGGCTCAGGCACTCCTGCCGAGCTGATGGACGCGGCCGGTATCAGCGCACGGCACATCGTGCAAGCCGTCGAGGTGCTTGCGCGTCGTAAGTAGGGCCTTAGCTTTCATGGCTTCACCTCCGGAATCGCCGACCACACCGTCGAGGTGCTTGCGCGTCGTAAG
>WNFT01007371.1_pt1 | contig 11559 bp, 8 predicted proteins | sample 5400191 | NCBI WGS metagenome assembly WNFT01 (sample SAMN13153359, study PRJNA577476) | soil metagenome | isolation source: 80 cm saprolite under Madrone tree | place: USA:California | collected 2016-06-14
TGCAAGAAGGTCTGCCACAACGTGGACGACGGGCTGGTGGAGGACCCGAACAACCTGAACAACCTGTGCAGCGCGTGCTCCAACGCGAAGGAGCCGCGCGGCGGCAAGGGCGGCGGCAAGGCCGCCGCGTAGCGCGCTACGCCCCCAACGCCGCCAGCTCCGCCGGCAGGGCCGCGCGCAGGCTGAGCGGCCGGCCGTCGGCGGGGTGGGGGAAGGTCATGCCGGCGGCGTGGAGGGCGTGGCGGCCGGGCGGGAGGCCCGCCGGCGCCCCTGCGTAAAGGACATCGCCGAGCACCGGGTGGCCGCGCGCGGCCAGGTGCACGCGCACCTGATGCGTCACCCCGGTCCGGATGGTTGCCTCGACGAGGCTCCGCGCGCGGCCCGTCGAGACGACCACGACCGAGGTTTCCGCCGGCCACGCGCGCATGCCGGCGGCAGCGGGCACCATGCGCCGGCGGTCGCGCGGGTCGTGCGCGAGCGGGAGTGCGACGCGCGTGCCGTCGAGCGCGCTGGCGTCGCCGGCGACCCAGGCGAGGTAGCGCTTCTCGACCGCGCGGGCGTGGAGCGCGGCGCGCAGCGCCTGGTGCGCCGCGCGCGTGCGCGCCGCGACCAGCAGCCCCGAGGTGCCGCTGTCGAGGCGGTGGACGAGGCCCGGCGCGAGCGGATCGCCGATGCCCGCCATCTCCGGGTAGCGCGCGAGAAGGAAGGCGGCCGCCGTGCCCCGCTGGCGCGGGTCGAGCGCGTGGCCCGGCATGCCACCCGGCTTGTCGAGGGCGACCACGGCGTCGTCCTCATGGAGGACGGGGAGGGCGAGCTGCGGCTCGGGCGCGATGCTCGCGGGCAGGTCGGGGAGCGTGACCCGGTCGCCGGGCGCGAGCCGGACGCCCTTGGCGGCCGGCCGCCCGTTCACGCACACCGCGCCCTCGGCGATCAGCCGGCGCACGAAGCGGCGCGACAGGGCGGGGAGTGCGCCGTGGAGGAAGGCATCGAGCCGGGCCGCGCCCGCTCCGACGGTGAGCGTCAGCGCGGCCACGGTGCGCCGCCCGCGGCAGCGGCGGGGGCGCGCTCGGCGGAGAGGTTCTCTCGCACCAGCGCGTAGACGCGCTGCGAGAAGAGGAGGGAGAGGTGGCCGAGCCCGCGCACCTCGATGTTGAACGCGCCCGGGTAGTACGCGCGGCTCGCGGGGACGACGACCGCGTCGTCGGCCGAGTAGATCGAGATGCAGTCGCAGGCGCGCGCGACCAGCCCACCCATGCTGTGCGCGACGATGTCGACCCGGGAGGCACCCGTCGCCCGCCGGAGGCGATCGAGCGCCTCGCCGAGCCGGTGCGCGCTGCGCTCGATGTCGCCGCCCACGGGGGTGTGGGCGACGAGGTAGAGGTGGCGCCACCCGTCGCGCCGGAGCCGGCGCGCGAGCCAGGTGAAGTTGGCGGTGTGCTGCGCGTAGCCGTGCAGCAGGACTACCGGCGGGCGCGGATCGCCCGAGTCGAGCGGCCGCACGCGCCGGCGGCGGAGCGCGAGCGGCGTTGCCAGAGGAAGGAGCGCGGTCGCCGCGCACTCGAGGGCGAACGCCCGGGCGCGCGCCGGCCAGGGTCCGCGCTCCTCCTCGTCCGCGGCGCACGCGGGCGGATGGCGCCGGCGGTAGCGCGCCGCCCCCGCGTAGGCGCACAGGTTGAAGAGCGCGCTCGCCGCGACGGCGCCGAGGACGAGCAGCAAACCGACGCGCGCGAGCGGCGCCACACCGCGAGGACAGCCGCTATGGCCCGGCGTGTCAATAGGCGAAACTTGCTTTTCGCCGGGCGGCGCCTAACATGGCGCGGGCAACGGCCCGCGTACTCATCGTGCCACACCTTCCACGCTACGCGGTCGTCATGGCGGGCGGTGCGGGGACCCGGTTCTGGCCCCGCAGCCGGGTGCACACGCCGAAGCAGCTGCTCGCGCTGCGCGGGGGGCGGAGCCTGCTGCAGGAGACGGTTGCGCGCGTCTCGCCGCCCATCCGGCGCGAGCACGTCCTGGTGGTGACGGCGCGCCCCCACGCGCGCGCGGTCGCGCGCCAGCTGCCGCGCCGAGGGCGCAGCGCTCTGCTGGTCGAGCCCGAGGGGCGCAACACCGCCGCGGCGATCGCCCTGGCTGCGCTCCACGTCGCGCCTGGGCGCGCCGCTGCCCGGCGCGCACGGGCGGGGCGCCTGGGCCACCGAGTTCATCGAGAAGCCGGAACGCGCGCGCGCCGAGGCGCTGGTCGCGGGCGGCGACGCGCTCTGGAACTCGGGCATCTTCGCGTGGCGGGCGAGCGCCATCCTGGCCGCGCTGCGCCTGCATCTCCCCGAGGTGGTGGGACCGCTCGAGCGGGCGGGGACGAGCCCCCGCGCGCTCGCCGCCGCCTACCGCCGCCTGCCTGCGGTCTCGATCGACCACGGCGTCCTCGAGCGCGCCGAGCGCGTGGCGGTCGTGCGCGCGCGCTTCCCCTGGAGCGACGTGGGGAGCTGGGCGGCGGTCGCGGCGCTCTGGTCGGGCGGGAACGGGCGCAACGCGCTCCGCGGGCGCACCGTCTCGATCGACAGCCGCGGCTGCCTGGTCGACAGCCCCGAGCGGCTGGTCGCCGTGCTCGGGGTGGACGACCTGGTGGTGGTCGATACCCCCGACGCGGTCCTCGTCTGCCGCAAGGACCGCGCGCAGGACGTGCGCCTGGTGGTGGACGAGCTCCGTCGCCGGGGCTTGAGGCGCTACCTCTGATGGCGGAGACGGTCGGATCGGCGCGCCTGGCGCCGCTCGCCCCGCCGTCGCCCCGGCCGGTCGCCGCGCAGCGCTCGACCATGCTCGAGCGCTTCGGGGTCCTTGCCCGGCTCCTCGTCCACCTCCTCTTCCGCCACGTGCGCGTGCGGCCCGAGGCCGTCGAACACCTCCGCCAGCTCGCGCGCCAGGGGACGCTCATCTACGTGATGCGCTACCGCTCGGCGCTCGACTATCTGCTGGTGAACGCGGTCCTGCTGCGCGAGGGACTGCCGCTCGCGCGCTTCGCGCCCGGCGTGTCCACGGTCGCCTTCCGGCCGCTCGGCGAGCTGCTCGGCTGGCTCTTCCGCCGCCGGCGCCGGGCGGGCGGCGGTCACGTGGCGTGCTCCGCGCTGGTGGCGCGCGGGGAGAGTGTCCTGCTCTTCATGCGCAGCCAGGCGGTGGCCGGCCGGCGCCGGCGCGCGCTCGCCGCCGCCCGCCTCGGGCCGCAGTACCTACGCGACGTGGTGCGCGTCGCGCCGGCGGGGGGCCGCCCGGTCTTCCTGGTCCCGGTCGCGATCTTCCGCGGCAAGGGCTTCCGGCGGAAGGAGTCGCGCCTGGCCACCCTCCTCTACAGCGTGCAGGAGGCGCCAGGCGAGGCGAAGCGCTTCTTCAACTACCTCTGGAACGCCGAGGAGACCCAGCTCACCCTCGGGCGCGAGATCGTCCTCGACCGCTTCGTGCAGGACTACCGGGGCGAGGGCGACGAGCGCATCGTGCGGCGGCTGGCGCGCGCGTTGCAGATCTTCCTCTATCGCGAGGAGCGCCTGGTGTGGGGCCCGCCGCTCCTGCCGCGGCGGCTGGTACGCCGGCAGGTGCTGCGCGACCCCGAGCTGGCCCGCCTGGTGCGCCGCATCGCCGCCGAGCGTGGCCTCCCGCGCCGCCGGGTGTGGAAGGAGGCGCGCGGTTACTTCGACGAGATGGCCGCCAACTTCAACGGCCTCTACTTCGGCCTCCTGGAGGCCATCTTCAACCGCATCTGGCCGCGCGTCTTCACCGGCCTGGAGATCGTCGGCCTCGAGAAGGTCATCGAGTGCGTGAAGGAGCATCCGGTGGTGCTCGTCCCCTGTCACCGCAGCCACTTCGACTACCTGATCCTCTCCTACATCTTCCACCTGAACTACCTCTCCCCGCCCCACATCGCGGCCGGCGACAACCTGAGCTTCTGGCCCATGGGGCCGCTCTTCCGCGGCGCCGGCGCCTTCTTCATCCGCCGCACCTTCGAGGACAACGAGCTCTACAAGATGGTCTTCCGGAAGTACCTCACCTTCTTGATCCGCGAGGGCTACACGCAGGAGTTCTTCATCGAGGGCGGGCGGACGCGGACGGGGAAGATCCTCACCCCGAAGCTCGGCATGCTGTCGGCAATCCTGAACGCCTTCGTCCAGGGCGTGCGGCGGGACCTCTACTTCGTGCCCATCTCCATCCACTACGGGCGCATTCCGGAGGAGGAGGCCTACAAGCGCGAGGTCGCCGGCGAGGAGAAGCAGCGCGAATCGCTCTGGGCGCTCCTGCGCGCGCGCAGCGTGCTCAAGCGCCGCTACGGGACGGTCTACGTGAGCTATGCGGACCCGATCTCGTTGAACGCCGCCCTCGGCCCCGCGCGCGAGCGCTTCGCGGCCGGGCTCGGCGACCCGGAGGGGGAGGAGGAGAAGCGCCGCTTCATCCAGCGCCTGGGCTTCCGCCTGCTGCGCGCCGTGAACGATGCTGCGGTGGCGGGTGCCACGGCGGTCAGCGCCACGGCGCTCCTGGGCGCGCCGCGCGCCGCGTGCCGCACGAGCGACTTCCTCGCCGCCGCGCACGCGCTCTCCGGCCTGCTGTACGCCCAGGGGGCGCGGATCACGGCCTCGCTCGAGCGCAACGATCGGTCGGACTTCAAGGAGAGCCTCCACTGGCTCTCGTTGGGCGGGCTGGTCGAGCGCCTGGTGGACTCGGGCGGCGTCGTCCTGCACGTGCCGGCCTCCAAGCGCATCAACTTCGACTTCTACAAGAACAACACGATCCACTTCTTCCTGGTCCCCTCGCTGCTCACGCGCGCGCTCCTGGCCGAGGTGCCGTTCAGCGCGCTGCGCGCGCACATCGGCTGGTGGCTCGACCTCTACCGCTGGGAGTTTCCGCTCCCGGAGCGCGAGGCGCTGGCGGCCGAGATCGGGCGCTGGCTCGCGTACTACCGCGAGGCGGGCGCGCTGGTGGGGGACGGGGCCGCGCTCGATCACCCCGTCATCCGCGCCACCGCCGGCATCCTCGAGAACTTCCGCGAGGCCTACCTGGTCGTGGCGCGCACCGCGGCCGCGCAGGAGGAGTGGCCGATCCTGCAGAGCGCGCTCGTGCAGCGCATGCAGCGCCAGTTCCAGACCAGCCTCCTCCTCGGCGAGGTGCACAAGCCCGAGGGCAACTCGATGATCACCTTCGGGAATGCGCTCTCGCGCCTGGCCGAGCTGGGCCACGTGGCCGTGGTCCGCCGCGGCCGGGGCGGGCGCGAGCGCTGGGTCGATCGCGGACCGGCGTTCGACCACCTGCCGGAGCTGATCCGGCACTTCGGGACATAAGACGGAGGGCCGTTGCGGCGTTGCACGATCGCCGCAGGCGAGCACCGGCACGGGACCTGGCGAGGCGGACGGTGGGCTGCTCGAGTGGCATCGGGTTTGCGTCTCGCCCTGGCGCCGTGCGCGGTGCAACACGAATCCTCCTCGCCCTGGTGCTGGCGGCGCGGGCGGCGCAGGCGGCGCCGAGCGTGCTGGTGGCGATCGGGGACCGCTCGCCGCTCGGCCTTCCGTTCTCGCGCTTCTCCGAGCTGGCGCTCGACGACCGCGGCCGGGCGGCCTTCGTCGGCGCGAGCGCCGCGGTCTTCGCACGCACGGGCGAGACCCTCGCGCATCTGGTCGGCGCGGGCGACGTCGTGCTCGGGCGGACGGTCGCGGGCGTCGACGGACCCGCGCTCGGCGGGCGCGACTGCCTCGCCTTCCGGGCCCTCTTCGCCGGGGGCGGGGCCGCGATCGCCGAGCGCTGCGGGGGGAGCGTCGGGGCGGTCGCCCAGGTCGGGCAGCCGGCGCCGGGCGGGCGCAGCTTCGCAGGCTTCGGCAGCGACGTCGCGCTCGGCGGCGGGGGCTGGCTCGCGTTCAGCGCCGTGCTCGACGACGGCACGACGGGCGTCTTCGTGGCCGACCCCGACGGGAGCCTCGGCGAGGTGACGCGCACGGGCGCGCTCTCGCCGGCGGGCGGCGCCTTCACGAGTCTCCGCGTGATCGGCGTGACGGGCGCGGGGACGGTCGCCTTCCGCGGGGCCGTCACGAGCGGGCCGGACGGCCTCTTCAGCTGGGACGGGAGCGCGCTCGGGCGCATCGCCGTCGTGGGCGACGCCAGCCCGGCGGGCGGCGCGTTCACCTCGGTCGGCCTCGGCACCCTGAACGACGCGGGCGTGTGCGCGTTCCGCGCCAGCATCTCGAGCGGGCCGCGCGCCGGTATCTTCCGTGCCGTCGTCGCCGCGTTCCCGACCCTCGGCACCGTCGCGCTCGAGGGTGACGCGACCCCGCTCGGGGGGACCTTCGCGGCCTTCCCCACCTCGCTCGCCCCGTGGGTCAACGCGGGCGGCGACGTGGCGTTCCGCGCCACCCTGGCGGGGCGGGGCGTGCCGTCGGCGGGCGTGTTCGTCGCCGCGGCGGCCGGTCCGCTCGGCGCGGTGGTGGCGGTGGGCGAGCCGACCGAGGTCGGCAAGCTCGTCCGGCTGCGCGAGGTCGCGCTGGCCGACGACGGGAGCGTCCTCGTGCGCGCCACGCTCTCCGACGGCGCCCCGGGGCTCGTTCGCGTGCGCGCCGGACGCGTCGATCGCTTTGCGGTGCTCGGCGACGCGAACGACCTGGGCCGCGGCTTCCGCTTCGCGGACGTGAGCGTCCGCGAGAGCGCGGACACGGGCGTCTTCCTCGGCCTGCAGGAGGGCCTCTTCGTCGTCGACGGCCCCGGCCGCGTGCGCCGCGTGGCCGCGCTCGACCACCCGGGCGCGCGCGGCGGAAAGTACGCCGAGCTGGACCCGCCGGCGGCCGGGGGTGACCGCGTGGTGTTCGGCGCCAACCTCGCAGGAGGCCGCTCCGCGGAGGTCCTGTTCGAGGCCGGCCGAGGGGGAGCGCGGGCGCTCGTGCACGGCGGCGAGCGCGTCGGGCGCACGGGGCGGCTGGTCGATCTCTTCGGGAGCTCGCTCGACGACCTGGCGCGCGCGAGCGTGGCGGGCAGCTGCGTCGCCTTCGAGACGTCGCTGACGGGCGCCGGGGGCCCGAGCGGGATCGTCGCGCTCAGCGGAGGGCCGAGGATCGTCGCCCGCGTGGGGCAGCACGCGCCGGGCGGCGGAACGTACCGCGAGTTCGGGACGCCGGCGGTCGGGGGTGGCTGCCAGATCGTGTTCGTGGCGCGTGCCGGGACGAGCGACACGCCGAGCCTCTTTCGCGCCGGCGCCGGCGCGAGCCGCCGCCTGGCCGCCGGCGGCGACGAGACGCGCACACGCGTCGGCGGCACCTTCCGCAGCTTCGAGGCCCCGGCGGCCGCCGGCAGCCGGGTCGCGTTCCACGCCGTCCTCGGTCCAGGGCGGGAGGGCGTGTTCTTCGCGCGCGGCGGCTGCCGCATGGCGATGGCCGACACCGGCGAGAGCGAGCCGGGCGGCGGCAGGTTCACGAGCTTCAGCGCGCCGACGTTTGCGGGACGCGACGTGGTCTTTCGCGTCAGCGTCGTCGGCGGCAGCGCGCCGGGCGGCATTTACCGCGCCATGCCGAGTAGCCCGTGCACGCAGGTGCCACCGCCGCTCGCGACCGTCGTCGCGGTGGGGATGCCGGCCACGCCCGGAAACGCCTTCCTCGGTTTCGGCGTGCCGAGTGGCAACCGCCGCGGCGCCGTCGCCTTCACCGCCGACCTGACCGGCGCCGGCCCCACCGACGCCGTCGTCCTGGACGAGTAGGCGAGGGCCCGCGACCCTGGCGGAGGGCGCGGCTGTCGCGCCGGCAACCGGAGGGTGCGGGACGCGAGCCGCGCCTACGCGGGCGCGATCCCGAGCACCTCGGCCGCCTCGCGAACGGTTGGATCGTCGACACCCAGGTGGCGTACCTCGCCGACGCGCAGGCGGTCTGCCACGCGGTCGAACACGGTGACGTTCGTCCACAACGATTCGAACGTGGACCACCACCGAATGCCCGCCGCGCCTCGTCGGTAGCGTTGCGCAATGTCCTACCCGGTTGTCCGCTCGACGCCGGAGTAGCCATTCCGGGGAGAGGCATCCTGCGCCGCTGGTACCAGTCATGGTCGCCCCACCGCCGGCTCCCTGCGGGTGCCCGTCATCGCCATGGTGCTGGGGCCGGGCATGCCGGATGACGTCCCCGTCGGGGCGCACCTGTTCGATATCGCCCCGACGCTCCTGACCGCGTTGGAGATCGACGTCCCGGCCGACATGTAGGGACGGGCGCTGCAAGCGGTCGCGGCTCGCACGGGTTGATCTCCGAGCGGATCGCCCGGATCATGGACAGCATGGAAGTGAGTGTCGTCGTCACCGTGCTCGTGCTGGCAGTCGTCCAGTCGGTGTTCGGCGTCGGCCTGCTGGTGTTTGGAACGCCGACCCTGCTGCTCCTGGGCTACCCGTTCGACCAGGTGCTGGCCTATCTGCTTCCGTGCTCGATCCTAATCAGCGCGCTCCAGGTGCGCGCGAGCGGCGGCGTGAGGCTCGACCCGCTGCGGCGCCGGTTCCTCCTTCTGACCGCCCCCACCGTGCTCGCGGGCACGCTGACCGTACTCCTAGTCCTGGGCAAGGTGAACGTGCGGCCGCTGGTGGGGGCGATGCTGATCGTGACGGCGTTCCTTCGCCTCGGCGGCGCTCGGGAGCGGCTGTATGCCTTCGTGCGTCGCCGCCTCGATCCGCTGCTCGTCGGCCTCGGCGTCCTGCACGGCCTCACCAACCTCGGCGGAGGCGTCCTCACGGTGATCGTGAGCTCGCTCTACGAGGACAAGCACCGCGTGCGGGCGCAGATCGCGTTCTGCTACGGGCTTGTGGGCCTGATCCAGGTGGCCACCCTGGCCGCGACGACCTCGGTCGACTGGAGCCCGCTCCTGCCGCTGGTGGCCGCGACCGCCTACGCCGCGGTCGGCCGGCATGCCTTCCAGGCCGTCGGCGGCCCCGCGTACCAGTACGGCCTCACCGGCCTGATCGGAGGGTACGGCGCGGCGCTCCTGCTGACCGCGTGACGCTCGCTGCATGGGGCATCGGAGCAGCGCCGCGCCCGAAGGGCGCGAGCAGCGGACGGGCCCCCAGATATGAGGGAGGCCGAGCGCGAGAGCGCTCGAGCCGGCCGACGGGGTCTGGGGGCATCGGAGGAGCGGAGCGCGCGCAGCGCGCGAGCACCGGACGGGCCCCCAGATATATTTGACCCCCCGCCGGGAAGCCAGTAAACACACTCGGCTTCCGAGACTTCCGCGGCATGCCCGAAGATCACGAGCAGATCGTGGTCAGGCGGAAAAAGCTCCAGGCGCTTCGGGAGCGGGGCATCGACCCGTACCCGAACGATTTCCGACCTGACCATACGACGGCCGAGGTGCATGCGCGGCTCTCCGCCCTCGGCGAGGCCGAGCTGGCTCGGGCGGCGCCGCTGTCGGTCGCGGGACGGGTCATGGCGCTGCGCGACTTCGGCAAGGCGGGCTTCCTGCAGGTGCAGGACCGGGCCGGGCGGCTCCAGGTCCACGCGCGCCGCGACCGCCTGGGCGACGAGGGGTTCGAGGTCTACCGCCTGCTCGACCTGGGCGACGTGATCGGCGTGGCGGGGCGCCCGTTCCGCACCCGCACCGGCGAGCTCACGCTCGAGGCGGCGGAGCTCCGCCTGCTCGCCAAGGCGCTCCGCCCGCTGCCCGAGAAGTGGCACGGCCTCCAGGACGTGGAGACGCGCTACCGCCAGCGCTACCTCGACCTCATCGTCAACCCCGATGCGCGGCGCATCTTCGAGGTGCGCGCGCGCGCGGTCCGCTACCTGCGCGATTTCCTGGTCGCGCGCGGCTACCTCGAGGTCGAGACGCCAATGATGCAACCGATCGCGGGCGGTGCCGCGGCGCGCCCGTTCGTCACCCACCACAACGCGCTCGACGTGGACCTCTATCTCCGCATCGCCCCGGAGCTGTACTTGAAGCGCCTGGTGGTGGGCGGCTACGAGCGCGTCTTCGAGCTCTCGCGCGTCTTCCGCAACGAGGGGGTGTCCACGCGCCACAACCCCGAGTTCACCATGCTCGAGTTCTATCAGGCCCACGCCACCTACGAGGACCTGATGGCGCTCACCGAGGAGATGCTGGTGGGGCTCGCCCACGAGGTGGCGGGCGGGACGACGCTCCAGTACGGCGGCGAGGCGATCGACCTCGCGCGCCCCTGGCCGCGCCGGACCATGGCGGAGCTGGTGAGCGAGTACGCCTCGGTGCCCGCGGAGCGCGTGCTCGAGCGCGAGCTCCTCGCGCCTCTTGCGGCCAGCCGCGGGATCACGGTCCATCCGAACGCGACGGCCGGCCATCTCCTCGCGGCGGTCTTCGAGGCGGTGGTGGAGCCGCACCTGGTGCAGCCGATCTTCGTCACCCAGTTCCCGATCGAGCTCTCGCCGCTCGCGCGCCGGAACGACCGCGATCCGCGCTTCGTCGACCGCTTCGAGCTCTTCGTGGCGCGCCACGAGATCGCCAACGCCTTCTCCGAGCTGAACGACCCCGAGGATCAGCGCGGGCGCTTCGAGGAGCAGCTCCGCGCGCGCGCCGCGGGCGACGCCGAGGCGCACGCCATGGACGCGGACTACGTGCGCGCGCTCGAGCACGGGATGCCGCCCACGGCGGGGGAGGGCATCGGCATCGACCGCCTGGTCATGCTGCTCACCGGCGCGACCTCGATCCGCGAGGTGATCCTCTTCCCGCATCTCCGGCCGGAGGGCGCGCCGTGAGCTGGGAGCTGTTCGTCGGGCTCCGCTACCTCCGCGCCCGCCGGCGCACGTTCCTCTCCCTCATCTCGCTCATCTCGCTCCTCGGCGTCACCATCGGGGTCGCCACGCTCGACATCGTGCTCGCGGTGATGACCGGCTTCGAGCAGGACCTGCGCGACAAGATCCTCGGCATGAACCCGCACATCGTGGTGGTGAGCTACGGCGGCCCGCTCGCGGGCGACCCGTCGCTGGTCGAGCGCACGCGCGCGGTCGCCGGGGTGGTCGCGGCCGAGCCCTTCGTCTACGGGCAGGCGATGATCGCGGTCGGGCGGAGCGCGGCGGGGGTGGTGGTGCGCGGCATCGACCCGCAGATGGCGGGGGCGGTGGTGGACCTGGAGCGGCACCTCGAGAACGGGACGCTCGCCGCGCTCGCGACCCCGCACCCCATCACGCTGCCGCCCGAGGAGGGCGGGACGAAGGTCGAGCTGCCCGGGCTCCTGATCGGGGCGGAGCTCGCCCGCCAGCTCGGGGTCGGCACGGGCGACGTCGTCAACCTGATCTCGCCGCTCGGCACGCCGGGGCCGGCCGGCATGGTGCCGCGCATGAAGCGCTTCGTGGTGGCCGGCCTCTTCGACTCGGGCATGTTCGACTACGACACCACGCTCGCCTACATGGCGCTCGGCGACGCCCAGCGCTTCTTCGACTTGAAGGGCGCGGTCACGGGCATCGAGGTGCGGGTGCGGTCGGTCTATGATGCGCGCGCCGTCGCGCGCGCGATCGAGGCGGCGCTCGGCGGCTTCCCGTACCGCGCGCGCGACTGGATGGAGGTGAACCGCAACCTCTTCTCCGCGCTCAAGCTCGAGAAGGTCGTCTACGG
>WNFT01021211.1_pt1 | contig 11559 bp, 6 predicted proteins | sample 5400191 | NCBI WGS metagenome assembly WNFT01 (sample SAMN13153359, study PRJNA577476) | soil metagenome | isolation source: 80 cm saprolite under Madrone tree | place: USA:California | collected 2016-06-14
AATGTGCTGAAAAACTCCATCCCGTTATTAAAGGAATCGGCGATCTCTGGCGTTGTGATTACCGCCGCGAGCGGGAACGCGTTGCCGATCGGCTTGCCCAGAACGACGATATCCGGAACGACGCCTTGCGTTTCGAATCCCCAGAAATGCGTTCCCAGACGCCCGAATCCGACTTGCACTTCATCGGCGATGCAGACCGCGCCCGCTCCGCGCACGTGGCGATACACTTCCGCGAGATATCCTGGCGGAAAAACAACTTGCCCGCCGACACTCGGCAGAGTCTCCGCAACGTACGCGGCGATACCATGGCCTTCGGTGCGCGCGCGCTCCAGGACTTCGGCAACATGCCGCGCATATTTTGCGCCCGCTTGCTTGTCGCCGCGGCGATACGGGCCGCGGTAATCATCCGCGAGCGGAGCAACGTGTACCCACGGCTTCTTGCCGTGGCCTCCCGGGCCGTCGAATTTGTACGGGCTGATGTCAATGAGCGTGTTGGTGTGGCCGTGGTAGGCGTGTTCCAGAACGATGATGTCTTCTTTTCCCGTGTGCGTGCGCGCAAGCCGCAGCGCCAGCTCATTGGCCTCGCTGCCGGAGTTCACAAAAAAACAAATGCGCAACGGTTCGGGAAGCAGCCGCTTCAACCGCTCTGCATAACGATTGACGTTGTCATGCAAATAGCGTGTGTTGGTGTTAAGCAACGCGAGCTGCGCCTGCGCCGCCTGAACCACGCGCGGGTGGCTATGCCCTACGAGCGGCACGTTGTTGTAAACATCGAGGTACGCTCGCCCCGTGTCGTCATACAAATACTGCATCCATCCGCGAACGATTTTCAGCGGGCGTTGATAAGAGATGCTGAGATTCTTCCCTAGCAGAGCGCGCCGTGCCGCAAGCGTTTCGTCGAGTGCAGGTTCTTTCGCCGGAAAGCGATCGGCCGGGATTCCAATCAATAAATTCGGGTCCGGCGAGAGGCTCGTCCAAACCGCGCGCTGCGAAGCGTACGCAACTCCAGGAAAATCAGCATCCAGTTCAAGCGGATCCAGAATGATCTGGAAATGAACGTGCGGCATCCACCCGCCGTTTACATCCGCTGTGCCCACTCGCGCGAATTCTTCTCCACGCCCTACGCGCTGACCCGCCTTCAGCCCAGCAAGAGTTTCTTTGGTCAGATGGCCGTACAACGTGAAGAACTTCCCACCCTCGCTCGTTTCGTGGTGCAGAATGACAAGCGGTCCGTAGTCCTGCGGCGCGGAATTATTTGCGACCGTGTGTACCACCCCATCCAGCGGCGCGCGCAGCGGCGTCCCCGGCTCGACAAATAAATCCATCCCCAAGTGCACTGTGCGCCGCTCATCCGTGGGGTTGCTGCTCGTGCCGAACAACGGGGACGTATAAACCAGCCGAGGCTCGTCGTACCGGCCCACGCCAAAGGCGGCTCCCGCCCGTTTCATTTCGGTAGACAGTCTCTCACTCACCTCCGGATCGTTGGCTCCGCCGGGCTTAGCGCCCAGAAACGTGCTGCCCACGCTCAAATCGAAAACAAGGCTCGGCGTCGTCCGCGTATCAACGTCCAAAATCGAAGCCGCGGAATCGCCGCTCGCCCTCAGCCAGCGTGCGATCTTTTCAACATTCGGAACGGCCGGAAGCCCGCAAGCTGCACGAAACGTGTAGTGGGCAAATCGCGGATGGATTCTTGCCAAACGCTCTAACGCTTCCCATGCCGGCGCTTCGCTGACGGTGACGTACGGATCATCCGGCTTAACGGTTTTGCGGTGCGCGGAATTCGTGACGCTGACCGCCAGCCGCGCCCCAATCAACGGAAAAAGAACGGACAGCTCCACTTCATCCAGCGGAAACGCTCCGTGATATCCCGCAACGACAGCAGTTGCTGCCTGCAACGAGTCTTCCTTCCCAAGAATGGCGTAAGCGGCGGCAATCGCCGCCTCCGACGCCGTGATCCCATGATGCATGTCGCCAAAATCAATCACGCCCGCGATCTTTCGGGGCTGCGGCCAGGCATCACTGACCAGAACGTTGTGGTCATTCGCATCGCCGTAAATCACGCTGCGGCGCAAGCGCGGCAAATTGGGAACCACTTCCGCCTCATACAGCACGAGGAATTTTTCCACCAGCGCGCGCCGCTTCGAATCCGCGATGTGCTTGACATACTCCTTGATCCAACTGACGCGAGAGCAATCCCACTTCAGTTCGCGATGTGCCGCGGGGTGGGTAAACGATTGCAGCGCCGCGTCCATCTTGCCGAGAAGTCGCCCGAGATCGCCAAGCAACTCCGTCGTGTGCGGACGGAGTTCTGCAAGAACTTTTCCATTCAAGAAGCTGAGCAGCCAGACGAGCCGCGCCGAGCCGTCCGCCGCGCCAGTCGAAGAAAACAGTTCATGACGCCGATTGGGGATAACCCGAGGCAAAGGCAATTGAGGCGCACCCTGCGCCAGATGCTGAAGCGCCCCGCTTTGCATGTCGATGAAGGATTGCTCCCGCGCCGGATGCATCACTTTGAGGACGAACCCATGTCCGTCCCCGCTTGTCAGGTGGAAATTGTCGTCGTACTCGCCCGGCAGCGCCCGCGCGGTGGCCTCGATTCCGTAAAGTTCGCGCGCCAGGCGAACCGCTTCCTCTTCCGTCACCGAATGAGCTACGCGCGTCTCCAGCAGCATGCGCCAAATCTTATCTGCAACAGCCGGAGTGCGTCTATCCTGCAAGTCTCAACAATTCCGCCGGGCTGCCCTAAACGCGAAATCCTCGCTTCTCAGAGCTTCTCTCTCGACTCCTGCACGGAAACCGGTCCATTCACCGTGGACAGCCGGATTATCGCCGGCCCGCTGCCATATTCGATGCGCCGATGCTCATCGTCCCACGTCTTGCGGGCGTTATCGCAAATGCTCGCCTTGCAACTTACCGGCGCGTAGTTCGTTGATTCCACCACGAAGCTGGACTGGTAGCCGCTGGGGACCATCAGCGTCAGCGGCCCGTTCTTCGCATCCGCAGTCAAGCCGGCGCCGCTCCATGTTTTTCCTGCCAACGCCACGGAGATCGGTCCGTTCTCCGTATGAATGCGCACGCTGCCATTGCTGCCGTCCAAACTGATCGGTCCATTCACGGCGGTAATTTCCGCGTTGCCCGAAAAATTCTTCAGGCTGATCGGCCCGTTCTTGGCGCGAGCCGTGAGTTTGCCGTCCACGTCGTACAAAGAAATCGGTCCGTTCATCGTGTCCATGTCGATAGTTGCGGATTTCGGCGCCCGAATCAGCAGTTCAACCGTCCATGCTTCCTCGTCTCCCGGCCCTTTCGTCGAGATCTTGCCGTTTTCGATGGACATGCTGATCTGCGACAGGATTCGCTCTGCATCCCCACTTGAACCCGCCGCCGCTTTGCACGCCGTCACGGAATAGGTCTCTTTATCCCAGCCTACGACTTGCACGCCGCCGTTGGTGTGCGGGTGAACCTGCAGCACGGGAGCCTCGGCCTTCGTCAGGGTGCGCTCCTCGGAGCGCACCACGGCGTCCTGGTCGTCAAAGCGGATGTGAAGGTCGGAGCAATCTGTCGCCGGCTGCCTGTGGCCCCAGGAAGTGTTGACGGAATGGTGATGCCGGTTTGCTCGCGCGCTCGTAAAGCCCAGCGCGAGCAGGGCGGAAAACGAAATCAGAAAAAAGAAGGTGCGTCGAGGCATGTGGCCCTCCCCTCGAAGCTATAGACGACCAGAGCGCCCGATTGTCACGCGCCTCCCTGCCAATTTCTAATCCCACCCATCCCAATCGTCGTCCGTGCCGATGGGCGGGCCATCGGGCGGCTCGGCCGGAGGCGCCACGCTGATTTGCTTCGGATCTTTATGAAACTGCTCGATTTGTTTCGACCCGAAGTAGATATGAGTTAGATCGGGGATTACCTGCAATCCTCCAGCGGGGGAGTCGAGCCAGTCCTTCAGGTCACGGAGCTTTAGGGATGCTACGGCACGGACTTTCTCAGCAGCATGCTCGTTCGCGCAAACGGCCATAAGATCATAGAGGACGACGTTGTCCACTACCTGAGCGACCTCTCCGTCGTAGCCTTTCGGATGGTTGGCTTTCCAGGTGGCATCGAGCACTGCGTCGATGACTTCTTCTATTCCCGGGTTCTCCGCGTTGCGCGCATGAAACTCCACCAGCCGCGCCGCCCGCTCCGCATTAAAAAGAAATTGCAGCGTGTGCTGCGCCGCCGCTTCCGCAGGAGCCAGCGCATCGAACGCTGGGCTGGTCCGAATCTTGAAGTGCTCGCGGCCACGTTCGTACTCCGGCGGACGTGGAGGAATCATTTTCAACAGCGGCTCTGGCAGCGCCAAGACGTCCGGCTTCAGCGTCGCCAGCACCGCCGCCAGCGCGCGCCGTTGTTCCGCGGGCGCAACGATCTGCGTGGGCGTTTGTCCATCGCCCCGCAGCGCGAACGTGTAGTCCATTCCTCCAACGAGTTTGCTCGCCGCCTCCACCTGGTAGCGATGCAACATGTACAGCGGCACAAGAGGCGGTTCAGTTCATCGACCGCATTCACGCCCGAATCCCACAGATGCGCCAAGCTGCTCGATGAACCCGCTGGCCGCGCGTCCTGATCCGTCAAGTAGCGCAGCCCGCGTCCGTACGCATCCAGCAGAATCTTGTTCAGCGCCGCTTGCTCGTTCGTCCCGGGCGCAAAATCCTGATAGCCAAACGCAATCGACACCTTGTCCCAGTCCCCGATTCCCGTCGCGTAAGCCGCGGACAAATCCGGCGTGCCGTCCGCGCCCAACTTCACGTACGGCGGCGGATAATCCATCACCGAAGAACGGTTCACCGTGCTTGCCGAATAATTGTGCATCAGCCCCAGCGTGTGCCCCACTTCATGCGCCGCAAGCTGTCGCAGCCGCGCCAGCGCCATCTCCTGCATCTTCGGCGAGACTGGCTTGCCTTTTTCGTAAGGCGCCAGCAGGCTCTCAGCAATCAGAAAATCCTGCCGTACGCGCAACGACCCCAGCGTCACGTGCCCCTTGATGATTTCTCCCGTGCGCGGATCGATCACCGCCGCGCCGTACGACCATCCCCGCGTCGCGCGATGCACCCACTGGATCACGTTGTACCGTAGGTCCATCAAGTCTGCGCCTTCCGGCAGCATCTCGACGCGAAACGCGTTCTTGTAGCCCGCAGCCTCAAACGCCTGGTTCCACCATCGCGCCCCTTCGAGCAGCGCGGAGCGAATCGGCTCCGGCGCCCCACGGTCCAGGTAATACACAATCGGCTGCACCGCCTCGCTCACCGCCGCCTTGGGATCTTTTTTCTCCAGCCGGTGCCGTGCGATAAATCGCTTCACGATCGGCTCGCTGATTGGCGTTGCATAATCCATGTACCCAATGCCAAAGAAGCTGGACCGCGGATCGTACGCGCGCGGCTTATACCCGGGCGGCGGCAGCTGCACGAACGAGTGATGCTCCCGCACGGTGATCGACTCGGGAGAAGGCGTCACGTCGCGCACCCACCGCCCCGGCTCTTCTCCCGCGAACGTAAGCGTGGCCTCCACTTCGGTATTCAGCGGAAAATTTCTTGTCTGCAGCAGATAAATGGCGCATCGCGCCGCATCCAGGTGATAAGCGCCCTGCTTCGTCCGCCGCAGCGCCGCGGGACCCCACAGCGCGGACTCTGCGAAAGAATCGTGCACCGCGCGCCGTTCGTCGGGATCGTTGCTCACCGCGCGGTATTCAAGGTTTTCCTGGATCAGCAGCACCTTCGGCCCGCTGCGCTCAAAACGCACGATACGCGTTGCCCCAAGCTGCCCGCGGTCCAGCCCGATGTCATTCGATCCGATCCCCGCCGGAAGTCCGCTCTGGTAAAGAAATTCGCTGCTCCACTTGTCGATTTCCAGCCACAATTTTCCCTGCTTCGCATCCCAATACAGATTGAAATAACCGGGCAGCTTTTGCGCGCCCGCGGTTTTCTCCGCAATCGTAGACGCTTGCGGCGTTTCCGCACGCGCCTGAATACACGTCGGCGCTGCAAGCGCCGCAGTCATCAACAAAACGCCGACCCAAAACTTTGACATATCTCATCCCTCCAAACCAGCCGAATGGTTTTACAACAGAAGCACCAGCATGGCTAATCCGTATTTCTTGCCACCAATTGCGTATTTTTAGACCGTCCCGCACCGTGACAATCCACTCCCCTGCATCGTCAATTCAGCAGCACTTTGCGGAATTGCGCTGGACTGCGGACGAGGTTCGCCCGGGCCGGCCTAGGGAACCTCCCGCAGCTCAAGTGCGTAAAGTAGGGAGAGGTGCTCCATGCCAAGCCTGCCAGGCAATTTTCGGTACGCTCTGCGGCAATTCCGGTTGTCGCCTGTCTTTACCGCCGCGGCCGTGCTCACATTGGCTTTGGGAATCGGCGGCACTACCGCCATCTTTACCCTGATCCACGCCGTAATGCTCCGTTCCTTGCCCGTTTCTGATCCCGGCAGGCTCTACCGCGTCGGCGAAGGCGACGAGTGCTGCGTCGAAGGCGGTCCCCAGGACACTTGGGGCATGGTTTCCTTCCCCTTGTACGAGCGCCTGAAGGCCGAAACTCCTGAGTTCGAAGAAGTTACCGCCTTCCAGGCCGGGCGCTGGCGCCTGGGCGTACGGCGCCAAGGTGTCGAATCCCTGGCCCGTCCTCTCCGTTCGGAGTACGTCACCGGCTCCTATTTCTCTACGCTCGGAGTTCGCGCCTTTGGCGGGCGCCTGTTTACGCCCGATGACGACAAGCCCTCCGCTCCACCGGTCGCCGTGCTCAGCCACCGTGTCTGGCAGACTGCCTACGCCTCCGATCCCTCTGTCGTGGGTTCCACGTTCGTCGCCGAGGGCCATCCTCTGACGGTGATCGGCGTCGCTCCCGCTGGATTCTTCGGCGAGACTCTCGAAAGCGACCCTCCTGACATCTGGCTTCCCCTTCAGCAGGAACCCATGATGAACGCCGGAGGCAGTCTGCTTCATCAGCCCGTCTCCGCCTGGCTTCGCATGATTGGGCGTCTGCGTCCTGGAGCTTCGACAGACGGTATGTCTCCCCGTCTCACCGGGGTTCTTCGCCAATGGCTGCAGAACGATTCCGGCTATCCTGCCAACTGGATGGCCGACATGATCCGCCTGCTTCCCAAGCAGGTGCTCAACGTGATCCCTGCCGGAGCGGGCGTAGCCATGATGAAAGAGGAATATGGCCGCAGCCTGCAGATCTTGCTCTCCGTATGCGGCTTGGTGCTTCTCATCGCCTGTTCCAACGTCGCGAACCTGCTGCTCGCTCGCGGTGTTGCCCGCCGTGGCCAAACGGCCGTGCGCCTGGCCGTCGGCGCCACTCCCCGGCAAATCGTCATGCAGGCGCTAACGGAAAGCGTCCTGCTCGCCATTGGCGGAGGTATTGTCGGGCTTCTGGTAGCGATGGCAGCCGCACGCCTGCTGCTGGCCCTCGCCTTCCACAGCTCGCATTTTCTTCCCATCAGCACCGCGCCATCGCTCATGGTCTTGGCGTTTGCCTTTGCCTTGGCGCTCGTCACCGGAATCATTTTTGGCGCAGCACCCGCGTGGCTCGCCACGCGCACCGATCCTGCGGAAGCGCTCCGCGGCTCGGGCCGTGGCACGCAGGATCGTTCTACTTTCGCTCGCAAGGCTCTGCTGGTTGTCCAGGCTACCTTGTCGGTCGTTCTCGTCGCCGGCGCCACCATGCTGGCCCGCAGCCTCAACAAGCTCGAGCATCAGGACTTCGGATACCAGGTGCAAAACCGCGTGGAAGTAGACATGAACAGGCCGCCTGCCTCCTACACGCAGCCTCAGCTAGCCTCGCTCTATCGCCAGCTCGAAGATCATCTCAACCGTCTTCCCGGCGTTCAGGGCACCGGATTGGCCCTGTATAACCCGCTCACGGACAACTGGGGCGAACTCGTCATGGTCGCCGGTCATCCTCCGGCGAAACTCAACGAGGAGTCGGGCGCCTCTTGGGACCGCGTGAGCGCCGACTATCTTCAGAATCTTGGCGTGCCGGTTTTGCGCGGGCGCGGATTTACCGCCGCCGACAATGAAACCACTGCGCCCGTGGCTCTCGTGAACGAAGCTTTTGTGAAGCGTTTTTTCAAGAGCACGGAAGACCCGCTCGATCAGCACTTTGGCCTCGATGTCCCCGAGTACTCGGGCACTTTCCGCATCGTCGGAGTCGTGCGCGATGCCAAGTTTGCTGGCTGGGGCCTCCGCAGGCCCGCGCGTCCTATGTTCTACGTGCCGCTGGCGCAAAATGTGAATTATCCAGACGACTTGATGAAGAAAATCGAATTGAACTCCCACTTCATCGGCGGAATACTGCTCGTCACCAATATGACTCCTGGCACCCTCGAATCCCAGCTCACCCGGATCTTCGCGGATCTGGATCCTAACCTCACCATCAACAGCATCCGCACCGTGCAGCAGCAGATTGAACTTTCCTTCGATCAGGAGCGCGCCGTAGCCAGTCTCGCCGGCCTGTTTGGTGTCGTCGCTCTGATCCTCGCCGCCATCGGCCTCTACGGCGTCACGGCGTATTCCGTCGCGCAGCGAACCAACGAAATTGGCATTCGCATGGCGCTCGGCGCGGACCGCCCGCAAGTCCTTGGACTCGTGCTCAGCGGAGCATTCAAGCGCGTGGCGATTGGATTGATCCTTGGCTTGCCGCTGGCCGTTGGCGCCGGGCGCTTGCTCTCCGCCCAGCTCTACGGCGTCTCCTCGTGGGACCCCTTCGCGTTGACTGTCGCGGCCGGAGCCCTTGGGGTTTGCTCCTTTTTCGCCGCCATCATTCCCGCAAACCGCGCCGCCTCCCTTTCCCCAATGAACGCTCTGAGAATCGAGTAGCCCGGAATGGGGACCGTGTCACGTGTAATTCTTCTCGTCAGCCGAAGACCTGACTACTCTTTCCACGAGGCGTCAGAGCTGCAACGTTAGTGGCCCGGACCAAACTCCAATGGACGTTCTGTGCCGCCCACGACTGCATTTTCAAACTCTTCGGCGCCGCCGAATTCTTCTTCATTTCAGTCGCTGCTCACGGACAAGAATCGGCTTTGTTATACTGAGCGCCTTAGGCAATCTCGTATCGTGACCAAACTTCGCATCTCTATCGTTCAGTATCTCAACACCGCGCCGCTCGTCTGGGGCTTCGCCAACGGTCCGCTGCGCGGCAAGTACGATTTGTCCTTCACCGTCCCCTCGCAATGCGCCGACGATTTGCGCTCCGGCCGCGCGGACGTCGCCATCATTCCGGCCATCGAATACCAGCGCATCGAGGATTTGGTGATCCTGCCGGACATGGCCATCGCCTCAAAAAAGCAGGTGCGCAGCCTGCTCATCATTGCGAAGAAGCCCATCGAACAGGTGACCCGTTTTGCGCTGGACGCCAGTTCGCGCAGCACGCAGACGCTGACGCGCATCCTGTGCGCGGAGAAGTGGAAGATCGCGCCGCAATTGTTTGAAGCGCCGCCGGACTTGCCTGCGATGCTGGACAAGGCGGACGCGGCGCTCCTGATTGGTGATCCCGCCTTGCGAATCGCTGTGGGCATTGAAAAAGAAGGCTGCCCCGGCAGGGAAGGCCAAACCATATGCCCGGCCGCCACTCTCGGAATCAATAGCGCGGAGATGCTTTACGTCTATGACGTGGTCGGCGAATGGCGAAGTCTGACGGGATTGCCTGCCGTCCTTGCAGTTTGGGCGGCCAGGCGGGACGTTGCCACTCCGGAAGTGGTTACGGATTTTCTCGCCTCGCGCGATTTCGGTTTGTCGCGCATTCCCGAAATTTGTTTTGACGCCGCGCGCGAACTGGAATTGCCGCGACGGACTCTCGAATCGTACCTGCGTCACAACATCGATTTCTCTCTGGATGAAGAAAATCGCCGCGGCCTGGAATTGTATTTCGCGCAAGCCGCAAAACTCGGCTTGATCCCGCAATCCAAGCCGATCGAGTGGGCCGCCACGAAAGCGGAGGCTATGAAGTTGTAGGCGCACAGCTTTAGTCGTGCTCTGAGTGTAGGGGCGTCGCTTTAGCGCATCTCTAGCGATGTAAGGAACCGTGGTTACAGGACACAAGAAGGAAACAACTTGACACTGACCAAACAACAAGCTCTGGACATGCTCGAATCCGATGACCTCGTAGGCCTCGGCATGGCCGCGCATCAGATGCGCCTGAAGAAAAACGATCCTCGCGTCGTTACTTACCAGATCGACCGTAACATCAACTACACGAATTTCTGCACCGAGTATTGTTCCTTCTGCGCGTTTTACCGCCCGCTCGGCGCCAAGGATGGCTACATCCTTTCGTTCGAGGAAATTTACAAGAAAATTGACGAAATGCTGGAACTTGGCGGCACTGGCATTTTGCTCCAGGGCGGCCTGCACCCGGACCTGCAAATTGGCTATTACGAAAATCTGTTGCGCTCCTTGAAAGCACGCTATCCGCAAGTCCATCTGCACTGTTTTTCGGCGCCCGAAATTCTGTGCATCGCGGAAGTCAGCGAAATCAGCATTCGTGAAACGATTCAGCGCCTGATGGATGCGGGGCTGCAATCCATTCCCGGAGGCGGCGCGGAAATTCTTGACGATGAAGTTCGCGCGAAAATTGCGCGCCTGAAGTGTACGAGCGATGACTGGGAAGAAATGCACCGCGTGGCCCATTCCCTGGGACTGCGTACCACCGCCACCATGATGTTCGGCTGCGGTGAAGAGCTTCGCCATCGCGTCAACCATCTCGAACGGTTGCGCCGCATGCAGGAAGATACCGGCGGGTTCACCGCATTCATTCCCTGGATGTTTGCCGCCGAAAACACCGCGCTTGGAAAAAAAGTGCAGGAAACCACCGCGGTCGATTATCTGAAAACGCTGGCCGTCAGCCGCCTGTATCTCGACAACATCGACCACATCCAGTCTAGTTGGCTCACGCCCGGAATCAAAGTTTGCCAGATCGGTTTGCAGTTCGGCGCCGACGATGTCGGCAGCATCCTCATCGAAGAAAACGTCGTCTTCGCCGCCGGCGTAAAAAATCGCACCAACGAAAGCGAACTTCGCCGCGTCATTTCCGACGCCGGCTTCATTCCCGCCCAGCGCGACACCCTTTATAGAAGTTACGTTTTGAAATGATTCCAGCCGCTGTAAAAAAACGCAGTAGGAAGGCGTTTACACAGGTTTTGGGCGCAGGTGGATGGAAACGTCGACGACCACGCCATCCGGCAACTCAACGTCTTCCAGGAGATAAAGAACGCCGCCGCGGAAACGCGCCTGAATTTTTCGCGGCTCCGGTTTGGAACTGGCGGGTTCAGTTTTGGCACTCGGTGGTGACGTTTTGGAAGTTGCTGCTTCGGTCTTTTTCGCAGCCGCCGCGCCGGGAGTTTTTCCATCCGCCTCATCCATCGCTTCGTTCGCGAGACCATCCGCTTCGCGGTTCTGTTCGCGATAAACGTGCTCGATACGGAAAGAATCGAAGCCTTTCGACATTTTTTGGGCGCGCTCGAACAGCGGCCGCAAATCTTCGCTTTTCACTTTGTACAGCCCGCGCATTTGTTTGACGAGGAGTT
>WNFT01008647.1_pt1 | contig 11558 bp, 10 predicted proteins | sample 5400191 | NCBI WGS metagenome assembly WNFT01 (sample SAMN13153359, study PRJNA577476) | soil metagenome | isolation source: 80 cm saprolite under Madrone tree | place: USA:California | collected 2016-06-14
TCGCCGAGCTCTTTGAAGTACTCAGGGAGTCCGTACTGCTCGACTTTGAATATCGGCCTCGAAGCATGAACCGATATGAGGATCTGCGATGACTTGCGCTTGCGCGCCTCAGCCGCGATGGTGCCAAGAGCGTCTCGCGTTTCCGCAGGCGTTTGCTGGTTGAACAGATCTACCTTCAGATAACCCGGCTCAGCAATAATCGCGCACAGCATTTCAGCGCTCCGCAACGCGTCGTGTTTCGTGTTGTTCGGGATTGGCCCTCCTCCGATCCCTCCGTTTCGGCCCGTTTCGCCGTAGGGACAGCGTAGCCCTACTGCAATAAACCAACGTGCAACCAGATAGTCCGTGTGGACCATTGTGGGATCCGGCCCTTCGCCTCCTTACGGTGGCGTCGGTGATCGGGTTTGAACCCCCTATTGGTGTCGATTTTTGGCTACAATTGTCGTTCTTTAGCTACAGTGATAGGAGAGTGCCGGGTGAATGAACAGTTGACTTGGAACGTCAGGCACGAAGCCACTGCATCGGCAACAGCATGTTTCTACTGGAAAAAAGATGGACAAATCGTGCGGTCCGCTGAATTCACGCGGCCAGAGCTTGAAGCTGAGTGCGACCGGCTGAGCGAAGCCGGAAGAGATGTGACGCAGTTTGCGCTCGCACTAATCCAGCTCGCTCTTTCTCGGGGCTCCCAACAACAATAGCGTTGAGTTCCGCATTTAAGAAAGCTTCGGAGGTGCACAAGAACTCTGATTGCGGACCCCCTACGCAGCCTCCTTGCTCCTCGCCCCGAACTCATAGATAAGCAGCGCGACGCCGAGCACGGCCCCCAGGACGTTCAGCCAGGCGTTGACGGTGGAAGCCTGGAACGGCATCAAGAGCAGAAGGCCCGCTGCAGCGAAAGCGACCCGCATCGGCAGGCGCATCACCCTCATCGCATAGCCGGTGAAGGCGGCGCACACGAACCAGATGCCGGCGATCGACAGGATCATCACGAGCCCGATCTCGACCGCGCTGCCCCGCATGATCAGAGCCGGCGAGTATACGAAGAGGAAGGGCACGATATAGGAGGCCCAGCCGAAGCGCATCGCGGTCCAGCCCGCCGCCATGGGATCGGTCTTCGCGATCGTGGCGGCGACGAAGGCGGCGGTGGCGATGGGCGGCGTGATGAGCGACATGATTCCGAAGTACAGGATGAACAGATGCGCCGCCATGGGCGGTACGCCCACCTTGACGAGCGCGGGCGCGACCAGGATGGCGAGCATCACGTACACCGCGAGCGTCGGCAGGCCCAGGCCCAGCACGATGTTGGTGATCGCGCAGATGACGAGGAGAAGGAGCAGGTTTTCCGCGCCCAGATTGACGAGGGTGGCGGTGAGCGCGAACGAGAGTCCGCCGATCTGGAACAGGCCGAGCACGTAGCCGCCGATGGCGCTGATGACGATGATCTCGCACACGCCGATGCCGGTCTCGATGATCGCGCTCCAGATGTCGGCGAGCTTCATGCGCGCGCCGCGATAGCCGATGGCGAGGCCCAGCGCGATGATGATCGCAGAGGCCAGCGCGGCGGCGGGCTCGGGCTCCCAGTTCAGCCAGAACATCGCGCCGACGATGGCCGCGAACGGCGCGAGGAAGATCCAGCCGGTCCTGAGCACGGGGCCCATGCCCGGGATTTCGCTGCGGTCGACCCTGCCGATGCCGTAGCGCGCCGTCTCCAGGTCGCACTGGATGAACAGCGCCGCGTAGTACAGGAGCGACGGCAGCAGCGCGGCGAGCGCCACCTCGCGGTAGGGCACCTGCAGGAAGTCCGCCATGACGAAGGCCACCGCGCCCATCACCGGCGGCATCATCTGCGCGCCGTTGGCGGCGCAGGCCTCGATCGCCGCGGCAAGGCGCGCCGGAATGCCCGACTTCTTCATGAGCGGGATGGTGACCACGCCGACGGCGAGCGCGCTCGCCGCCGCGATGCCCGAGATGCTGCCGAAGAGACTCGACGCGACCACCGAAATCTTGGCGGCGCCGCCGCGATATCGCCCCATCAGACCGAGCGCGAAGTCGTTGAAGAATCCCGAGCCGCCGGAGCGCGCGAGGAGCTGGCCCATCAGCACGAAGGCCACCACGATGGTGCAGGCGATCTCGAGCACGAGGCCGAGCAGGCCGTTGTTGTCGAAGCTGAGATAGATCGCGAGCGTTTTCGCCTCGACCTTGTGCGTCTGCAGCTGCCCGGGGACGAGATGCCCGATGAGCACCCACACCACCAGGACGAAGGTGATGATGATCAGCGAGTGCCCCGAAGTGCGGCGCGTCCCCTCCAGCGTCAGGAAGGCGAGCACCGCAGCGAGGAACAGCAGTTCGAAGGTAACCGTTCCGGCCTGGGCCGTCAGGCGGGGGAAAGTCATCGCCACATACAGGCCGACGGCGAGGCCGGCGGCGGCGAACAGCCAGTCGTACCACGGGATCTCGCGCGGGGTGCCGCGCGCCGCGGGAAAGCTGATGAAGAGAAGCGCCAGGCACACGCCGTAGATTGCGGCGAGGAACTGCTCCGGAAAGAGCACCAGGCCCGCAGCGCGGGTGAGGCCGACGCTGTAGGCGAGGGAGCCGAGCGTGAGCAGCGCCGCGAGCGCGACCTGGGCGAAGCGGCGATGCTCACGCTCGGCTCCATCGCCTACCGTAGGCGTTGAAGTTCGGGTGGCCCTCGACCAGCGCCTTCTTGTTGGTGTGCACCGCCTTGATGAACTCGCGCACCACTTCGTCCTTCACGTGGGTGCCGACGCCGATGATGAAATCGATGGTCTGCACCTTGGTCGGCTTGTCGATGCCCGCGATGTGGGGCGCCGGATTGACCGTCGAGAAGTAATACTCGGGGCGGATCCTCTTCATGCGCGCCTCGGAGTCGGGCAGCACTTCCATCGGCAGGACGCGCAGCCCGCCGACCGCGGCCGCGATCTCCTGCACCTTGGGTGCGCCCACCGCGAAGAAGAAGAGGTCGATCTTGCCGGATTTGAAGTCCTCCGAGGCGCGGATCACGTTCACCGTCGGCACTTTCTGCACGTCGTTCATCGTCACGCCGCCGGCGGCGAGCAGCGCGTTCAAATGCGTGATGACGCTGGTCTGCTGCACCCATTCCGAGGGCACGTGCTTGCCCTTCAGGTCGGCGATGCTCTGCACGGGCGAGTCCTTGCGCACCCAGAAGGCCATCTGGAACCCGTACAGCGTCAGCGCCCCGCGCAAGTTGGGCTTGGCGTTGCCCCTCCAGACGTTCTCGCCGCGCTGAGCCTCGGCCGGCTCGCCGATGTCGAGCAGCAGGAAATCCGCCGTCCCCGAGTTCACCGCGTCGATGATGCCGGTGTCGCCGCCGTAGCCGATGACGCGCACCTGCAGCTTGGAGTGGTCCTGCACCACCTTGGCGATCACCGAGGCCTGGGCGTTCAGCAGCGTGCCCGGCTGCAGCGTGGCGAAGCCGACGGTCTGCGCGCTCGCTCCGCACGCGAGCGCTGCGAGCACAGGCAAACTCAGTATACGGATCGCGTTCAGCATGCTTGCCTCCTCTCCTAGTGTGAAAACCGGGGACAGACCACTATTTTCTTGCGCAGCAAAGTGGAACGGGAGATGGCTACTGAAAATGGTGGTCTGTCCCCGGTTTTTAATCAGGCCATGAAAATCCCGCCGTTGACGTCGACGACCGTGCCGGTCATGTAGCCGGCTTCGTCGGAGGCGAGAAACGCGATGGCTGCCGCGACCTCCTGCGGGGTTCCGGCACGGCCCACCGGAATTTGCCTTGCGATCTCTGCGTTCTTGTCCGCCCCGTGCAGCGCCGCCATGGCGGTGTCGATGTAGCCGGGCGCGACGCAGTTGGCGGTGATGCCGTCGCGGCCGAATTCGCCTGCGATCGAGCGAGAGAGCGCGAGCAGGCCGGCTTTCGCAGCCATGTAGCTCACCCCCGAGATATAGGTCCGCGAGCGCCCGGCGAGAGAGGACACGCTGACGATGCGTCCCCAGCGCCGTTCGCGCATGAACGGGATGAATGCGCGGCACAATCGAAGCGCCGCGGAGAGATTGACCTCCAGCACGGCGTTCCATTCTTCCACAGTCGTTTCGAGAAAGCCCGCGGTGTGCCCGCCGCGGCGCGGAGAGGGGATGCCCGCGTTGTTGACGAGGACGGATACCGGATCCCACCGCGAGCGCACCGCCTGGTCGAGTTTCGTTCCGGCATCGGGGTGCGCGATGTCCTGCACGAGCGCGAGAACGTGATCCGAGGGCAACTTGCTTGCCGCTGCTCGCACTGCGTCCCTATCTCTGTCCACCATGGCGACGCGATGTCCTGCGGCAAGAAGAGCCTCCGCAGTCGCCAGGCCGATTCCGCGCGCTGCGCCGGTGACCAGCGCGGTACGCGAAACGCTGCGTTGATCCGTGGCGGCCATGGGAGCCGCCATGATGCCCGATCAGGGCGAGGCGTGGTAGACGAGCTTGTCGAAAGAGCGTTCCTTGAGGTGCTGATCGAGGCCCCAGCGCTTGACCTGCTCGAATACGCCCTCGAATTCTTCACGGGGAATCGGCTTGTAGACGAAGCGCTCGCCGCGGGAGAAGCGGCTGGTGTCCCATTCCCGGTCCTGGAACTCCGGCGGAACGCAATGCCTCCACAGCGGAAGGTACTTGGGCAAATCGGCCTCGAGCGCCCGCTCGGCGCGGTCCAGTGCGCGCAGGTACGCGCGCACCTCCTCCCTAGGCGCGGATTCCGGCACCCACCACAGCGTATGGAACTCGTCGGCGATGATTTCGCGAAGGCCCAGCTGCTTTGCCATGTCGATCTGCGGCGGCAGCAGGCTCGCCGCCTCGATCTCCCTGTCGAGGAGCGCTGCGAGCCGCGCGCCGAATCCGCCCACGTTGGCCGTCTTGATGTGCTCGAGCGGCAGGTACTTCTCCAATCGGAAGGGGACGTTGAAATGGCTCCCGGCGCGCATGCCGACCGCGATCGGCACGTCCTTCAAGTCCCCGGGCCTGCGGATCTTCGACTCCGGGCGAACGAAGATGGCCCAGGGCGAGACGCCGTGGCAGTCGGCCACCATGCGGCCCATCCCGGCGCTCGCGTTGCTGATCGTCCCCCACACGCAGGCGCACTGGACGACCTGCTCGCCCCCGCCCTCGGTGTAGGGCTTGTCCTGCGGGCGCTGAAAGTAATCGTATTTCTTCCAGCTCGACTGGGTGCCGCGGAAGGTCTTCCAGTCGAGCTCGACTTCGATGCCTTCGTCGGCGTAGAACCCTTCCTCGTAGGCGACGAAGTCGTTGAGCCCCATGCCCTTCGGGGCGACCTTGACGTGCGGCAGCTTGCCGGTCATGCCTGCCTCCTCGCGCGAGCAAGTACAGCGGCTACTATACGCTCCGCCAGACGGTACAATTGGCGCGATACGTAATGCCAGTTCGGAGGGGGACCATGACGGTTCGTTCTTTGCAGCACATCGCTCTTGCCGTGCCGGATGCGACGCTCGGCACGAAGTTCTACACCGATTTCGGCATGGAAGCCCGCGAGTTCGACAAGCGCATCGTCATGCGCTGCCAGGGCCGCGATCAGGACCAGGTGATCCTGGTCGAAGGCAAGAAGAAGCACATGCACCATGTGTGTTTCGGGACGAAGGCCGATGAGCTCGAGGGCCTGAAGAAGCGGCTCGCGCAAGCGGGCGTCAAGCTCGTGGACCCACCGAAGGAAACGCCGGGCGAAGGCATCTGGTTCCGCGACCCCGACGGGCTGCTCGTGAACGTGCGCGTCGCGGAAGCCGCGAAGTGGCGCACCGTCGCGGAGTGGAAAATCAACAACCCGGGCCACCTGAACCGCGCCGGCGTGCCCGGCCATCCGAAGCGCGACATCCAGGTGCGGCCGACGCGCCTCGGCCACACTTTGCGGTTCACATCGCAGATGGAGAAGATGATCGACTTCTATACGCGCGTCGTCGGCCTGCAGCTCTCGGACCGCGCGCAGGACATCGTCGCCTTCATGCGCGGGCAGGGCGGCAGCGACCACCACATCTTCGGCTACATCAAGTCGGACCGGCCGGGCTTCCACCACGCGAGCTTCGAAGTCGGCAACGTCGACGAGATCGGCATGGGCGCGTGCCGGCTGCTCGACAAGGGCTACAAGGACGGCTGGGGGTTCGGCCGGCACGTGATCGGCTCGAACTTCTTCCACTACATCCGCGATCCCTGGGACAGCCTCGCCGAGTACTTCTGCGACATCGACTACATCCCGGCGGATTCGACCTGGAAGGCGACCAACTACCCGGCGGAAGACTCTCTCTACGTTTGGGGCCCCAAGCCCCCGGAGGCCTTCGGAATGAATTTCGAAGCGGGCTAGAATTTCCTTAAGCCGTGAGGGAGATGACCGAATCCTCGTACTTCCCCGGCCCCATGTCGCCTTTGGAGAAGATCTTGCGCTCGGCGATCCACTTGAAGGACTCTTCGAACACTTCCTTGGTGTAAGGCTCGAAGACGATGCGCTCGCCCGGACCCCAGCGCCGCGTATCCATCTGTTCGAGGAAGCGCGCCGGGAATTCCTTTCTGTAGTAGTGCGTGTAGAGCTCGGGACGCAGATCGATGTCCCTCTGCGCGCGGCGCAATGCGCGGAAATATTTGCGCAGATCCTCAGGATCGGGGTCACCCGTGATCGAGGTGGCCATCATGAACGTGGTGTCGATCACCTTGCGGAACCCGAGCTGCTCGAGGAAGTAATACGGTCCGCTGAATAGCGAGGCCGCCGGCACTTTGCGGTCGATCAGCTTCTCCAGGCGGCTGAACAAGAGCCCGTCGGCAAACGACAGCTTGATGTCGTCCAGGCCCATGTACTGCTCGAGCCCCTGGATGGTGGAGTAGTGGCTGCCCGACTGGTAGCCGACCGAGATCGGCACGCCTTTGAGATCCGAAGGATGCTTGATGTCGGACTCGGCCGGCACGAACACGCCGCACGGCGCGACCGAGTACGCGTCGGCGTAGAGCTTGCCGTGACCGGTAGAGGCGGCGACGTTCACGGTCCAGTGGCAGGCGCCGCTCACGTCGCAGGCGCGGCCCTGCTCGATGCTCTGGTAGGCGCCGATCTTGTCCGGCGTGGCGTGCTTTTTCCCCACGTCGCCCGGGCCGTAGTTGTCGCGAAATTCATAATCGAGGGCTTCGGCCTTGAAGTAGCCCTTTTCCTCCGCTACCCATTCCTGCAGCCTGAAGTGAGGGGAAATCACGAACTTTGACATCGCCGGTTCCTCGCGGAGGTCAGTCGGGTGAAAAATCTACTCTGACGGGCGACGGATTGCAAAGGAAACTTGTCGTGGGATGGGTCCCACCGGCCTCGTGCCCCTGTAAAATAACGGGTCGTGAAGGGGGCGCGATATGCATGGAATTTCTTGTTGAAGGCGCGCCGCGCCGCATCGACATCGCGAGCCTCGTCATCGCCGGCTGGACCGGCCGCGACAAGGCGGCCGTCGAGCACCATATCGCCGAGCTTGCCGCCATCGGCGTGAAGCGCCCGCGCGCGATACCGTGCTTTTATCGACTCGGCGCGAATTTGCTCACCACGGCGCCCGAAGTGGACGTCGTCGGCGAAGACTCGAGCGGTGAAGTGGAGTTCGTGCTTGTTGCGGAGCCCGATGCGATGTACGTGGGCGTCGGCTCTGACCATACCGACCGGAAAGTCGAGGCCTACGGCGTCACCGTATCGAAGCAGATGTGCCCCAAGCCGATCGGCCGGGAGCTTTGGCGATTCACGGAGGTCGAAAAGCATTGGGACCGCCTGGTGTTGCGCTCGCACCTGACGCGCCAAGGGAGGCGCAGGCTCTACCAGGAAGGCGCGGTAAGCGGGATGCTCGCGCCGCGCGATCTGCTCGCGCGCCTCGCCGACTCGGGCGCGAGGCTCTCGCCGGGGACCGCGATGTTCTGCGGTACTCTTGCGGTGCAGGGCGAGATCGGCGGCGGCGAGCGCTTCGAGATCGAGCTGCACGACCCGCTGAACAATCGCAGCCTCAGGCACGCGTACGCAACCCGCAGCCTCACGATCGCGGACTAGTAGGAGATCACATGGCGATCCAGAAAGAGCACAAGGAGTTCTACACAGTCGACCTCGACAAGGGCTGGGAAAAACTGCCCGGTTATCCGGACGGGATCCGGCAGCAGGTGCTTGCCGGATTCCTCGACGAGAAAACAAAGCGCGGTTTTCGCACGCGACATCTGCGGTTTGACCCCGGCGTATACACCGCCGAGCCCTTCGTGCACGATTACTGGGAAGAGGTGTATCTCGTCTCGGGCGACCTGATCGTCGGCAACGACAGGAACGGCAGAGGCGGCACCCGCTTCGGCCCCAGCACGTACGCTTGCCGCCCGCCGGGAACGCTCCACGGACCGTTCAAGTCGGAGAAAGGCTGTCTCCTGCTCGAAATGCATTACTACGACGAAAGCGCGAAGCGCTAGCCGCCGAGGCAAAACCCGATGGCCGAACCTGCCTTCCGCTCGATCGCGGCGCTCGCGCGTGAGCTCGCCGAGGGCAAGACCACGAGCCGCAAACTCGTCGAGGCGGCGCTCGTGCGCATCGCCGACGCGGGCGGTGAGGGCGGGCGCGCTTTCACCAAGGTGCACGCTCAGGGCGCATTGCTCGCCGCAGACGCCTCCGACCGGTTTAGAAAGGAGGGCGTGGTGCCCTCTGCGCTGGCGGGACTGCCGGTTTCGATCAAGGATCTTTTCGACATCGCCGGCGAGGTCACGACAGCCGGCTCGAAGATCCTGCGCGACGCTCCTCCCGCGACCGCGGACGCGGTCGCCGTCGCGCGGCTGCGCGCAGCCGGGGCCGTGGTCATCGGTCGCAGCAACATGAGCGAGTTCGCTTTTTCCGGGATCGGCATCAACCCGCACTACGGCACGCCCGCCAATCCCTACGACCGCGGCAGCCGCAGGATTCCCGGCGGATCGTCCTCGGGCGCCGCGGTGTCGGTCGCAGACGGCATGGCGGCCTTTGCGCTCGGCACCGACACCGGCGGCTCGGTGCGCATTCCGGCGGCGCTGTGCGGAATCGTCGGGTTCAAGCCGACCCGGGCGCGCGTTCCGCTCGTCGGGGCGTTTCCGCTCTCCACCACGCTCGATTCGGTCGGGCCGCTCGCGCCCACGGTCGAGTGCTGCACAACCATCTTTCAGGTGCTCGCGGGCGAGCCGCCGCGGTCGCTCACCGCTGCCGAGTTCCCGGGGCTGCGCCTCGGTGTGCCGAAAAATCACATGCTGGAGGATCTCGACGTCGAAGTCGCCGAGGCATTCGATGCGGCGATGCAACGCCTGTCGCGCCGCGGCGCAAAAATCGTCGAGCTCGCGGTGCCGGAATTCGCCGAGGCGGCGAGGGCAAACTCAGGCGGGGGGATTTCCCCGCCGGAGGCCTACGCCGTGCACCGGAAATGGATCGAGCGCGAGCAGGAATTCGATCCGCGCGTGCTGGAGCGGATCCTGCGCGGCGGATTCGTCCTGGCGGCCGATTACATCGATCTGCTCGCGACGCGAAATCGCCTCGTGGGGCGTTTTACGCGGGCAAACTACGATATCGACGTCCTGGTCATGCCCACGGTGCCGCGCATCGCTCCTCCGATCGACGGTCTGGAGCGCAACGCCGAGACTTTCCGCCTGGCGAACGGCAACATGCTGCGCAACACCAGCCTGATCAATTTCCTCGACGGATGCGCGCTGACGCTGCCCATTCACGCGCCCCGGGAAGCGCCCGTCGGACTGATGGTGGTCGGTTTTTCAGGCGAGGACGAGCGGGTCCTCTCGGCGGGGCTGGCGATCGAGGCCGCATTGGCCTATCAAGGGCCGGTTCTCGTAGAATAAAGGTTAAAGCGGACGCGAAGCGCCGCTTTAACTCCGCGCGTTCGAACGGACGCTGGAGCGCCGTTCAGCGCGGAACATGTTTCAAAAAGCGGAGGGAAGCGAACATGAGGTACAAGACACTAAGCCCTGTCGCCATCGGTTTTGCCGTTGCGCTGCTCGCCGCCGGGCCGGCGCTCGCGCAGCAGAAAGTGAAGATCGGCTTCATCACGACGCTCTCGGGCCCCCAGGGGGTCGTCGGCGAGTACATGAGGAACTCGGTGGAGCTGGCGCTCGATCATCTCGGGCGCAAGATGGCGGGGCTCGACGTCGAGATGATCTACGGTGACGACCAGGTCAAGCCGGACGTCGGCAAGCAGGTCGCAGACGAGATGTTGAAGAAGCACCAGGTGCATTTCGTCGCCGGGATCATCTGGTCGAACGTCATGCTCGCGGTCGCGCCCACCGTTACAGACGCGGGCACGTTCATGATCGGCACCAACGCCGGCCCGCACGAGCTCGCCGGAAAGCAATGCAACGAGCTGTTCTTCACCACTTCCTGGCAGAACGACGATACGCCCGAGGCGATGGGAAAGGTGATGCAGGACCAGGGCATCACCGACGTGTACGTCATGGCGCCGAACTATGCCGCCGGCAAAGACATGGTGAACGGGTTCAAGCGCTCCTACAAAGGTCGCATCGTCGACGAGGTCTATACGCGCCTCGGGCAGACGGACTACCAGGCTGAGCTCTCCCAGCTGCGCTCCAAAAATCCGAAAGCGGTATTCGTCTTCTACCCCGGCGGCATGGGCATCTCGTTCCTGCGGCAGTACTCGGAAGCGGGGCTTCGCGGGCAGTTCCCGCTGTATTCGGTGTATACGGTGGACGAGATCTCGATCCCGGCGGTGAAGCATGCCGCGCTCGGCCAATACGAGACCCGCTACTGGAGCCCGGACCTGAAGAACCCGGCGAACCAGAAATACGTCTCGGACTACCGCAGGAAATACGGCAAGATGCCGGTATTCTACGGAGCGCAGAGTTACGACGGCATCCTGCTGATCGATTCGGCGGTGCGCGCCGTCAAGGGCAATCTCTCGGACAAGAAGGGCATGGTCGCGGCGATGAAGAAGGCGGACTTCGCTTCCACCCGCGGCAAGTTCAGCTACAACACGAACCACTTCCCGATCCAGAACTTCTACCTCCTGAAGACGGTCACCGGGCCGGCGGGCCAGGATCCGGTGATGGAGATCCAGAAAACGGTGTTCACCAACCATAGGGATTCCTACGCCAAGGAATGCCCGATGAAGTGAAAGCAAGGCGCCGCATCGAAGCTGCGGGGCGCGGAACGATCCGCGCCCTTTTTCGTTCGTGATCCCGTGAATCTCTTTCTCGTCCTCGAGCAGGCGCTCAACGGGCTGCAGCTCGGGGTGATGCTGTTCCTGATGGCGGCGGGCCTCACGCTCGTTTTCGGGATCATGAACCTGGTGAACCTCGCGCACGGGTCGTTCTACATGGTGGGGGCGTACCTCGCGACGTACTTTTATCAGGCGACGGGATCGTACTTGCTGGGGGTGCTGCTCGGGCTGGCGGGCACGCTCATGGTTGGAGTCGCAGTCGAGCTGGTGGCGCTGCGCACGCTCTACGAGCGCGATCACCTCGACCAGGTTCTCGCCACTTTCGGCCTGATCCTGTTCTTCAACGAGCTCGCGGCGATCCTCTGGGGCCGGGCAGCGATTTATACGACTCTTCCC
>WNFT01025761.1_pt1 | contig 11558 bp, 14 predicted proteins | sample 5400191 | NCBI WGS metagenome assembly WNFT01 (sample SAMN13153359, study PRJNA577476) | soil metagenome | isolation source: 80 cm saprolite under Madrone tree | place: USA:California | collected 2016-06-14
CCGTTGAGCAGCGCGACTTCCTGCTTCTCGCGCGAGAGCACATGGTAGATGCCGACGCGATCGACGAAGCGATCCTTGAGGTCCTCGAGCTGCTCCTTGAAGATGATGCTCTGCGCAGTGCGGTTGCCGTAGATGAGCACCAGCCGACTCTTGGGCTCGCGCGCCAGCACGCTGCGCAGGATCGACATGATCGGCGTGATGCCGGAGCCGGCCGCGATCGCGAGATGGATCCGCGCGGCGCTCGCATCGGGTACAATCCCGAAACGACCCTGCGGCGTCATCACGTCGATCTCGTCGCCCGCCTCGACCTTCTCGTTGATGAAGCGCGAGAACAGGCCGCCCTCGACTTTTTTGACAACGACCCGCAGCTCGCCATCATCGAGACCGGACGAGATCGAGTAGGAGCGCCGCACTTCGGCGCTGTCCATCATCGCCCGTAGGGTGAGATGCTGCCCCGGCGCGAACCCGTAGGCTTCGGCGAGATCGGGCGGAACCGCGAACGCGAGCGACACCGCCTCCGGCGTCTCGCGCCGCACGTCGACGATTTCGAGCCGATGGAACGCAACCGCCATCGACCGCTCAGCTCAGATGCATTTGAAATAGTCGAACGGTTCGGCGCAGGCGCGGCAGCGATAAAGCGCCTTGCAGGCGGTCGAGCCGAACTCGGAGATGCGCGCGGTTGCATTTGATCCGCAGCGAGGGCACGCGACCTGCACATCTGCGAACAGCGCGCGCCGACCGGCCCGGCCTTCGGGCGGAGCGATCCCGAAAGCTTCGAGCTTCGCCTTGCCTTCCGCGGTCATCCAATCGGTGGTCCAGGCGGGCGACAGGACCGTCGTCACCTTGGGCACGCGGAAGCCCGCCTTTTCCAGTGCCAGCACGATGTCGAGCGCGATCATCGCCATCGCCGGGCAGCCCGAATAGGTCGGCGTGATCACCGCCTCGACGGTGCCGTTCTCGACTTTTACGTCGCGCAAGATCCCGAGGTCCGCGACGGTCAGCACCGCAATCTCCGGGTCGACGACCGCCCCCGCCGCCGCCCAAGCGCGCTCGCGCAACGCTTCCTCGTCGCGGTCGAGCGTATTGGATGCGGCAGGCATGATGCTCACCATTTGGCCCCCGGGTAGGCGCGCTGCAGGAACTGCAGCTCGGCAAGGATGTAGCCGAGGTGCTCGCTGTGGCGGCCGACGCGTCCGCCCGACTGCATGAAGATAGTCTCCGGCGGCGCCAGCATCGCCTCCGCGATGACGGCGTCGATCGTCCGCTGCCAGGCCGGCCGGATGACGGCCGGGTCGACCGCGATGCCGGCTTCCATCAGCGCTCGCTCGATCTCGTCGGCCTCGAACATTTCGCCCGTATACGGCCAAAGCTCGTCGAGCGCGTCCTGCGCGCGGCGTTGACTTTCCTCGGTGCCATCGCCGAGCCGGATCGTCCATTCGGCCGCGTGTCGCAGATGGTAGGCGACCTCCTTGGCGGCTTTCGCCGCAATGCCGGCGAGCGTCGCGTCCTGCGAGCGCGCGAGCGCTTCGTAGAAGGGATGCGCAAAAGCGGCGTAGAGGAATTGGCGAATCATTGTTACGGCAAAATCGCCGTTGGGCCGTTCGACGAGCAGAATGTTGCGATAGTCCCCGGCGTCGCGCAGATAGGCGAGCACATCCTCGTCGCGACCCTCACCTTCGACCGCGCCGGCGTAGGTATAGAGCGAGCGCGCCTGGCCGATCAGATCGAGTCCGATGTTGCCGAGCGCCAAATCTTCCTCGAGCACCGGCGCGTGGCGGACCCATTCGGACAGCCGATGCCCGAGAACTAGTGCGTTGTCGGCGAGCCGCAGCGTGTAGATGAACAGCGGAAGACCAGACGACAGGCGATGGCCGGCGGACGAACCAATGTCCGCGGCAATCTGTCCTCCGTCCGCGATCGTCGGTCCTGCGTCCATCAAATATTCCCGACTTCCGCCGGAACGTCGTAAAATGTCGGATGACGGTAGATTTTGCTTGCGGTCGGCTCGAACAACATCTCCTTGTCGCTCGGATCCGAGGCGGTGATCGCGGCCGAAGGAACTACCCAGATCGAAAGCCCCTCCCCGCGTCGCGTATAGACGTCGCGCGCGTTCTGCAGCGCCATCGCGGTATCGACCGCATGCATGCTGCCGACGTGGCGGTGCGCCATGCCGTTGCGCGTGCGGATGAAAACCTCCCACAGCGGCCAGCTTTTTTCCGTCATTTTGTTCTCCGTACAGCCCGCCCCATTACTCAGCCGCCATCTGTGTAGCCGCCGCGTCGCGGCGCCGGCGTTTCTCCGCATAGGCAAGCGCCGCCTCGCGCACCCATGCGCCGCGGTCGTGCGCGCTGCGACGCGCCCGCATTCGCTCCCGACTGCACGGACCATGACCGGCGACGACCCGCTTGAACTCGTCCCAGTCGATCGCACCGAAGTCCCAGTGTCCGGTCGCCGCGTTGAACTCGAGATCCGGATCCGGCACCTCGAGGCCGAGATACCGGGCCTGCGGCACGGTCGCGTCGACGAATTTCTGCCGCAGCTCGTCGTTGGTGAAGCGCTTGATCTTCCAGCGCATCGACACGTCGGTATGCTGGCTGTCCTTGTCGGACGGACCGAACATCATCAGCACCGGCCACCACCAACGGTTCAACGCGTCCTGCGCCATCGCCTTTTGCTCGGGCGTGCCGGCGCAGAGCGTGAGCATGATCTCGTAGCCCTGGCGCTGATGAAAACTCTCTTCCTTGCAGATGCGGATCATCGCCCGCGCATAGGGCCCGTAGCTGCAGCGGCACAGCGGGATCTGATTCATGATGGCGGCGCCGTCGACCAGCCAGCCGATGGTGCCGATGTCCGCCCAGGTGAGCGTCGGGTAGTTGAAGATCGAGGCGTATTTGGCCCTGCCGTCAAGCAGCCGGTCGACGAGCTCTTCGCGCGAGACGCCGAGCGTTTCGGCGGCCGCATAGAGATAAAGGCCGTGCCCGCCCTCGTCCTGGACCTTGGCGAGCAGCGCCGCCTTGCGCTTGAGCGAGGGCGCGCGCGTGATCCAGTTGCCCTCCGGCAGCATGCCGACGATTTCCGAATGGGCGTGTTGCGCGATCTGGCGGATCAGGGTTCGGCGATAACCCTCGGGCATGAAGTCGTTGGGCTCGATCTTCAGCTCCGCGTCGACCCGCGCCTGAAAACGCGCCTCGCGCTCGGGATCGGCCGCGGGCGCCGTCGCTTCGCCGGTATTGAGTGCCTGCGTGTACATGCGGGCGTCCTCCCGTATGAGGCTCGAGCCTCCCTCTTTTGCACCATTACTCGCCGGCCCCGGCGCGATTGCCGATCCTTTTCAGCGCACCTTGACAAACCGCGCCGCGAAGCCCGGCTGCGGCGGCGGCAGCGCACCTTTTTCGTTGCGCGCATGCGCATCGAGGAAGCATTCGGCTGCCGGCACGATCGAGCGGTAGATGCGGGCGGTGAGCGCCCGCGCTCGCCCGCCTGGCCAGTCGCCGGGCAACAGTGTCACCGGCAGCGCAGGATCGCGCAACACGACACGGCGGAATTCGTGGATGAGCAACGTGCGCGCAACGAGCGCGTCTGCTTCCTCGATCTTGACACCACGGTCGAGCATATCATCGAGCGCCATGAATTGCTCGACGAATGCCCGGTAGCCATCCGCGACTGGCGAAAGTTTCCAGGCCGCTGCCGCGATTGCCGGGTTTGCCTCGCTGGTTTCCGCCTTGAGCAGGAACACGCCCTCGCGCCGGAACAGCACGGGGGGCGGATCCGCAAGCCCAACGTAAGCAGTTGGCGACAACGGCATGAAGCCGGCCTTTTCGAGCGCCGGGCGCAGTGCCGAGCGGTCGTCGACGCCGGGTCCGAGCAACGCCAGCTGCAGGCGCCCGTCGAAGCACGGCGACGCGGCGAAATAGATGCGCCGGGTCGCGGTCGCAAAAGTCTTTTCCCCGCGACGGGAGAGCCGATAATAGCTGTTGCGGCCGCTGCGCGCGCGCGCGAGCCAGCCATCGGACGTGAGCCGCGACATGGCGGTCCGCACGTGGCCGGCGTCGATTCCGAACAACCCCATGATGTCGATGAGCGAGCCGAGCCAGAGACTGCCGCCGCGCGGAACAATGGCGTCGCCATAGAGCGTCACGATCAGCGACCAGGCGCGCACCGGCTTCTTCGCCTGGAAGCGGTCGAGCAGTGCGCAGATGGGTGGAGAAAGCCGCATGGAAGCTGGGAGCAGGATCGACAACGCTCGAACGGACCGAACCATAGCGCGCCACGATGATTGCTCAAGTCGATCGATGCCGCGGCGCTGGCGAACCACGAGCGCCACACGTGGCCGGCGTCGCCGCGATCCGGCATCACGAAGCGGCCGGCCCCTGCTCCAGCACCCGCAACATGATGAACGCAAGCGCCGCCGCAACCCCTGCGAACGCGACGAGCGCTGCCGGTCCATTGACGAAACGATCCGGCCAGGGGCGAAGCGCGAGCGGTGCGGCCAGGATCGCCGATCCGCCGCCGATGACGACCGCATACCATGGCGCGGTCTTGCACACGATGACCAATCCGGCGACGAAGCACGCCGCGATCAGACCCATCGAACCGAACAGCAGCGTGGCGCCGGACCAGGACCGAAGCGCGGGCGCACGGCGTTCGGCCGGAAAGTGACCACTCGCCGCCAGCAGATGGATGCATGCGACCAGCGTCATCGCCGTGAAGAGAAGCAGCTCGAGCCAAGCCAAAGGCCGCATCTATCGTACACTTCGCGTCCGCGTCCGCAACGAGCCTCTGCTGCGAGCAAATCGACCGCAAGACAATCATTCTAATATATGTCACATATGTCAGCTGAGGCGAAGCGCCGGGAGAACCGAATCATGGCGAAAGCGAAAACCAGCGCCCCTGGCGGATTCATTGCCGAGGGCGCCGTGGCGAAGGACGCGCCCGCCGGCGAGCCCAAGCGCGAGAAGCGCACCATCGGCGAAATCCGCGATGCGAAGACGACGGGCGAGAAGATGGTCTACATGTCGGTGCCGGACTACACCTCAGCGAAATGGGCCGAGATGGCTGGCGTCGATGTCGCGGTGGTCGGCGACAGCCTCGCCATGGTGGCGCACGGGCATGCGAGCACGATTCCCGCGACCATGGACATGATGATCATGCATGCGCAGGCGGTCCGGCGCGGCGCGCCGAACACCTTCGTCCTCGGCTGCATGCCCTACCAGAGCTATCGCACCGTCGACCTGGCGCTCGCCAACGCGACGCGCTTCATGCAGGATGCGCTCTGCGATGCGGTCAAACCGCAGGGTGGCAAGTCGCAGGCGCATATCCTCAAGGCGCTGGTTGATGCCGGCATCCCGACGGCCTCGCACATCGGTCTCACCCCGCACACCATTGCGATGTTCGGCGGCTTCAAGATCCAGGGCCGGACTGCCGAGGCGGCGGTGAAGATCCTCGAGGATGCGCTCGCCATCGAGGACGCTGGCTGCTTCATGCTCGAATTCGAGGCGGTTCCGGCCAAGATCGCGAAACTCATCTCCGACGAACTCACCATCCCGACCATCGGGATCGGCGCCGGGGTGGGCTGCGACGGCCAGATTCTGCTGTGCTACGATCTGCTCGGCGTGTTCACCGACTTCAAGCCGAAGTTCACCAAACGCTATGCCAAGCTCACCGAAGTGGCAGTCGCCGGCATCAAGCAGTACGTAACGGAGGTCAAGCAAGGGTCGTTCCCCGACGACGACCACTCCTACACGGTGAACGAGGCCCAATACGAGAAATTCGCCCGCATGGTTGCCAAGCGGCGGCAAATCTGATTGTCGTGACGGCGCCGAATGATCCGATCGAATCGTCGGCGACCGAGCCGGTCCGGCTGGTGCGGAGCCGACCAATGGCGCTGATCGCCCGACGAAAGACGCCCATGCCGAGAATCGGGACGGTACAAAGGCAAGACTCGATCTTGGGTTCCTTGCGGCGCGCCGAGACGCTCACCGAGCAGGCCTATCGCCAGATCGAGGAGCTCATCGTCACGCTGCAGCTAAAACCGGGCGAGATCCTGTCCGAGCAGTCGCTCGCCGCCTCGATCGAGATCGGTCGCACGCCGATCCGCGAGGCGCTCCAGCGTCTGGCGCTCGAAGGGCTCGTCGTCATCCTCCCACGCAAGGGCATCCTCGTCTCCGAAATCAACCCGCGCAACCAGCTCCTCGTGCTGGAGCTTCGTCGCGAGCTCGAGCGCTTCTTGAGCCGGGTCGGTGCCGAGCGCGCCACCCGGGAGCAGAAGACGCGCTGTCTCGAGGTTGCGCGCGGCATGGAGAACGCCGCCCGAACCAATGACGACATTGCCTTCATGCGGCTCGATCGGGAGCTCAACGGGCTCATCGTCGAGACGGCCCACAACGATTACGCCGCGCGCTCCATGAAGCTCATTGCCGGGCTCTCGCGGCGATTCTGGTACATGCACTACCGCCTCGCCGCCGACCTGCCGCTATGCGCTCGCCTGCATGCCGACCAGGCGCGCGCCATCGCCAAAGGGGATGGCCGACGCGCCGCGCAGGCTTCCGACAAGCTTTTGGACTACGTCGAGAGCTTCACGCGCGCAACGGTGGATTTCTGACCGCGCCCCGCCGGCCCAGCCAGCGGACGATCCCGGCATCGCTAATTTCTTGTCGAACATCGATCCGGCCGCTATCATATTTCTGATATATCAATGCATCATCCGCTCGGCTTCCGCCGCGACTCGAGTACGTGCTCGCATGAAGACCTATGAAGGAAAGCGCACCATCGACGGACTCGTCGTCGGCGTCGACGGCAAGCGGCTCGACGAACGTTACGATGTTGCGCGCTTCACCCGGTACGGCTTCGAGTGGAGCTACGAGGGGGAGAGCCCGCAGCAACTGGCGCTCGCGATCCTCATCGACCATCTCGGGGACGGCGCCCGGGCGATAAAACTGTCCGAACCGTTCATGCAGTCGGTCGTCGCCAATTTCGACAACGATTGGACGCTCGCAAGCGACGAGGTCGATCGCGCCATTGCCGAAATCGAAGGCCGGTGATCGCCCCCGCCGCTGCGGGTTCGCAAGCAGTCAAAACACGAGGGCAGGAGAACGACTGACGATTTCGCGCCGCTCGCTTCTGAAGTCCGTGGTTGCAGCCTCCGCCCTGGCGGCGCCGGCGGGCATTAATGCGCCGGCGATCGCGCAGGCGCGACCGCTGCGCATCGGCATCCTGGCGCCGCGGGCCGGAATTGCGGCGAGCGCCGGCGAGAATGGAATTCGCGCCATCGAGTGGGCGGTCGAACGCTTCAACGCCGGGGACGGAATTGCCGGTCGCAAGATCGAGCTCGTCATCGACGAGGAGACGTCGCCGAAGGATACGATCGAGCGCTTCGCCAAGCTCGTCCAGCAGGAAAAAGTCGACTGCGTGCAAGGAATCGTGTCGACCGGCGTCGGGCTTGCGCTCGGTCCCGTCGTCGAGGAGGCGCGCGCGCTCACGATCTTCTGGGACGGCACCACGCAGGATGGCGTCGACGAGAAGCTGCCGAACGCCAGATATCTTTTCAAGAGTACGGACAACGAGTGCGAGGCCGTGATGTCCTCGCTGCTCGCGATCAAATACTGGAGGGGCCAATTCGTCACGATCGCCGGCATCAACCCGGACTACTCGTACGGGCGCAACAACATGGCGGCGTTCATTGCGCTGTTGAAGCGGTTCGACATCGAGCACAAGGTGGTCACCGAGCAATGGCCGAAGGTCGGCACCATGGATCTGACGAGCCACGTAGCGGCGCTCAAGGCGGTCAAACCCGATCTGATCTTCTCCTCGCTGCTCTTCGCCGATCTGCCGATCTTCATGAAACAGGCCCATGCGGCTTCGCTCACGAGCGGCCCCAAGTTGGTGTTCCCGGCAGCGGGTTGGCAGCACACGCTGATGAAGAAGGCGTTCACGCCGGAAGGGATGCTGTTCGGTCACAACACCCTCTATTTCGCCAACCCGACCGCAACGCCCCTGCAGAACGAGTTCGTCGGCTGGTACGCGGAGAAGTACAAGGACTACCCGAACTGGGAGGCCGATCGCGCCTATTTTGCTCTCGTATCCTACAAGGCGGCGGTCGAAAAGGCGGCGATCGCAAAAGGCGGGAGCTGGCCCTCGCTCGACGACATCATCGGCGCGATGGAGGGCCTCTCGGTCGAGAGCCTCGGCGGCAAAGGCTCCTGGCGCAAGGACCACATCGCCGACCAGACGTTCACCCAGGGCTTCAGCACCCACAACAACAAGTACGATTTCGTGACCCTCGACAGGTTCGAGACGATGTATTCCGCCGATCTTCAGAAGCCGCCCGGCGCCAATTTCTGGGAGTGGATCAAAACCGCGCAATTCAAAATCTGAGACCGAATCGGCGCGCATGTCGGCGTTCGCCAATGTCGTGCTCGGCGGCGTGTTCCACGCCGCCGTGCTCTTTCTGGTTGCCGCCGGGCTGCAGCTCGTGTTCGGCATCCAGAAAATCATCAATCTTGCCTGCGGCTCTTTCTATGCGCTCGGAGCCTATTTCGGCATTACGTTCCTCGGCTTGGCGTTCGCGCTCGGCATGCCGGCATGGCTGCTCCTCCCCGCGCTTCTCTTATCGGGCGCGCTACTCGCGTTCGTCGGCCCATTGATCGAGCTCGTGCTGAGCACCGTCTACGATCGCGACGAGAGTTTTCAGCTGCTGCTCACCTTTGCGCTCGTCCTGATGTTGCACGAACTACGGGCGAATCCTGCGAGCGACCGCCGAGAACCGCCGGATGGCCGAAGCGCTCGGCGTCAACGTGCGTGGCGTCTATGCCAGCGTGTTCACGCTCGGCACCGTGCTCGGCACGATCGGCGGCGCGCTCGTGGTGCCCACCTCTGCCGCCTCGCTCGACATGGCGATCGAGTTCGTGGTCGAGGCCTTTGCGGTCGTAGTGATCGGCGGATTGGGCTCGATGGCCGGCGCCCTCGCGGGCGCGCTCGTCGTCGGTCTCATCCGCGGCTTCTCGATCCTCGTCTATCCCGAATTCGAGACGCTTGCGATCTACTTCATCGTGATCGGCGTTCTCCTGCTCCGACCATCCGGCCTGTTCGGCAGAGCGCCGGCATGACCGCATCGTCTGCCGCTCTCCTTGCGGCCATCGGCGTGGCGGCGCTCGCGCTGGTCCCGTTGGTTGCGCCGCCCTACTACGCCAATCTGCTCATTCCGTTTTTCGCCTACGCGATCGGGCTCATGGGCTTCAATCTCCTGTTCGGTTACGGCGGCTTGCTGTCGTTCGGCCACGCCATGTTCCTGGGCGCCGGCGCCTATGGCGCGGCCGTGATGTCGGGCGTACTCGGGTTGCGAAGCTTCGAGCTGACGCTCATCGCTGTCATCGTCGCGACCGCGCTGGCGGCGGTCCCGATCGGCGTCCTGTGCGTGCGGTACGTCGGCATCTTCTTCGGCATGCTCACCCTGGCGTTCGGGATGCTGTTCCATTCCTTCCTGTTCAAGTTCTACCACCTGACCGGCGGCGACAGCGGCATGCGTGTTCCGCGCATGACTATCCTCGGGCTCGAGCTCGAGCGGTACAACAAGATCGAGTTCCTCGCCGGCCCGTTCTATTATTATTGCCTGGCGCTGCTGGTGCTCGCAGCCCTCCTCATGTGGCGAATCGCCCACTCCCCGTTCGGGCTGCACTTGCGAGCCCTGCGCGACAACGCGCAGAAGGCCGCCTATCTCGGCGTTCACGTGCGACATGTCCGACTCATCGCCTTCGTCATCTCGGCCGCTTTCGGCGCCGCCGCCGGCGCCATCCTCGGGCTGAGAACCGGACTTGCCGATCCGGAGCTCCTCTATTGGACCCATTCGGGTCAGCTCGTGTTCATGACGGTGCTCGGCGGCTTCGGCAACTTCTTCGGCCCGATCATCGGCGCACTGACCTTCACGCTGCTCCAGGACCAGCTCCAGTCGATGACCCAGTATTGGCGCTTCGTGCTCGGTGCGATTCTCGCAACCCTCGTCGTTTTCTTTCCGCGCGGCGTCGCCGGATTGGTCGACGACGCTTCCCGTCGGCTCTTTCCGCGCCGCAGCGACCGATGATCGCTCTCGTCGAAGCCAGGGCATTGAGCAAACACTATGGTTCATTCCGCGCGCTCGACGACGTGAACCTCACGGTCAACGAAAACGAGTTCGTTTCGATCGTGGGACCGAACGGCGCCGGCAAGACCACGCTGGTCAATCTTCTCACCGGGCTCATCGCACCGACCCACGGCGCGGTGATCTTCAAGGGCGACGACATTGCCGGCGCCGGACCGGTCCGGCTTGCCGAACGCGGCATGGCGCGCGCCTTTCAGCTCGTTCAGATCTTCCCCCGACTGACGGTAGCCGAGACCATCGCGACGGCTGTCGTGTCCCGGCAAGGCAAGCGCTGGCGGCTGTGGTCAGGCCTTGCTGCGGACGGCGAGGTCATCAGCCGGGTGACCGAGATCGCGCGCATCTTCGGTCTCGAGAACCGGCTCGGCATCGAGGCGCAAACCCTCTCGCAGGGCGAGAAGAAGCTGCTCGACGTAGCCTCCGCCTTCGCTCTCGATCCGCAAGTGATCCTGCTCGATGAGCCGACCTCCGGCGTGTCCACGACAGACAAGCACGCCGTCATGACGACGCTGATGGCGGCGGCGCGGGAAGCCGGCGTCATGGCGATCATCCTGATAGAGCACGACATGGATTTGGTCGCCGCCTATTCGGACCGGATCATTGCGATTTCGCAGGGAAAAGTGCTCGCCGACCTGCCGCCCGAAGAATTCTTCGCCGACGCGAGCGTCGTCGCGGCGGTGGTCGGCAAGCCGCGGACATTCTGATGCTCGCCGTTCGCGATCTCGTCGTCGACATTCAAGGAAGCCCCGTCCTGCGCGGCGCCTCGCTGGCGGTGGGCACGGGCGAGATCGTTTACGTGGTGGGGCGCAACGGTGCCGGCAAGACCACCACGTTCCGCACCATCATGGGAGTGCGCATGCCGCGCTCAGGCACGATCGAGCTTGCCGGCACCTCGATTGTCGGCTTGCCGCCTTATCGGATCGCGCGGCTCGGCGTGGGCTTCGCTCCGGAGGAGAGCGAGGTGTTCGGTGATCTCACCGTCGAGGAGAACATCGCGTTTTCGACATGGACGCGCGCGAGTGCACGCAATGGTCAAGAGCGCGTTGCGGTCGCCTATCGGGTGTTTCCCATGCTCGAGCGTTACCGGCGGCGCGGCGGGCTCGAACTCTCCGGGGGCGAACGCAAGATGGTTTCGATCGCCCGCGCGCTCGCGCTCGACCCGAAACTCCTGGTGCTCGACGAGCCAACCGAGGGGCTGTCGCCCACGATCGTGCCCGCCATCGTCGCGGGCATCGCCTCGATCCGCGCGCTCGGTCACGCAGTGCTGATCGCCGAATCGAACGTGCACCATGTGCCGGATTTTGCCGATCGCCTCTACGTGATCGAGCGCGGCGAGATCATTTTCGCCGGGCCGCCGGATAGAGCGCGCCATGACCCGCTGGCGGCCCGCGTCATCGGGGTAGCGCCGCCGACCGCTCGGTGATGGCGG
>WNFT01005023.1_pt1 | contig 11557 bp, 9 predicted proteins | sample 5400191 | NCBI WGS metagenome assembly WNFT01 (sample SAMN13153359, study PRJNA577476) | soil metagenome | isolation source: 80 cm saprolite under Madrone tree | place: USA:California | collected 2016-06-14
CTGGGTCGCCCCGGCCTCCTGCATGTGATAGCCGGAGATCGAGATCGAGTTGAACTTCGGCATCCGCTCCGACGTGAAGGCGAAGATGTCGGAAATGATCCGCAGCGAAGGTGCGGGCGGGTAGATGTAGGTGTTACGGACCATGAACTCCTTGAGGATGTCGTTCTGGATGGTGCCGGCAAGCTTCTCGGGCGGCACGCCCTGCTCCTCGGCGGCGACGATGTAGAGCGCCAGCACCGGCAGCACGGCGCCGTTCATGGTCATGGACACCGACATGCGCTCGAGCGGGATGCCGGAGAACAGCGTGCGCATGTCGTAGATCGAATCGATCGCGACACCCGCCATGCCGACGTCGCCACGGACGCGCGGATGGTCGCTGTCGTAGCCGCGATGGGTGGCGAGATCGAAGGCGACTGACAGGCCCTTCTGGCCGGCGGCGAGATTGCGCCGGTAGAAGGCGTTGGAGTCCTCCGCCGTGGAGAACCCGGCATACTGGCGCAGCGTCCAGGGCTGCGTCACGTACATGGTGGGATAGGGGCCGCGCAGATAGGGCGCGATGCCCGGGTATCCGTCGAGAAAATCGAGCCCGCCGAGGTCGTCGGGTCCGTAGACCGGCTTTACCTGGATGCCTTCGGGGGTGAGCCACATCTCGCCCGTTGCGTCGGCGGCCGGGCCGACCGGGTCCGTGAATGCGCTAGTGCCGAAATCGGGAATCTGGGTCATGGCACGACTCGATCGCGCAAAGCGCGATTGCTCAACAATCACCGGCATATTTATTATAGGATGCAACGAACAGAATGCCATGCGCCATTAATAGGCTTTTTGGCCACTTCATCGGGAGGAGGCGGGCTTCTTGACGCAGACCGGTTCGCCTTTCCCTGGGTAGGTGCATTCCCAGTCGGGCCCGAATCTCAAGCTTCCGGTCCGACTGAGATTAGGGAACTTGACGACCGCGATAACCGCGACGCCCACGAATGCGGCGAGTAGAAAGATAGCCACAAGATCGCCGCGCCGAAGAGTACGCCATCTTGCAATGAGTGTGTCAACGAAACCCATCGCTACCCCTCTACGCGAATGGGGAGGGCCTAACCTCCCACGCGCGCGGCTGGCGATGTCGTCGCCCTTCGGCCTACCGACCGCCTTATGTTAGCGCGAATCCAGGTAGAGTGAAACGCAGGCTAACTCATCCCATGTCGCGGTGGCCGAAAGGGACGCATGAACGACAGCGACGACGGATCGCGCCGGCGCAGCGCCGCCGCAAATTGGGCGCCGCTGGCACGCTTCATCGCGGCCGACGAGCGGATTGCGCGATGGGCCGGCAAGCGGTCGGCCACGGCCTTCCTCTACGAATTCGTGCGATTTGGGCTGAAGCAGGGCTGGGCGTGCCTGTTCGGCGGCGCCATGGTCGGACTGCTCATCGCCACATCCCTGTGGTATCCGCGCGGCGCGCCCCTTTCCCGCTACGATTTTCTATTTCTGGCTGCGCTCGCTATTCAGATCGCCATGCTGGCGTTTCGTCTCGAAACTCTCGAGGAAGCCAAGGTCATCCTGATCTTCCACACCGTCGGCACTTTGATGGAGTTGTTTAAGACCGCGGTCGGCTCGTGGATTTATCCCGAAGCGGCGTTTTTGCGCATTGGCGGCGTGCCGTTGTTCTCAGGATTCATGTATGCCTCGGTCGGCAGCTACATCGCTCGTTCGTGGCGCCTGTTCGATTTCCGCTTCGTTCGCCATCCGCCACTGTGGGCGCTGTTCGCGGTGTCTGTCGGCATCTACGTCAATTTTTATTCCCACCACTATTTCGTCGACATCCGCCTCGTACTGTTCGCCGCGCTGGCGCTTCTGTGCGGCCGGACGTGGCTCTATTACAAGGTCCACTATCGCTACCGGCGAATGCCGCTGCTCCTTGGCCTGTTCCTGGTTGCGGTGTTCATCTGGATTGCCGAGAATTTTGGTACACTGACGCGGACCTGGATCTACCCGAGCCAAATCACCGGCTTGGCGATGGTCCCGCTGGGCAAGCTCAACTCGTGGTTTCTGCTGATGAGTATCAGCTACGTCATGGTGGCGTGGGTGAATAAGCCGCATGACTACGGAGGTGAGCCGTGACGGGGGGGGGGGCCAGATGCGTGCGCAGCCGCGCGAAAGGCGCGAACGTACGCGAGCGCGCTAATGTCCGAGGTTTAAGATTTCGTGCGCCGCCGTCAGCGTCGCCAGCAGGTTGCAGCCCACATGGATGAACGTGCCCACTCCGGCCGCTCGGAGCATTGGTTCCAATTCTCCCGGGCGGCCGGCCAAGTATACGTGTTTGGCGCCGGCCTCGCGAAGTGCGCCGGCGGCGGCGGCTGCCTCCGCGCCGTAGACCGCGTCCGATGAACACAGGCACACCAGGCTGGCGCCGGACGCATTGAACGAGGAGAGCATCTCCTCGTGGTTGGCAAAGCCGTCGTTAGTTACGGCCGCGATGCCGCCGGCCTCGAAGAAGTTCTTCGCGTAGGTCGCTCGCGCCGTAAAGTCGGCTACGTTGCCGAGGTTGGCGAGGAAGACTTTCGGCCGTGCAGCGGTTCTTTCGACCACGCGGTCGGAAGCGTCGCGCAGCGCCTCAAACGGCTCGGCGAGGCGAAGGCAAGGCAGGAGCGAGAACGCCTTTCTCTCCGCTCCCTCTTGGGGGGAGGGGGAGGTATGAGGCAGTGCTGCGTGGAGCACCTCCACGGGCATCTCCGCAATATCGGGAAACTCGCTCGTCCCGGTCAGCGCATCCTTACGCCGCGCAATTGCCGTTTCGCGCTCGGCCCGAACAGCCGCGACCTTGGCCTGGATCAAGTCTTGGTCCAGAGCCGCAGCCGCGCCTCCTGCCTTCTCTATGTCCTGAAACAGCGACCAGGCCGCCACACAGAGTTCGTGGGTCAGGCTCTCAAGCCCCCCTGCCCCAGCGGCCGGGTCCGCCACCTTGGAGAGGTTCGATTCCTCCAACAGGATGAGCTGGGTGTTGCAGGCGATGCGTCGCGCAAAGTGGTCCGGCAACCCGATCGCGGCAGTGTGTGGCACCACCGCGATGCTATCGGCGCCACCGAGGCCGGCCGCAACCACCGCCACCGTGGCGCGCAGCATGTTCACGAACGGATCACGCCGCGTCATCATGCGCCACGCGGTTTCCGCGGCGATGAATACGGGCGCCGGGGTGAGCCCGCAGGCCTCCTCGACACGTGCCCATAATTTGCGCAGCGCACGAAACTTCGCCGTGGTGAGGAACTGATCCGCATCGGCCGCCAGGCGAAAATAGATCATCCGTCGGGCGTCGCGTGGCGCGACGCCGCTCTGCTCCAATGCCCGCAGATAGGCGAGCGCCGTTGCGAGCACCCAGGCGAGTTCCTGCGCTTCCGAGCCGCCAGCATTATGGACGACGCGCCCATCCGCGGCAGCGAACGGGCCTTTGTGACCTTGCAGCGCAAGGTCATTGATGCTGGCCGCGAATCCTGCGCCCTCATCGCGCCACGATCGGGCGCTTTGCGGTTCTGCGGCGATATGGCCCAGCGGGTCAAATCCGAAGCTGATGCGGGTGGCGGCCGCAGAGACGCCATTCCGGTGGACCGCGTCTGTCAATTGCCGCGCAACATGGGCCGCATTCACCCCGGGCTGCAAATCGATTGCAACACCGGCGTCGAGAGCTATTCCGTCGAGCACGTGAGCTAGCGCAGCGTTGCCATCAAGCCCAAAGCCATACGCCCCGATCGCGCCGGCGAACACCAGGGCGATCCCGGTCGCACCGTTCTCAAGATCGTGCCGCGCCTGGGCGTTGGCACGGGCCGGATCAGGAAGCTCGATACGTTGGACGATCCGCCACGGCTCCCCTGCAGCGTGGCCGAGTACCGGCCGGCCGCCGCCGGCGCGCCCATAGAGCGGCGCAATGGCGATGCCGTCATAGCTTTTCGACACCAGCCGCTTTTCGAAGGGGGCGCCTTTGATCACGCTCGATACGAGCGCAAGCCATTGCTCCCGGCTCGCCGGAGGAAACTCTGTGAATGTCAGATCATTTGCCCGGATGGTATCGTCGCTCATAGCAGCCAAGTTTGCACATTCGCGCGCCTAGGCCAATCGAACGTTAGGTGGAATTGAGGCGGCCGGGCATCAAGGGCCATGATGGCGGGCAGGTGAAACTGCCCAACGGTCGCAAGCACGCATCTCGGCGCGTCGCGTTATTGTCGACAATTCAAACCGATGGTATGATTTTTCGTCTTCAGCGGCGTCGGCTCTTTGCACTGGCGGACGCACGGTTTTGCTGAACATGATGCAATTGCTAAAAATATGACCAGAACCGAATGTGAGCGCCTCTCGTGTCGGCATTTGATGTCGGAAAACGGCACCCGGGCGTATTGACGCAAATGGTCCATGACATCCCGGCGGGAACAAAGCCGGCGGCCCGGCTGCGAAACGTCATCGCGACGGGGCGGCGGCGGGTGCGGAGCGGCATTGCCATGGTCGTCCCCGTGATTCTCTCGTTCACGTGCGTGGTGGTCTTCGCTGCGAGCGACCGAGAGGACTGTGCCGACGCAGACAATCCTGATCAGAAAATAGCCAGTTGCTCGCGCGTTATTGCAGACGATGCCGAGAGCGCGCCCAATCGGGCACATGCCTATGGCAGCCGTGGCGCGGCGTACTACGACAAGAGTGACTTTGACAACGCGATCGCTGATTTCAGTGAGGCGGTGAAGATCGATGCGAACGTCGTGCCCGCGTACTTTGCGCTCGCCTATAGCCGGCGCGGTCTCGCTGCCGCCGAAAAGAAGGATTACGATCAAGCGATCGCCGACTACAGCGAAGCGATCAAGCTCAGTCCAACCTCGATCGAGGTCTATAAGGATCGCGGCGTCGCCTATGGCAACAAGAACGATTACGACCGCGCCATCGCCGATTACAGTCAAGCAATCAAACTAGACCCGAACTATGCGGTCGCGTACAACAATCGCGGTTTCGCGTACTTCCGAAAGAACGATTTCGATCGCGCGATCGTCGACTACACCGAGGCCGTCAAGCGCAATCCGAACTACGCATTGGCATACAACAACCGAGGCAACGCCTACTTTAGAAAGAATGATTATGATCGCGCAATTGCCGACTATAGCGAGGCGATCAGGCGCAATTCGAACTATCCGATCGCCTATGACAACCGCGGCTTTGCTTACGCCCAAAAGAACGACTACGACCACGCGCTTGCCGACTATGACGAGGCGGTCAGGCGCAATCCGAGGTTGGCCAGCGCCTATGCGCATCGTGGCGTCCTATATCAAGCCAAGGGCGACTATGATCGCTCGATTGCAGATTTGACCGAGGCGATTGCACGCGATTCCGCCTATGTCTATGCCTATCAGAGGCGGTGTAGCACGTACTATTCGAAGAAAAACTACGACGCTGCAATTGCCGACTGCGGTGAGGCGATTAGACTCAATCCGAACGACGACGTTGCCCGTTCGACCCGCGGCTTCGTCTACGCTTCAAAACGCGACTACGACGCGGCCCTAGCGGACGGCAACGAGGCAATCCGGCTCAATCCGGAATCCGGCTTGGGGTACAACAGCCGAGGCAACGCCTACAGCGCGAAGAGGGAATATGAGGCCGCTATCGCGGATTTCAGCGAGGCGATCAGGCTTAGTCCGAAAATGTTCGTGGCGTACGGCAACCGCGGCAACATTTATCGCAACCAGGGTAATCTCGATCTGGCCGTTGCTGATTTCGATCAGGCGATCGAGATTAATCCGAAATATTTTCAGGCCTATAACCTTCGCGGAATGATCTATGCGGCGAGGGGTGACCACAACCGGGCCATCTCGGAATATACAGAGGCGATCAAGCTCGATCCGGTCTATGTCGAGGCCTACGTCAACCGCGGCTTGGCCTACGAGGCGTTGGGCCTGACCGCGAATGCGAATTCAGATTTCCGGCGTGCCCAATCGATCGACCCATCGGATCAAGTCAGTAAGGCCCGCCTGGCCGGCAGTCCGCCCCAGGCATCGCAAGCGGTAACTGCCGCAGACAGCGGGGCCGACACACCCGTCGATATCGCAGCCCTTAGCGCGGCCATGAACCGATTGTCGATCACGCTGCCGATGGATATCGCAGGGGCGGGCCCGGTCAAGAAGCCGCTCAACGACCTCCACCGCGAACCCTGCGATCAGCAGGCAATCATGGCGCTTGGCCTGGCATTGGACAAAATCGGCCGCAAGCGGGAAGCCGCAAATGCTCAGCTGAGTTTTTCGAAAGCTTGCGGTGGTTATGCGCCCTCCCTGAAGATGGCCGTGAATATGCTGTTGGCACTGTCCGACTACGCCGGCGCGGCGACAACGGCAACCGAATTGATCAATCTCAATCCGCACGATGACGGGAATTTCCACCTGCGGGCCATGGCCTACGACCGCGGCGGCTCGAGCCGGAAGGCCATTGATGATTATCTCACGGCCATCGAACTGCTCGGGAACAAGGCCGCCATATCGAGCGATAGCTATCTCGCGGTGGCACGCAACTATGAAAAACTCGGCCAATTCTGCGATGCAGGATCGATTATCGAAGCCTGGGTCGCCTTGAATCCCGCACGCAACGATTCAGGCAGAATGCAAGCGATCACCGCCGACTACTACGCGAAGGGCAAATGCGAGGCCGCCAACAGCCGCGCCGAAGAGCTTTTCAGACGCCCGCCGAACAACGCCGTGCTGAAATTGCCGGTCGTCATCAACGGCGTGCGCGGCACCTTCATTATGGACACCGGCGCAACATTCGTGTCAATGAACCGCGCGTTTGCGGAAAAGGCAAAAGTGCAAATCGACCGGGAAGTACGGTCAAACTACACACTGCCAACGGCGACGTCGACGGCAAGCGGGGTCACGCTGCAACGATTCAGGTGCGCTCACTGCTGGCTAAGGATGTCGTCATCGTGGTTCAGGGCGGTCCCTTCGGCCCGGGCGTCGACGGGCTCCTGGGATTGAGCTTCTTGTCGCGCTTTAAGGTTTCAATCGATCCCCAGACCGTCAGGATCGCCAATCGCAATGCAAAATGAGTACCGGACCGCCTGCCTCGCCAGGTCTAGAGGGGCGGCAGCTTCTCGATGCCTGCGGGATCAAGGCGGGCAAATGCCTCCGCGATCGTGATGCCCTTGATCCTGCGATCCGGCGCAATCTCAGCCAGCGGCGCCAGCACAAAGGCGCGTTCGAACAGATGCGGATGCGGCAAGGTCAGGCCGGGCTCCTCGATTTCAACGGCGTCAAACGCGATGATGTCGATATCGAGAATGCGAGGGCCCCAGCGCCGTTCCTTGGTGCGGTCGCGACCAAACATCGCCTCGACGGCGAGCGCCCGGTCGAGGAGGGCGCGCGGCGTCAGCGCGGTTTCGACCACGATCGCGAGATTGATGAAAGGCGGCTGGTCGGCCACGCCCCATGGCGGCGTACGATAGTCCGAGGAACGAGCGACGAGCTTAACCGCCCGGCCATCGCACAACGCGGTGACGGCACGACCGAGCGTCGTTCGCACATCCCCCAAATTGCCGCCGAGCACGAGGAGCGCTTGCGCCATGGCGCCTCAGCAACGGCATGTAAGCAGGAGCCCAACACCCAGGTGGGCGAAGATGATGGCGCTCATGCGTTCGCCTCGATTGCCGCCATGACGCGGAGCGCCTGCACGGTTGCGGCGACATCGTGGGCCCGGATGATCGTCGCGCCGCGCTCGGCCGCGAGGATATGGGCCGCGAGCGATCCGCCGAGCCGCTGGTCCGGTGCCGCCGGAACAACCGCATTGATGAGACGCTTGCGCGAGGCGCCAACCAGAAGCGGCAGGTCGAATGTCTTCAGCCGGTCGAGCCTGGCGATCGCCGCCATGCTCTGTTCGGCCGTCTTGCCGAAACCGATGCCGGGGTCGAGCACAATGAGGTCGCGCGCAATGCCGGCACGGGCCGCGATGGCGAGCGAGCGCTCGAAGAACGCCGCGATGTCGGCCATGATGTCGATGCGCGCGTCTGCAGCGTCGCGGTTATGCATGACGATGACCGGTACCCGATAGCGTGCGACGACGTCCGCCATCTCGGGGTCGCGTTGCAAGCCCCAGACATCGTTGACGATAGCGGCGCCGCGGTCGAGCGCCCAGGCGGCGATCGTCGCCTTCATAGTGTCGATCGAGACCGGCCGCCCCAGGCGCACTGCCGCGGGCAACACCAATTCGAGGCGTCGCAATTCTTCTTCGGCCGAAACCGCGACGCGATTGGGCGACGGGCGAGTGGATTCCCCGCCGATATCGATGATGTCGGCGCCCTCCGTTATCATCTGCTCGGCGTGCGCGACGGCGGCATCGGGCGAAAGAAAGGCGCCGCCATCCGAAAATGAGTCGGGGGTGACGTTCAATATCCCCATGACCAGCGGGCGTTGCAGCGCCAACAGCCTGGCGAGGACGCTTGGGTGCGTGGTCGACGCGGTTCCGGAGGCGTCGGAGAGATGAGGCAAAGCAGCGTTCATGGCGCCGATGTTTGCGGTTGCGCGTCTGGTGTCAAGCGAAACCGCGCCCGCGTTTCAACGCAGGTTTCGCCAAAATGCCGCGTTAGAGCGCTTCCGATCAGATTGAACCACTTTGCCGCCGTCATGCCCGCGCAGAGACACCCCGCCGCGTGACGCGGCGGGGCCCCTCTTCACGGGATCCATTTCTTACTGCGAGCCTGCGGCGAGCAGGTGTGAGTGGCCGGGACACGCCCGGTCAAAACGACGAAGAAATGATTCAATCTAACCGGATCGCGCCGTAATCCGACTTAAGTCGTACTAATAGGAAATCTTCACGGGCAGCTTCCTGGCCTGATCAATCCAGCGCTCCACTGTGTGCTGGGAGGGTAGCACGCGAACGAGCTTTCGCTCCAGGTTCGCCTTCGCCATCGCGTCGGCAAGCCGCGCCGGATTACGATACCGGAGTTCCCTAACGGTTTTGACACCCGCGGCTTCCAGCAGCTCGGCATATTCCAGTCCTACGCCTTTGATGCGCATGCGATCGATGAGATTGGCGACGCAGAGAAGTTGTTTCTGATCAATCTCCGTCTTCTCCGCCAGCATCTGCCGGCCCTTGAGACTCTTGGCGGTCTCAAGCAGCTTTTCCGTTGTGCGAATTCCAGCCTTCCTCATTTTGATCGCAAAGCCCGGCCGAAGGCCGTCAAGTTCAGAGATTGAGAACGGCATGTTTCGATGACCCCCAAACCCGGCTGGCATATTTCAAATAAATTGGCTGAGACCGGGAATGGCTTCGACGATCGCGTTGACATCGCGATCGCCTGCCTTGTCGCGGGCATAAGCGATAAGTTCGCGCGTGACGCCCTGTATCTCGCCCATGTCCAGCCCAGCCGACATCAGCCGGCTGCCCACGCCCATGATTCCGCCCGCGCCGGCGAACAGCCCGCCACCACCTTCAGCACGCGCGGAGGCAACGGCCTCGGCCGCACCAGGCAAACGCCCGAGCAGGGCCTGCACCGTGTCGGGCGGACCTTCCGATGCCAGGAAATCGAGGATGATTCCCACGGCTCGTTCCGCGACTGGCCGGTCGATACCCACATTACCGGCGACTTGGTCGACGAGCTCGTCCATGGCCTCCTCGTGTGTGTATCTTGCTCCGCCAGCAAGACAAAAACATATTGCGCACTACATCTGCCTAGACAAGGCCGAGCAAAAATTTGGCGGCGACGTGTTGCAAATCGACAACGCTGGTGCTGCTGGAACGTTGCGGCGCGCCGCTATTAGCGCCAGTAGGCTCGTGCGCTATCGGTGAGTGCATTATAAAGTGCGGTATGTTCAAAATGCGCTGTGTTCGGTACACGTCGTACTGATCAACTCGACGTGAACTTCGACCTGAACGTGAACTTCGACCTGAAGGACCAGGTTTTGTCGAGAGATGAGCGGTCCGGAATGGTCGATGCAGCGGCGGAGAGTTAAGACAATTGGTGGAAGGCAACCATGACCGATCTCGATAAGGTACTTGCGCGCATCGATGCCGAGCGCGACAACAGTCTCGATCGACTTTTCAAGTTCTTGTCCATCAAATCGATTTCCACCGACCCGGCCTACGCGGACGAATGCCGCACGGCGGCATTCAGCCTCGCCGCCGATCTCTCGACGCTCGATATCGCTGCCGAGGTCCATCCGACCGATGGGCATCCGGTGGTGTTCGCCAAAACCATGCCTTCCGAAACTCGTCGGCGTAAGCGCGTCATCTTTTACGGTCACTACGACGTCCAGCCGGTCGATCCGCTCGATTTGTGGCAGACGCCGCCGTTCGAGCCGCGCGTCGACACACTCCCGGATGGACGCAAGGTGATCGTGGCGCGCGGCGCTTGCGACGATAAAGGCCAGGTCATGACCTTTATCGAAGCCTGTCGGGCCTGGAAGGCGGTGACCGGCTCGATACCGGTGGATATTACTTTCATTATCGAAGGCGAGGAGGAGTGCGGCTCCAAGCATCTGCCCGGCTGGCTTATGGCGCACAAGGCGGAACTTGCGGGCGACATCGCGCTCGTTTGCGACACCGGCATGTGGGATCCGGCTACGCCGGCCATCACTACCGCATTGCGCGGCCTTGTCTATGAGGAAGTCAAGATCAAGGGGGCCGACCGCGATCTGCATTCCGGACTGTTCGGCGGGGCGGCGCAGAACCCCATCCGCGTGCTCGCCAAGGTCATCGCCGCGCTTCACGACGGCGATGGTCGCATCACCATCCCGGGATTTTACGACGACGTGCCGGAACTGCCTGACGAGGTGAAGAAATCCTGGACCGCAATGGGCATGACGCCGGAAAAATTCTTAGGCCAGGTTGGTCTCGCGGTGCCGGCCGGCGAAAAGGGCCGTCTCGTAATCGAGCAGATTTTTTCGCGGCCGACTTGCGACGTAAACGGCATCTCGGGCGGCTACACCGGCCCGGGAGCCAAGACCGTGATCCCGGCAGAAGCCTCCGCCAAAATCTCGTTCCGTCTGGTCGGCAAGCAGGATCCAGCGAAAATCCGCGAGGCATTCCGCGCCTTCGTGCGCGCGCGCCTGCCCGCCGATTGCACCGCCGAGTTCAGCGACCACACCGGCGCGCCCCCGATCGCGCTGGATTGGAGGCTGCCTCAGCTTGCCGAAGCGCGGGCCGCGCTCACCCAGGAATGGGGCAAAGAGGCGGTTCTGATCGGCTGCGGCGGCTCGATCCCGATTGTTGCGGATTTCAAGCGGCTCATCGGCATCGACACGCTCCTGATCGGCTTTGCGCTGGATGACGACCGCGTCCACTCGCCGAACGAAAAGTACGATCTCACGAGCTTCCACAAGGGGACGCGAAGCTGGGCACGGATTCTAGAGGCGCTGGCGGCGTAGTTCGGCGGTGGCGGTCACCTATGCCCTATCCGGGCACCACCTAGACGCCCTTATTCTCCGCGGTCCTGCGCGCCATGGACAACGGAGAGCACTACGATATCCCCGCGATCTTCGTGGACTTCATAGACAATGATGTAGGGATACTCAATGAGTTCGCGTGTGCCGGGGTCTAGCCCAGGACGTCCCATGTGGGCGAG
>WNFT01019866.1_pt1 | contig 11557 bp, 9 predicted proteins | sample 5400191 | NCBI WGS metagenome assembly WNFT01 (sample SAMN13153359, study PRJNA577476) | soil metagenome | isolation source: 80 cm saprolite under Madrone tree | place: USA:California | collected 2016-06-14
ATCACGAGAAAGCCCTCATTCATCCGCGCCGCGGGCGGGTTCTCGACCAGCGAGAAGGAAGCGACCAATTTAGGGATCCGAATCGGCACATGGCGGAGGACGACCGACGCCGGCCGAACCTTTCTCTTAATGCGCTGGCACTCCTCAACGCTCTGCGCCCAACCGCCGATGAAGGTGCTGGAGGCAGCGACGTTTTGCTTCGACAACAGCCGCTGTTCTGTCTCGCGGTCCCATTTGTCGTCCTCCGCAAGCCCATTCATTGTCTTGAAATCACGTAACGCGCTCCGGGAGGCCTGTCCCCAGATGCCATTGCCGTTACTTGCGAAATAACCCAGATCGTGCAGCTTCGTTTGAATCCAAATTGCGTCGGAACGATTGGACGGATTTCGCTCCGCCTCGGGCGGCGGCGGAATCGCCGCCTCCCTGATCGGGTCAGGCGGCCGAACGCTGATTGCATCTTTGGTTCGAAATAGATCGGGCGGCCCGATCAATGGAGGCGGCGGGCCGCCGATATCGGGCGACCGCATTTCTACAACCGTCCCCGGTGCGGCCTCGACGAGAAAATTCGAAGCTGCGGCCCCCTTTGTTGCGGCCGGGTTCGAGGCTGGCGGGTGGTTTGCCGGCGAATCGGTACCGGATGACTCCGAGAGGCGCATCGCCACATCGTTCGGCGGCGGCAGGCCTTGCCGCGCACGCGCCGTCGCGGTGGGCACATGCCGGCGCCGTTGGCTGACTTCGGCCGAAGCGCCCGGCCCGGCGTCAGGCGACGGCGTTGCCTGTGACGGCGTTGCCTGTAAAGCATATGTGGGCGGCGGATTTGGCTGTTGAGAAGCCCTAATGCCCAGGAACGCGATCAGCGCGACAGCAGCGACCGCAGTGCTTCCCGCCGCAAGTTCAGAAAGAGAGAATGGCTCCTGCTCGTTGCTCAGGTTCATGCGTCGATCAGTGCTTGAGTTCACGCGCCGATTAGTCGGATGCTCAACCCTGAACGCGAGTGGTTCAGCAGGGCGAACCTTACGCCGTGGCGCATTTGCGTAGGGTCGCCCCGCGGTGCGTGCCGAGCTAGCCATGTGCGCGCACGGCCACCAGACGCTCAGAACGCGTCACACGTCGCGGCGTAGCCAAGTCGCGCGGTCTTTGCACGGTCAGAGTGTCGCCCGCCTCATCGCGCTCGATCAACCACAGCAACAGGCGCCGCCTGATCGCCCGTCGTAACCCGTGGGCCAGGCCAGGGAGGCAGAGAAAGCTGATCGCCAACGCTGCCAATGCCGCGCCGCTCGCGAGCGGAACCAGCGCCGCGGGCGACGCCCCATAGTAAAGCGTGTGAAAGCCTGCATAGAGAAAGATGACCGCCAACAATGTCGCGCCGCCGACAAGCGGGGCGACCGCGGGGCTGCAGCTCGCCTGTTTCCTGCCCGGATCGGCGAACACCAGCAGGAGAAGAGCGATGATCATCAAATGACCGATGCCATCCATCTTGCCGAAATCGAATGTTGCCGAAAACAGCAGCAGCGCCAGAGCGGCAGCGGCGAAGCGGCGGACCAGGGGCGTCCAGAACATGGCAAAGGCGAGGCCGAATTCGACGACGCCGGCGCCGGTAATGACTGTGCCGACATCGAAGCCCAAGGTCAGCTCCGGATGCTGCGTCAAGATCGGCGCGATCCAAGAGGGATACAGGAATTTTTCCATCGACGGCCACATCAGCGAAAGAGCAACCGTCCACCGCAGGCAATCAAAACGGAAGGAGCGGAGCTTGGCATTCTGCGATATGGACAGTGCGAAATAGGCAGCGAGCCCAAGAAAAAACGGATAGTCCAGCATGTGGAACAGACCATCGCTGGCAGCGCCGTAGCCGTAGAGCACGAGGATGCCTGCGGCCGCAGCGGGCAGCGTCGCGCGTGCGATCAGATAGATCGGAATGAGTACCTGAATGGCCGAGAGCCAAGTACCGCTGCCTTTGAGTTCCGGCGTGAGAATGCAGTCGCCATCGGCCCATAGCAGGGTGAAAGAGACGGCTGCGACCGCGCGCAGCAGGCCATCCGTACGCTTATGCAGGGGTTCGGTCCAGCGATCGAGGAGCCTTGAGAGAGATGTACCGAGCTTCGTCTGTTCGATCGCACACCCGACATAAAGCACCGTCACGAACAGGGCCGAGAATAGCCAGAACGTCGGCGTGAACACCGCCTGCGGCGGAAGCGGATCATCGGAAGCGTTGCATGTTACGAACCATTTCACATGGGCCGAGGCCGTGGTGGCCATGGGGATCGCACTGACCACGGCGCATCCGAGCCAAATGGCGGCGGTCGCCGCTCTTGATCCAGCGCCTCTGGATCCGATGCGCCCTGATACGGCGCACTTTGCATCAAGCAGCGGTAAATTGTCGTCTCGTCTCGTCGTATCGATGGTCATGGCCCCCACCCGTCACGTTCCAATGCCGACGCACAGACTCCCCTTGTCACATGGCGGCGGTCCGACTCGCGTCTATCCGAACGCCGACTGGCAACCGACTGAGAACAAGGTCACTTTTCCGCCACCGTGAACCGGAACATCAAACCCGTCTCAATCTCGACTGCGCGTCCATTCAATCCATAGGGTTTGAATTTCCACTGGCGCAGTGCGTCCTCAATGCTTTTGCGCTGCTCCGGCGTCGCGCGTATGACGTGGACGTGCTTCACGGAGCCTTCGGTATCGACAATGATGCGTACCGGAATGGGCATGAATTTTGGACCGACCGGGGTCGGCTCAACTCTTCGCAACAGGTTTTCTGGTACCGCGTAGTTCTCGATGCAATAGGGGACCGGAGAGCCGGCATCCTGCTTTCGGGCAGAGGACAGTTTGTCCACGCTGAGAGCAAGGTCTGCCAGTAGCTCCGGATCGCGTGCGGTCAGATTGAAGCTCACGGCATGACAGCGGCTCTCAGTGGTGAATGTGGCGCGATAGAGCCCGACTCCGCTGAAATCCACCCGATAGAAAAGACGATCCGCGACTTTCACCTCGGTCGGCTCGCGATCGATCATCATGCCGTCGACTTCCGACATGGCCTGGCGGAAGTCGTGCACCATCTCGGCGATGTTGCCGTGCGACTTGGACGCGAAGAACATGTCTTGCGCCACAATCATGATCGCTGCGTTCTGCTCCGATTGGGGAACGAGCGAACTCAGCACATAATAGCCGGCATCGGACGGATCCGGCCCCGCCAACCCTTCGGTCCATCCCTGCGGTAGCGGATAGGACAGATCGAAATAGTCGTTGACATAGATTCCGCCCAGCACCTTTCCATCCTCGGGAACCGGCATGGGAGAGACGACGGTGCCGTAAGGCCATATTACGGCACCGTAACGCCAGCCCAGCCAATTCGCGAGGCTAGTCGCCACCACTACACTCACAAGCAGCAGCAGTCGGCGCATGGCAATCAGGAGCGGCTCACAGCGAGCGCAAGAAAGCGACCAAAGACTGTCGGTCAGTGAGGCCCAGCTGATTGTAGTTGCTGATTACGCCGTTTGCTTCCGAGCCTTGGCTGGCGTGCTGCTGGATGGCGACGTCGATCTTGCTGGTGCGGCCATCATGCAGGAAGAACAGGCGCTGACCGACACCCCACAGCGGCGCGCTACGGAACTGCCTGCCGTTGGCATTGCCCTGGGAGACGTTGTCGGCCAGTCCCGTTCCCATGTCGTGCAAGGCAAAGTCGCTGTACGGCTGGAACGTCATGTTGCTCGCCCCGGTCATAGCGGCCTTTCCTGTGGTCTGGTTCACGGCGTGGCAGGCTTGGCAGCCGATATTTGTGAACACCTGCTGTCCGCGGGATACCGATGCGGTCGACGAGGTCGAAGTGGTCGAAGTCGACGAGTTCGTCGACGTCGAAGTGGTGGATGTGGAGGAAGTCGAGGACGCCGCGGCGGCTATGGCGGTGTCCGCGGTCGCCGCCGCAACCTGTGTCCCGGATGCCGACTGCGCGGCCGCCGTGCTGGAGCTCGCCGGCGTCGGCGGCGCTAACATGCGCATGAAAGCCGCGAAATCGATGATGTCCTGCGAGAAACCGGCGGCCGGGCTTGCGCCATTGGTTGTGTCGGTCAGATTGGTCGTGCTCTCCGGCAAGTTGTTGAATTGGCAGTTCGGGTCGTTTTCCCGCTCGTTCGGGAAGGCATCGTTGGTGACGCCCTGTTCGACGTTGTAGGCCTCGCCAGCGAAGATCAGCAGGGACTTGTTCTGCGCCTTCCAGCCGAATCGCGTGATGGTGCCGTCATTGCCGCTGTGATTGAAGCTTCCCGAGATGCCCAACGACCTCCTCTGTTGCGCGCTGGCCGTAAACGTGGCCTGGAGACCCGAATCGGGGACAGCCTCCACCAATCCGGCACCGAACACAGGCGTGGGTATGCGGAAAATGACGTTGTTCGCTGCAACCGCGGCGGCAAAGTTCGGCTGCGTGATGTTGCAACCCGGCGCATCCGAGCGCCCAGTGATGACGAAGAGGGCGTGCACGCCGCCATCCGGCGTTCCATCCGGATTGCGCACGAAGCGCGCTTCGCGAATCGGCCCGTTCGCCGTGATGAAGGATGGTACCGTATTCTTGGCGCCCATTTCGGTTGCAGCCGCCACTTGCGGGTTGGTCGGAGGGCTTGATCCGCCGACGGCCGGATGCGCGTGGCATCCACCGCAACCAGTCATATTAAAGCGCGGACCTAATCCGTTGGCGACCGCATCAACCTCGTTAAATACGTCCGTGGAGGCAGTGAAGAAGGCCAGCTCGCCTTGGCTGAGACCGGGATACGCGCCGCCGGCGCCGCGGTCTCCGCCCCGCGGGCCGGGGTCAATCGACTGTTGTGTGGTGCTTCCTCCCCCGGTACTGCCACCGCCACTACCTCCCCCACCACCGCCACCCCTGTGGTCGGGTGTGAAATTCTGAGCAAAGTGGCGATGCAGATCAAAGCCGCCTCGATCCTGAGCCTGCGCGAAAGCCGGCCCTGACAAAGCGGTCGCCCCCAACATCACGGTACCAATACTGGTGAGAGACCACCTCCGTGCAAGCTGTGTCATTATCTATCTCCCCATTTATACGAGATGAGCTATTCCAGCGAAGCAGCGACCACATAATCAAAGTTGGCGGTCTTTTGTAGGACGACAAATGTGAAAAAGAGTGAAATCAACAAGGCTGTGAACGCACTAAGTCACAGACAAAACCACAAAACACAATATACTGCAGTTTAGTACTGTATTTCCGCTATAATTTTGATATCCCCGCGCTGCAATTTTTACGCAATATTACCGTTGTCGAGACCGTTCAGTTGGGCTCAGTTGAATGAATGATAGTCGGGTTGTTTAGAGCAAAATGTCGTTCTGATTCTGATGGAGTCACGCGGCCGTGTCATCGGCCGTGAAAGCGGGCAATCCAATAACCCGGCGACGCTGCGGAGTACTGGACTCCCGCTTTCGTGGGAATGACACCGCAGAGTCGGGGAGAGGTGATTCGACCTGCTATTTTCGTAACCGACAGCGTGGCGTCAGCGCCGTACATTCGCACCGCTTATCATCGAACCTGCGCTGTTCTTCATCGTATGCAGCTTGTCTCGGAACTCTTCGGTCACGGCGCGCGCGTTGACGCTGTTTCGGATCAGCTGCGGCCTGATGAAAATGATGATTTCCGAGCGCGTCTTGGTGCCGCTGGTATTGCCGAGCAAATCTCCCAAGAACTTGATCTCGCTTAGTCCAGGTATTCCGGACTTGGTTTTCTGATCATTTTCGCTGATGAGGCCGCCGAGCAGAACCGTTTGACCGCTCGTCACCGCCACCGTGGAATGGACGCGCCGCTCCGAAATCGTCGGCGTCAACGTTTGTTGATCGGGATTGACGACGGCGGAAATCTCCTGATCGACCTCAAGCTCGATCGTTCCGTTCGAGTTCACGTGCGGCAGCACCTTCAGGATCACGCCGGTATTGCGCATCTCGATCGTATTGACCAGCGGCGTGGTCGAATTGGACAGGATCGTGGCCGAGCTGGTCGTGATCGGAATCTCGTTGCCGACCTGGAGGAGCGCCGGCTGATTGTCGAGCGCCACGATCGATGGCGAGGAGAGAACCTTAACACTGGTAATCGTGGACAGCGCATTGAGGATGACGCGCGGCTGCGCCTCGGATCCGAGCAGCAGATTGAAGCCCGGCAGAACGCGCTGCAGCGCGGTCGCCTGGGCGGCTGACACGGTGATCCTCCTGATTGGCGTAGACCACGATCGCGTTGTTGACGCTGTCGGCGGTGATACGGACGTTCTGGAACGCGCCTCGCGACGAGCTTCCACCGGACGCACCGCCAAATGCGTCGGCGCCGCCGGGCGCGTCCGCGTCGGAGTCCTTGCGGTTCGAAAATGTCTCAAAGGCTGCCGCAATCGGCGCGCCGGCACGACTCCCCGACCCGAACGAGCCGCCATTGGACTGGCCGCTCGTACTTCCATTCGTACTCCCGCTCGCACTTGAGCCTTGTGTACCGCTTTTGAGCGAGTCGAGCCGAGACTGGGCGGTGGTCGTCCCCGGTGCGATCGGATTGGTTGGCGTATCGCTGCCCGTGCCGGACCGGTTCGAAACAAAGATATTGGTGAGGATCTTGGCGATTTGCGTGGAGTTGCCGTATTTCAGCCGATAGCTCCGCAGCGTCGTGCCGCTGGTATCTGACCGGTCCAGGCGTTCCACCCATTGCGTCGTTTGCTTGAGCATATTCGGGTTCTTGGCGACGACCATCACGGCGTTCATGCGCGAGATCGGCTGGAAGCTGATGACGCCCTGCCCTGGGCCGCCTTCGCGGTTCTCAAACACCCGTTCAAGCTCCCCGATCATGGTCTCGGGCGAGGTCGATTTAAGCGGGTAGACTCCAACCGATTGATTGCGCAACCACTCCACATCGAAGGTCGAGACCACGTCGAGCGCGGCCTCGCGCTCGGATGCCGTGCCCTGGATCAGGAGAAGATTTCTCGCCTGATCAACACGAATTGCGCCCGGTCGCGCGAGCATGTTTTCCGCCGTCTTCGCCACCGTGGTGGCAGAAATGTAGCGCAGCGGCACGACCGAAACGCCGAATCCGGGTTCTCCGGCGCCCGCACTCACAGACGCGTGCCCTGCCGCGTCGGGAATTGGGACGATTTTCATGAATTTGCCATCGCGCACGATTGCGGCGTTCTGCATGCGCAGTACACTTTCAAACGTCGACAGCAGATCTTTGCGCGGTATCGGTCCGACGGAGCCAAGTGTCACGGTGCCTTGGACCTTTGGATCAACGACGAAATTGAGATGCAGGACGTCGCCGAGCAGCGCCTTGGCCACGGTCGGAACGTCGGCGCCTTCAAAATTGATCTCGACACCGTCGCCCCTGATCGCAACCGGCTCCAGGGACGCGGTGCGCACTCCATAACTGGAGCCTGGCTCGCGTGAGGCGGGCGGCGGTGATTCAGGCTCCGCGCCCGGAAACAGCAGAGGTTTTGATGATTCCCCAGCTTGTCTGTCGGACTGCTCGTCAGTTGCGGGGAAGCGGGCGCTCAGGTCGGCATTGCGAACGGTGGTCGAAACGCGGTCCGGTGCCTCCTCGTAGGCGCCGAACTGCTTCTGCAGCGACGTGGAACAACCGGCGAGAAACCCTGCCAGCAAGGCCACAACTCCGGCCCGCACCAGATGCGAGACTCGCCACCGTCGGAGACTTTGCATGGACTTCGATCCCTTCGACACCCAAAGCAAGTCGCAAGTGACCGCGGAGCCACCTCTCGCCAATGCGGGGAGAGGTGAATCCGCGGTCCTAGCCACAGCTTTCGACATCACTCAGTGATTCGCCCCACGGAAACGACGCGCCACGGTATCCGCCGACCGCCAGCTCAGCTGGACAATCCCGCCTATCCTGTCAGAATTGTTAACTTTGAGAACGGACTTTATGAGGCCAAACAAGAAGCGCAGTGGGGCAATCTAGCGGTCTTTCGGAGCGGGCAAGGGTTTCTTGAAATTTGACGGTGGATAAAAACCAATAAGCATTGGCCCATTATGAGACGAACAAGAGGCGTGCCGCCGCAATCTGGCGACGTTTTCGGAGGAATGCCGCAATCTGGCGACGTTTTGGCGGAGATGAAGGTTACGCAAAATACATTTTGGCGGAAAATGAATAGACATTGCGCTTTAGGAGGGCAAGAAGCCCCGTGCCGCAATCCGGCGACTTTTCCAAGTCGGCCAAAAAGTTTTTTCTATCTTTTATTGGCAAAGTTTCTATCTTTTATTGGCAAAGAATGAATATTTATTGCGCTTTTCGGATACCGCTCATCCCCTCGGCCTGTGAGGCCTTCTGGCGCCGGACGGCGGCGGATCAGGCGGCGGAGGAGTATTCTGCCGCATTTGATTCTGCGGCTGCGTTTGAGGTTGAGCTTGTCTATCGACCGATTGCGTTTCCCGATCGATAGGCGGCGCACCGTTGGCGCTGTTGCCAGTGAACATCATGAACTTGGCGATCCGGTCGTCGAGCGACAATACTAGCTGCCGCCCCTCGATTTGGGCGACCTTCCAGCCGCCGATGTCATCGCCTACTCGCACGTTCATGATCTTGGCGGCCGGACCAGCGCGGACGACAGCGTGCGCTTCGTCGCCATCCATCACAATGCCGAACAGCGCCACATCAGGAGGCGGTGGTGGTGGCTCCGGTGCGACGACGACCGGTGGGGGCGGAGGCGGCGGCCGGCGCGTCGGCGAGAACAGCGGACGCTCGCGCGTCGCCGACAAGCGATCGAGCGGTTGCGCGGCCAACGGACTTGGGAGAGCAGCGCCCCCCTCCTTGCCCTCCCCCGCAAGCAGGGGAGGGTTTATCGATTTACCCTCCCCCGCTTGCGGGGGAGGGTAGGGAGGGGGTTGCGCATCGGCCGCCACAAGCGGGGCTGGCGCAAGCGCCAGCAGCACCGCGACCGACATTGGCCGAAGCAAGGTCACGCCGTTCCCCGTCGCCAGTTAGCGCGCAGTCCGAGCGTGACCCGCAACAGCGGATCCTCCACGATGCGCTGAGAAGCTGTGCCGGCAAGCTGCACTGCGAGCTGCTCCACGAATACGTACGGCGTCCCGCTTTCGACCTGGTAGAGGAATGCCTGCAAGGCTTGCAAACTCATTTCCAGCGTGGCCTGGAGCCGGATCGAGTCCGGCGGGTCCTCGCGCTTGGCCGGCTCGATGCCGGACGAGACAAGCACCGAACGATGAATATCCGCCATTTGCGCGAGGTGGGCTTGCAGCTGCGCGACGGCGAGACCCTCGGTCGGCGCGGCGAGAAACGCCGCGGCGGGCGCTGAACCCGGTCGAGCTCGCGCATCGCTACGGGCCTTGGCGCGCGCTTCAAGACGGGAAACGAGCTCGTGACGCTCGGCGAGTTCCTGCGCCGCGTTGGACCGCATTTGAAGAGACAATCCCGTCATGACCGTACAGATGAGGAGCAGCGCCGCCAGCGCGCCCACCGAAAGGATTTGTTCGCGATCGAGCTTGATCACGGCCCTTCCTCCGCAATCTTGAAATGAGGCTCAACGCGCGCTTCGATATTGAACCTGAAGAGGGTGCCGTCCGGTCCGCGTGTCGTCGGCGCGAAGAAGTGCACGTCGTTCAAGTGCCCGGAATGTTCGAGCGGCGCGATCAGAGATGGCGCATCGTTGGCGAGCCCGATCATGCGCAGGGTTGCGTTTTCGAGCCGCAACTCCGTTACGTAGGCCCCATCGGGAAGTGCTCGCGACAGCGCCTCCAGCACGATCGCGGCAGTCGGCGAAGTCTCTTTCGCATACCAGGCGCGCTCGCTCGGGCTGAGGGAGGCGACTGACTGCGACGCTTCGCCCCTACCCTACCTTCCCCCGCACGCGCGGGAGGCGTTACGATGCGGTCAACCGGCAGGCCGATCGCCGCAAGCTCGTCGCAGGCCCGATCAATATCAGCGCGCAAGGCGATCAAAACACGCACGTCGAGGGTCGCGGTATCCTCCTCATCCACATCGGCATCGAAACCGTAGACCACTTGATCGGCGTGCCACGGAGAAAGGCGCTCGATCTGATTGCGGACGATCCCCGGCAGGTAGTCGCGCGCTTGACGCGGAACGGCGATCCGCCGCGCCACCACCAAGCCGGCGGGAAGCTGAAAGACGATGAAGCCATTGAGGGCGGCCCGCGCCGCCTCCGCCGGTATTGGTGCACCCGCGGCGAGGACGGCCAAGTTCTCTGCCGGCTCGTCCGGCTGTTCCGGTCGGGGGCCGATGTCGCGGTCCTGCCGCGATTTGCGCACGATGAACCGCCCGTTCTCGCACGCGATCGTCAGCGATTGCCGCGCACGCCAAGCGTCGCGCCAGGCGAAGTATGTGACGGTCAGAACCTCGATCCATCGTCGCAGGAACGCGCCGATACTCGTAAATGTCATCGTGGGCTACAACGCTCCTCTAACGGGACGCTCCTCTAACGGGACAGGGAAGACGGCAGGGGGTCCCAGACAAGAACCCGATAAGGCTGGCTATCTTGAGGCAGCAGCACGATGACGGTATGGGCCGCGGCTGCGTAGCCGTCGGGCAGCGCCGCAGCGAGCTCGACGGCAACGACCCGTTGCGGCTTGGCTGCGAGATAGGATTGTCCCGCTCCGAACATGGCCGCGAGGCGCTCGGCGTCGGTCGGAAAACTGCGGCGTGCCGCGAGGAAGGCTTCAAGTTGTGCCCGGCTGACGCCCGGCAAGGCGGCAATCACGCGTGCCGAAGCTGTCAGCGGGTTCACGGTTTCGGAGCCGAACACGGTCGTGAGCGGCGCCATCGCGGCGAGCCATGCCGGAACCATACCGGGAACCTGTGCGACCTCGCGAACGCCAGCAAAGGGCTGCTCCGCGTCCGGAGTCTTGGTCGGGTCGTTGCGTGGACCAGCGTTCGCCGGCCGAGCAATGTTACGACGACGCCATTCCACGATTCTCTGGGCGGCACCCTGCGCCTCCTGTTCCGACGCACCGACGAAACGCAACAGGGAGGCGAGAACTGCGGCCGGCGCTCTTCCGACGTCAATGCGCCCGCCCTCGTCGCTGAAGCGGGCGCGCACCGAGCCGGTCGACAGATCGACCGTGATTTCCCTCTCGGTCAGCGGCGTGTCGCCCAGGCTTGAGACCGCGCCGGCCGCCATCTCGAGCCCCGCCGTCAGCAGCGCGTCACCCTGCACCCGGTCCCGCCCCACGGCAGCGATGCCGGCGAATCCGCGAAAGCTGACCGCCGCCGCCATGGCGAGCGCCGCCATGAGCGCGATCGTCCACAGGACCGTGAGCAGGATCGTTCCGCGCTGCGGATGCTTTCGAATTCGCATCATTGCGCGACGCCCGTCCACACCGGAGAAAGGCAACTGGCGCCGGCGTCCGGACGCCCGCAGCCGGGGGGAGCGTCGGCGCGTACGACGAAATCGGCTTCTCCGAGCAGATCCGAACCGGTGGTGCGGTCACGCAAAATCAGTCGGACGAAGCGCGGCATCGTCGTTTGGCCGATCCAGCTCTCGCTCCATGCAAGAGCGCCGCCTGGCGCGATGCGCCCGAATATGAAGGCGATGTCCAACGCGCCCTC